>Ga0210377_10000342_pt1 | contig 44134 bp, 40 predicted proteins | sample PLM4_65_b1redo_FD_155480 | JGI IMG/M metagenome (GOLD analysis project Ga0210377, IMG submission 155480) | Groundwater sediment microbial communities from an aquifer in East River, Colorado, USA - PLM4_65_b1 redo | ecosystem: Environmental > Terrestrial > Soil > Riparian zone | place: USA: East...
GCCGGGCCTTCTTCTCTTTTATATTTTTTTGCCTTGTTCGTTTCGGCTGCGGCCTGTTTCCGAGGACGTTCATCCTGGCATCCCTTTCCGGCGGCATTGACACAAATAGCGTCCGGTCATAATAACATAAATCACGGCTCATGGAACTTTTTTTTGCAGCATGGATCGTTTGCTTTATCTGTTTTCTCTTCTTCCAAACCTGGATCGTAAAAAATGCCCCTACACCCAAATTCCGAGCTTAAAATCCGCTTGACAAAAAGTTTCACACCTATATAATCGGCCGGGTTGGGTCATTGACACGAATTGCCCCACGCTGGACTGAGGAACAGTATGGGAGTCAAAGGTAGACAGGAATGAAAACAATACTCGTGACCGGCTCATCCGGTCTTATCGGCTCCGAGGTGACGGCGTTTTTTCATGAGCAAGGCTTCATTGTCCATGGCGTCGACAACAACCAGCGGGCGGTTTTCTTCGGCCCCCAGGGAGACACCCGCTGGAGTCAACGGCGCCTGACTGAGACCCTGCGGAATTTCCGCCATCACGAACTGGACATCCGCGACCGGCGGACAGTTCTTTCCCTTATGGAGGAACTCCGGCCGTCCGGCATCGTCCATACCGCGGCCCAGCCGTCTCACGACAGGGCGGCGGACATCCCCTTCGACGACTTCGATACCAATGCGGTCGGCACCCTTAACCTGCTCGAAGCCGCCCGCCGGTTTTGCCCCGAAGCGCCGTTCATTCATATGTCCACCAACAAGGTGTACGGCGACCTGCCGAATTCCATCCCCTTGAAAGAGCTCGAGACCCGCTGGGAGTACGACGATCCATCGCTGGCCAACGGCATTCCCGAGACGTTCTCCATCGATCAATCCAAACACTCACTGTTCGGCGCATCCAAGGTTGCCGCAGATGTAATGGTACAAGAGTACGGCCGCTATTTCGGCATGCCCACCTGCTGTCTTCGGGGCGGCTGCCTTACCGGACCCAATCATACCGGGGTTGAACTGCACGGTTTTTTAAGTTACCTGGTGAAGTGCAACCTCGAAGGGAAGGAATATAAGATTTTCGGCTATAAGGGAAAACAGGTTCGGGACAACATCCACTCCACGGACGTCGCCGCGTTTATATACGAATTCTACCGGAGCCCCCGCAAAGGCGAGGTGTACAACCTCGGCGGAGGCAAAGCGAATTCCTGCTCCATCCGGGAAGCGTTCGAGATCGCGGCGTCCTTGACCGGGAAAAAGCAGGTTTACTCCTACCTGGACCAGAACCGTATCGGCGACCATCTCTGTTATTACAGCGATTTAAGCAAGATGAAAGCCCATTATCCCGGGTGGGGCATCACGAAATCGCTCAATCAAACGATCGAAGAGATTGTCCGGTCATGGCAGGGGCGGCTCAAATGATGAAACGGAACGCGGACAGAGCATGAAAATTCTCATTACCGGGATCTGCGGTTTCGTAGGGAGTACTCTGGCGAAAAGCTGGCTTGAAACGGCGCCCGGGCTCACGGTCTATGGTCTGGACAACTTTATCAGGCCCGGGAGCGAGGCCAATCGTCTGACCCTGCAAAAACTGGGGGTCCGGCTCTTCCACGGCGATATCCGCTTCCCATCGGACTTCGAAACACTTCCACCGGTGGACTGGGTAATTGACGCCGCAGCCAGCGCGAGCGTTCTGGCGGGTGTTGATGGGCGGACCAGCTCCCGGCAGTTGATCGAACACAACCTGCAGGGAACGGTCAACATCCTGGAATACTGCAGGCGGCACAGCGCAGGGTTCATCCTTCTCAGTACGAGTCGGGTTTACAGCATCGACCCACTGGCGAAAGTAATAGTAGAACCGGTCGGCGAGGCGTTTCGGCTGAACTCATCACAGGCCCTTCCTCCCGGCATCAGCACGGCGGGGGTCAGTGAGGCCTTCAGCACCGTGCCTCCGATATCCCTCTATGGGAGCACCAAACTCGCATCGGAGGTACTGGCCCTCGAATACGGGGAAACCTTCGGTTTCCCGGTCTGGATAAATCGCTGCGGTGTGCTTGCCGGTGAAGGGCAGTTTGGGAGGGCCGATCAGGGCATCTTTGCTTATTGGATCAACGCTTATCTCCGGCGATTACCGCTGACCTACATCGGCTTCGGAGGCAAAGGCCACCAGGTGCGCGACTGCTTGCACCCGCGGGACCTTGCCCGGCTTCTTGTGAAGCAGACAACGCCGGGCGTTTCGGCCGCTTCAAGACTGGTCAACATAGGCGGCGGAATCAGTCACGCCATGTCGCTGGCTGAGTTAAGCAGCTGGTGCGCTCAGCGATTTGGAAAGCATCCGGTTGCAGGCGATCCTCAAAGACGCCCGTTCGATGTTCCCTGGCTGGTAATGGATTCAACCCATGCAGAAGAAATCTGGGGTTGGCGTCCGCAAACGTCCTTAGATGATATACTGACTGAAATCGCAGTCCATGCGGAGCACCACCCAAACTGGCTTCAGCTTTCGGGGATATCATGACCGCGCCAGCAGACCGCTCACGACCGCTCAACCTGCTTTCCATCGTCATCCCGGCCCGGGACGAGGAGGGATGCATCTGCTCCACCGTCGAACATCTTCACGTGGAGCTGCGGCTTCACAATGTTCCTCACGAAATCGTCGTCGTGGACGACGACAGTACTGACCGGACCTGGGAGCTGCTGCAAGACCTCCAAACCCGTTTGCCGCAGCTGAAGACTGTAAAAAACACTGGATTGCACGGCTTCGGGCGCGCAGTCATCCGCGGGCTCGATTCCATGACGGGAGACGCCGTCGTCATCATGATGGCCGACGAATCGGATGACTGCCGGGACGTCGTTCGCTACTGGGAGGAGTTGCAGAAGGGTTATGATTGCGTCTTCGGGAGCCGCTTTGTGAAAGGCGGCGGCACCATAGACTATCCCTGGCTGAAGCTGATAATCAACCGGGCCGCCAACACCTTTCTGAGGCTGCTTTTCCGCATCCGCCTGAACGACACTACGAATGCGTTCAAGGCTTACCGCAGGGAGGTCATTGACGGCTGCCGGCCGCTCATCTCAGCCCACTTCAACCTTACGGTCGAGCTTCCGCTGAAAGCCATCGTCCGCGGGTTCAGCTGGACGTCCCTGCCCATAACCTGGCAAAACCGGCGGAGCGGCGTGGCCAAGCTCAAGATCAAGGAGATGGGGAGCCGCTATCTCTTTATCTGCCTGTATATCTGGCTGGAGAAGTATCTCTCCGGCGGGGATTATCGAAAAAGGCAATCAGGAATGGATTCATGAGATCACCACTCAACCGCCGAGCGTTCGCTGTTGTGACCGCCCGGCATCATTGCACAAGCGAGGGAAGTATGGCAGGGGAGCAAATGAACTCGCATCGATATCGTAAAGACGCCGGGGCCGGGGTCCTGGCGTTTATGTTGATAGTGGCCGGCTGCTTTTTCATGCTGCGCGACCTCGGGAAGGAAAGCTTCTGGCTCGATGAGATATTTTCTCACAAGATCATAACGCAAAACATCCCCGAGCTGCTGAAAACAGCGGGTTACGGCCTTGTGCCCAACGATCACCCGCCGCTTTACTTCCTGCTGGCTCACGCATGGGTCGGGATTTTCGGCTCCGGTGAAACCGGCCTTCGTTCCTTGTCCGTGCTGTTCGGGGTTTCTTCTCTCATAATGCTGTATCTCCTGGGAAGAAGAGTGTTCGGCGACACGGCCGCGCTGATAGCTCTCGCGATTGCATCCTTTTCTCCCTTCATAATTCAATACTCTCAAGAGGCCCGCCCGTATTCTCTCTTTCTGTTCCTAACCGTAACTTCAGCATATTTTTTTATAAGGCTCTATCAAGAAAATGCAACCGGTCTCTTTTCGAAATTAGGACTAGGTTTTTCGTGCAGCTTATTGCTCTATACGCACGCAATGGCGGTATTTATTGTTTTCGGATTTATTGTATGCCTGTTCGTCGCGCGAAGAATGAACAGGATTTTTTTTAAAGCGGGCATGAAAAGCGTTTTGATCTCCCTGGCCGCGTTCATTCCCTGGAGTTATTTTTACTTTTATCAACTGGCGACGAGAAGAAAGGAATTGAACTGGATAACTTACTACGGCATCCCCTGGCAGGATTGGCGCGCGGCCATCGGGGGCTCCTTCATGCTCTATGTCGGGGAGCAATTGCTGTTCTGGACTACGGCCGCGCTGGCGGTTCTCGGGATCGCCCGCCTCATCCTAAAAAAGCGCGCGGAGCCCGTCTCGATTGCTTTCATTCTCAGCCTGCTTATTTTTCCCCATGCGTTCCCTCTTTTAGTTTCCTCTTGCCTGCAACCGATGTATATTACGAGGATCACCATTCCCGCGGCCCCGGCCTTCTTCCTGCTGGCAGGACACGGTTTCAGCGGTATTTTTAATCGGGACGGGCTAAAATGGGCGTCCCGGGGCGCCGCCGTCATCTTCATTGTCGCCGCCGCGTTCGTTCAGATAAATAATCTGAACGCTAATTATTATCCAGCGACCAAAAACGAGGAATGGCGGACTGTTGCGCGGGAGATTGCGTTTGCTCAGGACAAGAATGACGCGATACTGATATCGGACATAGACACGATGGATTGCTTTACCTATTATTACAAAGGGAGCTTGCCGGTCTACGGCCAGGACAGGAATAGTGTGTTCGATGAAAGGAAATGCGCGTCGTTGCTGGGTGCGGTCCCTGGACGCGGCAGGCTCTGGCTGATCTTAAGTCACGTACGCGAACTGGATCCGGAAATAAACGAGCTTTGCAGAGCGTTAAGAAAGAGCCGGTTCAAAACGATTTTCAGCAAGGACTACGCCGGAATAACCGTTGTTTTGTTTGAAATGCCGAAAGAAAAAGGCCTCTCTGATCACCCGGGCACGTTATTGTTCCCGCTCCGCTGAAAAGCATTTCCTTACGAAATATCCGCTTCTGGTGAAATAACCGGTAGGGACATGGTAATTTCACCGAGATGAGTGCTTTCGCGCTGCTCGCAATTTATTATCGCATTGTTTTTTTTAGTATTTATTTCCGCGGACCACTGGCATTCCCATTGCATATTTATCTGAGCAAAAGCCCAAAAACCTTGGTATCCAAAGGGTCCGGTTATGAAACAGAACGCAAACAGGAATTTAATCATTTCTCTTCTGGTGATGGCGGTGATGTCGGGTAGCCCCGTTTTCGCCGGAGAAGGGAATATTTCCGCATCATATCTCTATACGCTGTCGAACTTCACCGGCGTTTACGCCATCTCCTGGGGGGGGGTGGCCGTTGATGAAGCGGTAAATGAGGTCTACGTCTTCGGCGGGAGGGGAATAAAGATTTTCAACGACGCGGGAATGGAGATCTACAGCTTTAACGACGAGCAGGAGCTCGGCAGCGTCAGAAGCATGGCCGTGGACGATGAAGGAAACATCATCGCGCTTGTATCGGGGGAGAACCGCTTTGAACTCATCCGCTGCACCTATCGGGGGGAGCCTCTATCGAAGATAGAGCTGAAGAACGTTCCCGCGGGATTCACCGACTTCAGCCCCAACGGCATCATTTTTCGCAACGGCTCCTTCTATCTGGTGGACGAGGTCCGGATGATGGTGATGGTGACGGACCGCGCGGGCCTCTTTAAGGACGGGTATGACCTCGCCGGGCTCATCGGCTACACGGACCAGCAAAGAGTTGACACCGGCCTCGGTGGTTTCAGCGTGGACCGGGAAGGGTACCTGTTGTTCACCATTCAAGCCACGGCCAAAGCCTACGTCATTTCTCCCGACCGGACGACAGTACGGTCTGTCGGCAAGAGCGGAAGCACGCCGGGGAGCTTCGGGATACCGGGGGGGATCGTGGCCGACATTTCGGGCAAGTACATCCTGGTGGCCGACACTCTGAGGTGTTGTATCGTGGTCTTCGACAGGGCTTTGAACTTTCGCACGGAATTCGGTTACCGGGGGTTCAGCCCGGACGCCTTTATCGGGCCGTTGGGTCTGGCCGTTGACGGCAGGAACAGGCTTTACGTGACCCAACTGAGGGACAGGGGGGTCAGCGTTTATCAGATCGTCGCGGGCGGTTAAAGGCCGCGGCAATCGGAGAAAGGGGGTGGCGGCATTCCCGCGGGAGCGGGAAGGGAAAGAAGCGCTTAAACAAGCAGAAACAAGCAGCAGGAAAGATGTCGGCCTCGCCGACAAAATCGAACTTACACTATAGGAGGAGTACATGAAGTTAATCAAAGTAAGCTTTATCATCGCGGTCGCGGTCCTGGCGCTTGTCGGGATCAGCGCCACAAGCTATGCATTCCACGACGGCGGCGTCGCTCGCTGCGGCGGCTGCCATACCATGCACAACTCGTTTCAGGGAACGGTAATGACCTATAACAAGGCATTGACTGCCGGCGACCCGCTCCAGAACCAGAAATTCCTCTTGGTGGGTGCGGACCAGAGCTCGGCCTGTCTGTCCTGCCACGGAAAAGGCTCGGGAACCAGCAGCTACCATGTCAGCACACAGAGCGTTGTCAGCGGTTCCAACGCTAACATGTTCGGCCAGCAGATGACCCCTGGCGGAGACTTTTCATGGGTGAAGATCAACTATAAAACAGCAGCCGGCACCGGCTCCGGATACGGCGAGAGACACGGCCACAACATCGTAGCCACCGATTTCGGGTATGCCGCCGATGCAACCAACACCACGGCGCCGGGCGCAACCGTAGCCTATGCCGCCTCGGCCCTGAACTGCATCAGCTGCCATGATCCTCATGCCAGCGCCAGAAGAGACTCAACGGGCACCATCGTGTACCGTACCGCCACGACGTTCCCGCCCATCATGGAATCCGGTTCGTACGGCGCTCAGCCTACCGCGGGCGAGGCAGTCGGCGTCTACCGGTTCCTGGGCAGCGTCGGCTATAAGCCGTTGTCCTATCCGGCTGGTCCGGCCTTTGCCAATTCAGCTCCGTTGGCTATCGTGCCCAACAGCTACAACATGGAAGAGTCCACGCATGAAGTCCGCACGGCCTATGGCAACGGCATGTCCGAGTGGTGCGCAAACTGCCATGACAAGTTCCTCAATACCACCTTGTCTCTTGGCACCGGCGGCCATCCGCATCCCGCGGGCGCGGCCATCGGGGCCTCCACATCCGCCATCTACAACGCTTACATTAAGACCGGCGACATGACGGGTACGGATGGATATACGTCGCTCGTTCCGGTTGAAGTGGGAGCCGGGGCAGCCTATGACGCTACCCTGTTGAGCTATGCAACAAGCACTCCCGGCAATGAAACGTATAATGCGTCGACGGCAGCCTCCGTCGTGATGTGCCTTTCCTGTCATCGCGCCCATGCAAGCGGCTTTGACAGCATGATCCGTTGGTACAACAGCGACGCCTTCATCACCGAGGACGGCGCGTACACTACGTCGGCCAACGGAAATGTCCAGAACGGCAATACCCAGGCGCAGATGGCATATTATAAGAGGCCGGAGACGGGTTTCGCCCTCTGGCAGCGCGTGCTTTGCAACAAGTGCCACGCAAAAGACTAATTGCTTTCCTGAAGTTTCTGAATACCGGGGCTGGCGTATAACGCCAGCCCCTTTTTATTAAAATATTGCAATCCAGTGCAGTCCATGGTATCATCTTTCGTTCTTTATACGTTAAAATAATCCAAGAAAACAGCGGGTAATGCGCTGAAATGAGAGAGTATCGTTGAGCAGTCCGAGTATACTTTGTTATGAGGCCGGCTTCTAAACAGGACACTGGGCGGAAGACCACGCGGAGACTCGAAGAGCGGGCAGTAGCGGCCCGCCGCCCAACCGGCATATCGGAACCATATGCTTTAAGGAAAAGATGAAAGTCTGCATAACCCTGCTCATGGGCCTCATACCAGCGGCTTTTATCATGGGGGCGGCGACAGAGTCGGCCGCTTTTCATAACGGAGGCGTCGGCCCGTGCGAGGGCTGCCACAGTATGCACAACTCTTTTCAAGGCGTCCCCGTCAACGGCAAGCCGGCGTCCCAGCCCTACCTCCTGAGAGAAGCGGACGCCAGTTCGACCTGTCTCTACTGCCACCAGCATGCGGGCGACACCGGCCCGACAACCTTCCATGTCAGCACGCCGGACTCCGAGCTCGTAACCATGCCCCCGAAGCAGCTTGCTCCCGGCGGGGACTTCGGATGGCTCAAGAAGTCGTACTCCTGGAGGGTCTCCGAGTCGGACCTTACCATATACACCAGCCCCGGCGACCGGCACGGCCACAATATCGTGGCCGCGGACTTTCTGTATCTGGCCGACGCCGCGAATTCATCGGCGCCGGGCGGAAACTATCCCGCGACCGCCTTTTCCTGCATAAGCTGTCATGACCCCCACGGGAAATACCGGAGGAACAAGGACGGCTCGATTGCCACGACCGGCAAGCCGGTCTTCAGCACGGGGTCCTTCGCGTCGAGTCCCGATCCGGGCGACAATACGGCGGTGGGCGTCTACCGGCTGCTGGGCGGGAATAACTATCAGCCGCGGTCGCTGGCCGGCCTTTATCAATTCGTGAACAACCCGCCGGCGGCCGTGACCCCGGATACTCCGAACCGGGCGGAGGACGCCACGCAGACCCGCGTGGCGTACGGGTCCGGCATGTCGGAGTGGTGCCAAAACTGCCACCCCACGATGCATACCCCGAGCGGCGACCTCGGCCCGACAAACCTGCTGCACGCAGCCGGGAGCGCGGCCAAGTTCGTCCAGCCCTACCGGGACAATTACAATAAATATATCAACGCGGGCAACATCCTTGCGATACCGGACCCTTCGACTTCATACCTTTCGCTCGTGCCCTTTGAAGAGGGCTCGGCGAATTACACCGATCTTAAAGCGCATGCCAAGACCGACGATACCAACCTCGCCGGTCCTGACGCCGCGTCGCAGGTAATGTGCCTTTCCTGCCACCGGGCGCATGCCTCGGGCTGGGACGGCATGACGAGGTGGAATGCCGTGACCGGCCTTATCGTCTCGAACGGCACGGTGAGCACCGGATCGTATGCCCAGGAAGGGGAGGCGTATCAGCCGTACGGTCAGGGAAGGCCGGAGCTGGACGCGTTGCGGGCGTATTATAACAGGCCGGAAACGTATTTTGCCCCGGTCCAGGACACACTCTGCAATAAATGCCATCTCAGCCCCCCCTATCAGTAATGTAGGGTTGATGATTTCGTAAGAAACTGGATGTGACCAGAGAGGCACGGAGAAGGACAAGAAGAGGGAAATTGGGAAAATCCAATAAAGACTCTCCTGATTTCAATGTCTGTCGTAGATGTGATTAGCCGTATGATTCAATCTTCAAAAAAAGGAGTGCTTTATGAGAAAGCGGTTCGCGATGCTTTTGCTGTCGGGTTTGATCATACCCGCTAGCTTAATCTCTCTTCTTTTAATCGCGCTCTTTTCTTCACCGGCTCAGGCAGCGCTAGGTGATTTTTTATACAAATTTGGCTCGGAATATAATTTTCAAAACCCCTACGGCATTTCAGTTGATTCAAGCGGTAATGTGTATGTGGCTGATAGCATCAACAACCGCGTACTGATTTTGAGCAATTCAGGGACAGTGCTGAGAACATGGGGTTCATTTGGGTCAAGTGATGGCCAATTTTCTTATCCTATGGGTATCGCTGTTGATTCAAGCGGTAATGTGTACGTTGCTGATACCCAGAACAGCAGAGTGCAAGTTTTCAGCAGTACCGGAACATTCCTGAAAAAATGGGGATCATATGGCTCAGGAGACGGTCAGTTTATAGCTGGGCCAAACGGCATAGTTGTGGATTCAAGCGGGAATGTGTATGTGGACGAGGCCACAAACCACAGAGTGCAGGTTTTCAGCAGTACAGGAACATTCCTGAGGAAATGGGGGACATATGGCCCGGGCGACGGCCAATTTTATTACCCAAGCGGTATTGCGTTGGATACAAACGGTAATGTGTATGTCGTCGATAGTTGGAACAGCAAAGTACAGCTTTTCAACGATATGGGCATATTGTTAAATGCATGGGGTATAAGTGGGTTCGGTGATGGACAGTTATATTATCCAAACGGCATAGCCATTGATTCATGTGGAAATGTGTATGTTGGTGACACAGCCAACCACAGAATGCAGGTTTTCAGTAAAACGGGAACATTCTTGGGAAAATGGGGATCATATGGCTCAGGTGATGGCCAATTTCAATGGCCGCGCGGCATAGCGTTCGATTCAAGCGGAAAGGTGTTTGTGGTTGACTCCGGGCTCAACAGAGTGCAGGTTTTTGAAGGCTTAAGTAGCTGCACGCCTACCGTCACGGTCACACAACCGCCGGTCACGACCTCTATGATAAGCGGTACTGCCGGCACGAACGATTGGTATGTCTCCGAGGTAGGAATTTTGCTGACCGCTACTGACGAAGATTCCGGGGTAAAAGAGATCCACTATCAGGTGGATCGGGGAATCGAAATCACGGTTTCGGGAAGTTCAGCATCGATAAACTTAACAATGGATGGCAGTCATTCGGTGACCTACTACGGCGTTGATAATGCTGGAAACATCGAGGCAACACATACGATAACGGTCAAGATCGACACGACACCCCCGAATGCTGATCTCACTATATCGCCCAGTGTCATCTGGCCGCCGAACCATAAAATGAGAGACCTTTTGGTTGATGGCTCTGCATTAGACACGACCTCCGGGGTAGCTTCTATTGTAATTACCGTCACTGACGAATACGGCATCTACAATATGACGGTTCCGCGTTTCGGGAGCACCGTCCAGCTTGAAGCCTGGCGCGAGGGCTCGGATATGGACGGCCGGGATTATACGATCACATCTGTGGTAGTGGATAATGCAGGGAACATGTCAACAGTAAAAAGAACGGTGTTGGTGCCGCATGACATGATATGAGGTGATTGTTCCCAAGAGACTTAAAGATTGAAAGACCGGGATGATGTAAGACTTTTATAAGAGAAAAGAGCAAGGAATCAGCATCAAGCTCGATTCAAGGGGCAGACTTTTTTGCGGTGAGGTTTTTTTGAAAGTTATTCTTAAAGTGATAGTGGCGGTATCGGCCCTCCTGTTGTCCGGCTGCGCTGCGGCCCCGTTGCTGGTAAAGCCGGCGCTCGAGGAGGAAGGGGAGGTCTACGTGTATTTCCAGCCCCTGCCGCGGGAGGCGGAGAGGCTGAAATTCACCCTTGACCATCTTTTCCTGGTGAGCGGCGACGGCCGTGAATTTCCCCTCTCGCTTTCCCTGGATGATTTTAACAGCGACAGCGCGCGGAGACAGCGGTTTGTCGCTGCGGGACGGGTGCCTCCGGGCCGGTACCGCGGCCTGTCCTGTGGGGTCAAAAAAGCCGCACTGAGGGGGGATGAAGGGGAAGCGGTCCTCCTCGTGCCCGAGGGGCCGGTGACAGCGGACTTCACCTTCGAAGTCCGGAGGAAGCAGGCCGTCGTGCTTTCCCTGGTATTGCGGTATGCGGAGTCCGTCCGGAGCGGGTTCAGCTTCTCTCCCGTTTTCTCCGTCTATGTCCCGTCCACGCCCGCCTCCGGGCTGGTGGGTTATGTGACGAACCGGGGCGACAACACTATTACGGTCTTTGACAAAAGGTCGGGAGAGGTGAGAGGGGTGATCGCCACGGGCAGAGGGCCTGAGGCCGTTGTTCTGGACCAGAAGGCCGGCAGGGCGTATGTCGCCCTTTCGGGTGAAGACAAAATCGACGTGCTCGAGGTGGCCACGGGGAGGTCCGTGAACACGATACGCCTGAACGTCGGCGACGGCCCGGCCGGGCTCGCGCTCACCCCCGACGGGAGGACCTTGCTGGCCGTGAACGCCGTCGCACGCACGCTGAGCATCATAGACCCCGCGGCCCTCGTCGAACTCGCCAGGATACCCCTTGGGGACGACCCCCGCTTCGTTCTGATCGATCGCACCGGACTGCGGTGCTACGTATTCAATGTCCTGTCCGGCACCATCTCGGTCGTCGACATTGCGCACCGGGCGCTCGTCGCCACGCTTTCCACGGACCCCGGCCCGACGATGGGCCAGTTCAACCGCAAAGGCGACAAACTCTTCGTGGTCCATGAATGGGGGCACTATCTCTCGGTCATCGATCCGTTTTCCCTCTCGGTTGCGCAGAGGGTCTACGTCGGCCCGGGACTCTGCGCAATCAAGATAGACGCCAATAACGATATGATCTATGCAGCCAGAAGGGACGAGGTCCGGATAGAGGCGTACGACCCCTTCACCCTGGTTGCCGGAGCGTACCTCGAGGCAATGAGCGATGTGCGCTATATGACCATTGACGGCGAGGAAAACAGCCTGGTTCTCCTCAGCGCGGAAAACAGGAAGCTCATGACCCTCAATCTCATCAGCAAAAAAATCACCGCGGAGACCGACGTGGGCGAAAATCCCGCGTGGCTGACCATGATGGGAGAAAGGTAACGGATGGGTCGCCGCGTCGATAAAAGGGTTTTTTTTTTATTCTCGCTGGTCGCAGCGACACTGGTATTTTTGCGGGGAATGGCCATGGCTGAGGGTATAAACGGGTCCGCAGAATGGAGCTACAGTACGTCCCGTTCCAAAGGGACCGACGCGACCGGTGTGTCCACGCTATCGGACGGAAGCGCTTATTTTCAGCGCTACAATTTGTCCTTTTCGAACCTCCTGTATCCTCAGCTTTCCCTGAACGCCGGCGGCTTTTTCGATAAAACGATCAGTGTCTCGGAGTCGCCTGACGGGCAGAGCCGGTCGTCCTTTCTAAATCTGATGCCCACAGCCTCCCTGACATTCTTCAATCCCTTTGTCACCGGCGGCGTCGGCTGGGCAAAGAGAGAGGAAAAAACGGACTCGGGGGGGTCCACGCAGACGAGTTTCCAGGACAGTAAAAACGCATTTTTGGTCTTCAGGCCGGAGGGTCTCCCAACCCTTAATCTGCAGTTCATCCGATCGAACCGATATGATAGAGAACGTGAGAGAGAGAACGTCACGAGCGACGCTTTTTCCCTGAGTTCGGCGTACGCGCCGCTGAAAAACCTGAGCCTTTCCTATAGCGCGAGCGTCGCCAAGGGCAACGATAAACTAAGCGAAACCACTTCCACCTCAGAGACGCACAGCGGGAGGGCGGGCTATGGCAACCGGTTCCTCAAAAACAGGGTCTCCTTCTCCGCCGACTACAACCGTTCCCGTTCATCGTCTGAGGTGAGAAGCGGGCACGGCGCGCTGAAGCTGCCGCTCTTTCCTTTTTCGGGGCTCTCAGCCATTTCCTCTCTTTTCAGCGCGCCGACCCCCTCCGTCATTACCGAAACGCTCGGTCCCAACCAGCCGCTGATAGACGGCAATCTTACGGCAAGCACAGGCATGAACATCGGCCGGAGCGTGTCCCTGTCGGGCGATACGAGGTTTCGGGAGGTGGGGGTCGATTTCGTGAACGCGACGCCGGTGAATACCCTCGACGTCTTCGTGGTGCTGAACCAGGCGAACCAGGACCTTCCGGCCGTGGTCGCCGATAATTTTACGTGGTATATCTATACAAGCCCGGACAACCAGAACTGGACCCTGCACGGGTCGGGCCTGAAGGCGGTCTTCGACCCGTTTTCGAACCGGTTTGAAATCTCTTTTCCGGACGTGACGACGAGATATATCATGGCGGCCGTGCAGCCCCTCTCCGTTGCCGTCATCGCGCCGCCGGGGGTGGACGTGAGCAATATTTTCATTACCGAGGTCCAGGCCTTTATCACGCGCGCTTCGACGCTGGGGGGCAGCAAGTCCTCCCAGGGCAGTGAGCTCTATAACCTGAACGTAAGGACGACCATCCTCAACAGCCCCTTGCTCAGCCATAATATGTATTACTCTCATGCGAAAAGCGACCCCAGCGGCGCCACCAGTTATGCCCTGGGCAACAGCCTGTCGCTGAGCCAGCGGTTGAGCCGGGTGCTTACGGGAACGGCCAGGGTTGCGCGGGAAGACGCCGGGAGTTCCTCGCCGGGGACGGGCAGGCTCACGTATCTCTACAGCGCCGCTCTCATGGCGAGCCCTCTCCCGACCTTGAGCAGCAGTCTCGTGATGGGCGGCAGCAGGACGGAGGCGGGGGGGGTGACCTCTAACAACAGCTCCCTCTATCTCGCCAATAGCGCCCAATTGTATCAGGGTATCAACGTCAGCCTTTCCGGGGGTGCAAGTCGTTCGTCATCGTCAATGGGGAACGAGTCCGAAAGCTCGACGATAAATGCCGGCGCCGGCTTTGTCCCTCACCGGAACCTGTCGCTAAACTTGAATTACGGGAGGGGGGCGTCACGCTCGTCCCTGGACGGCACGGAGAGACCCCCGAGCCGTTCCGAGACTGTCGGAGCGGGCGCGGCTTACACGCCGGTGGAAACCGTGTACCTTGTTTTCTCGATCAACGGATCTTCCGGGACCAATCGACAAAGACAAACGTCCCGGAATTTCTCGTCCTCGTGGGCGCCGTTAAGCAGCGGCGCGCTCCAAGTCTCTTTAGCATATGCCCAGAACCAACAGTCCGCTGCGGGGGAGAGCTTCAACCGGTCGAAGTCGGCGGGGGTCTCCTGGCGTGTAGGCCCCCGCATGTCTCTCAGCGCGGGCTATTCGATCTCAAAGAGTGAAAGCGCGTCGTTGATATCGGAGTCAAGCGGTTTCAGCGCGAATTTCACGATGAGTTTTTGAGAACGCAGAAAGGGAAACGATCGTTTTTCAATACAGTTCGAAGGAGAGGGTATGAACAGAAGGGGCCGAAGGAACATACTGAGTAAAGCCGTCCTGTACGCGGTGCTCATCCTGGTGACCGCCTGTAAATCGGCGGACACCTACAGGGACCCGAAGATGGATTTCGGGTCGATCTATACCGTGGCGGTCATGCCTCTTACGAACCTGTCCAAGGAACAGGTGGCCTCGGACCGGGTGCGGGACGTGTTGGTGACCATGCTCCTTGCGACCGGCGACGTGTACGTGATCCCCCCGGGAGAGGTCGCAAGAGGGGTGGTCCTGGCGGGCGTCCCCAATCCCTCTGCGCCGTCGAACGATGAGACCAAGAAACTCGGCACGGTGTTGAAGGCTGATGCCCTTATCACCGGAGTGGTCAGGGAATACGGAGAGATGAGGTCCGGGACGGCAGTCGCGAATGTTCTTTCCCTGCACCTCCAGATGACCGAAGTCCAGACCGGGAGGGTCGTGTGGTCCGTGTCATCCACGAAAGGCGGCATCAGTTTCCTCGACCGTTTGTTCGGGGGGGGCGGCGAGCCGATGAACGATATCACGGAGAAGACCGTCAAGGATGTCATCAATAAACTTTTCTAAGAGCGGGTGGGCCCTCGCGGCCGCTTGCGTCATCTTCTGCGCGGGATGCTCGACGTACAGGCAACCGGCGCCTCCGAGGGCGCCCGTTCCCGATAAAAACCTACGCCTTGCCGTGCTGCCCATAGTGAATATGAGCGGGAAGGCCGCGCCCCTGAAAGAGCTGCGGCTGGCGCTGATACAACGGGTCCTCCGGACGGGGGGGCGCGTGCTCGAGGATGACGGCTTGGAGCGGTTTATGGCGCGGCACCGGGTGCGTTATACCGGCGGTATCGATACCGCTACGGCGCAGGCGCTGAAAGACGAAGCCGGAATAGACGCCGTGCTTGTTACCTCACTGGAGCGGTATGTTGATGCGGGGCTCCCGGCAATCGCCCTCACTTCACGGCTGGTTTCCACGGACAACATGCTGCCGCGCATTTTATGGATGGAGAGCTGCAGCCTGGCGGGCGATGACTCCCCCGGACTGCTGGGCCTCGGGCTGATAAGCGATATCGGGCGGCTTCGGGAAAAGGCAATCGACCGGCTCGCCCGCCCGCTCGCAGGGTTCCTTTCCGGCCAGGCCGCCGGGGGACCCGGCCGGGGAGAATGGAGATTTCATCCGAGATTAGCGTATTACTCCCGTTTTATGGTCCCCGGAAGGAAGTACCGGGTGGCGGTCGCCCCTTTTTTCAACATGAGCCCAACGAGCGAGGCGGACGAGATCGTGGCGCTGCAATTTATCGGGCAGATGTTCAAGTCAGGGGTCTTTGATATCATTGATCCAGGCGTTGTCCGGGAGAAACTCCTGAAAGCAAGGGTCATCATGAGAGAAGGAGTTTCAGCGTCGGACGAGGACGTTCTTTTCAACACGATGGATGCCGACCTGATCCTGACGGGAAAGGTGTTAAACTACGACGATGCGGGGGGCGGGGCGGGACCGGGGGTGGAGTTTAATGTGATGGTTTTTGAGCGAAAAAGCAAAAAAGCGATATGGGCCTCCTGGAGCGGCAACCACGGAGCCGACGGCGTGTTCTTTTTTGACTGGGGTTGGGTGAATACGGCCGGCGCTCTGACATCAAGGATGGCAAAGACCGTTGTCCGGGACATGCTGTCGCTCGGATCGATTAAAGATGCGCGACAGCTTCAGGAAAATACCGTTACCACCGGGACCTGGGCGTTCATGCAAAAAGCTTTTCCAACAGGATGGTGACGGAACGGCCGGGGGCGGAGGGGGATTTCACCCGGGATCAGCGTATCGCCCGCCGGGAAAGAGACTTGCGTCCCTAAATTCGTTTTGCCGTCATTTTTGGCTTGACCCGGGACCCGGAAGGTCTTAAAATAGCGGATTCCTGCGGGGCCCGCCCCGACATGCTTGAGCAGGGGCGCGAATTTGACGGTTCAGATTGCTGACGGCAAGGTATAAACACACCTCAATAAGAAATAATAATAATGCAGCGGCATCGAAAGGAGTTACGGGATTTACATGAAAACATTTTTTGGTGTAGTATTCTGCTCATTGTTCATGTTTTTTGCGGCGGGGAGCGCGGCGCCCGCTCGTGACGCGAGTCAGCCCGCAAAAACCGGCGAGGCCGCCGGAACGAAAACGGCTTTCGAGGGCATACGGATCACGCTGAGGATCCCGGTCTCGTCTCCCCTGTTCTCTCAATTTCCGGTCGCGCTGGTCAACGACGAGCCTGTCAGCATAGATGACCTTGCGCAGGCAATCGGCGCCTCGCATGCGGACAGGGGTGAAGAGAAAAAGGCCGGCGCCATGGACTTTGCAAAGATCCTGGACCGGCTTATGAACGCGAGGCTTGCCGCCCAGGAAGCGGTGAATATCGGGTTCGATGAACAGCCCGACTTCAAGGACGCGGTGGAGTCGAATGCGAAAGCGGCGCTGGCTGGCCTTTTAATGGAGGATCTTTCCAAAGACGTTAAAGCGGAACCCTCCGAGGTGGAAGAGCGCCTTAAAAATATGGTGGAGGAGCGGAAGATCACGTCGGTCTTGTTCGAAAAAGAGGCCGACGCGAAGACGATGGAGGACGCGATAAAAGCGGGAAAGCCGTTCGACGAGCTTGCGAAAAAAGCGGTCGCGGACAAGAAGGCGATTGGCGGCGGCGAAGGGGAATACCTGAAGCCCAAGGGCCTGCAGCCTGAAGTATTGTCCGCAGTCTCGGCCCTGGAAGTCGGCTCCGTCAGCCCGGTCATAAAACTTGGTTCGGGGAATAATCAACGGTTCGTGATCGTCAAATTCCTGGACAAGCGGTACCCCGAAACGCCCGAGGCGCGTGCGCGGGCGGAGGGGGACGCGCTCAAGAGTAAAAAATTCAGAGCAATAAACGAGTATAAAAAAACGCTTTTCAGCAAATATGTGACGATCAAAGACCGGCGTGTCGACGGTCTGGACTACGATTCGCCGAAGGCGGATCTGCAACGACTGCTGACGGACACCAGGGTCGTGGCCGAGATCAAGGAAGGCGATCCGGTAACCGTCGGCGATTTGACCCGGGGGTTGGCCGAGAAGTTTTACCACGGACTGGAGGAGGCGGCCAGTAAAAAGAGGATCAACGAGAAGAAACGCGAGGTCCTGAATCTGGTCATTGAGAGGCGGCTGGTCAGGGCTGAAGCGGTGAGGAGAGGGCTTGACAAGAGCGAAAAATACCAGGCCATGCTGAGGGACTTTAGAACTAATTTTCTCTTCGGGAAGTTCGTCGACAAAGTGGTAGCTCCCGAGGTTAAGGTGAAAGGAGAGGACCTGCAGGCATATTTCCGGGACCATAAACAAGAGTACATGGACCCGGAAATGATGAAAATTGTCGGCCTTGCGTTCGAGAACAAGCGCGATGCGCAGTCCGCCCTTGCGAAGCTCAAGAAAGGGGCCGACATCAACTGGGTGAGGGCGAACGCGGAAGGGCTCGTGGACGTGAGCGACGAAGGCAATCCTTTCGACGGTCGTGTTGTGACCACGAACAGCATGCCGCAGGGGATTCGCGACGTGGTGGCAGGCGGCCGGCCGGGAGACTTCAGGCTCTACCCGGGCCCTGACGGCCGTTTTTATGTTTTGTCCGTAGTGGAGCTCATCCCTTCCCGACAGCAGGCTTTTGAAGAAGTCAAAAAAGTGATTCAAGAAAGGGTTTTCGAAAACAAGCTGAAGGGGGCGCTGGAAGACTGGTTTTCGAAGCTGAGGGCCGCCTCTGAAATTAAGGTCTATCTTTCACGGACGAATAACTAGCGGTTTGAACATTATCGACAGGAGATCGTGATGCATATGTTATTTACGAAGCAAAATATCAGAGCTCTCGGAGCGGTTTCCCTCCTGTGCTTCGTCGTCTTCTCTGCCGGAACCGGGACGGCGGCACGGAAAAAATTCGTCGGCAAGGACTGCCTGGACTGCCATACGAAATTCGCGGACAAGTACCTGGGGATGAAAAACGTGCATGTGGTCGTAAAGGACAAGAAGTGCGAGGTCTGCCACCTGCGGCACGGCATCGTTCCCAAACTCCTCCTGAAGAGGGGGGGGAACGACCTCTGCTATCCTTGCCATGCGAAGGAAAAACTGGGAATAAACAAGCCGCATGTGCATACCGCCCTGAAGACCGGCAGCTGCACATCATGTCACAATCCTCATGCCTCCCCGGCGAAGTACCTGCTCAAAACGGAAGGAAAGGAAGCCTGCTATCAGTGCCACAAAAAAGAGAACTTTGAAAAGAAAACGGTGCACAAGATCATGCAGACCGAGGGGTGCAAGGTGTGTCACTTGTCCCACAGCTCCGACCAGGAGAACCTTCTGGTCAAGGCGGCGAAGCCGCTCTGCCTGTCCTGCCACGACAGCGGCAAAGCGGCGTTCAAAACGGCGCACGGCAACTACCCCGTTCAGGATAGGTCCTGCTCGACCTGCCACAATCCTCATTCCTCGGACCAGCCGAAACTCATGAAGGCGAGCGCGCATAATCCGGTCGTCACGGGCAGCTGCGACATGTGCCATGCTGCTCCGACCTCGGGGAAACCCTTTGCGCTGAAACAGGAAGACGTCAGCGGTCTCTGCCAGCAGTGCCACATGCTTGAGGACCTGAAGGCCGGCGGCTCCATCGAGCACGCGCCGTTCAAGGAGGGGATGTGCGTCCAATGTCATAACCCCCACTCATCGGAGAACCCACGGCTCCTGATGGGGCGCGGGAATAAACTCTGCTTCGGTTGCCACGCGGACAAAGAGCAAAAGGTCAGTTTCCCTCATGCGCCCGTCATGGGCGAGAAAGGCTGTCTCGCCTGCCATCGGCCGCATGCCGCCAAGAACGACCATCTGCTCGTTGGAAAGGGCGCCGGCCTGTGCTTCACCTGTCACCAGAAAATGAAGGACGCTCCAAAGACCAAACACGCGCATCCTCCCTTCGTCGAGGGGATGTGCACCGCGTGCCATAATCCTCACGGGTCGAATTTCGCCCGGCTGTTCAACGACCGGCCGGACAAAGTCTGCTACTCCTGCCACCCCGACTCGGAAGTGGGTTTTGCAAAAAAAACCGTCCACAAACCCGTCCTGAGCGGCCAGTGTTATTCCTGTCATGATGTCCACGGATCGAATGAAGGGAAGCTGCTTAAGGCCGCGGGAGGAAAACTCTGCGGGCAATGCCATGACGAACTCATGAAAGAAGTCCAGGACAATACCGTCCACCCGCCGTTCAAGAACGGCCAGTGCCTCACTTGCCACAGCCCGCACGCGAGCGGCCATAACGGGATGATTATCCAGGACCAAGGCACGCTCTGCCTAAAGTGCCATGCCAGTATCGGGAAAGCGCTTAAGGCATCGAAGAGCAGGCATAAGCCCGTGGAGGACGGCTTCTGCACGGAGTGCCATGGCCCCCACCAGACGAAACTCCGTCGATTGCTGCTGGCGCAGGCCCCCGACATGTGCCTTGCCTGTCACAAGAGCATGAAGGAGCGGATGAGCAAGGAAACCGTGCACCCTCCCGCAGCCGGGGATTGCCTGACATGCCACAAACCTCATGTGTCCTCGGAGGAGAGGCTGATGGTCCAGCCCGTGCAGTCCCTCTGCGGACAATGCCACGACGAGAAGGCAGGCCCGTTTCAGAGCGCCCACATCTATATCGACGCGTCCGTCATGAACTGCAGAAGCTGCCATGATCCGCATGCGTCAACGGACCCCAAATTCTTCAAGTCGCACATTCACCCGCCCTTTGCGGGCAGATCATGCGATGAGTGCCACATTGTGAAAAAACGATAGAGGAGCAGGTATGAGATTACGAGCCAGTGCGATTATTTTGGTCCTTTCGGCAATTTGCCTCTGTCTTGCGCCGCAGGCGGATGCAGCAAAGGCACAGAAGGCAACCAAAGCAACCAAAGCAACCAGGGTAGACAAGGAAACCCAATTCAGGCTGAAACCGGGGGCCCAGCAAAAGGTCTGCCTGACCTGCCATGCTGATTTCGAAAACAAGCTGAAGAAACCGTTTGTCCACACACCCGTCACCAAAACGGGGTGTACGGCGTGTCACAGTCCCCACGCCTCGAACTACCCGAAGCAGCTGAATGCCAATGCGAGCGCGCTCTGTCTTACCTGCCACAAGGGGATACTGCCGGACGACGCGCGCAGTACGCACAAGGCGGCCCTCGAAGGGAAATGCGTCCAATGTCATGACCCGCACTCCGCCGACAACAAGTTTAATTTGCTCACAGCAGGCAACGAGCTGTGCTTCGGCTGCCATAAAGACAAGGCCGATACGATTTCGAAGGTCAAATTCAAGCACAATCCGGTCACCAAGGCGTGCCTCAATTGTCACAGTCCTCATGCGTCAACGAAGGCCGCAGCTCTCCTGAAAAACGAAGTGCCGGCGCTCTGCAAGGACTGCCACCAGACCGATAAATCCATATTCATGAACAAGCATATGAATTATCCCGTGGCAAACAGCCGTTGCACCCTTTGCCATAATGCGCACGGTTCCGACAAGGCGGGCCTCATCTATAACACGGCCCATCCCCCGTTCGCCAACAAGACGTGCAATCTCTGCCACGAAAGCTCCAGCTCCCCGAATCCGCTCGCCGTGAAAAAGAAGGGTTTTGACTTGTGCAGGGGATGCCACAACAACGTGGTCAACGAGATGTTCGCCAGGAACCGGCTCCATCTGCCCGTTGTGGGGAAAGAGGGGTGCCTCAATTGTCACAGCCCCCACGCATCGTCTCAGCGCGGGCTCCTGAAGGACACCCAGATACAGCTCTGCGGGAAATGCCATACGGACACGATCCAGCGCCAGGAGAGGTCGATAACGAAACATGAGCCGGTGAAAAAAGGGATGTGCACCACCTGCCACTCTCCCCATGCTTCCGACAATGAATTACTGTTCACGAACAAGTCGACCATCGAGCTCTGCGGGCAGTGCCACGACTGGCAGAAGCACTCGACCCATCCTGTCGGCGCAAAGGTAATTGATAAAAGAAACAAGAACCTGACCGTGCAGTGCCTGAGCTGTCACCGGTCGCACGGGACCGAGTACCAGCACATGCTTCCTGCCGCGACGGTGACCGAACTGTGCACGCAATGCCATAAGGAATATACGAGGTGAGAAGATGCGAGGAATGACAATGCACCGCTTGATTATACTGATAATTGTTTTGACACTGCCGCTGCCTGCCTTTGGGGCGGAGCCGGTAAGAATGAAATATGCGCTTTCGGCGTATGCCGATGAAAAAGGAAACGGTTTGAACCAGCCGGAAGGGATCGCCTGCAAAGATGATCGTCTGGTGGTTGCCGACACCGGCAACGGCAGGCTCATCCTCTACTCGCTGCAGGGTGGGGAGCCCAAGGGCGGAAAGGAAATAAAACTCCCGCAAGTGGTCTATCCCATTCGGGTCAGGGTCAATTCAAAAGGAGACATCTTCGTCCTCGACCAGCGGCAACGGAAGGTTGTACGGCTCACGCCTGACGGAACTTTTAAGCTATACCTGGAACTGGGCGGATTGGCGACGGAGAGCATGGTCGTTCCGGCCGGTATCGATCTCGACGGCGCCGACAATATCTATCTGCTCGATATCCTGGGAGGGAGGGTGCTGGTCCTCGATGCGGACGGGAAAACGCAGCGACAGATAAATTTCCCCAAAGAGTACGGTTTTATTACCGACCTGGCGGTCAACTCGAAAGGGACTGTTTTTCTGACCGACGGCGTCAAGTCGATGGTTTATGCCAACGCCGCGGACCCCAACGCTTTTATCCCGCTAACCGGAATAATGAAGGAAGACTTGAAGTTTCCTTCGAACATTGTTGCGGATGCCAAGGGCATGCTTTTCATCAGCGATCAAAACAGCGGCGGGATCGTTGCGGTCGGACAGGACGGCACCTTCCGGAACAGGATGCTGAGTCTGGGCTGGAAGGAAGGCGCTGTCCGCTACCCCGCACAACTCTGCGTTGACAAGGACGGTAATCTTTTTGTCGCGGACAGGGCCAACAGCCGGATACAGGAATTCACGCCGGTCCAATAACGGCCTCTCGAATATCCCTGAACGGGCATCCGGCATCGTTATGGCCGGTCCGCAGTGCGAGTGCCTCCGCTTGACAATGGATGAAGCCGTTGTGCTTCCGTTCGCAGAGGTTCATGAGGGAATTACAGAAAGGCATACCGACACCCGGGACCGGCTTATCAACATCATCATGACCCTGAAGGCCTCCGCTCTCTGGCCCAGCAGAAAAACTGACAAGATGCTGAAAGAGGCCGATTGTTTACTCGCGAAGCGGCCTCTTCTTCTCGTATACCCGCTCAATATCCCGTGATGGTACGCTTACGACTCCTCATAGCGGTCTTACTTCTCCTCGTGTTAAGCGCAGCAAGCTGGAAGCGCAACGCGCTTTACGCCGATGCGGTAATGCTTTGGAGCGATGCGGCGCGCAAGTCGCCGAACAAGTCGCGGCCGTACAATAATCTGGGCCTGATGCTGAAAGACGGCAACCGGATTCCGGAGGCCATGCACGAGTTTGAACGGGCCGTGGAACGCGGTCCCGATAACCCATATGCGCTGAATAACCTTGCCACCGTTTACTGCAGCGTTGGGAGAAGAGAGGAGTGCGCCGCGCTTTTACAGAAGGCGGTTTCTATTAAGCCGGATTACCTGGAGGCACGCTATAATTTAGCCATGTACTACTACGAGAAGGGGCTTCTCAATGAATCGCTGCGGGAGTACTCGGCAATTGTTCAAATCGACCCTTCCAGCAATGAAGCTGCCTTTGCCCGGCCGATGATTAACTCCATTCACGATCAAAAGACCAGGCGTCAGTAGATAAAAACGGGTCCTCTGCCCGCGTTGCTGAGTGATGAATGAACTCCGCTGCTTGACATATCAAATCAGCAGCAATCCGCAATTTTTCAACAAAGGCGCTCGGGGAGACCGTCCTTACACCCCGAACTGATTTACTTGCAGAGCATTATATTGTTTGCCCCTCTTTAGCAAAGAGGGGTCAGGGGAGATTTGATGCTCTGCGAAAATCCCCCTCTTTCCCCCTTTTCCAAAAGTGGATGTGACAGAAAAAGCAATCTATAATGTGCACTCCCTCGTAACTCATTCCGAATTTCGAATTCCACATTTGAATTGCCTCCCCCATTCCGTATTCTGCAATCCGCTTGTACCCCCGTTATCACAAGAGCAGGGTAAATTCCGCATTTGAAGCATACCCCCAAAAGACCCCGTCAAAGTCCTTGACAACAGATAGTATATTCGTATACTTAAGAAGTAAGAAGCCCATCAACGATGGCTCCCGTTCTTCGATTTTCTTCGATCAAGCTAGATTGAAGCATTTCATTCCGCATTCCGAATTGAAATACATTCCCTCCTCAGGCACGAAGGCAAAAGGGTTTGAAGATTTCAGGCCTTTGCTCCGGCTTTAACATTCGCGCATCATTTTTTCTTTCGAATGGACCATCCGGGACATTGTTCCATACATTGCATCTGAATAAAAACGTCTTCAAAGTGTTCTCCAAAATCAGGAGTAAGACCGCACATTGCTGGCGCCCTCCTCGTGTTGTTGAGGAGGGGTGTCAGAGCTTCTATACACAGCGTCAAATGTAATTGCTCAAAAACCGCCATCTTTGGCTTGATAACTGTAGATTCGCCTTAACTACATACGCAACTATTTATGTCGCTGAGTATAAATTATCTATAAGGAGGGTAAAAATGCTCGGAAAATTTTTCAGCAGTCGGTTTCAACGTGCAGAAAAAGTTGTTTTGTATTGTCTTTGTACGGCAGCGCTCGTCGTGGCGGGGTTTCCAGTCGCCGCAGGGGCCCAGCAGGCGTATCCGGACATCGCCGCAACGTCGCTGTCGGGTCCCGGCAGCGCAACTCCATTACAGGCTATATCCGTAACCTACACGATACGGAACCTGGGGCAGGTCGATGCGGGCGGTTTTAATCTCGGATTTTACCTGTCATCGGATTCCGCGATCACGACAGCCGATATTCCCATCGGCACGGTGTCCGTATGCGGCCTCCCGGCCGGCGCCCAGTTGACAGTGCCGGTGACGTTGACCATCCCGTCGGGCGTGCCCATGGGAACGTATTACCTCGGGATGGCCGCCGATGCCGAGGGTTACGTGGCAGAGTCCGATGAGACGAACAACAGCCTTGCGGGAAACCTGATCCAGATCGTATACAATCTGCCTGATCTCGTTCCTACAGCGGTTTCCACTACGGCGACAACTGTTTATACAGGTGAAAATATATCGGCGTCAGGCACCGTCGTTAACTATGGCGCGCCGATACCATGTACGCTCCATTGTTACACTGACGATGATACGGGTGAACAGGTGTGTGAAGATCGTGTCGCTTTTAAAACAGCCTTCGTGCTTTCATCGGACAATCTTCTAACGGGGCACGAATTTGCCTACTTCTATCGGTTCGGTTCCATAGCTTATCGCGGAGTCTGTGGGCTCGGCACCGGCCAGTCGACCGCCGTGAATTTTGACGCTACGGTCAATCCATACTTGATGCCTGGCGATTACAATGTCGGTCTAATTGTAGACGACCTACAATACCCCATGGTTTCACAAACAGACGTGTCGAACGACACGCTTGTTGGAAACAATGGGAACAAGGTGACGGTAATCGGGCCTGACCTCGTCATGGTTGACGTTAGCGGTCCGGAAAGCGCACGTATCGGCGATACTATAAACGTAAGCACTACTGCTAAAACGCTGGCAGGAGGCGCGCCGACTTCTGATGTTCGTTTTTGTATTTGTACAAACCCGGATCCTGCATGCACAGCTGATTTTCTTTCAAGCTGCATACGTTGTGTAAACCGTGGCATGTCGCTTGCGCCCTTGGAAACATCCAGCACAGTTGCTACACCGATGACAATATGGCCTCAGTATAATACTCTACCAGGCATCTATTATATCAAGGCGTTTGCTGAAATAGGTTTTATGCATGAGGACTCTTGGTTTAGTAATGAAGTGGACAGGTCGAACAATTGTATGGTTGGTAATCAGATAACGTTAACCGCTCCGTAACATGATACAATAAATTTTTTTTAAATGACCCCTCCTCGGCTTTCCTGAGGAGGGGTCATTTGTTGAAGCCATGACCGGCATTCTTGCTTCCCGCAGCAGCATTCCGCTTACTTCCCCTTCACCTGGAACGCGTGACCATCCCGCAAGGCGCCTTTCAGTGATGTTGTCACACTCCTGGGACGAGCCGTCTTGCCGTACGAGCACATTCGTAAAACGTGAAAAACCTTCCCGTTGATTGCCTGCCATCGTCAAGATGACGATTCTGAGTGCGCATCATTTTACCTGTCTGCAGCATATGGAAGAAAAAAGCTTGCTGTTTATGCAACTAAAGGTGCAGAAAAGCAGCGGGAAACAGATTAGAGAGGATGACAAAGGGCCGGATATGAGCGCTGTCCGATGAAAAAAAGAGCGGCAGCCTCTCACCTGAATTACATAGTACTTAAGTTCCACTTGACAGGAATCGAAAAAACACTCAAACTTTAATAAGAAGAAGCGTATCTAGGAGAAAAGTTGATGATACTTTTACCCTATAAATGCAGATACGCGCAGGCGAACGCAGGAACCAGTACCTACGGCCGCCGCACGATGCGCGTCACACCTTTCTTTGCAACGCGCTGTTCGAGAGGCAGGGAGGTATCCACGCCTGCGAAAGAAGAAGCAACGATGTTTTTTAAGGCAACGTCCCTTCTGGTGGGCTTTGCCTTTATTACGTCGGTATGGTTCCTATTTTCCGTTGCGCTGTCGCGGGGCTCTCCGACGCTGCCCGTGAAGGCAGGCGCTTCATCGGAGCAGGCCCGTATTGCCGCTGAGAACGATGATCAGCCGGAGTACCCTGCCGGGGAAGAAAGCGATGAAAAACTCTTTACCTTCCCGCTTATCCTGAATGACAGCGTTGAAAGCGAGCTTGAGTACCTGACGGAGAGCGGCAGGGAACTATTTCAGGATTGGCTCGACAATTCGGTCCGTTACATCCCCCTGATAAAAAAAATATTCAGAGAGTACAATCTGCCGGAGGACCTGGCCTACCTGGCGATGATCGAGAGCGGGTTTAATCCCCTTGCCGTATCGCGGCGGCATGCTGCGGGGCTCTGGCAATTCATGGTCCCCACCGGCAGGGAATACGGCCTCATCACCAACCAATGGATCGACGAACGCAAAGACCCCGTCAAATCCACCTACGCCGCGGCCGCCCACCTGAAAGACCTTTATAATCTCTTCGGTTCCTGGCCCCTGGTGCTGGCGTCCTATAACGCCGGGACGGGAACCGTGCGGAGCGTGGTGCACAGGACGCGGTCCGACGATTACTGGGACTTGCGCGCCTCGAAGCATTTCCGGCGTGAGACCCGGAACTATGTTCCGCGCTATCTGGCGGCCCTGATCATCGCCAGGAGCCCGGAGGATTACGGGTTCGTCGTCCCGCGTCCCGAACCTTTCGCGTATGACGAGCTCGTCATCAGGCAAAGCACGGATCTCAGCGAAGTCGCGCGCGTTATAGGGTGCTCCTATGACGGCATTCTGGAATTAAACCCCGAGCTCATCAGGAAATCGACGCCGCCGCAGCAATGGTACGTGCTGAGGATCCCGCCGGGGACCAGGAATTTTTACGAACTGCGCGTCGCGAAACTGCTCAGAGAGCTGGGGTCCCGGGGAGAACGGATGGAGGAGGGAATTGCGGTCCTTCCGTCTTTTGTCCCGAGTGCGAGCGCGCCGAACGTCATTTTCAGTGCCGTCGGATTTGAGCGTGTCGTGCCTCTCTTCGGCACACAATTCGCTCTCACCGACGACATCACGTGCGTGGATTGCAACGATATACCGTTGTTTTTACATCAGATGCAATATTGGATAAACGAGGAAAGGCCGGCCACTTTTTAACTTGCAATTCTCCGTAGCTTGCTACGGGATCACCCCTCCCCCTTAATGGAGGAGGTTAGGTGGGGGTGTGATGCACGACAGATACTTCACCCTCCCCTCGAGCCCACCCTTCCATCCAGGGAAAGGCGAAAATTAAGAACAGATACCCCGCGGATGCCTATTTGAATCTTCATTTGCTGGAGGAGGTTCATTGGATCCCCGCTTTGTTCAGGATTCCTCTCGCCGACTCTGTATGGCGCCGTGATCAAAAAAATATGATCACGTTGCAGCCTGTATCTAGCCGCCGGTCCCCGGATGGTTCGATCCAACGGACAATTGTGAGGAAGACCCCTTCGATTTTTCCTTCCCCTATGTTATAATCCCATCCTGTCGCAGATCCGTCTTTTGAGGATGAGGTCATGATCGTGCAAAGAGGGACATTGTGGAGGGGCATTGTCGAGACGACCCGAAGCGCGCTCGCGAACGGCGCCTTGCTGCCGGTGCCGACAAACCATGCTTTTATCGAAGACGGCGGCTTACGGTTCTTTGTCAGGGTCTTATCAAGCCTCAGGCGCAAGGACGAGGCAAGAAAAAAACAGGATGCAGGTTCAATAGGCGGGAAGGGCGTAAACCCCTTTCTCCCGCCCGAGAAAGACCTCATTGTCGCGGACCTCACTGACACGCACATTGCGGTCCTGAACAAGTTCAATGTCGTGGAGCACCACCTGCTCATTGTCACCCGTGGTTTCGAGGACCAGGACACGCTGCTCACGCTTCAGGATTTCGAGGCGCTCTGGCTCTGCATGGCGGAATTCAACGGCCTCGGCTTCTATAACGGGGGCCGCGTAGCAGGCGCAAGCCAGCGGCACAAACACCTCCAACTGGTGCCGCTCCCCCTGGCGCCGGAAGGCCCGCCAATCCCGATCGAGCCGCTTTTTGACGGGATGGGTGCGCCGGGCGAGCCGTGCACGATTCCCGCGTTCTTATTTCTTCATTCCTTTGTACGGTTGGCCCCTGACCTTGCCCGGGACCCCGCAGCCGCGGCGAAGACCTTTGCTCTCTACGGCGAAATGCTCCATAGCGTCGGATTGAATACGCCTGACGCTTCACGCCTCATTGTTCAATCCATGCCGTACTGTTTCATCGTGACGCGCGGGTGGATGCTGCTTGTCCCTCGCTCGCGGGAGTTTTTTGACGGCGTCTCGCTGAACTCCCTTGCCTATGCCGGGTCCCTCTTCGTGCGGGATAAAGAGCAGCTTGCGCGGCTAAAGGCCTTCGGGCCGATGAAAGCCCTGGCGAGCGCGGCAAAGGAGTGATCTCTGCGGCCGGGCCGAAAAGTCAGTCGTGGCCGGGGCCCGCGCGAGCTGAATCTGAAAGAGAATTTCTCAAGGTCAGGTTAAATCCCTTTATGAACAGAGTCGGGTTCGTCTACGATGAGGTCTTCCTGAACCACAAACCGCCGGCGTGGCATCCCGACTCCCCGGACCGGCTCATCAACATCATCGTCACGCTCAAGGCATCGGGAATCTGGCCCAGTCTGGTCCCCCTCCGTCCCCGTCGCGCAACCCTCGACGACATCGGACGCGTGCACACGCGAGAGTACATCGAAAAGATCAAGACCTTCGGCGCAGGCGAACTCGACCCGGACACCTATCTTTCCGAGGGCAGCCTCGACGCGGCGCTCCATGCCGCGGGAGCGGTCATGGAAGCCGTGGAGCAATGCAAAAAGAACGAGCTCAGCCGGGCGTTCTGCGCTGTCCGCCCCCCGGGGCATCATGCCGAAGCCGGCCGGGGAATGGGATTCTGCATCTTCAACAACATTGCCGTCGGCGCCCGGTACGCCCGGGCCCTCGGGTACGAGCGCGTTTTCATCGTCGATTTCGACGCCCACCACGGCAACGGCACCCAGCACATCTTCGAAGAGGACGACACGGTCTTCTACTTCAGCACCCACCAGCACCCCTTCTATCCCGAAACGGGGAAGGACATGGAGCGCGGCAAGGGCAAAGGGCTGGGTTTCACCTACAACCTTCCGATCCAGGCAGGCTCGGGCGACAAGGATTACCTCTATGTATATCAAAATATTCTTCCCGGCATTATTCACCGGTTCAAGCCGGACATCATTCTCGCATCCGCCGGCTACGACATTCACGTGCACGACCCCCACGCGAACATTCGCGTCTCCCATGAAGGAATAAGCGGGATCGTCAGGAGCATCCTGCATTCCTGCGCATCCTGTCCAGCCGTGTTCGCGCTCGAAGGCGGATACGATCTGCCGTCGCTCTGCGATTCGGTGCGGATCACGCTTGAGGAGATGCTGAAGGGGTAGGGAACCGCTTCATGCAGAGCGGCATACGGTGAATAAAAGATGCTCTCTCCCTATTGATCACAACGAGCGTGCGTTTCTTTAGTCAAAGCAGAAGGCCAGTCATTACTGACAGGCCTTCTGTGTTGCAGAATGTATGACTTTTCCCGCCCGGTATTATGAAAGAGCGGTATAGTTCACATTACTTTGTTGCGGGAGCTGCTGCAACGGGAGCTGCTGCTTCTTTCTTGTGCTTTTTGACATGCTTAGCTTTTTTGGCTTTCCTGGCCTTTGCCGGGGTTTTTTCCGTCGTTGCCGGGGCCTTCCCTGCCGCCGCCGGCGCCTGCTCCTCTGCGAATGCCACGCCGAGGGTCAGGGCAAACGCCATTGCCGTGAAAAGAGCGACGATCTTCTTCATAGGTATTCACCTCCTTTCTGTTTCCGTCTTTGCTATGTTGAATTATTAAAGGTGACACGGCTATTTGCTAAAGGTTTAATGCAAAAAAAAACTACAGGGCTAAACTTTATTTTATCAATCGTGTCTCAACTTTCGTATTAGATATTTGCACAGGGAAACCACCCGGGAGGTCGAACCAGGCAAGAGGCCCCGCTTGAGTCCCGGAGACTGGTTAAACAATAACAAAGCAGAATTCCACGGGAGAGAACGCGCAGTTATATCACAGCCAACGACAAAAAGGAGGAATTATGAAAAAAGCACTAATCGCAGCAGCTCTGCTATCACTGGCAATCGCTGTACCGGCATTCGCAGTCGAAGGCAGTCAGCCACCGACTGCACCAGGCAAAACGTTTGAAGAGAGACAGGCCCATATCCTGAAGATGATCGACGAGCGGATCACCAGCCTTCAGGAGGGGAAGGTGTGCGTACAGGCGGCAAAGAACGACAATGACCTCAAAGCCTGCAGGGAAAAGCACATGTCCGAGATGAAAGGGAAGCGCGGTGAGATGAGACACGAACGTGGCATGACGGGCGGCCCACAGGGCGGAATGGGCGGTCCCCAGGGGCAGTAGTTTATGTCACGATCGGGGTTTAGTTATATAGCGGGATGGTCGAAAGACTGTCCCGCTCTTTTCGTTTAACGGCCTGAGATGTACAAGCTGTTTCAGCAAACGTAGTCCTCAACTGCATTGTCATTATTCCCACGGTCATTCCAGGCATTCCTGCCGGCGTGCCGCTTTTTTTTATTATTGACACGCTGCCATGATTAAGTGTACAAATGAGCCTACTATTTTCCGGAGGTTGTGAATACCGCATATGGCTGAACCGAACAAGATAATCTACTCCATGGTAGGGGTGGGCAAATTTTACGACAAGAAGCCGGTCCTGAAGGACATCTACCTCTCGTACTTCTACGGCGCCAAGATCGGCGTGCTGGGCCTGAACGGCTCGGGCAAGAGCTCGCTGCTTCGGATCATGGCGGGCATTGACAGGGAGTTCGTGGGCGAAGTCGTGGTCTCTTCGGGTTACACCGTAGGAATTCTCGAACAGGAACCGAAGCTCGATCCGGACAAGACCGTGCGCCAGTGCGTGGAAGAGGGCGTGCAGCAGACCGTCGAACTTTTGCACGAGTACAACAAGATCAACGAAAGCTTCGCCAATCCCATGTCCGATGACGAGATGAACAAGCTCATCGCGCGCCAGGGCGAGGTGCAGGAGAAACTCGACCACCTTAATGCTTGGGAACTGGACAGCAGGCTCGATATGGCCATGGACGCCCTGCGCTGTCCCGCAGGCGACACGAAGGTATCGATCCTTTCCGGCGGCGAAAAGCGGCGCGTTGCGCTGTGCAGGCTTTTGCTACAGAAGCCGGACATACTTCTTCTTGACGAACCCACGAACCACCTCGACGCCGAGTCCGTTGCCTGGCTCGAACATCATCTCCAGCGATACGAGGGCACGGTCATCGCCGTGACCCACGATCGGTACTTCCTCGACAACGTGGCGGGCTGGATCCTCGAACTCGACCGGGGCCAGGGCATCCCCTGGAAGGGCAACTATTCCTCCTGGCTCGAGCAGAAGGGCGAGCGCTTGAAGCTCGAGGAAAAGACCGAGAGTGAACGCCAGAAGACGCTCGCCCGCGAGCTCGAATGGATCAGGATGTCGCCCAAGGGCAGGCATGCGAAATCAAAGGCCCGCATCAGTTCCTATGAAGAGATGCTCCGCCAGCAGACCGAGGCGCGCGGCAAGGAACTGGAGATCTATATTCCGCCGGGACCGCGGCTCGGCAAGGTGGTGATCGAGGCCGACAGCGTGACCAAGGCCTATGGCGACAACATCCTGGTCGAGGGCATGAGCTTCATGCTCCCGCCGGGCGGCATCGTGGGCGTGATCGGGCCGAACGGCGCGGGCAAGACCACGCTCTTCCGCATGATCACGGGACAGGACAAGCCGGACAAGGGTACGATCAGGATCGGCGAGACCGTAAAGCTCGGGTACGTGGACCAGAGCCGCGACGTGCTCGACCCGGACAAGACCATCTGGGAGGTGATCACCGGCGGCCAGGAGCAGGTGCAGCTCGGCAAGCTCCTGATGAACTCCCGGGCCTACGTGTCGCGCTTCAACTTCGGCGGCACGGACCAGCAGAAGAAGGTCGGCGTGCTCTCGGGCGGAGAGCGGAACCGCGTCCATTTGGCGCGGATCCTGAAGGAAGAAGCGAACGTGCTGCTCCTGGACGAGCCCACGAACGACATCGACGTGAATACCATGCGGGCGCTCGAAGAAGGACTCGAAAACTTCGCGGGCTGCGCCGTGGTAATCAGCCATGACCGGTGGTTCCTCGACAGGATCGCGACGCACATGCTCGCCTTCGAAGGCGACAGCAAGGTGGTCTTCTTCGACGGGAACTATTCGGAATACGAGGCTGACCGCAAGGCGCGCCTCGGCGCGGCAGCGGACCAGCCGCACCGGATCAAGTACCGGCATTTGACGAGGTAAGCGGAGCACGAGGAACAACGTCGCTTTTTCGCGCCTTTCCTGTGAGGCAGGGCGCAGGCCGGATGTCGGCACTTTTTTTGGACAATTTTTGGGTTGACATCGCGCCGAGAGAAGTGTACAAAAGACACTGCGGCCCGCATGGTGCGGAGGGATTCCGGGGACAAGAGGTGTCGCTTTTGTCCCATCGATACATCGTTAAGGAGAATTTCATCGTGTCGGAATTTAGAAATGTAACGGTGGTAAAAGAGGCGAACGTTTATTTTGACGGCAAGGTGACGAGCAGGTCCGTGCTTTTCAGCGACGGCTCGAAAAAGACGCTCGGCGTGATGCTCCCGGGCGAATACGAGTTCTCTACCTCCGACAAGGAAATCATGGAGCTCCTCTCCGGCGAGCTTGAGGTTCTTTTACCGGGGGATTCGAAATGGAAAACAATCAGCGGCGGACAGTCTTTCGAGGCGGCTGCGAACGCGAAGTTCAAGCTCAAGGTGAGGAAGCTTTCCGATTACTGCTGTTCGTTCATTAAATCGTAAACAGATATCAAAAAAAATCAGACTAAGAATTATAAAAAAAGGTGCATCAAAGCGATACGGATTGACGGTGCAGGCTAAGGTTCAGGCTGAGGTCGAGAGGAACTTGACCTCAGCCTGGGCCTCAACCTTGTTTCCTTCCGTGTTCATCCATGGTTACAAAATATTTCAAGGTGGAGGAGATCATGAGAAAAAGATTTTTGGTGCTCGTGCTTGTTCTCATCGCGGCAACCGGCTGCAGCCAGCAGCGCCAGGAGCCGAAAGGCCAGGCTGGCTATCCCGGCGGGGCCGCCGTGGTGATATCGCCCGAAGAAATGCGGCTGCTCGAACAGACTGCAAAGCAGTCGCCGAAGAACGCCGCCGCCTGGACCGCCCTCGGCAATGCGCTCATGGACTCGAACCGGTTCGGCGAGGCCGCCGATGCCTATCAAAAGGCCCTTGCTCTCGACCCGAAGAACGTGGACGTGCGGGTCGATATGGGCACATGCTTGAAGAATTCGGGAAGGCCCCAGCAGGCGGTCGAGGAATACCGCAAGGCGATCAAGATAAATCCCAATCACATCTATGCGCATCGGAACATGGGTGTGGTGCTGGCCTTTGACCTCAAGGATAAAAAAGAGGCGGCCAGGGAATTTGAGAAGTATCTTGCGCTCGCGCCCAATGCGCCCGATGCCGGGGAGATCCGGCAGATGGTCCAGAACTTGAAATCAGGTCAATAGACAGAGCTCAACGACACGGGCAGGCCCGCCAGCGAAATAATCGCTGGTGGCCTGCCCGTGTTTTCATTGCCACGCGATAATGCCTGTCATGCCTCCCCGCGCCTGTTTATGATCCTGTCTTAAAAACCCTTTTTTAAAAACGAATGGATTCTGGAGTGAGCGTATTCCCGCGGATTCCTATACGAACTTTCATTTATCTCGAAAGAACGGCCTGAGCGTCCGGCACTTTTTTAAGCGCTGCCCGCTCTTTTGTAAAGCGTGAAAATGTCCTTGGGGCGAATGCTTGGGTGTTTGAATTCCCACATTTTTTGCCAGGCGGGCACGGGCAAGGACTCAGGCGCTTTGCCGCTCCGCTGTTCGAGCAGGAGGTCGCAGTTTCCCGCGCCGAAGACCTCGATCCGGCGGGTCCGCAGGCCGGCGAAATATTCGAGCATGGCCCGCTCCGACTCTCCCAGTCCCCGGCTTTCGATGCAGGAATATCCAGGGGGCATGGACTTTTTAAGCGAGAAGAACGCGGCACGATAGCTCGAACCTTCGTTCAGGGCGGGAAGCCAGAGTGTCATGACCAGCCCCCAGGCGAGGACCACTCCCAGGGCCCAGTTCACGAAGGCGAAGTCGGGCGAGCGGGTGATCCTGGTCACGAGGAAGAGCCACGCCAGGCTGTAGAGAACGGCCGCGGCCAGCAAAACGCCATTGACGGAAGGGACATAGTCAGGCTGGAACTCATGAAGCTTCTGCGCGATAACAGCGGGGCTGCCGGTCATCATCGCGAACCACCCGAACCACAAAAGGAGCGCCACGACGCCGAAAAAAAGAACGCTTGCCCGGTTGGCAATGACCTTGGCCCTGGCCGGTAGCAGGCCGACCCCCGGGACCGCGAGCAGGGTGATCGGTAAAAGCATCGGCGTGGCGTAAAGCCCCCGGTTGGTCGAGGCCGCGCTCAGCACCGCAAGGATCACGATAAATGAGACCAGAGGGAGCTGGAAAACCGGATGAACACGCCAGGACCTCCTGAAATGCCAGAGCGACCATGCCGCCGGCAGTATGACCGGCCAGGCAAGCAGGGGAAGATTCAGAATATACCAGCTGTGAGGGTCAGGGGACGCCGCGTTGAATCCGACGGATCCCGCATTAAATCCCAGGAACCTCCCGAAGTTCTGGTTCCAGAACCAGTGCACAAAGAAATCGGGGGACCTCCCGTAGAGCGCGGCGGGCCAGATGACCAGCCAGGGGAGCGCGGCCGCCAGGGCGATCGCGAGGGACAGACCGTAGTCTTTCCGCCGCCATTGCCGGAAGAGCGCGGGGAGGACGACGGCGATAATGCCCAGCAAACCGGGAGCGAGCAGCCCCTTGGATAAAAAACCGATGCCCGTCCCGGTCCCGATCCAGAACCCTCCCATTGTTCGACGCCGCCCGCTGAGGGCGAATCCGTAGAAAGCAACGGCAAAACCGGCGAAGAGACCGACATCGGTGATCAGCTTGTGAGCGGTGACCTGAAGGTGAACGCAGCCGAGCAGAAGGATCGCGGCGATTGCGCCGTGTTCCTTGCCGTAGAGCTCCCGGGCCGTGAGCGCGAAAAACAGGAATGCCAGGAATATATAAAAGGCGGTGGCCATACGGGCTGCATCCACAAGGTCCAAAGGAGGGGAAAACAGCCGACCGAACCCCGCCGCGGTCATGAAATAGAGCGGGGGCTTTTCGAGGAAGGGCTCGCCGGTAAGCTCAGGCACTACCCAGTCGTTGGTTTGAATCATATGATAGGCGAGGCCGAAACTGAAGGGTTCGTCCGCTTTCCAGGGATCGCGGCCGACGAGGCCGGGCGTAATCCACATGACGAACAAAAGAACCAGCGCTGGCAGAGAAAGTATATTAATTTTCATAGGGACAAGTGAGCCTCAGTATGTCTTACCGTGAACGGCGATGTGCCGGCAAGGAACGATAAATTTGCTAACTAGAGTCTGTATTTAACGTCCTTTTTCGTCATGCCGGACTTGATCCGGCATCCAGAGTCTACTGAAAAGATTCCCGCCTTCGCAGGAATGACGATCTTAAGTGAAACGGCAATTAAAATACAGACTCTAACTATAAACAGTTGGCAGCGGGTTGTCAAGTTGAAGCGGCTTTTTTAAATTTGCTTGATAAGGGCGCTTAATTCTTATATAATCACACGCTGAACTGCTTATGGTGAATGAGTGAAAAGAGATGCGGACGTAAAGATGGTGTTGTTGGGCGGTAAAAGCGCCGTACGGTATGCCTGGACCGGCTGGGCCGCGTTGTTCCTGGTGACGGCCGCAATGATCGTTGCCGGGAGCAATCGGACGGTCGTTCCCTCCTACCGGATAGCCGCGCTGAACTGGCTTGCCGGGCAGGGCCTTTACGACGGCACCGGCGTGGGGGGGTTTACCTATTTTCCCCAGGCGGCCATTCTCTTCGTGCCCTTTGCAATGCTCCCTCCGGCCATGGGCGAGGCGCTCTGGCGGCTTGTCATCATCGGCGTGTTCGCGCTGGGCATCCTTAGCTTCGCGCGTCTTGCGGGCGAGAGACCGGGGAAAGAGCTGTTTCCGCTGATGACCCTCGTGACCATTCCCCTGGCCTGGGACTGCGCGCGCAACGGCCAGGCCACGCTTGCTTTGACGGGCCTGATGCTCCTATCGATCGTCGATGTGGCCCGCGGCCGCTGGTGGCGGGCGACGCTCTGGCTGTCGCTCGGTGTGGCCGTCAAGCCGCTCGCGATCGTGCTTGTCCTTTTGGTCATGGCGATCGAGCGTCCCATGACCTGGCGCGTGCTCCTCGGCATGATCGCGCTCGCGCTTTCGCCCTTTGTGACCCAGCAACCCGCCTATGTCCTGCAGCAGTACGCGGCATGCCTGCACAACACAACAACGGCGGTGCATGTGGGCGCTATGGTCCAGGGGTGGACGTCACCCTTCAGCGCGCTGCGACTCGCGGGCGTCGACGTGCCGGAGCGCATCCAGACCGTGATCCGCCTCGCCGCTGCCGTCGGTACCCTGTGGCTCTGCTTTGTTACGAGACGCAGGCATGATGCGGCCCGTTCGGCAATCTTCGTTTTCTCGCTGGCCGTCCTCTATCTGATGTTGTTCAGCCCGCGAACAGAGAGCAACACCTACGCGATGCTCGGTCCGGCGATTGCCGTGTTCCTCGCAGGGGCTTTTCTGGTCGAAAAACGGTCCGGGGAGGGCATCCTGCTTGTTGGCATTGCCGTGGCCTTGCTCGGCAGCCGCCTGCTCGAACGCCTGCTGACGCCGCACGCGGACACAAGCTGGGTGCCCCCGTTCATGGCGGCCTGCTTTGCAGCGTACACTCTGGTCCGGCTTTTCTCGGCCCCGGCGAAGCTGTCCGCGGGTAAAGGTGCTACATGAAGATCGTCGTTATTCTGCCCACCTATAATGAAAAAGACAATATTGCGCTCATCATAAGGGCGCTTCAGGAGCAATTCAGGGAAATTCCCCATGCCATGAACATCCTGGTCGTTGATGATAATTCTCCGGACGGGACCGCGGAAATCGTCAGGAACGAATGTAAAACGGCATCGAACGTTTTTTTGATAACCGGCGAAAAACAAGGGCTCGGCGCGGCCTATGTGAGGGGCATGAAGTACGCGCTTGTTCGCCTGCATGCTGATGTTGTGATGGAAATGGACGCGGACTTCTCGCATAAGCCCGAAGACGTGCCAAGGCTGATCAAGGCCGTTGACCGGGGAGCGGATTTCGTGATCGGCAGCAGATATGTTCCAGGCGGAAAAATACCGGATGACTGGAGTTTCCTGAGAAGGATGATCTCTCAATGGGGGAATGTTTTTGCCCGGTACATAGCCGGCCTGTATAAGGTCAGGGACTGCACGGCGGGCTTTCGGGCGATCCGGGCGGAGGTCATCAAAAAGATCGACCTTGATGCGCTGAAGGTCCGGGGATACGCCTTTCAAATATCGCTTCTCCATGAGGCGATCGTCAATCACGCGCGCGTTCAGGAGGTCCCGGTCGAGTTCATAGACAGAAAAAGGGGGCAGACCAAGCTGGGACTTTCCGATATCGTCGAGTTCATGCTGAATGCATGGTGGATCCGGTTCGAACGGAGCAAGACCTTCCTCAAATTTTCCATTGTCGGCGGCGCCGGGGTCGTCGTCAACCTGGCCTCATTCACGGTCCTGCTGAACATGGGGATGAACAAGTTCATTGCCTCGCCCGTCGCGATCGAGATTTCCATCATTTCCAATTTCTTCTTGAACAACTTCTGGACCTTTTCACACCGGGATGTCAACGACAAGATCCATATCCGGGGCCTGAAGTTCAATATCATTTCCTTTGTCGCCTTAGGCGTCAGCTATTCCACCTTCCTTATATTAAGCGTCGTCGATCCCGGCGGCGTACCTCAGGTCCATCAGGCAGTCGGCATCGTGCCCGCCACGCTCATCAATTATTTCCTGAATTCGTATTGGACGTTTAAAGAATAAGTAATTGGGAAATATGCTTGAGCCAAGCCTTATCGGCTGATTTAAACCATACCTCACCCCGAACTCCGAACTTTGAACTCTTTTTTCTTGCCCCTTTCCCCAAAATCCGGTATCCTCGCCTCATAAGAGGAGACCAGCGATTCTTAAACTCCGAACGCTGAACTCTGAACCAAAGTGCCCGGGAGAACACCTTTGAGAAGTTTTCCCATCTCGCCGAAAAACCTCCCAGAAATGCTTCATGCTTGTTAAGACGTTACTTCTCAACAAATGAGATCCGATTTTAGACGTCGCTATTACCCAGGAGGGACAGACATGAAGCTCAAGATCGACGTGCAGAGCATCGAATGGTGGTTCTGGACGATCACGCTGGCGTTCATCATTGCCGCCCTGGCAGGCTGGACGCCGGGATATGCCGCGGTGATCATCGTGAGCCTGGCGCAGACGGTCTTCATTGCCGCCCGGACCGGCAGCGCCGTCTCCTTTCCCTCCCAGGTGCGCATCGTCTACTTTGCCTACACGCTGCTCGGCCTTTGGGGGGCGGGCCGCTTCTATTGCTATGTGCTGCTCGCCCTCGGCACAATCATGGTGGTGTTCTTCGACCGCTGCGGGATCGCGCTGGTGCTGAAGCTGATGCCGTGGAACAAAGGCGCGGAGAACCCGCAGTGCAAGCTGCCGGGGAAGTGACGACGCAGTGAACAATAATGAAGGGATAGGAAAAGGATCAAGCACTGAAAGCACCAACGCCCCCCTGTCCGTCGAGATTATATCCGGTAATCTATGTAGACGGATACGATGCTAAGCCATTGGTCCTTTGAAAATGAATTTCTCATGCAGGGGAAGGAGGGGAATTTCCGTGAATTATAAGAAAATAGCCATGGAACATGATAAAAAGATTGCCCTCGTCGCGCACGACAATAAAAAGGGTGATTTGGTTGAATGGGCAAAATACAATCAAGTGCTTTTGGATCATCACAAGATATATGCAACGGGGACAACCGGCGATATTTTGGAACAAGAGCTGGGCTTCAAAATTAACAAACTTCAAAGCGGACCTTTGGGCGGGGATCTGCAAATAGGCGCCAGGATAGCCGACGGCAAGATCGATTTTCTCATCTTTTTCTGGGATCCGCTCGAACCGCAGCCCCACGATCCGGATGTTAAGGCGCGCTTGCGCATGGCTGTAGTCTGGAATATTCCAATTGCCTGCAATCGCGCCTCCGCCGATTTCATGATCTCCTCCCCATTGATGGACGGCGATTATGATCGTCTTGTGCCGGACTACGATGTTTATCGAAGCCGGAAGATAGTTGGGGATAAATGAGCAGGCATAGATTGCATCTCGTAATTGATGAAGCCGATAATCAGATAAACCATTCCTCTTTCCGGACCCGGAACGCAGCCTGCCCCCGAACGGTTCTATCGGGGGAACTCCGAACTAATCTTTCTTGACGCTTTCGATTAAAAATAGTATCCTCGCCTTGTCCGGAGAGCGCTAATCTTCAAACTCCGATTCAGGATTATAAGAGGTGGTTTTTCAATAAATGAGATTTGATCTCGAATGATTATTGACGTCGAAGGATCATTTCAGTATTGCTGAGTAGAGTGATATAATATATTCGAAGCGGCAATGGGTCGCGGGGGAGAGAAGTCCGGGCAAAAGAGGTGAGCGTATGAGCACAGTCAAAGAACTCGAAAAAGCCATTACCGGCTTGCCGCCGGAACAGCTCGCGGAATTCCGGGCGTGGTTCGAGTCGTTCGACGCCGCGCGGTGGGACCGGCAGATCGAAGAGGACGTCAAGTCGAGCAAGCTTGACCGCGTCGCGGAAAAGGCGGTTGGAGAATATCATAAAGGGAAAGCAAAACCGATATGAAGCATCTTGCCGGCCCGTCTTTCTGGGAGCGCTACGACAAACTTCCTGAACAGATACAAGAACTGGCTGACAAGAATTTCGCCCTCCTGAAGGAGAATCCCCGGCATCCGTCCCTTCACATTAAAAAAACAGCAAGTACTGCTCGGTGCGAGTCGGCCTTCTGCACTCTCGCTAGCTAAATCGTAATCGCTGTTGCAGGCTCCGCAATCCCAAGTTTAATGACACTTAACGTATTTTTAATCCTTGTAAAAGATCGGCCGTGATATTATAATTGAAACTATCAATGTCAGGCTTTAAATGGTGTTGCAGAGACCGTGGAGGTGATTGGAATGCCGACCGCATCAAATGCCGTAAAGATCCGTCTTGAGCCCAAGGACCTTATTAAGGCCATAAACGATATGAAAAAAAAGGAGCGGGACGCCTTTTTAGAGGACCTGCTCGCGTCTACATCGCCGGAATATCTCGACAGCATCAGAGAGGCCCGGGCTGAGTATAAAGCCAGGAAGGTAAAAACCCACAAAGAGGTCTTCGGCAGTTGAAGTACGACCTGGTCTATACTCTGAGGGCGCTGAAGGACATTCAGAAGCTTGATGCGCCGGTCAGGGCACGGATTGGGAAAACACTTCTCCGATATAAGGAAGCTCCTCTTGATCACGCCGAGCGGCTTACGGATTCCACGCTCGGGAGCTTCCGATTCAGGATCGGGGACTACAGGGTGATTTTCGACATTGAGGCCCGCGATATCGTGGTATTGAGAGTGGGGCATCGGAGAGAGATTTATAAACGAAAGTAATCATAAAATGTTTTGCATTTCATGCCTTGCCTGTCCTCTGATCTTACATTCCGCACTCTGCAATCCGAAATCCGCAATTGAAGATTCTCTCGCCCTCTGCCCCATGCTCTCTGCGGCGATATCTCCTTGACGCCTCCACCCAAGTGTAGTATCCTCGCTTTATCAGTAGATCAGGAATTCTTAAACTGTGAACTCTGTACTCTGTACTTTGTAGTATTTTAAAATCCCGGGAGAACACCATGCGAAGTTTTCCCATCTCTCAGACAAACCCTCCCGGCATTTTAAAAAACAGGAAAGCACAGATAGAAACAACGTTATATTATGGGTAGAGCATGAGGTTCCACCATATGGTTTTCGTGTAGGCTTAAATCTGTTTATTTTAAAAATAGGATCAAAACCAGTGAAGCGAGTTAAAAGAATAATTAATAATGTGACTTGGAAAGGACATCTGAAGAGCCTGCGGATTAAACCAGGCGGGCAGGTACTGGAGGTTCCCTTATCGGCTTGTGTTAGTGAAGGTGACGCAATAAAAATCGAAGGTAAATCTGCATGGGTAATCGGTAAGAATGGAGAGTGTCAGTTTTATTCTCCTTATTACGTTGAAGAAAAACTAAAATTTGGTGGTCTGGATTTTAAAGTAGCTATTAAAGAAATAACGGAACAAGATGAATATGTAGCATACCGCTCATTATCTGAATTTCACTATAGAGGACATGCCTTACATGGAAGAACGGCCCGTCTCATAATCCGTTCCAGTCATCCAGCATATCCTAAGGTCATAGGTGTGCACGCTAGCAGTTTATGATAAAAAATTTAGAAAAAATTGGGTGACACTTTTCCATTGATGCTGACGGTTATAAACCCTTTCATTCTCAGCCAGGCCTCGACGGCGATCCGCCAGGCCGCCTGTGGCTGAACCCCATCACTGCTTAGTATATCATTCTGCACGTTGGTTATCCAGGCATATGCGTCCCTCCTTTCCCACCTGGTAAAAGCCTTCCTACCTGTGAAGTACACTTGGCAGGCATTTCTGCCGTTTAAGCACGGTCGCGGCTGGTGATTGAGGTCATGCTCGACGGTCGAGGCATAGGCTTCCAGGTGTTCACGCGGGCAGATGGATGTGCGAGCGAGTTTTTCAGCGAGCCCGTTCTTCAGCTCGGTCTGGGCCTCTTCGATCGCGCCGTTATAAGGCGGATAATGGACCGGGCTATTCACCGGCAGAACAAAATAGTCAGCGAGCACGGTATTGACCGCCGTATGGTTCAGGTTGCCGCCGTTGTCCCGCTTGAGGAACAGAGGCGCCCCGAAGCGGTCGAAGGTTGCTGCAAGATAACCGGCTATTTCTTCTCCGCACGGAACGCCTCCTGTCATGGGATTGAACTTATAGCGGGAAGAGAGGTCCTGCATATGGTTCAGATATACTTTGGCGTCGGCCGCATCTGATTGCTTGTATTCGCAGGGGTCCATGGCCCAGGCGAGGTTCGGCACGTTCCAGTGGATGCGGCGCATATTCTGACGATGGAGCGTATTGAGGTCATGCCGCGCCATTGCCACCATGCTCTGCAGCTCTCGCCTTGATAGGCTTGATGCGTAGCGGGCGTATAACTCGCCCGTGCCCTGCGTCCGGTCCCGTCCGTGAGACAACTGGGCCATATCCTCCGCAAGCCTGTTAAAATCCGGAGGCTTGACCTTGGGAGGACCCGGCTGCCGCACGAGAGGCGAAGCGTTCATCCGCCTCAGGCGCCACCGTATAAAGCTCGGGTAGGGAAGCCTCACGGCACTGCAGATCGCTTGGTAGGGCATACCGATCCTCTCCCTGATCTGGTCAACAACGACAAGCATACCGGTTATCGTTTCTTCCTTTGCTTTCGTTTTTTTTCAAGAGACTCGCCCGCGCTTTTTTTCGCACGGGCGCTATGGAGCTCGTACGCGTGCAGCATGTCCCGCACTTCCACGGTCTTCTCAGCGACAAAGAGCTTGTTCTGGAGCTCGGTGATCTCGTTCTGCAGGCGCTCTTTCTCCTCATCCTTCGGCGTGCCCGGTCTGCCGGGGGCACGGTCTTCTAGTGCCTCCGTTATGGCCTGTAGTGCCCGCCGTTCCCACTCGTAGTAGGTCTTGCGGGAAACGCCGAGCCTGCCTGCGCCCTCCTCGGCCGTTATCTGACCGCTGCGCACCGCAAAGATTATCGCCGCCCGCTCGCGGGCACGCCCTTCGTCTCCAGAATCGCTCATATGCACCCTCCGTTTCCGCTAGGGTTTATCAGCCTTGCGCAGGGTTTCTCCGGAGGACTTCTGGTCCTTTGACGACGCCTCCGCTTTTCTTGTCTCCTGCGCCTTCGACAGCGTCTTTTCCAGCCTGCTCTGCGCTGTGCTCGAGAGGAGCGTCAGGCGCTTTTTGTCCAGCATCGCCTGCAGGCGAGGGCTCAGTGCCGGTCCCTTCTCCAGACGAACCCTGGGCTCCAGCGCCTGGAGCATTCCCTCCATCGCGCGTTTCTGCCAGTGCGTTAGCACCATCCAGGGTACCCTTAGCTCCCGGCATATCTCCGCCGGCCTGCGCCGCTCCGTCCATATCGACAGGACCGCCCGGCACTTCTCCATCGCCCCGTAGCTTATCGTCTGCCGCTTCTTCTCGTTTTTGTTCTTCGTCGCCTTTTCCATGGCCGTCTCCTTCATCGTCCAGATTGTATACCACTTCCTGGGTAGTGTCATCCTCTTCGTCGTCGACCGACAGCCGCAGCTTGCCCTTTTCGGCCCGCAGCACCACCGACTGCCCCTCCATGCGGCCCACCATGTAAAACGGCAGCTTGGGCTTCCCGCGGAGCGCCATCTCAAGGAGGTTCTCCTGGATGCCCTGTTCGATCGTCTTCCTGAGCTCGCCCTGG
>Ga0210377_10000343_pt1 | contig 44084 bp, 38 predicted proteins | sample PLM4_65_b1redo_FD_155480 | JGI IMG/M metagenome (GOLD analysis project Ga0210377, IMG submission 155480) | Groundwater sediment microbial communities from an aquifer in East River, Colorado, USA - PLM4_65_b1 redo | ecosystem: Environmental > Terrestrial > Soil > Riparian zone | place: USA: East...
AACCGCATCGCCTTCGCGCGGCAGTTCTACAACGACAGCGTCATGCGCTACAACACCCGCATTCAGGTTGTCCCAACGAACCTGATCGCCAACCTCTTCGGATTCCGCGAGGAGCCGTTCTTCGAGGTCCCGGCGTCCGAGCAGGAGCCGGTCAAGGTCGACCTGCGCTGAACCCGCGGATGGCGAGAGTCCCGTGCCCTCGATGCGGCACCCTCAACCCCGGGGGCGCGGCATGCTGCGCCCTCTGCCAGACCTTTTTCCGCCCGCCCCGGCCGGCGGCCGTCGCTTCCGGCGCGGCGCCCGGCCCGGGATCCGCGGCGACGTCCGCCATCGCGCCCGCGCCGGCCTCGAGGCCCGCCCCGCCGGCCGGCGCCGCCGCGCGACCGGACCGCCGGCGCAGCTTCTGGGACGAGCAGATCGCCAACCGGCGGCGCTCCTGGGTGCTGATGACGCTCTTCGTGCTGCTGCTGGCGGCGCTCGGCGGGGCCATCGGCGGGGCCTATGGCGCGGCGCGCGCCGGTCTGTCGCTCTGCCTGGCGCTCGGAGTGCTGGCGGCCGCCGGCGCCTTCTTCGGCGGCGACCGCGTCATCCTGGCGGCCAGCGGGGCGCGCGAGGTCGCGCCGGCCGATGCTCCGCAGCTGCACAACGTCGTCGAGGAGCTGTGCGTGGCCTCCGGGCTGCCGAAGCCGCGGCTCTTCGTCATCGAATCCGAGGCTCCGAACGCCTTCGCCACCGGTCGGTCCCCCGAGCGCGCCGCCGTCGCGGTGACATCCGGCCTCCTGCGCAAGCTCGATCGCGCCGAGCTCCAAGGCGTGCTGGCGCACGAGATGAGCCACATCCGCAACCTCGACGTGCGCTACGCGATGCTGGTCGGGATCCTGGCGGGGATGGTGGCGCTGGTGTGCGACTCCCACCTGCGCGGCCTGCGGTTCTCCGGGGTTCGCCGCGCCCGCGGCACCTCGCGTGGCGGCGGCCTCATGGTGATCGTGGCGCTGGTGCTCGCGATCCTCGCCCCGCTCGCCTCGCGCCTCATCCAGCTGGCGATCTCGCGGCGGCGCGAGCTGCTCGCCGATGCATCGGCCGTCGAGCTGACCCGCAACCCGCTCGGCCTGGCGGCGGCGCTGCGGCGCATCGGCACCGACCCGGCGCCGCTCGAGGCGGCCAACCGCGCCACTCAGCACCTGTACATCGCCAACCCGGTGAAGGCGGCAGGCCCCACGACCTCGGCCCTGTGGAGCACGCACCCGCCGATCGAGGCGCGCATCCGGATTCTCGAGTCGATGGCCTGAGATCGATCAGGCGGCGCCCAGGTCGGCGCCTGTGGCGCGGCCAGCGCCGCGGCCGGCGCGGCCGGCGCGGCCGGCGCGGGCGGTGCCGGGGGCGGTGCCGCGGCCCGCGAGGGCGCGGCTTTCCCGAAGCATGCGTCGGGCGTGGCGGAAGGCCGGCACCAGCGCCACCGCCTGGTCATAGTGCGCCGCGGCCTCGGCATGGCGGCGCCGCCGCATCGCGACGTGGCCCAGGCGCATGCGCGCCCAGAGACTGCGCGGGTCGGCGCGCAGGAGCGCCTCGTACTCGGCGGCGGCCTTGAGCAGATGCCCGCGGCGCTCCCAGTGCTCGCCGGCCGACAGCCGCAGGGCGTAGCAGTCGCCGACGACGGCACGCTGGCGCTCGAAATCGTCGGGACCGTAGACCGCCGCACGGCCGGCGCGCCGCAGCGCGGCGGAGAGCGCGCGCACCGCCTTCCTCGTCCAGGGGTCGTCGCGCACGAAGTAGGCCTCGGCGGTGCTGTTCACCCAGAAATCGTCGGTGACCCCGAACTTCCGCCGGGCCTCCTCGTACAGGCCGGTCCCCGGGTAGACCGTGAGCGGCGACACCAGCCCGTCGTGCGGGCGGATCTCGTCGATGAGCCGCACCGTCGAGGCGAGATCCTCGTCGGTCTCCCCATCGATGCCGGTGATCAGGTAGATCGACAGCCCGAGGCCGACGCGCCGCGTCATGGCGGCGGCGGCGCGGATCTCCTCGAGCCGGATCCCCTTGTTGAGGCGTGCGAGCATGCGCGGCGAGCCCGACTCGACGCCGTACTGGATGTGGGTGCAGCCGGCGCGCCGCATCCAGGCGAGGCGCTCCTCGTCGACGATGTTGACCCGTGACTGGCAGTCCCACAACAGATCAATACCCGAGTCGATGAGACCGCGGCAGAAGTCGATGACACGCTTGCGGCTCACCGTGAAGGTGTCGTCGCGCACCGACAGGTAGACGACCCCGTGCCGCTCGCGCAGCAGCCGCACCTCCTCGATCATGTGCGCCGCCGAGCGGAAGCGCAGGCCGCGTCCCCAGAAGTCGGGCGACGAGCAGAAGGTGCAGGCCGCCGGACAGCCGCGCGAGGTGATGATGAACTCGAACTGCGCGTCGGCTTCGACGCCGACCGTGACCGGATCGGCGCCCGGATGCGGCAGGGTGTCGAGGTCGGCGATCACCGGCCGGTCCGGCGTGTCGGCGAAGCGGTCGCCGTCGCGCCAGGTGATGCCGCGGATCCCGGCGAGCGGCCCCGAGGGGCCGGCGGCGCCTTCGGGGCGCGCCAGGTCGCCGCGCGCCGCGAGGCGCGCAATCTCCAGCATCGTCTCCTCGCCCTCGCCGCGCGCCACCAGATCCACCGCCGGGTAGGCGCGCAGGAGTTGGTGCGGCAGATGCGTGGCATGCGGGCCGCCGGCGACGACGAGGCAGCGCGGGTTCGCCGCGCGGGCTATGGCCGCCACCCGCATCGCTTCGTGGCGGTTGAAGGTGAAGGCCGAGACCCCGAGCAGGTCCGGTCGCGCGTCCTTCAGGTAGCGTTCGATCCGCGGCCAGGACCAGGAGCTCAGGTTCGCGAGGGTCGTGTCGAACCCTTCGCGGCGCAGCAGGGCCGCGATGCTCCCCAGGCCGAGCGGCGTGAAGCGCGAGTAGAACTCCATCCGGCCGAGGTCGTGGCACTTGTAGGTCAGGAGGATCTTCACGGCGTCACGATCCGCCCGGGCCGCGCCGGGCGACCGGCAGCCGCGTCAGGCGATCGATCTCGCGCGCCAGCACCGGCAGCCGCTCGTCGCGCAGCAGCGGGTAGTAGGTCCGGGCGCGCCGCAGCGCCGCGCGATCGAGGTCGGCGATCAGCAGCTGCTCGCGCAGGGTCGGTGCCTGGGCGACGGTGTGGCCGAGCGGGTCGACGACCATCGACGCGCCGAAGAAGCCGATGCCGTCCTCGACACCGACGCGGTTCACCAGGGCCATGAAGACGGTCTGCATCTGCGCCGTCACCCGGACGAGGTCGCGCCAGGTTTCGTGGTTGCGCGGTCCGCCGGCGCCGCCGACCGCCTGTGTCGGTCCGTTCGCCAGCACCAGCACGAGATCCGCGCCGTCCTGCGCCAGGAGCAGCGCGCTCGCCGGATGCCAGGCATCCTCGCAGACGAGCATCCCCATCCGCCCCGCGCCCGACCGGTAGGCCGCGAAACTGTCGCCGGCCGCGAGGTAGCGCCCCTCCTCGAACATGCCGTAGGTCGGCAGGTAGACTTTGCGATGCGCGTGCACGATCCGCCCGCCCTCGAGGTGCACGGCGGTGTTGTAGTAGCGATGCCCCTCCGATTCCTCGACCAGCCCGGCGACGATGCCGATGCGCCGGCTCAGTCGCAGCAGGGGCGCCAGGCGGCCGGGGCGGTCGAGCCGCAGCGCCACCTCGGGGACGAGATCCTGCAGGCGGTACCCGGTCAGGCTGAGCTCGGGGAAGACCACCAGCCGCGCGCCGGCGGCGGCCGCCCGGCGCGCCGTCGCCAGGTGCATCCGGAGGTTCGCGTCGAGGTCGCCGAGGGCCGGCGCGACCTGGGCGATCGCCAGGCGCAACGGCCGGGCTCCGCGGGCGCCCCGCGCGACACCCTTGTATGATGCGTCGCCGCGTCCGGCGGCCATGCCTTGAATCTCCCGTGGGCGAGAAGGGCCGGATTCTAGCACGCGGCGGCGCGCGGATTCAACGCAAGTGGTTGAGTTTCTTTACTTTGCCGGAGTCGTTTGGTAGCATGACCGCGCTTCTCAGGAAGACGGCGATGATCCGCAAACCCGCCGTGGCCGGCGCCTTCTATCCGGCCGACCCGGAGACGCTTGAGAGGGATCTGGACGGCCTGACACGGGGCCGGCGCCCGCCTGTCGATCCGGTGGCGCGGGCGCTGCTGGTGCCGCATGCGGGTTACATCTACTCAGGCCGGATCGCCGCCGAGACCTACCTTGCGGCGGGGCTTCGCCGCCGTGTCGTCATCCTGGGCCCGAACCACACGGGGGACGGGGAGCCGATCGCGGTGATGGCGGAGGGATCGTGGAGAACGCCGCTCGGTGACGCGCCGGTCGACGCGCCGCTGGCCGCCGCCATTCTCGCCAGGTGCGCCGGCGCGGCCGTCGACGCGACCGCCCACCGGCGCGAGCACTCCCTCGAGGTGCAGGTGCCGTTCCTGCAACGCCTCGCCGCGCCGTTCACCTTCGTGCCGATCTGCGTCGGCACCCACCGCCTTCCCGACCTTCTCGACCTCGGTCGGGCCATCGCCGCGGCGATCACGGCGGAGGGCGATGAGGTGCTGCTCGTCCTGAGCAGCGACATGTCGCATTATGTCCCCGCGCCGGTTGCCGAGCGCCAGGACCGCAAGGCGCTGGAACGCGTGCTGGCGATCGACCCGGAGGGGCTGCACCGGGTGGTGCTCGACGGCAATATCAGCATGTGCGGCGTGGCCCCGGCGGTGGCCGGGATCGAGGCGGCCCGCCGCCTCGGTGCGACGGTTGCGCGGCTCGTCGCCTACGGGAACTCGGGCGAACGGTCGGGCGATTTCGACGCCGTGGTCGGCTACGCGGGGGTCGCCATCCTCTGATGCGGTGCCATCGCCATGCCGGGGCCTGTGTCGCCGCCCTCCTGCTGGCGTCCGGCGCCCTCGTCGCCGCCGCCGGCGATCCCCCGGCGACCGGGACGGCCGGAGGTCTGTCGGTCTCCCCGCAGATGGTCGGGCGCGGCCCGGAAGGGTGCGTCCTCGAGATCGCCGCGGGTCCCGGCTCGATCCTCGACGCCGACGAGCTGATCCTGAAGGAGTACGTCGACATCCGCTGCGGCGATCTCAGGTTGCAGGCGGACCTGGTGCGCTACATCCCCTCGACCCACGATGTGCACGCCGAGGGGAACGTCGTCCTCGACCAGACGCGCGTGCGGATCACCGCCGACAGCCTCGACTACAACCTCGAGACCGGCACCGGGCAGTTCATCAACGCCCGCGGCTACGCCGAACCGACCATCATGTTCGAGGCCGCGCGGGTCGAGCAGACATCGAAGGACACCCTGATCCTCGAGGACGCCTCGTTCACCGCCTGCACCCAGCCGACCCCGTACTGGAGCTTCAAGATCGGCCGCGGCATCCTGCGGCTGGACGACTATGCCTACCTGCACGACCTGTCGTTCAAGGTCGGCAAGGCGACCGTCTTCTGGACGCCATACCTGGTCTGGCCGATCAAGACCGACCGGGTGTCCGGGCTGCTGTTCCCCGAGTTCGGCTTTTCGAACCGCAGCGGCACCATCGTCAGCGAGGCCTGGTACTGGGCCATGAACCGCAGCATGGACGCGACGGTCTTCTTCGACTACATGTCAAAGTCGGGGTACGGTTCGGGTCTCGAGTACCGCTATGTTCCGTCCGACACCGGACGCGGCCGGTTCTCGGGCTACTACATCCGCGACCAGGTGGCCAAGGAGGAGAACGACCCCGGGGTGCCGGTGGATCGCTGGGTCATCGACTACGAGCATCAGCAGAACCTGGGTTCGGAGTGGCGCTTCGTCGCGACCGCCAATTTCGTCAGCGATTTCGACTACTACCTCGACTTCGAGCGCGACATCCGGGTGTCGAGCCTGCCGCAGGCGATCAGCAAGGCCTACCTGACGCGCAACTGGGGCTTCTACTCGCTCAACGCCTGGGCCGAGAGGCGCGAGCAACTGGTGCAGGAACCGGTCCAGCCGACGGTCTACGGGCAGCCGATCCTGTCGACGGTCGAGACCACGATCGTCCGCTGGGTCGCTCCTGAGATCGAGTTCCGCTCGCGGCGCCAGCGGATCGGCCCCTCCCCCTTCTTCATCGGCCTCGAGTCGACCATCGACCATCTCGACAAGGGGGAGACCGACACCTCCTACGGGCGCGCCGACATCTACCCCCAGGTCACCTCCCAGCTGTCACCGGTCCCGTGGATCGACATCAACGCCAACGCCTCGGTGCGCGACACCTACTACACCCGCAGCCAGGCGGTGGACCTGGGATGCGACAACCTGCCGGACACGGGCGACTACGGCGAGGGCAACGGTCTGGAGGACATCGAGCGCGACAACGATCCCGTCGGCGTGTTCGGGCCCGAGGATGACCTGGGGTGCGACAACGTGCAGGGGCCCCCGTTCGACTGGGGCGAGAACAACCAGGTGCGCGATCGTGAACGCACCGTCGTCGTCGACGAGGACCTCGACAGGCGCCTCTACCAGGCGGGGCTGACGGTGATCGGCCCCAAGGTGAGCCGCATCTTCGACACCCCGCACTCCGATTTCTCGCCGCAGTACAAGAACACCATCGAGCCGACGCTGCGCTACACCTACGTCTCGTCGATCAAGAACCCGACGCTGATCATCCCGTTCGACGAGATCGACACCGTCCCCGGGAAATCGAACCGCCTGACCTACGGCTTCACGACCCGTCTGTACGCGCGCCGGCCGGTCACCTCCGTCAGCGAGATGGGGTTCGACGCCCAGGCCGCCCCCGGCGCGACCGGGAGTCTTCAGGATGCTCTGGCCGAGATGCTGCGCAAGTCGCAGGAGGATCGCGCCCGCGAGGCGGCCGACAGGGCGGGGGACGCGGCGACGACGGCGCCGGCCGCGGGGGCGGGCACGGCGCCCGGGGCGGTCGATGCGGGCGGCGCTCCGATCCTCAACACGATCGAGGTCGCGACCCTCGAGATCGTCCAGGACTACTCCTTTCTCGGGCCCCTCAGCGTGTCGGCGGCGCTGGACGAGAAGCGGCCGATATCGCCGGTCCGCGGGACCCTGCGCATCAACCCGTCGATCAACACCAGCATCGACCTGCGCACCTCCTTCGATGTGCTGTTCCGCCAGGTGCGCGACGCCAGCCTGAGCGCCAACCTCAGGGCGCCCGGCCGGGGTTTTATCGACGTGACCTGGACGATGGCGCGCGATCTCGAGGGCAAGGCGCTCGAGGAACAGGGGCTCGCCTTCGCCACGCCCTTCGACCGCAGCCAGATCGGCCTGACGGGGGAGGCGACTCTGTTCGCGCGGCGGCTCCTCATGGGCTTCCAGATCAACTACGAGATGGGCGACATCCTGCCGGGGCAGCCGCGCATGCGCGACCAGCGCTATCGCGCCGGCTACAATACGCAGTGTTGCGGGTTCCAGTTCGAGTACCTGAATCGCAACTTTTCGGGCACCGATCAGGAGGAGTTCCGCTTCCTGATCAATCTCAAGGGCGTCGGCAACGTGGTCGATTTCCACCAGCGCACCGGCGGTGGCTTCTAGTGATCCCGCGTCCGATGGTCATCGGGGCGGGGGGACTGCTCGGGCGCGCGCTCGTCCGGCGTCTCGAGGCGGAGTTTTCCGACACCGTCGCCGCCACCCGGGCGGAAACCGACGTCTGCGATCGATTCCGTCTCGAGGCCGAGGTCGAGCGTCTGCAGCCGACCGTGGTGATCAACTGCGCCGCCTACACCGATGTCGACGGCTGCACGCGCGATCCCGACCTGGCCCGGGAGGTCAACGCCGCCGGCGCCGAGAACGTGGCGCGCGCCGCCGCCGGCGCCGGGTGCCGGGTCATCCAGATCAGCACCGATTTCGTCTTCGACGGCCGGGCAAGGCACCCGTACGTCGAAACCGACCCGCCGGCGCCGCTGTCCGAGTACGGCCGATCCAAGCTCGACGGCGAGCGCCGGGTGGCGGTGGCGGCACCCGACCACCTGATCGTCAGGACGGCCTGGCTCTACGGCCATGGCGGCGGTGGCTTCGTGGCGGCCATCCGCAGGCGCGCCGCGGCCGGCGAGCCGCTGCGCGTGGTCGCCGACCAGGCCGGATCGCCGACTTTCGCGGACGACCTGGCCGACGGGATCGCCCGCCTGCTGACCATCGATGCACGGGGCATCGTGCACCTGGTGAACCGCGGCGCCTGCAGCCGTCTCGAGCTGGCGGCGGCGATCGTCGAGGATCTCGGGATGACCGGCCGGGTGCCGCTCACGGGCATCACCTCACGCGAGACCGGCGCCGCCGCCGAACGGCCGGCCTACTCGGCCCTCGACACCGCGCTCTACGAACGCCTCACCGGCCACGCGCCGCGACCGTGGCGCGAGGCGCTGCGCTGGTTCCTCCGCGGCGGAGAGATGACGTGATCGTCCTCCTGACCGGCGGGACCGGCTATCTCGGGGGGCGCGTCGCCGCGGCGCTCACGGCCGCCGGACACGAAGTATGGTGCCTGTGCCGCCCGGGTCGCGAGTCGGCGTCGCCGGCGGGCGCCCGCCCGGTGCGCGGCGATGTCCTCGACGAGGGGTCGGTCGCCGCCGCGCTGCGCGGCTGCGACGCCCTGGTCCACATGGCGGCGATGGTGAAGCGCTGGGCGCCGGACCGCTCGGAGTTCGACCGGGTGAACGTCGGCGGGACCGAGAGCGTCCTGCGCGCCGCCGCAGCCGCCGGTGTGGCCCGGATCCTCTACACGTCGAGCATCGTCGCGCTCGGGCCGACCACGGGCGGGATGGCCGACGAGGACCGCGCGCCGGATCGCGGCGAGGGGTGCACCGATTACGAGCGCACCAAGCGCCGGTCGCTCGAGGCGGCCCGCCGGCTGGCCGCGCTCGGCCTGCCGATCGTCATCGTCTACCCCGGCATCGTCTATGGCCCGGGGGCGGCGACCGAGGGGAATCTCCTGCGGCCGATGCTCACGGATCACCTGCGCGGCCGGCTGCGCGCCCGCCTCGGGCGCGGCGATCGGCGCATCTGCTATGCCTTCGTCGACGACGTGGCGCGCGGCCATGTGCTCGCCCTCGAGCGCGGTGTCCCCGGGCGGGGCTACATCCTGGGCGGCGAGAACGCCACGCAGGACGACCTGTTCGCCGTGCTGCGCGATCTCACCGGTCGGCCGGCGCCGCGTGTCGCCGTGCCGTACTGGGTGGCGGGGCTGGCGGCCGCGGCACAGGTGCTGCGCGCCCGGGTCACGGGCCGGATCCCCGACGTGACCCCCGGCATCGTGGCGACCTTCCGCCACGAGTGGGCCTATCGCTCCGACCGCGCCATGCGCGAGATCGGCTACACCATCACGCCGCTGGGCGACGGGATGCGACGGACTCTCGAGGGGCTCGGTTTCTTCGCGGCGCCTGGCGCGGCGCCTGGCGCGGCGGCTGGTGCCCCGGGCGCACCGGGGGACGTGACCTCGTGAGCGGGGGCCGCGGGCCGGTGAACGAGCTGGGGCGGGGGCTGGTCCACCTTGGGGCCGGGTTCCTGGCCCTGAGCCTCAAGGTCTTGACCGTGCCGCAGGCCGCCCTGCTGGCGGCGCTGGCGGTGGTCTTCAACTACGCGGTCCTGGCGCGCATCGGCGGCGACCGCCTGTTCCGCGACGGCGAGCGCCGGGCACCGCTCGACTCGGGCATCCACCTCTATCCCTTTGCCGTGCTGCTCCTCGTGCTCCTGTTCGGCTGGCGGCCCGAAGTGGCGGCCGCCGGTTGGGTGATCATGGCTGCCGGCGACCCCGCCGCCCGGGCCGCGGGCCGGACGTTCGGCGGCCGCCGGCTGCCGTGGAATGGCATGAAGACCTACGCCGGCAGCGCGGCGTTCGCGCTGGCGGCGGGTCTCGCCTGCGCCGGCATCCTGGTCTACATGGGACGGCCGCTGCGCGAGGCGGCGCTGCTGGCGGTGCCGACCGCGCTGTTCGCGGCCTTCGTCGAGTCGCTGCCCTGGCGGCTGAACGACAACCTGACCGTGCCGCTGCTGTCGGCGCTGTTCCTGTGCGGGCTCGTCGGTGCGCGGGTCGAGCGCCTGCCGGAGATCCTGCCGGCGATGGGTGAGCCGCTCCTGCTTGCGCTCGCCGTCAACCTCGTCCTCGCCGTCGTGTTCCGCAACGCCGGCACCGTCGACCGCTCGGGGATGGTGGCCGGGTTCGCCGTCGGCACGCTGACCTGGACGCTCGGCGGCTGGCGGGTCTTCGTGATCCTGATTGCCTTCTTCGTCCTCGGCTCCGGAACGACGCGCCTGGGGCGCCGGCGCAAGGAGCGTCTCGGCGTGGCGCAGGCGAAGCACGGGGCGCGATCGGCGCGGCACGCGCTCGCCAACTGCGGCGTCGGCGTCTACCTCGCGGGACTGGCGGCGACCGCGCCGGCGCCGGGGCTGTATCTACTGTCGTTCGTCTGCGCCTACGCCACCGCCGCCTTCGACACCGTGTCGAGCGAGATCGGCCAGGCGTGGGGCGGCCGCCCCGTCATGATCACCACCCTCCGGCCGGTGCCGATCGGGACCGACGGCGCGGTGAGCCTCGTCGGGACGCTGGCCGGGTTCGTGGCGGCGGCGGCGGTCGGGTTGATCGCGGTGGGGCTCGGACTGTTGGGACCCGCGGCGCTCGCAATCGTGCTGGTCGCCGCCTTCATCGGATCGAGCGCCGACTCCTTTCTCGGCGCCACTCTCGAGCGCCGGGGACTGATGGACAACGACGCGGTCAACTTCTCCAACACCCTCATCGGCGCCCTGTCCGGGATCGGCGGCGCGTTCCTCGCGGGCGGGGTCATGGGACCCAGATGAGGCTCCTCGAAAGCACCCGTCTCTACGTCGACTTCACCCGTCCCTTCACCCTCATGCCGCCGACGCTCGGCGTCATCTCGGGGGCGCTGACCGCCTTCGGCTCGGCCCACAATCCCGATCCGGCGCGGCGCTTCACGCAGGCGGTGTTCGTGACCATCGCCCTGGGATCGCTGTGCGCGGCGCTCCTCAACGCCGCCAGCAATGTCCTGAACCAGATCCACGATCTCGAAATCGACCGGCGCAACAAGCCGCAGCGCCCGCTCCCGTCCGGGACGATCGCGATCCCCGCCGCCCGGCGGTTCGCGGCGGCGCTCTACATCCTGGCGCTGCTGCCGACCTGGCTGGTCGTGGTCCACCCGAGAACCGGCTTCGCGCAGCGCCTGTTCGCCCCGCTCGCGGCGCACGAGTGCTTCTTCGTCTACCTCGCCGGTCTGCTTTTGACACTGGTCTACTCCGACCCGGCCTGGGGCCGGACCAAGAGGTTCGGCCTGTGGGCGAATGTCACCATCGCCGTCCCGCGCGGCTGCCTGCTCAAGGTCGCCGGCTGGTCGATGGTCGGCAGCATCCTGCACGTCGAGCCGTGGTACATCGGCTTCATCTTCCTGCTCTTCCTGCTCGGGGCCACGACGAGCAAGGACTTCTCCGACATGGAGGGGGACGCCGCGCACGGCTGCCGCACCCTGCCGATCGTCTGGGGCGTGGAGCGCGCGGCGCGCTTCGCGGCGCCGTTCTTCGTCCTGCCGTGGCTGCTAATCCCGATCGGCGTGCTCCTCCCCGATCCGCTCGGGACGGGGCCGATCCTGACCGGCCGGCCCGTGCCGCTCGCGATCCTCGGGATCACCCTGGCGGTCTGGGGCGCCTACACGGCGCGCCTCATCGTGAGGGACCCGGCCTCCCTTGCCGCGACCGAAAACCACCCCTCCTGGACGCACATGTACCTGATGATGATGTACGCCCAGGTCGGATTCGCGCTGGCCTACCTGCTGTGAGGACTGCTTCACCACTCGTAGAACCCGCGCCCGGTCTTCTTGCCGAGACGTCCCTCGCGCACCATGTCGCGCAGGATGCGCGGCGGCCGGAAGGTCTCGCTGCCGAGGGCCTCGTGCAGGTACTCGGCGATCCCGAGCCGCACGTCGAGGCCGACGAGGTCGGTGAGCCGGAGCGGCCCCATGGGGTGGCGGTAGCCGAGCTCCATGGCGGCGTCGATGTCGGCGGGGGATGCGACCCCCTCCTCGACCATGCGCATCGCCTCGAGACCGAGGGCGACACCGAGCCGGCTGCTGGCGAAGCCGGGGGAGTCGTTGACCACGATGCAGGTCTTGCCCATCCGCTCGCCGGTCTGGCGCGCCGCCGCCAGCACGTCCGGTGCGGTGCCGCGGTGCACGACGATCTCAAGGAGCGTCATGACCGGGACCGGGTTGAAGAAGTGCATCCCGAGGAAGCGCTGCGGGTGGCGGAGCCCCGCGGCCAGAGCGCCGATGCTCAGCGACGAGGTGTTGCTGGCGAGAATCGTGCCGGGGGCGGCGGCTTCCTCGAGGAGGGCGAAGACCGGAAGCTTGATGTCCATCCGTTCCGGGACCGCCTCGATCACGAGGTCGGCGCCCGCCGCGGCGGCCCCGGTGTCGGTCGTGGTGGCGAGCCGCGCCAGGGCGGCGTCGCGATCGGCCGGCGCCAGGCGCCCCTTCTCGACCCCCTTCTCGAGCCCGGAGCGCACCATGGCCGCGCCGCGCTCCAGCACCTCCGGGGCGCTGTCGCACAGCGACACGGTGTACCCGGCCTGCAGCGCGACCTGGGCGATCCCGTGCCCCATGGTGCCGGCTCCGACGACAGCGATCCTGGCGACCGGCATGCACACCTCCCGGCGCGAATTATAATGGCGCCCATGGTGCGTCCTGAAAAGCCGTATCGGACCGGCGGGTGGACGTCCCGCCGCGGCAGGCAAGCCGGTGCGCCGCGTCGCAGGCAACGGACTGCGGTTGGAAAGGGGGATTCAGGAACCCGGGCCCGCAAGGGCACCGCGCCTGATTTCCACCGATGAGCTCCAAACCGTTGCGAGTCGACCTCATTGGCGTGCCACTGGATCTCGGGGCCGGTCGGCGCGGCGTCGACATGGGCCCGTCGGCGATCCGCCTGACCGGGCTGTCGGCGCGCATCGCCGAGCTCGGGCACGTCGTGAACGACCTGGGCGACGTCCCGGTGCCGATACCCGAGACCACGCCGGTCGGCGGGGCGCGCAAGCGCTATGTCACCGAGATCGCCGATGTCTGCCGGACCATCGCCGCCATGACCGCCGCGGCCGTCGAGGAGGGTCGCATACCGGTCTGCATCGGCGGCGATCACTCGCTGGCGGCGGGGTCGGTGGCCGGCGTCACCCGGGCGCTGCGCCGCAGGGGCGGCGAGACCGGCCTGATCTGGGTCGATGCCCATGGCGACATGAACACCCCCGAAACCTCGCCATCGGGGAACGTCCATGGCATGCCGCTGGCGGCCTGCCTCGGGCAGGGACCTGAGGAGCTGGTGGCGGTGGGCGGCGGCGCCAGCGTCCGCCCGGAACATGTCGCCCTCATCGGCATCCGCAACCTCGACGAGCGCGAGCGCAACCTCGTGCGCCGCAGCGGCGTGCGCGCCTACACGATGTCGGACATCGACCGGCGCGGCGTCGGGAGGATCATGGAGGAGATGCTCGGCGACCTGGGTCCGCGCACCGCCGGGATCCACCTGAGCCTCGATCTCGATGGCCTCGACCCCGAGGTCGCGCCCGGGGTCGGGACGCCGGTGCGCGGCGGCCTGTCGTACCGTGAGGCGCACCTGTTGTGCGAGATGGTTGCGGAGAGCGGCCGGCTGGTGGCGATCGATCTGGTCGAGCTGAACCCGACCCTGGACGTGCGCAATCACTCCGCCGAGGTGGGGGCGGAGCTCATTCTCTCGGCGCTCGGTCTGCGGATCCTCTAGACTGAAGTTCCCGCCCTATTCTGAGCCCTGACTTCGCACAAACGCGCGAAGCCAGGGCTCTTTTCAGGTCAGGGAAGAGAGGATTTGGTGCCTTTTTGTTAGCATGTAAATAAAACGAGAGTGAGCGAGTTTACCATTGACATGTGGTTTGTATAGCGCTACTATCGTTGGCATGTATATCGCCACCGTCCCCAATCGAGGTTCGCCGCCCGCCATCCTTCTCCGAGAAGGCTATCGCGAGGGCGGCAACGTCAAGACCCGCACCTTGGCGAACCTCTCCAAGCTGCCCCCCGAAGCGGTGGCGGCGCTGCGCCAGGTGCTGAAGGGCGAGAAGCTCGTCCGGGCTCACGACGCCTTCGAGGCCGTGGCCTCGCTTCACCATGGACACGTGCAGGCGGTGCTGGACGCCATGACACGGCTTGGCTTTGCCAACCTCGTCGCCTCACGCCCGTCGCGTCAACGCCACCTCGTGCTGGCCATGGTGGCGGCTCGGCTCCTCGAGCCCGACAGCAAGCTCGGCACCACCCGCTGGTGGAACCTCACCACCCTGCCCACCCTGCTCGGAGTCTCGGATGCCCACGAGGATGAGCTGTACGCCGCGATGGACTGGCTACTCAAGCGACAACCGCTCATCGAGAAGAAGCTGGCAGCTCGGCATCTCCACAACGACGGCATGGCCCTGTACGACTTGAGCTCCAGCTACTTCGAGGGCGTCACCTGCCCGCTGGCAGCGCTCGGCCACAACCGCGATGGCAAGAAGGGCAAGCTCCAAGTCAACTACGGCCTGCTGACCGACACGCGTGGCATCCCCGTCGCCGTGTCGGTCTTCAAAGGCAACACCGGCGACCCGAAGACGCTGCTGCCCCAGGTCGACAAGGTCCGGAAGGAGTTCCGCCTCGAACGCTTTGTGCTGGTCGGCGACCGCGGCATGATCACTCAGAAGCAGATCGACGCGCTACGACAGCTCGACGGCATCGACTGGGTCGCGGCGCTTCGCCCCGAGGCGATTCGCAAGCTCTTGGAGGGAGGCGCCTTGCAGCTCGGACTCTTCGACGAGCGTAACCTGTTCGAGCTGACCCACCCGGATTTCCCCGCCGAGCGACTGGTCGCCTGTCGCAACCCCGAGCTCGCCCAACGGCGGGCTCACAAACGCACGAGCTTGCTCGAGGCGACCGCCAAGGAGTTGGAGAAGGTCCATCGCATGGTGGAGCGGGGCCGTCTACGCGGTCAGGACAACATCGGCGTGCGCGTCGGCAAGGTCGTCAACAAATACAAGGTCGCCAAGCACTTCAAGCTCATCATCGAAGACGCCCGCTGCGACTTCGAAATCGACCAGGACAAGGTTGCCGCTGAGGCCGTACTCGACGGCATCTACGTGATCCGCACCAGCCTCCCCGAGGATCGGATGAACGCGGATGATGTGGTTCGCAGCTACAAGCGACTCAGCCGGGTGGAGCGCGCGTTTCGCTCGTTCAAGACCATGGACCTCCAGCTCCGACCCATTCATCACCGGCTCGAACATCGGGTCCGCGCCCACATCTTCCTGTGTATGCTCGCCTACTACGTCATGTGGCACATGCTCCAGGCATGGCGCCCCCTGTTGTTCTGCGACGAAGACCTTCAAGCCAAGGCGACGCAGGACCCGGTCGCACCGGCGGAGCGTTCCGAGTCGGCGCTGCACAAAGCCCACTCCAAGACCCTCGACGATGGCAGCGAGGTCCACAGCTTCCACACCCTGCTCAAGCAGTTGAGCGGCATCGTACGAAACGTCTGCCGCATCCCCGGCGCGCCTCCCGACGCCCCCACCTTTGACGTCGTTACGACACCCAGCGCCAAACAACGACGCGCCTACCAACTGCTCGAGGCCATCGAGGTGTAGGCAGGAACGCGCATCCGCTTTCCGCCTATCTCCTACAGATTGCGCCGGATCGCCGCTTTTCGGTCGTGGAACTTCAGTCTAGAAATCGGTGTCGGCCGGGCGCCGGCGCGCGACCCGCACCCGGGCCGGGCGCAGCGGCGCGCCGCGGAGTATCCAGCCCCGTTCCATCTCCTCGACGACCACCCCGTCGCGCGCCGGGTCGTCGGTCTCCTCCGTCGCCACGGCCTCGGCGACCGCCGGATCGAAGGGCTTCCCCTCGGTGGCGATCTCCTCGACCCCTTCGGCGGCCAGGGCCTGCTTGAGGCGCTCGCGCACCAGCGCCACGCCCGCGGCCAACTGACCGCCCTCGCCCGCGGCGCGCGCCGCCGCCAGGGCGCGGTCGAGGTCGTCGAGCACCGGGACGATGCGGCGCATGAAATCGGCGCGCGCGATGTCGAGACGGCGCTCGAGGTCGCGGGACAGGCGTTCGCGGAAGGCATCGCGCTCCTCGTCGATCCGGCGATAGGCCGCCGAGATCTCGCGCGTCCGCCGCTCGGCCTCGTCGACACGGGCGCGCAGCTCCTGCACCACGGTCGGCTCGCGGGGGGCTTCCTCCAGCACCGCGTTGCCGGCGTCGTCGTAGCGCGGGCGCCGGTCAACGACCGAAAAGCCGGGGGAGTCCTCCTCGCCGCGGCGGTCCTTGCCGGGGTCGGGGCCGCCGCCTGTCGGAGGGTGTTCGTCGCTCATCGGGGGCCTCGCGGGAGGCTCAGCGGCCCGTCAGCCGGCGGATGCGCTCGCGGATCGGCGGATGGGTGCTGAACATGTTGACGAGCGCCCGGCCGGTGAATGGCTTGACGATGAACAGGTGGCTCGAGGCCGGGCCGGCGCTGGTCATCGGGATCCGCTTGCCGTGGTCCTCGAGCTTCTGCAACGCGTTCGCCAGAGCGTAGGGATTGCGCGTCATCTCGGCGCCCGTCTGATCGGCCTGGTACTCGCGCGAGCGCGACACCGCCATCTGGATCAGCATGGCCGCGATCGGGGCGACGATCGCGGTGGCGAGGAGGACGATCGGGTTGGGGCCGTCGCGATCATCGCGGCCGCCGAAGCCGAAGATCGCGCCCCAGCGCGCCATGTTGGCGATCACCATCACCGCGGCGGCCAGCGTCGCCGCGACCGAGCCGATCAGGATGTCGCGGTTGCCGACGTGGGCCAGCTCGTGCGCCAGCACCCCCTCGAGCTCCTCGGCGTTGAGGAGGCGCAGGATCCCCCGGGTGACCGCCACGGCGGCGTGGCTCGGGTTCCGCCCGGTGGCGAAGGCGTTCGGCGCCTCCTCCGGGAGGATGTACACCTTGGGCATCGGGATGCCGGCGCGCGACGTCAGGCGCTCGAGGATCTCGTAGAGCTGCGGCGCCTCCTGCCGGGTCACCGGTTTCGCGCGGTGCATGGCGAGGACGATGCGGTCGGAGAACCAGTACGAGAAGAAGTTCATGGCCGCGGCCAGTCCGAGCGCGATGACGACGCCGCCGCGGCCGCCGAGGGCGCCGCCCACGACGAGGATCAGGGCCGAGAGCAGGCCGAGGAAGAATGCCGTCTTGATCGTGTTCATCGAAACCGACTCCTCTCATCCCGCCGGGGAAGTCCGGGCGGGCTACTTCACCTCGACGCGGATCGACGTCGCCCGCGCCTCCTGCCGCTTCGGCAGGATGACCTCGAGGATGCCGTTGCGCTGCGCCGCCCGGATGCCGGTCTGGTCGACGTTCGGCGGCAGGCTGAACGATCGCACGAAGGGGCCGTGCGGTCGCTCGGCGCGATGGTAGTCCTCCGGACGGACATCGCCCGGGGCACGGCGATCGCCCCGCAGTGTCAGCGTGTTGTCGTCGACCCGGACCTCGATCTCGCCCTGCTCCATGCCGGGCAGGTCCGCCCGCAGAACGATGCGGTCGGCGGTCTCGAAGATGTCGACGGCCGGGGACCACTGGCCGGCCTCGATCTCCTCCTGGCCGTGCTGCCGCGCCATCGTCTCCTGGAACAGGCGGTTCATCCGCTCCTGGATGGCCAGGAGATCGTGGAACGGGTCCCACCGTGTCGTCGTCATCGGTTCCTCCCCAGTCGTCTCGCCGCCGGCCGCGCGCCGCCCGCCGCCGCGGTCTCCGGTTCAGGGCCGGGGGTGACCGGTTCGAAGGTCACCTCGCCCCCGGCCTCGCTCCAGTCGGCGCGGATGCGGCCGCCCGGCGCAAAGGCGCCCTCGAGGACCCGCTGCGCGAGCGGATCCAGGACCAGCCGCTGCAGGGTTCGCTTGAGGGGCCGCGCGCCGTACTCGGGATCGTAACCGATCTCGGCCAGCTGCGCGCGCAGCCGCGGGGTCATCTCGACCGTGAGTCCGCGGGTCGCGAGCATGGCCCCGAGGCGGGCGGCCTGGATGTCGACGACCTTCTCGAGGTCGTCCCTGGTGAGGGACCGGAACAGCACCACCTCGTCGATGCGGTTGAGGAACTCCGGTCGGAAGTGAGCCTTGAGCTCCTGATCGACCGCCGCGCGCAGGCGCGTCCGATCGGCCCCCTGCCAGCCCTGGATCAGCGGGCCGGCCAGGTTCGAGGTCATGACGATGAGGGTGTTCTTGAAGTCCACCACCCGTCCCTTGCCGTCGGTCAGGCGGCCGTCGTCCAGGATCTGCAGCAGGGCATGGAAGATGTCGGGATGCGCCTTCTCGATCTCGTCGAAGAGGATCACGGCGTAGGGGCGCCGGCGGACCGCCTCGGTGAGCTGGCCGCCCTCGTCGTGGCCGACGTAGCCCGGCGGGGCGCCGATGAGCCGCGCCACGGAGTGCTTCTCCATGTACTCCGACATGTCGAGACGGATCATCGCCTTGTCGCTGTCGAACAGGAACTCCGCCAGCGCCCGTGCCAGCTCGGTCTTGCCGACGCCGGTCGGCCCCATGAACAGGAACGACCCGGTCGGACGGCCGGGGTCGGCGAGACCGGCGCGCGCCCGGCGAACCGCCCGGCTGACGAGCTCCACCGCTTCGTCCTGGCCGACGACGCGCCGTCGCAGGCGCTCCTCCATGTGCAGCAGCTTCTGGACCTCCCCCTCCAGCATCCGGCTCACGGGGATGCCGGTCCATCGCGACACGACGACGGCGATCTCCTCTTCGTCGACCTCCTCCTTGAGCATCGGCGTGACCCCCTGGGGGAGGTTCCGCAGGCGTCGGTTGGCCTCCTCGAGGCGTTTCTCGAGGGCGGCGATCTCGCCGTAGCGCACCTCGGCGGCCTTGGCCAGGTCGCCGGCGCGTTCCGCCTGGGTGGCGCGGAGGCGCGCCTGCTCGAGGGTCTCCTTGAGCGCGCGCACCTCCTGGATGGCGTTTTTCTCCAGCTGCCACTGCGCGCGGCGGGCGTCGATGGCGTCGCGCAGGTCGGCGAGCTCGCGGGCGATCTCCACCAGCCGGGCGCGGCTGCCGGGGTCGTCCTCCTTCTCGAGGGCCTTCTGTTCGATCTGCAGCTGTACGGCGCGGCGCTCGAGCGTGTCGAGCTCCTGGGGCACGGAATCGATGGTGATGCGCAGCCGCGAGGCGGCCTCGTCCATCAGGTCGATGGCCTTGTCCGGAAGGAAACGGTCGGTGATGTAGCGGTTCGACAGGGTCGCGGCCGCAACCAGGGCGGCGTCCTTGATGCGCACGCCGTGGTGGACCTCGTAGCGCTCCTTGAGACCGCGCAGGATCGCGATGGTGTCCTCGACGGCCGGCTCGCTCACCAGAACGGGCTGGAACCGGCGCTCGAGGGCGGCGTCCTTCTCGATGTGCTTGCGGTACTCGGCGAGCGTCGTCGCGCCGACGCAGCGCAGCTCGCCGCGCGCCAGCGCCGGCTTGAGGAGGTTGGCGGCGTCGACGGCGCCCTCGGCGGCGCCCGCCCCCACGATGGTGTGCAGCTCGTCGATGAACAGGATGTAGCGGCCGGCGCCGGCCTCGATTTCGCGCAGCAGCGCCTTCAGGCGATCCTCGAACTCGCCCCGGAACTTGGTCCCGGCGAGCAGAGCGCCCAGGTCGAGGGCGACGATTTCCTTCGTCTTGAGACCTTCGGGGACGTCCCCGTCGACGATGCGACGCGCCAGGCCCTCGACGATGGCGGTCTTGCCGACCCCCGGCTCGCCAATCAGCACCGGGTTGTTCTTGGTGCGTCGCGACAGGACCTGGACGACGCGGCGGATCTCCTCGTCGCGGCCGATGACGGGGTCGAGGGCGCCGCGCCGCGCCAGGTCGGTGAGGTTGCGGGCGTACTTCTGCAGCGTCTGGAACGCCTCCTCGGGGTTGGCGGAGGTCACCCGCTGCGCCCCGCGCAGGGCCTTCAACCCCTCGAGAAGCGCAGCCTCCTCGATGCCGGCCTCGCGCAGGAGGTCGCCGGCCGGGTCGCGCTCCTGGAGCAGCGCCAGCAGCAGGTGCTCGACCGAAACGAACTGGTCGCGGAACTGCGAGGCCCGCCGTTCGGCCGATTCGAAGACGCGGCGCAGGCCGTCCCCGATGTGGGGCGGGGCGCCGCCCTGGGCGGCCGGTCCCGATTCGAGGCGCGTGGTGCATCGCCGGCGCAGCCGTTCAACGTCGGCGCCGAGGCTGTTCAGGACGATTGGAACCAGCCCGCCCTCCTGATGGATGAGCGCGTGGAGGAGATGGACCGGCGTCATTTCAGGATGGCCGAGGCGCGTGGCCAGCGCCTGCGATTCCTGCAGCGCTTCCTGCGACTTGACCGTCAGCCGTTCCAGGTTCATGGCGATCTCCTTCGGTGGTCCGCGTGCGACATCATTGAACATCGCAGATTATAAATGTTGAGTGTACTATTGTCAATATTAGAATACGACTATAACTTTAATAGTTTCTTATGTTTATGAACTTTACTACAGACTTATGGGCTCGTCAAGGAACCTGGTTATCTGATCGAGACAGGAACGGGTGTGGGTCAGGAAGACATGGTGGCCGGTGCCGTTGATCGCCAGCAGACGCATGTACGGATAGCGCTCCGGAAGATCGCTGACATGAGCCACAGGGGCGACCGAGTCCTGCTCGCCGTGGATGAGCAGGACCGGCATCGGTGGCACCGAGGGCAGGACCCGGTCGACCTGGTAGTTGAGCAGGCAGCACTCCAGGGTCGAGGTGAGTGACTTGAAGGTGAACTTGTGGGCGTCGGCGATCACCGCCCATGGGAAGCGAAACATGTAACGGAAGGTCAGCTCGAGCCCGCTGCGCCGCATCTGCGCCAGCGTGTGCCGGAACGACTGCTGGTTCAGGAGGCGGCGGTAGTGCGGCGAGCCGCGCCAGAACAGCGCGTGCGCCGTCGCCGGGTCCTGGAACCGGGGCAGGCTCATGAGGACCATGCGTTGGACATGGCCCCGGTGCCGCGCGGCGTATTCCAGGGAGATCAGGCTGCCCAGGGAGTGGCCGACGAACATGATGGGACGGTCGGCGAGCCCGGCCTCCTCGATGAACGCCCGCACACTGTCACGGAAGACATCCATCGTGTAGTCCAGGTAGGGCTTGGGCGACAGGCCGAAGCCCAGGAGGTCGGGGAGCACCAGCCGGTAGCGGTCGGCGAGCGGCCGCACCCTCTTCTCCCAGTAGCGACGCGAACCGGTGATCCCGTGCAGAAAGACAATCGCCGGGGCGCTGTCGCGACCCGCTTCGACGTAGTGCAGCGCGTGGGGTGCTCGCATCGGATGTTCGGGGCGGCGTCGCCGCCCGGACGGACGGCGGATGGTAGCAGGAAACCGCGCGTGCCGGCGGTTGCTCCGGCCGCGCGCGCTGGCATATCATCGCCGCGCTCGTCGAGGAGGCCACGTGCAGGAGATGCTGTCCCAGACTGATCCCGAGATCGCGGCCGCGCTTCAGGCCGAGGTGCGGCGCCAGGACGAGACCCTCGTCCTCATCGCGTCCGAGAACTTCGCCTCGCGCGCCGTCCTCGAGGCGATGGCCTCCGTGCTCACGAATAAGTATGCCGAGGGGTATCCCGGGCGGCGTTATTACGGCGGCTGCGAGAACGCCGATCAGGTCGAACGCCTCGCCATCGATCGCGCCCGAACCCTGTTCGGGGCCGAGCACGCCAACGTGCAGCCGCACGCCGGGGCGCAGGCGAACATGGCGGTCTACCTGGCGCTGCTGCAGCCGGGGGATGTCCTGCTCGGGATGGACCTGTCCCACGGCGGCCACCTGACCCACGGCCATCCGCTGAATTTCTCCGGGCGCTACTTCCGCTGCGTGGCGTACGGCGTCGATCGCGACAGCGAGCGGATCGACTACGAGCAGGTCGCCCGGCTGGCCCGCGAGCATCGCCCGCGCCTGATCATCGGGGGCGCGAGCGCCTACTCGCGTGTCATCGATTACGCGCGGCTGCGGGCGATCGCCGACGAGGTGGGGGCGTTCCTGATGGCCGACGTGGCGCACGTGGCCGGCCTGATCGCCGCCGGCGTCCATCCCAACCCGATGCCGCACGTCGATGTCATGACGACGACCACGCACAAGACGCTGCGCGGGCCGCGCGGCGCCCTGATCCTGTGCCGCGAACGGCACGCGCGCCTCATCGATGCCGCGGTCTTCCCCGGGGTCCAGGGCGGTCCGCTCATGAACACCATCGCCGCCAAGGCGGTCGCCTTGCGCGAGGCGATGGGTGAGCCGTTCCGCCGCGATCAGCAACGCACGATTGAGAACGCGGCCCTTCTGGCGGGAGAGCTAGCCTCTGCCGGGCTTCGGGTGGTATCGGGCGGCACCGACACCCACCTCTTTCTCGTCGATCTGCGGACCCGGGGCCTGACCGGGCGCGCGGTCGAGCAGCGGCTCGAGAAGATCGGCGTCGCCCTCAACAAGAACACGATTCCTTTCGATCCGGAAAAGCCGATGGTCGGCAGCGGCGTCCGGATCGGGACCCCCGCTGTTACGACCCGCGGCATGGGGGCCAAGGAGATGCGCGCCATCGCCGCGATCGTCCTCGAGGCCCTCGACGGCGAGCCGGATGCCGCGCGCCAGGCCGCGCTCGGCGAACGGGTGCGCCGGCTGTGCGGCGATTTCCCGCTCTACCCCTGGCTCCGGGGTGCGGCCCCGGATCGGGCGGGCGCACAACACCGGTGATCCGCGCCGGCGGGCGCGCGGCTAGGCCGTCAGGCGGTTAAGACCCCATGCCCGATCGCCCCGATCCCCGCAACACCCTCTACCTCGTCGACGGCACCAACAACATCTACCGCGCGTTCCACGCCATCCGCGAGCTGAGCAACAGTCGCGGCCTCCCGACCAACGCCATCTACGGCTTCACGGCGATGCTGCGCAAGCTGCTGAAGGACTTCGAGCCGCGCTTCCTGGCGGTCGTCCTCGATCGCCCGGAGCCGACCTTCAGGCACAAAGCCTACCCCGCCTACAAGGCGCACCGACCCGAGACCCCCGAGGCGCTCATCACCCAGATCCCGTGGGTCAAGAAGGTGCTCGCGGCCTACCGGGTCCCGATGGTCGAGATGGCCGGGTGGGAGGCCGACGACCTCATCGGAACCCTCGCCGAAAAGGCGCGCCAGGCGGGTATGGGAGCGGTGATCGTCGCCACCGACAAGGACCTTCTGCAATTGGTCGGCGGCGGCGTTCTCTGCTACAACCCGCACCGCGAGCGCTTGATCGACGTCGCCGACGTGGAGCAGATCTTCGGCGTCCGCCCGGAGCAGGTCCCCGACGTCCTGGCGCTGTGGGGCGATCAGTCGGACAACATCCCCGGAGTCCCGGGGATCGGCGACAAGGGGGCCAAGGACCTGATCCGGCGGTTCGGCGGTCTCGAGGCCCTCCTTGCGGGGGCGGCCTCGGTCGAGAACCGCCGCTACCGCGAGCCGCTTCTGGCCCACGCGGCCGAGGCGCGGCTGAGCCGCGACCTCGCGACCATCCGGCGCGACGCTCCGCTCGAGTTCGAACCCGGGACCTTCCGCGTCGTCCCGCCGGATTCCGAGGCGGCGAGGCGGCTCTTCACCGAGCTGGAATTCGAGGCGTTCCTGCGTGACCTGCCGGTCCCGGCGGCGATCCACGAGGTCCGCCACGAGGTGGTGCTCGACACCGACGCGCTCGGACGCGCCGTCGGCGGGCTGGTCGGGGAGGGGCGGGTCGCCCTGGGCCTCGAGGCCGATCGTCCCGATCCGATGCGCGCCACCCTGGTCGGGATCACCCTGGCTGGGGAGGGCGGGGCGTTCTACATCCCGCTCGCGCCCCGGGCGCTGGGCTCGCCCGGGCAGATGGCGGCCGGCGAGGCGCTGCGCCGGTTGCGGCCGCTGTTCGCCCCGGGCGGGCCGGATCTCGTCGGCCATGACATCAAGAACGCGCTCGTGCTTCTCGGCCGGCTCGGCGTCGAGCCGCCTCGGTTCGCTTTCGACACGATGCTCGCGAGCTACCTGCTGAACCCTTCGCGACGCGCCCACACGCTCGAGGTGATCGCCCAGGAGATCGCCGGGCTGGCGGTGCCGGCCTGGGCCGCCCTCCTGGGGGAGGGGGCCCGGGCGGCGGATCTCGGCGACGCCGACGTGGGGCGCGTCGCCGAAGTGGCCTGCGCGCGCGCCGCCGCGGTGCTGCGCCTCGAGCCGGAGATGCGGCGCCTCCTCGAGGCGGACGGATTGGCCGCCCTCCTCGACGATATCGAGATGCCGGTCGCCGCCGTGCTCGCCGAGATGGAGCGCACCGGGATCGCCATCGACCCGGCCTTCCTGGCGGGCCTGTCGGGGGAGTGGGAGAAGGACCTGGCGCGCCTGACCGGCGTGATCCACGTTCTCGCCGGCCGGGAATTCAACATCAACTCCCCCAGGCAGCTCGCCGAGATCCTCTTCGACGCCCTGAAGCTCACGCCGGGGCGACGGACGCGCAAGACCGGCAGCCGATCGACCGACTCCGAGGTCCTCGAGGACCTGGCGGAGGAGCACGAGCTGCCGCGTCGCATCCTCGAGTACCGGGGCCTGCAGAAGCTGAAGTCGACGTATGTCGACGCCCTCCCGGCGCTGGCGCACCCCGACACCGGCCGGGTGCACACCTCCTTCAACCAGGCGGTGGCGGCGACCGGCCGGTTGAGCAGCAGCGATCCCAATCTGCAGAACATCCCGATCCGGACCGAGCAGGGGCGGCTGATCCGCCGCGCCTTCGTCCCCGGCGCCGGCTGTGTGCTGCTGTCGGCCGACTACTCGCAGATCGAGCTGCGGATCCTGGCGCACCTGAGCGGCGACACCGCCCTCATCGAGGCATTCAGGTCGGGGGACGACATCCACCGGCGCACGGCGGCGGCGCTGTTCGGGGTGATGCCCGCGCTCGTGACCGGGGAGATGCGCCGCCGCGCCAAGGCGGTCAACTTCGGCATCGTCTACGGCATGGGGCCGCAGCGGCTGGCGCGCGAGCAGGGCGTCACCGTCAAGGAGGCGGACGCCTTCATCCGCGAGTACTTCGCGCGCTTTCCGAAGGTGAAAGCCTGGATCGACGCGACCACAGCGCTCGTGGAGAGCGAGGGGCGTGTCCGCACGCTCTTCGGCCGCGTGCGTTACTTTCCTGAAATGCAGACCGCCGATCGGAACGCCCGGCAGCAGGCGATCCGCGCCGCCGTGAATACGCCGATCCAGGGGACCGCCGCCGATCTGATCAAGAAGGCGATGGTCGACCTGCGCCGGCGCCTGGCGCCGGCGGACGGCGGCACACGCATCCTCCTCCAGGTGCATGACGAACTCGTCCTCGAGGTCCCGCAGGGCGGGGAGCGGGTGGCCGCCGGTCTCGTGCGCGAGGTCATGGAATCGGCGCACCCGCTCGACGTGCCGCTCGTCGTCGATGTTCGTCTCGGACCGAACTGGCTCGACCTGCGCGATGAGGGCGGCCGCTCCAAGGATTGAAATCGCCCGCCGGCGCGGGTTTCCCGCGATCGGCGACGATTGACTCCGGGACGGTCCGGACTAGATTTGCATCCGGGCGTCATCCGCCCAGCCGATTCCACGAGGACCCCGGAGCGCCGGATGCCGAAGGACATACACATCCTGGTGGTGGACGATGACGCCGCCGTCCGCGAGGTTCTTGCGGAGGCCCTCGCCGAGTGCGGCTACCGGTGCAGCACCGCCGTCGACGGCGCCGAGGCGCTGGCTAGGCTGCACGGCGACGCGCACGAGCTGGTGGTGAGCGATGTCGACATGCCCCGCATGGACGGCATGCACCTCCTGCGGGAGGTGAAGGCGCTCCGCCCCGACACCGAGATCATCATGCTCACCGGGTTCTCCGACCTCGAGACCGCCATGCGCGCGATGCGTCTCGGCGCCTGCGACTACCTCACCAAGCCGTTCAACCTGGAGCAGGTGCGGATAACGGTGGAGCGGGCCCTCGAGCGCCGCCGGCTCCTGCTCGAGAACCGCGCCTACCGCGAGACCCTCGAGAGCCGGGTGGCCGAGAGGACGGCGGCGTTGTCGCGCAAGACGGGCGAGGTCGAGGACCTGTTCCGCCGGCTCAACGAGTCGTACCAGACGACGCTCGAGGCCCTCGCCACCGCCCTCGACGCGCGCGATGCCGAGACCCTCGGGCACTCGGTGCGCGTCGGCGCCTACACCCTCGCGGTCGCCCGACGCATGGGCGTGACCGAACCCGACCTGACCGACATCTATCGCGGCGCGCTCCTGCACGACGTCGGGAAGATCGGCGTCCCGGACGCGATTCTCCGCAAACCGGGCAAGCTGACCGCGGCGGAATGGTACGAGATGCGCAAGCACCCGGAGATCGGCGCGCGGATGCTGCAGGGGATCCGCTTTCTCGAGGGCGCCCTGCCGATCGTCCTCTGTCATCAGGAGCGCTGGGATGGCAAGGGGTATCCGGCGCGGCTGCAAGGCGAGGCGATCCCGCTCGGGGCGCGCATCTTCGCGGTCGTGGACACACTCGATGCGATGACCTCCGATCGACCCTACCGCAAGGCGCTCCCCTACCGGCGGGCGCGCGCGGAGATCGTGCAGTTCAGCGGCACGCAGTTCGACCCCGCCGTCGTCGAGACCTTCCTGACGATACCGGAATCGGAGTGGGAGGCAATCCGCCGCCGCGTCCTCGAGGAAGTCTCGGCGCGCACCGTGGCTTCCCTGGCCGCCTAGGCGGCCACACCCTCGCCTCCCCGGCGCCCGCGACCCGGCCCGGCGCCGGCCCCGGTTCGCCCATCGGTGCCCTCCGCGCCGGTCGACTCGGGCCCCGCGCCGAGTCCGTTGCCGAGCATCTGCGCGCCGAGAACCGCGAGCGCAATCAGGGCGCCCGGTGCCACCGCCAGGCGGGGAGCGTCGAGCAGGTTCTGCGCCCCGTCACGCAGCATCCCGCCCCAGGTCGCCGTCGGCGGCGGCACGCCCAATCCGAGGAACGACAGGCCGGCCTCCGCCATCACCACGCCGCCGACCCCGAGGGCGGCCTGCACCGCCACCGGCCGCGCCACGAGCGGCAGGATGTGGCGACCGAGCAGGCGTGCCGGGCCGGTGCCGGCGGCACGGGCCGCCTCGACGAACGGTTCGCGGGCGACTCTCAGGGTTTCCCCACGGGCCAGGCGGGCGTAGCCGACCCAGCCGATGACGCACAGCGCCACCGCGACGTTGGCGAGCCCCGGTCCGCGCACGGCGACGATCGCCACCGCCAGGAGAATCCCCGGGAAGGCGAGCAGAAGATCGGCCGCCGCCATCAGCGCCGCGTCGACCGCGCCGCCGGCAAGGCCGGCGAGACCGCCGAGCAGCGTGCCGAGGCCGGCGGAGAGCCCGACGACGACGATCGCCAGCGGCAGCGAGATGCGCGCCCCATAGAGCAGCCGCGACAGCACATCGCGGCCGAGGTCGTCGCATCCGAGGGGGTGAGCCCCGTCCGGCATCGCGAACCGCCGGGAGAGATCCTGCTCGTCGGGCGGGTGCGGCACCATCCACGGAGCCGCGACACCGGCGGCCAGCAGGAAGCCGAGGATGAGGGCGCCGGTCGTCAGCGAGGTCCGGCGGCGGCGCCGCGTGGCCGCGCGGCCGGGCGCCGTCGTGTCGCTCATGGCCGGGCGAGCCGCGGGTCGAGGGCCACGCGCACGGCGTCGCAGGCGAGGTTCGCCAGCATGTAGATGATCGCGAAGGCGAGGACGCATCCCTCGACCAGCGGATAGTCACGGTAGGTGATCGCCCGGACCAGGAGACGACCCAGCCCCGGCCAGGCGAAGATCGTCTCGGTCAGGATCGCGCCGGTGAGGAGCGAGCCGGTCTGCAGCCCGACCATCGTCACGACCGGGCCGATAGCGTTGCGCACGGCGTGGAGGAGGGCGCTCGCACGACCGAGGCCGCGCGCCCTGGCGGCGGTGACGTAGGCCGCGGCGGCCTGGTCGCGCACCGACACGCACAGGAGCCGCGCCAGCAGGGAGGCGATCGGAAACGCGAGAGTCGCGGCCGGGAGCACCAGCGCGCCCGGAGCCTCGGAACCGGACACCGGCAGCCACCGCAGCCGGATCGAGAAGAGCAGCACGAGCAGCGGCCCCAGCCAGAAGCTCGGCATCGCCAGGGCCAGGGAGGCGATGGCCGTTGAGAGGCGATCCCACCATCCCCCCGGGCGCACCGCCGCCAGGAGGCCGGCCGGCACCGCGGCGAGGAGCGCCACCAGGAGCGTCGCGGCCGCGAGCCGGACGGTGCTCGGCAGCCGCTCGCGCAGCAGCGCGCCGACCGGGTCCTGGTAGTGCAGGGAGGTGCCGAGATCGCCGCGGATCAAGCCGCCGACAAACCTCAAGTACTGCTCGCCGATCGGTCGATCGAGACCGAGCCGGTTGCGGAACTCGGAGACGTCGCTGTCGCGCGCCCCGGCACCGAGCATCAGCCGGACCGGGTCGCCCGGGACCAGGTGCACCAGGAGGAAGACGAGGGTGGCCGCCCCGAGCAGGAGGGGCACGGCCCCGAGAAGGCGGCGGAGCAGGTACCCGCTCAAGGGGCGGTGGGCGAGGCCCTGAGAACGAGGGTCGCCAGGTCGTGCTCGAGGGTGGTTTCGGGGGTCTCGATGATGCGGCTTGTCTCCCGGCGCTTCACGCGCAGAATGAAGGTGGGCACCCGCTCGATGGCGGCGCTCTGCACCATCCTCGCCGGCTCCGACTTGGCAGGATCGACCCCGACGTAGCGCACCTTCAGGCGGCGGGGGTTCGTCAGATCGAGGATCTTGATGTGGTGCGGCACTCCGACGCGACTGTCGCCACACCAGGAGCCGAAGCACACCTCCAGGCTGGCGCCGCGCGGCGCCCCGGCGATCGTCGCGTGGCCCGGCAGCATCAAGAGTGCGATGGCCGCCAGCGAAGGGAGTCGGTGTGCCGGGGGCATCTGGTCTCCTCGCCGCCGCATCATCCCCGCGCCGAGCGGCGCCTGTCAACCCGGTGCGCGTCCGGCGGCGCGCCTTGACGGTGGGGGACCCGTCTGCTAAATTGACCCGGCAATGGAGAGTGTCTAAGTGCTGAAATCGAACAGAGTTGCCGGCGCATTCCTGCTGGCTTCGGTCATGCTCGTCGGGCTCCCTGCGGGGGTGCGCGGTGCCGGCGGCGGTGGCGCGGACGATGGGAAGGTCAAGGACGGGGCGCCGGCCGTGCAGGTCTCCGATCCGCGCCTGGCGCGGATCCTCGACGCGTGGGACCGCCGCCAGCAGGAGACCGCGACCCTGGTGGCCCGTTTCACCGAGCGCAAGGAGCTGAAACTCCTTGCCAAGCCGGTCGTCTCGAAGGGGGAGTTCTCCTACAGCCGGCCCAACCGGGTCCGCTGGGAGTACCTCGACCCCGATCGCAAGGTCTTCGTCATCACCGAGGAGATGTACACCGCGTACTACCCGGCACTGAAGCGCGCCGAGGAGGTGCCGATCAAGAAGTTCGTCGGCAAACGGCTGTTCCGTTTCCTCGGGGTGGGCCAGAAGATCGGCGATCTGGCGCGCTACTACGACTTTCGTCTCGCCCCCGAGAGCGACGTGCCGGGAACCGACCTCCTCCTGCTGACCCCGCGCAAGCGCGCGGTTGCCGGGCATGTGGCCGAAATGAAGATCTGGGTCGACACCGACACATCCCTGCCGCGCCAGCTGCAGTATGTCGAGGTGGACGGCGACACCACGCTGCTCACCTTCGAGGGGATGCGGTCCAACACCGACATCGAGGCCGCCCGGTTCCACATCGATCTGCCGTCCGACGTGGCCGTCTCGCAGACCTTCAACGGGTTCGCCCTGGGCCAGCAGAGCTTCTGACGCCGGTGGGCCGACGGCCCCGGCCCCTTGCCACCACGATGCCCGGTGAGATCCTGTCCGTGGCGACGGCGCGGCGGATGGCGCTGGCCGCCCAGGGTTTCGATCATCCCCGACCCCGAGGTGGCGTCACCCTGGCGCACGTGCGGGCCGCTCTGAAACGACTCGGCCTGGTCCAGATCGACTCGGTCAACGTCCTGGTGCCGGCGCACTACCAGGTGCCCTTCTCCCGCCTCGGCCCGTACGACAGGGACCTTCTCGACGACCTGGTCTACCGCCGCCGCGAGTTCGTGGAGCAGTGGGCCCACGAAGCCTCGATCTTGCCGGTGGAGCACTGGCCCCTCCTGCGGCACCGGATGGACGGGCACGACCGGCGCCTCGATGCGCTCGACGCGTTCATGGATCGCCACGGCGGACATGCCAGGCGTGTACTGGACGAGGTGCGCCGGCGCGGCGCGATGGCGGCTGTCGAGGTGCCCGAACCCGACGGCAGTCGCGGCCGCAGTCGGGGCTGGTGGGGCTGGTCGGTCTCGAAGGCGACATTCGAGGGGTTGTTTGCGCGCGGCGATCTGGCCATCGCCGGGCGGCGCAGCACCGGTTTCGCGCGGGTGTACGACCTGGCGGAGCGGGTCATCCCGCCGGCGCACCGGGCCCGCCCGGCGCATGAGGTGGCGCAGCGCGAGATGCTGCGCCTGGCGGCCCGGGCGCATGGAGTGGGCACCGCCGCCGACCTGGCCGATTACTACCGCATGCCGATCGGCGACGCGCGACGGCGCCTCGATGAAATGGTGCACGCGGGCGATCTCCGCGTAGCCCGGGTCGAGGGGTGGCGCGAACCGGTCTACCTGCGTCCCGGAGCGCGCCGGCCGCGGCGGATCCGTGCGGCGGCGCTGCTGTCACCCTTCGATCCTCTGATCTGGCACCGTCCACGCACGACGCGACTGTTCGGCTTCGACTACCGGATCGAGATCTACACGCCACGCGCGAAGCGGCGCTGGGGCTACTACGTCCTGCCGTTTCTCCTCGACGAACGCCTGGTGGCGCGCGTCGACCTGAAGGCCGACCGCCAGGCGCGCCGGCTGCGGGTTCCGGCGGCACATCTCGAGCAGGGGGCGGATCCGGACCGCGTGGCCGGGGCGCTGGCCGAAGAGCTGCTCGCGATGGCCACGTGGCTCGGTCTCGATGCGGTGACGGTGGGACGCCGTGGCCGCTTCGCGCCGGCGCTGGCCGCGGCCGTCCGGTCGGCGCGGGTCGTCAGTTGATGGGTGTGACCACCGGTCGCAGGATCAACTTGTCGGAGGCGGTCTCGTTCACCTTCACCGAGGCCGCAGCGTCGAAATCGAGGGTGATGCTCTCGTCCTCGCCGATCGCCAGGTCGAAGGGGATCGGCACATCGACCTTCCCCGACTCGAGCTTGAGCGGCTCGGTCGTGCCGTCCTTCCAGGTCAGCTCCGCCTTCGAGACCTCGAGGCGGATGCGTTCGTAGCGCCCCGCCGGGGTCTCGCCGGAGGCGAGCAGGGTCGACGCCCCCCCGGTCAGGGTCAGGAGGTCGAAGGTCTCAGGGTGGGTCAGCAGAGGTACGGGGCCGGCCGGGGTCGTTCCCGAGGGCAGTCCGGTATCCTCGCCCGGGTAGAGGATGACCGCCGTGATCGTCACCATCACGCTCTGGACGGTGGACAGGTCGAGAGGGGCGTCGGTCATGTGGATCTGCACCGTCCCGGTGCCGGCCGCGAACTGCGCCGAGGCGGATCCGCTGGAGCAGGCCGAAATCGAAGCCGCCCCCAGCGCGGTGGTGGCAACGAGGAGCATCGCGAGCGACGGGGAAAGGCGGTCGTGGCGCATGTCGATCCTCCAGGATCGGGGCCGGCGTGACGGCCCGACCTGCGAATTGTAGCACCGCTACGCCGGTAATCGACTGTCGCGCCCAAAAGAAAACCGCCCGCCGGCGGGGCCGGAGGGCGGTCCATGGTGAATCAATGCCGGTCCGGAGGCCGGCGGAGGAGGCGACTCCTCAGTACATGTCGCCGCCCATCCCGCCGCCGCGCGACCCGGCCTGGGACGCCTTCTCCTTTTCGGGGATTTCGTGGACCAGCGCCTCGGTCGTCAGCATGAGGCCGGCGATGCTGGCCGCATTCTGCAGGGCCGAGCGGGTGACCTTGGTCGGGTCGATGATCCCGGCCTCGAACATGTCCACCCACTTGCCGCTGTAGGCGTCGAAGCCGATCGACACCTTGTCTTTTTCCTTCGCCTGCGCCACGATGATCGAACCCTCGTAGCCGGCGTTGATGGTGATCTGGCGGACCGGCTCCTCCAGCGCCCGGCGGACGATGTTGATGCCGGTCTGGATATCCTCGTTCTTCTCCTTGATCTTCTCGAGGGCCGGAACCGCGCGCAGGAGCGCGATGCCGCCGCCGGGGACGATGCCCTCCTCGACGGCCGCCTTGGTGGCGTGCATGGCGTCCTCGACGCGGGCCTTCTTCTCCTTGATCCTCTCGAGGGCCGGAACCGCGCGCAGGAGCGCGATGCCGCCGCCGGGGACGATGCCCTCCTCGACGGCCGCCTTGGTGGCGTGCATGGCGTCCTCGACGCGGGCCTTCTTCTCCTTCATCTCGGTCTCGGTGGCGGCGCCGACCTTGATGATCGCCACCCCGCCGACCAGCTTGGCAAGGCGCTCCTGGAGCTTCTCGCGGTCGTAGTCCGAGGTGGTTTCCTCGATCTGCGCCCGGATCTGCTTCACGCGCCCCTCGACGTCGGAGCGCTTGCCCTTGCCCTCGACGATCGTGGTGTTGTCCTTGTCGGCCGTGATCTTCTTGGCCTGGCCGAGGTCCTCGATCTTGATGTTCTCGAGCTTGATGCCGAGATCCTCGGTGATGCACTTGCCGCCGGTCAGGACGCCGATGTCCTCGAGCATCGCCTTGCGGCGATCGCCGAAGCCCGGCGCCTTGACGGCGAGCACCTGAAGGGTGCCGCGCAGCTTGTTGACGACGAGCGTCGCCAGCGCCTCGCCCTCGACGTCCTCGGCGATGATCAGGAGCGGACGGCCGCTCTTGGCCACCTGCTCCAGGAGGGGCAGCAGGTCCCGCATGTTGGAGACCTTCTTCTCGTGGATCAGGATGTACGGGCTCTCCAGCACGCACTCCATGCGTTCGGCGTCGGTCACGAAGTAGGGGCTGAGGTAGCCGCGGTCGAACTGCATCCCCTCGACGATCTCGAGCGAGGTATCGAGGCCCTTGGCTTCCTCGACCGTGATGACGCCGTCCTTGCCGACCTTCTCCATCGCCTGGGCGATGATCTCGCCGATGGTCTCGTCGTTGTTGGCCGAGATGGTGCCGACCTGGGCGATCGACTTGCCGCCGACCGAGCGCGACAGCTTCTTGATTTCCTCGACCACCTTCTCGACCGCCTTCTCGATGCCCTTCTTGAGGTCCATCGGGTTGGCGCCGGCGGTGACCGCCTTCACGCCCTCGCGGTAGATGGCCTGGGCGAGAACGGTCGCGGTCGTGGTGCCGTCACCGGCGACGTCCGAGGTCTTGCTGGCGACCTCGCGGACCAGCTGCGCGCCCATGTTCTCGCGCGGATCCTCGAGCTCGATCTCCTTCGCCACCGTGACCCCGTCCTTGGTGCTGGTCGGGGAACCGAACTTCTTCTCGAGAACGACGTTGCGGCCGCGCGGACCCAGGGTGACCTTCACCGCGTCGGCCAGCTTGTTCACGCCGCGGAGGATGGCCTGGCGGCACTCCTCCGAATAGATGATTTCCTTGGCGGGCATGTCGAAACCTCCTCAGTATTCGTTGTTTGCGATGTTCCGGTTGGCCGGGCGCGGGCGCCTCAGCTGATGACGCCGAGGATGTCTTCCTCGCGGACGACGACGTGCTCGATATCCTCGATCTTGACCTCGGTGCCGGCGTACTTGCCGATCAGCACGCGGTCACCGACTTTGACCTCCATCGGGATGCGCTTGCCGGAGTCGTCCAAGCGGCCGGCGCCGACGGCGATGACCTTGCCCTCGAGCGGCTTTTCCTTGGCCGTGTCGGGAATGATGATCCCGCCCTTCACCTTCTCTTCGGGATCCATCCGGCGGACCAGAACGCGATCGTTGAGCGGCTTCACCTTCATCGAGAGCCCTCCTTCTTGAAGTCAATTCCCTGGGTTGGCGATCCCGGCGGCGTCATTCCCATGGAGCGGGTACTAGGCCGGCACGGGCTATTAGCACTCGACCGTAGCGAGTGCTAATACTAGCCGGGCCCCTGCGGGAGTGTCAAGAGGCTGCAGGAGCGCTTCCCCGACTCTGAGTGTCGAAAAAAGGGCCCTTGCTCAGCCCGATATCGGGAACCATAATTACCTATAGGTCTGTTATTTACACGGTGCCATGAGCATGGACAATCGACCACTCCTTCCGGCCCTGCAGGGGATCATCGAGCGCACCTATGGGATGCCCAGGGTGATTGCCGACCCAGGGGTGTTTCTCATCGGCGATTTCGGGCTCAGGGCTTTCTACACCTCCCCCCAAGGGGGCAGGGAGGGTCGAACCGAGGGTGGGCATGGGGGGGCCGTTGTCCACCGCACCGGCGCCCGCGTGCTGGTGCGCAATCCCGAGGGCAGCCCGCGCCTCGCGGTCTACTACCCCGATTCCCTCGTGCGGCATCTCGAGCGCCACGACCCGCGCCGGGGAATCGACGACGGCAACATCGACGCCTTTGCCGTACTCGTCGAGGAGCTCGACCATCTGCTCGTCATCGCCAGCCGCGCGGCGCGACGCCGTCCGGTGTCACTCCTCGAACTCGAGATCCATGCCGGGGTCACGAAGTACCTGGTCGTCATTCACTTCCTCGGACGTCTGGTTACACGGCGGCGATTGAGCGAGTTCCATCGCCTCTGGGCGCGGCACCATCTGTTCGGGAAATATGCCGCCGGCCGCGGTGAGAACGAGAGTCGCTACCTTGAAGCCGCGCGGCTGGCGCGGCGGTACGTTTCCTGGCTCGACCGGCTCGCGGTGCCGGCGCGTCTCGCCGAGCTTCTGGAATTCGATCGCCGGGGGCTGGCGGAACAGGTCGGCTGGATCGAGCGGGTGGCCTGAAACCTACTCGTTCGTGACGGCGGTTTCGGTGGGGATGGCGGCCAACTGGCGGGCTTCGGGGAAGAGATCGATCGCGCGCTGCACCTGACGGTCGATCCCGATGGTGACCTTGTACCCCTCCTCCAGACCCCACAGTGTCGAGGAGATGGCCTGGCGGATCTCGGTCTTGAGCCGCGCTTCGTCGGCCTCGATCTCGGCGGGTGTCCAGGCCATCTTCCGGCGGTCGAGGAACTGCTGGAACTCGGACAGCATCGCCGGCGTCACCTCGAAACCGCGCGTCAGCCCCTTGTGCCGCGTGTTGTAGTCCACCGAGAAGTGGAAGAAGATCTGCCCGCGCTGCAACTGGTCGACGAATTTGGATGTCGGCTCCAGATCGACCAGGACATCCGGGCGGATGCCGCCGCCGCCATACACGGTCCGGCCGGAGTCGGTGCGGCGGATCTCGCCGGCGGGCGTCGCTTCCGGGGAGCCCTCGTCCTCGTAGCTCAGGTAGTCTTCGAGGGAGTCGTAGTCCCGCTGGATGAGCCGCCCGCTCGGGGTGTAGTAGCGCGCCGTCGTCAGGGCGAGCGCGGCGCCCTGGCTCAGCGGGTAGACCGTTTGCACCAGACCCTTGCCCCAGGTCGGCTTGCCGACGATCAGCCCGCGGTCATGATCCTGGATTGCGCCGGAGACGATTTCGGAGGCGCTGGCGCTGAACTTGTCGACAAGGACGATCAGCGGCAGATCGGGGTGGTTTCCCATTCCGGACGCCCTGAACTCCTGGTCCGATCCGCGGATTCGACCCTGCGTGTAGACCACCATCTGGCCCTTGCGGAGAAAATGGTCGGCCACGCGCACGGCCTGGTCGAGAAGCCCTCCCGGATTCCGGCGCAGGTCGAGCACCAGCCGGTTCATGTCCTGCCGGTAGAGCGCCTGGATCTTCTCTTCCATCTCGCGTTCGGTCGTGCGGGTGAAGTTGTCGATGCGGATGTAGCCGATGCCGGGACGGATCATGAAGGCGTAGCGGATGCTGTTGGTCGGGATGTCGTCGCGCACGAGGGTGAAATGCAGGACCTCTTCGTCGCCGGGGCGGGTGATGGTGATCGACACCTTCGTGCCCTTCGGCCCCTTGAGGCGTCTGAGCGCCTCGTCGATCGACATGTCGAGGGTGTCGGTCCCCTCGATCTGCGAGATCACGTCGCCCGGGCGGATGCCGGCGTTCCAGGCGGGGGTCCCCTCGAGGGGCGAAATCACCGTCAGCGGTTTGTCGTGGGCCGGCTTGGAGATCACGATGCCAAGACCCGAGAAGCTGCCCTGTTGCTCCTCGACCATGTGGCGATAATCCTCGGCGTCGAGGTAGTTCGTGTGCGGGTCGAGGGTGCGCAGCATGCCGCGGATGGCGCCCTCGATGGCGTCCTTCGACTCGACCTTCCCCGCGGCGCGCGACTGGACGACGCTGAGGATCTGCGAGAAGGTCCCGAGACCGTCGGCGTGCTGCTCAGGGACGGACTGTTGCGGGCCGCCGAGAAGGGTCCCCGCGACGCTGCCCGCGCAAACGAAAAAAATCCCCGCCAGGATCGTCCGCCGACTCACACGGCCTCCGCGAATGAAAGTGGTCGAATTATAGTGCCCGCCCCCCGGAGAGTAAAGGAAGGGCGCGGCGCGGTGCTAAGATACGCGCATGTTCGGGTCAATCGGCGGGCCGGAGCTCATCCTCATCTTTGTGGTGGCCCTGCTCATCTTCGGGCCGCGCAAGCTCCCCGAGCTGGGCCGCATGGTCGGCAAGGGCCTGGGTGAGTTCCGTCGCGCGGCCAACGACCTGCGGGTGTCGCTCGAGACCGAGGTGGCGCGCGAGGGTCCGGCGCGAAGCACGGAGCACGGATCCGCGACGGCTCAACTGTCACCGGCGCCGGGAGCCCTGGCGCGCCCCGGGGGCATCGCGCTACCGGGGACCGAGGCCGCCATGCCGACGGGACAGGCGGCGGATCGCTCCAGTGCCACGGACGAGGCCGATCCGGCCGACCCGCAGGCATCCATGATGGCGCCCGCCGCGGCCGAAACCACGGCGCCGGCGGCCGCCCCCGATGCACGAGACACCGACCGAACCCGCTGACCTCCCCGTCATGGGGTTCCTCGATCACCTCGATGAGCTGCGGCGTCGCCTGCTCAGGAGCCTCATCGCGGTCGGCGTGGCGTTCGCCCTCGCCCTCACCCAGGCACGCGCGATCCTCGATTTTCTGCTGGCGCCGATCAGGGAGCTGCTGGGAGACCAGAAACCGGTCTTCATCGACCTGACCGAGCCCTTCCTGCTGTACATGAAGGTGGGGTTCCTGGCCTCCCTTTTCCTGTCGGCGCCTTTCGTGCTGCACCAGCTCTGGGGATTCGTCTCGCCGGGGCTCTATCCCAGGGAGCGGCGTTACGCGATCCCCTTCCTCGTCTTCGCCACCGGGTTCTTCATCCTGGGGGGATCGTTCGGCTACTACATCGGCTTCCCGGTGGCGGCGCGCTTCCTGCTGTCGATCGCCGATGGGTTCGAGCCGGCCCTGCGGATCAGCTCGCTGTTCAGCTTCGAGAGCAAGATCATCCTCGGGATGGCGGTGGTCTTCGAACTCCCGACGGTCATCTACTTCCTCGCGCGCCTGGGGCTGGTGACACCGGCCTTCCTGTGGCGGAACCTCAAGTACGCCATCCTGATCATCTTCGTCATCGCCGCGGTGATCACACCCACACCCGATGTCGTCACGCAGTGCATCTTCGCCGCGCCGATGATCCTCCTCTACCTGCTCGGGATCCTGGTCGCCCACCTGTTCGGCCGCCCGCGAGCCACGCCGGGTCCGCGCACCTGAACGTGCCCACGCCCAAGGGTGACACGACCGGCCGGCTCGCGGCGGACGAGTACGGGCTGGTCAGGATCGGCGCCACGGTCTGGATGGTGCGCCCCGGCGATGCCGGCGACCTCGAACGATCGGGAGCGCCGCTCATCCTCGGGGGGCAGGGGCGGCGCGCTTCCGGGCAGGGACGCGGGCGGGGTGTGATGACCCGCCTGACGATCGGCGGGCGACAGGCGATCGGCAAGCGGGCCCTGCATGGCGGGCTCCTGGGCCCCCTCCTCGGTGGGGTTTATTACGGCCACGGCAGGATCGAGGCGGTCGCCCGCGCGGCGCTGCGGCTGCGTTCGGCCGGCGTGCCGACGCCGGATGTGATCGCGGCCGGCTGGCGGCCGATCGCCGGGCCGTTCTGCGCCCTGGCACTGCTCACCGAGACGGTTCCCGACGCGCTGAGCCTGCATGAAGGCCTTCTCGCGTCACTCCCGACACCGGGTCGGCGCCGCGCGCTCCTGCGCGCGGCGGGCGAGACCGTGCGGGCGATGCACGATGCAGGCTTCCGTCACGCCGACCTGAATCTCGCCAATCTCGTGGCCGAGGGAGGCCCCGGAAGGCCGCGCGTCCAGGTCATCGATCTCGACGGGGGCCGATTCGCGACCGGCATCCCGGACCGCGCCGCGGCGGGGAACCTCCGCCGCCTGCTGCGGTCATGGGAGAAATTCATCGAGCCTCGGGTTGCGGGCGGCCTGCGCGACATGGTGGCGTTTCTGCGCGGCTACACCGCCGATGCCGCCGGGCGCCGCCGGCTCGCCGAGGCGCTCATCCGCCACCGGTCGCGACTATGGGCGCGGCGGGTCGGCTGGCGCTGGCGGTCGTGATCGGAGACCGGGCTCCGGGCGCGGGCTCGCGAGGAGGTCGAGCGCGGCGCGCTCGACCTCCCCAACGCCGATCTCCTCAAGGCAGAAGGGTTTTCCGGATGGGGCCGGAGGGCATTCGGTGAAGAACGCCTGGCGGCAGGGGGCGCACGGATAGTCCCGACCGACGACGGCGACGGCGCCCTCGCGCCCGATGGGCGCCGTGTTGCGCGGCAGACCCGGCCCGAAGATTCCCACTGTCGGCACGCCCAGGGCGGCGGCGACGTGCATCGGGCCGCTGTCATTGCCGACGAACAGGGCGCACTGCTCGATGACCGCCGCCGATTGGCGCAGGCCGCCGGTGGTGCCGCAGGCGAGGAACGAGCCGAGGGCGAGCCCTTGCGTCACTTCGCCGAGGAGAGCCTCCTCGTCCGGGCCGACCAGGATGATGAGTCGGGCATCGAGGCGCCGGCGCAGCCGCCGCGCCAGATCGCCGAACCGTTCCGCATGCCATGCGCGCGGCGGCTTCGACGCCCCGACGTGCAACGCCACCAAAGGGCCCGACCCCGACAGACCCGCAGTCGCAACCAGCGTCCGGGCCCGTTCGCGCGCCTCGCCGTCGACATGGAAAAAGGGACGCGCGTCCTCGACCCGGCACCCGATGGCGCGCGCCAGACCGAGAAAAGCCTCGGCGTGGTGCATCGTCGCCGGCGGGGGAGGAAGCGCGTGCGTCAGGAGAGGGCCGCGGGCGTCGGTCGCGTAGCCGACACGCGCGCGTGCGCCGGCGAGAAGCGCCAAAACCGCGGCATCGAACGCCTTCTGGAAGAGGACCGCGAGGTCGACGCGGCCGCCGCTGCGAATCGCGCGCGCCAGGCGCAGGCGGCCGGCGAGCCCCGCATGCCGGCCTTCGGGGTCGTACTCGATCAACTCGTCGTAGTAGGGGTTGCCGGCGAGCGTCTCCAGCACCCAGGCCTTGGCGACGATGGCCAGGCGCGCCTCGGTGTAGCGCTCCCTGATCGCCCGGACGGCGGGCGCGATCATCACGACATCGCCGATCCAGTTGTTGGCCCGGATCAGGATGCGCCGGGTGGTGGCCGGATCGATGTCGATCATGGCGGCGCCGCCGGTGCCATCGACGGACGGCCGGGTGGGGCGGTCCGGAGCGTCCGGACGACCACGTCGTGGACGGTCTCCGGCAGGAGCGAGGCCATCGTCCTGTCCGCGCTGCGCAACACCTGGTGGCCGTCTCCCCGCGGGGCGTTCAGGCGCGGATCGGTGGGCCCGAAAAGCGCCACGACGCGGCAGCCGGTCACCCAGGCGAGGTGCATCGGTCCCGTGTCGGCGCCCACGAAGAGGGTCGACCGGCGCAGGAGGGCGGCGAGCAGCCTGAGCCCGGTCGGCGGGGCGAGCACGACCGAAGGGCCGGCCGCCCGCGCGATCGTCCGCGCCAGCGCTTCCTCCCCCGGGCCCCAGACGACGATGGGGCGGATTCCCCGCGAACGATGCAGGAGTCCGGCGAGGCGGCCGTAGTGCCATCCCGGCCAGGCCTTCCACGACTGGCGGCGGCTCACCCCCGGCGAGAGCACCACCGCCGGCCCGCCGCCGGGAACCAGATCCTCGAGGAGCGCCGCGGCCGCCCGCCCCTCCTCCGGCCGCTCGGGGAGGATGGCGTCCGCCGCGCCGGAGCGGGCCCCGAGGGCCGCGGCCAGCTCGAGGTTGCGGTCGACGCGGTTGAGCCACGGCGACGACAGCGGCGCCCACTCGTTGCTGAACAGGAAGCTCAATTCGCGGCAGTGCCCGGGCGCAAAGCCTATCCGGCGGGGGGCCCCCGACAGCAGGGCGACTGCGCCGCTCTTGAAACTCCCTTGCAGATCAATGGATGCGGTGAAGTTCTCCTGCCTGAAGCGCTGCTTCAGCGCGCGCAGGGCGGCCAGAAAGGCGGCCGGCCGGCCGATGGCGCGGATATCCCGGCGTGGAAAAGCGATCACGGCATCGACGTCGGGGTGGTCCTCGAGAAGCGGTCGCGAGAGGTCCTCGACGATCCACGTCAGGCGCAAGCCGGGAAAGGCGACCCGGACCCGGCGCACGGCCGGCAGGGCCCTGAGGACATCCCCCACGGCCCCGAGACGCACGAGAAGGACCCTATCGGCGGCGCTCAGCGTTGCCGGGGGGCGTTCCATGGGGACGCGCATCTTACCGCGTTTGACACCCGTTTTGGCGGGGTGCTATAAGCAGGCCGAATCGGAGGAGGCCGGGTGGCCATCGATCCCAAGTTGCTGGAGATTCTCGCCTGTCCGCTGTGCAAGACCGAGGTTCGCCTGACCGGCGACGGCACCGGACTCGTCTGCGGGACATGCCGGCGGCGTTATCCGATCGTCGATGACATCCCGATCATGCTGATCGAAGAAGCAACTGTCGAGGCGGAAGGGACGTCGTAGGAAAGCCACTGGGCCTCGTGGATCCCACCCCCGCACTCCTCGACCCCCGGCGCGCCGCCGAGATTGCCGCACGGTTTGCCGGCGCACGGGTCGTTGTTCTCGGCGACCTGATGGTGGACCGCTTCCTGTGGGGCAGCGTCAGCCGCATCTCTCCCGAGGCTCCCGTCCCCGTCGTGCGGGTGGAGCGGGAGAGCGCCTCGCTCGGCGGCGCCGGAAACGTGGCGCGCAACGTCGTGGCCCTCGGCGGCGAGGCTGTCCCCGTCGGCCTGCATGGCCAGGATGACGGCGGCGCGCTTCTCAGCCGGCTTTTCAGCGAGGCCGGAATCGGCATTCAGGGACTCCTGCCCGTCGCCGGCCGGCCCACCACCATCAAGACACGCATCGTCGCCCATCACCAGCACGTCGTGCGCTTCGACCGCGAGGAGGACGGGCCGATCGACGATGGCGTGGTGCAGGGCCTCAAGACCCGCGCCCTCGCCGCTCTTCAATCTGCGAGCGCCTTGGTCATCTCGGACTACGAGAAGGGCGCGCTCTCAGCGGAACTGCTCGAAGGGGTCCTGCCGGAGGCGGCGCGGCGGGGGCTGCCGGTGGTCGTCGACCCCAAGATCCGCCTCATGCCGCACTATCATCCCGTGACCGTGATCACCCCGAACATCCGGGAGGCCGCCGAAGCTTCAGGAACCCGGCTGCGGACCGACGCCGACCTGGAAACGGCAGGCCGCTTGCTGCTGGGCCGGCTGGGGTGCCCCTGGCTCCTGATCACCCGCGGCGAGCGGGGGATGCTCCTGCTGTCCGCCGATGGCACGTCGCTGACCGTCCCGACCCGTGCCCGCGAGATCTTCGACGTCAGCGGCGCCGGGGACACCGTTGTCGCGACGCTGGCCCTCGCCCTGGCGGCGGGCGCGACAATGCCCGAAGCCGTCGTCCTCAGCAACCTGGCGGCTGGCGTCGTGGTCGGGAAGCTGGGGACGGCGTCGCTGACGCGCGCCGAGCTTCTCGACGCCTGCTCCCTGCGGTAGGTGGTGCTACTCCGCGCCGCTGGTCCGCGTCACGATCCCGAGCGTCTGCATCGCCCACAGGAACTGACACAGGCTGAAGTCCTTGATGGGGGAGATCCGGCACAGCTCGCGCAGCCGCACCGGCTGTTCGCAGTGCGACAGCAGGGTCCACTCCTCCAGCGAGAGGCTCATGTCACGCGAGAGGCGCTCGACCCGGTCGGTGGTCTTGTAGGTCGCGTCGAGGTCGCCGACGGCCTCCCAGATGCGCCCCCAGCTCTCGACCCGGCGGATCCCCTCCAGGATGATGTCACCGGCGCTCAATTTGAGGGTGATGACCTCGTCGGTCGGCAGGGTTCCGGGTACATAGCGGTAGCGACCGCGCGTCCAGAGAAAAAGGCTGGTGATGATGTTGCGCACCTGGGCCCGGACCCCCTCGACGAGGCCGTGGGGCTCGATGTGGCCGCGTTCGACCAGCACGGTGCCCAGGCGCTTTCCGGTCGCCAGCGAGACTTCGACCGACTCCATGAGCGCCTCGAGGGAGACCGTGCCCGATTTGAAGAGGACCTGCCCCAGCCGGTCGTCGCGGTCGCTGGAAGTGGCGAATATGGGACTGCCCCCCTGGACGTAGACCGATTTCTCGGAGCTGTCCGCGGTCAGGGTCAGCACGCCGGTGTCGTCACGGCTCAGAATCGAGTAGACAAGGGCGGGGAAGGTGGCACTGGAGAGTATTCCTTCGCGGGCATGCGGGTTGGGAAGCATGGGTCCCCCGGCGCTGGAACGTAGGGGTTGGGACGGAGGATGTCAAGGAAAGGTAACCCCCGGGCGCCAGGCGCCTCCCCGCCACACCGGGCCAACTCCCTTGCTGCATTTGGCCCGCAATGGGATTACAATTAATTCTTGACGGGGATAAGACGTGACCGCACCCTTGCCGACACAGAGCCGCAGGGGCGTGGTGCCCCGGTGGGCGTCATGAAGGCGGCAGCGCCAATGGAAACCGAAGGGAGTGGAGGCGGCCCGATGGAGCAGATGGACGGGGATCTTCGGGGCAGCCAGCGCCTTGGCAACTACCTGCGGCGCCTGCGCACGGGATACGGTCTCTCCCTGCGCCGAGTCGAGGACAAGGCGCGGGGCGAAGGGGGGGAGATCGACAACTCCCAGTTGTCCCGTTACGAGCGCGGTATCTGCTACCCCTCGTTCGACAAGCTGTGCCTGCTCGCCAACATCTTCAATGTCTCCATCCAGAATTTCTCCGACCTGCTGGAGCTCGAGCGCGTCGAAGTGTTCGAGCCCGATGCGAGCGCGACCTACGAGACGCTCCGGGCCGAGGGGCACCGGGAGTGGGAGCAGGGCAACTTCGCCCGGGCCTACGCCGTCTACGAGAAGGCGCTGGCGCGGCTCGAATCCGGCGCGGAGGGTGAGGTCGTCCCCGATCACCTGGCGCGGGCCCGATTCAACCTGGCGCGCAGCCTCCTGAGGATGGGGAAGGTGAGCCTCGCCGAAACCGAGCTGCGGATCATTCTCCGGAAGCACCGGGATATCCGCCCCGAGACCACCGCCCTCGTCCTTCTCTGCCTCGCCGACGCGCATGACGACAAGGGCGACCGGTATCTGGCGATCCTCGAGGCCGAGAAGTGCCTTGAGATCGCCCGCGCCGCAGGCCACGCCGAGTACGAGGGGTATGCGCTGCATCGCATCGCCAGGACCCAGTTCGAACAGGGCGATTACAATCGGGCGCTCGACAGCTTCCGCGAGGCGCGCGCCCGGCTGGAGCCAAGCGCCAGCCGCCACGACCTGACGCTGATCCGGACGAACATCGGCTTCTGCCACGCCATGGTCGGCAAGAGCGACCGCGGGCTGCGCGAGTTGTCCGAGGCGCTGCAGGTGGCCCAGAGGGAGGGTTTCCGGCGCTGCGCCGCGTATACCCTCATGTACATGGGCCAGGTGCACCTGATGCGCCACGACGAGCGCAAGGCCCGCGAGTTCTTCGAGCAGTCCGAGATGATGGCGCACGGCGGCGAGGAGCGCTACGTCGACATCCTGTTCCAGACCGCCTTCCACCTCTGGGACCTGGCCCGCACCGGCGGCAACCAGGT
>Ga0210377_10000344_pt1 | contig 43993 bp, 48 predicted proteins | sample PLM4_65_b1redo_FD_155480 | JGI IMG/M metagenome (GOLD analysis project Ga0210377, IMG submission 155480) | Groundwater sediment microbial communities from an aquifer in East River, Colorado, USA - PLM4_65_b1 redo | ecosystem: Environmental > Terrestrial > Soil > Riparian zone | place: USA: East...
CGATAGAGGTATTCGCGCAACGGGAATGGAAGGTACCGCAGAGGCGCAAGTTCACGGGAATGCAGACGCTTCGCTTCTTCGTTGAGCAGGTGTGGCGGGAATACATGGGCGAACCCTGCCGGCGCTGCAAGGGGCATGGCTATGTCGGGCGGAAGTACGACACCATCCGGCACCGCCTCGGCACCTGCGAAACTTGCCACGGTCAAGGTTTCGTGATGATGGCGATGCGCAGCTCACAGGGCAAAATAAGGAAGCCTTGCGCGACGTGTCGCGGGAAGCGGCTCGTCGAGATCTCGGAGGAAGTGAAGGCGCGGCGGCTGAAACCGTGCCCGGTGTGTTGGGGTTCCGGTGCGATACCGGCATCGTTGCGGGCTCGAGCGAAGGCGCTGCACGAGAACCACATGCAAATCAAACGAGTCTGGCAGGAACGATTCCGCGTCGTGCTCGCGGAGCTGCGCGCGAAGGAACTGGACGGGCTCATCATCTGCCGTGAGTATCTATTCGGGAATTGACTTATCAGGCATCTAGTTCTATGATTGTTGTGACAAAAAAAACAATATTCTGATAGGTGGGGAAAATGTCCTCACGGTCTTTGGTAGGACTCTCGACAGGACTTTCTTTCCACCCGCTTAAGCGACGCGCACGGCGGCGAAAGCCTACGGTGGCAGAAGTCGTTTATTTGAAGCGGGTTGCTTGCAATAAAGCGAAGGTTAGCGCAAAGATTCGTCGCGATCGGATACGCGCCGAGAATCAGGTTGTGATCCAACGCCAGCAGGAACGGCGGATTGCCAGTGGCGAGATCACGTTGGAGCATCTCGAGTTCATTGAACATTCGTCGGCGCGCGACCGCGGTTATGGCGAGAAACGCCGGGCCGCGAAGCTACGCGCGACTCCGAAGTGGGCAGACTTCGAGAAGATGTTCGATATCTTCCTTGAGGCTGCGGTACGGGAGCATCGGACGCAGATAAAGCACCATGTTGATCATATTGTGCCGCTGGTGTCTGACATCGTGTGCGGCTTGCATTGCGAGCAAAATTTGCAGGTGCTAACGGCGTGCGAGAACATGGCGAAGCATAACTACCGTTGGCCTGACATGCCATGACGGCGTAACAGGATACCAACACCTGAGCCCGCGCGCGCCGCGGGCTTTTTCGTTTGCGCGAGGAGTGTGTTGGCTCACGGTCCGGCCCCATAAGCCGGAAGACGCCGGTTCGATTCCGGTCCTCGCAACCTGACATACCCTGCGACCGCCGATGCCTACAGCCCGGGGGTAGTAGCCCCCGGGCTGCGGGCGCAATCCTTTCGCGCGTCCAGGTAAGGCGCCACACCCTGCGAGATACCGGCGGCTGCCGGTCTGCCCCTTGGCGGGGCAGTAGTGGGGCTGGACGATCCCGCCGGGAACTGCATGTGCAGATTGCGGCGGCGATTTTCAGGCTGAGGTCCATCCTCCTCCCCTCGGCCCCCTCGCCCCGGCAGGCCTCCGCCTGTCCGGGGCTTTTTTTCGGAGACTGCCAATCCTGATGAAGCTGCTCCTTTGGCTGCTCGTCGTCACTTTCGTTGTGGCGCTGTTCGCCAACCTGGCTCGTGCGCAGAGGCTCGACGTCTGGAGCATCACGCTCATCGAGATTGACTACGCGAAGGGCACGGTGACGATGCGCCTTAAAGACTTCGACGATATCGTGCGCTCGCACAACGGCAAGGAAAACGAGATCAAGCGCCTGCGGGCGGTGACGGGGTGCGTATGAGCGAACCGAAGAAGCTGAGCGAGCATTTCTACGAACACGAGTTCCGCTGCAAGTGCCCCTGTGGGCAGGTGATCCTGCACCCCGGGTTCATTGACCACCTGGAGACCCTTCGTGTCGCATTCGCGCGCCCGATGCGCGTGCTCAGCGGGTGTCGGTGCAAGGCCCACAACGACCTGCCCGCAGCCGAGGGCGGCGCCGGCGGTCATGAGAAATCGCTCCATGTCTGTGACCACCCGCAACACCCCGGCCAACTCGGCACGCTCGCGGCGGATATCGAGGCGGCTGACGGCGCCTACCGAGGGGCGCTGTTCGCGATGGCTTGGCGTCTCGGCTGGTCGGTCGGCTGGAACGCAAAGCGTGGCTTCTTGCACATAGATCGGCGCGGCCTCGTAGGGCTGCCGCAAACCAGCTTTGACTATTGAGGAGATCGGCATGATTCCTGCTGCTATCTATGCTCTGGCGCAACTCGCGCCGACCGTCCTCGGACTGTTCACAAAGGACGAGACCGCGACGAAGGCTGCGGAAGCGGTCTCAACCGTCGCCCAGGCGATTACCGGAAAGAGCACCAATGACGATGCCTTGGCTGCTTTGAAGACCGACCCGAAACTCCTGATCGAGTATCAGAACGCCATGAACGCGCAGGCGATCTCGATGTATCAGGAAGAAACGAAGCGGCTGGAATCTGTGAATGCCACGATCAGGGCAGAGGCAGCGAGTGCAGACCCGTTCACGCGCCGCTGGAGACCCTTCTACGGTTACGTGGTGGCGCTGACTTGGGGTGGGCAGATGGGCGCGATCTCTTACTTGGTGATTGCGGAGCCGAACCAAGTGGCAGCCATCATCAACGCGATGGTCGCTTTGTCATTCATGTGGGTGACGGCGCTCAGTGTGCTCGGTGTCGCCGTCCACGAGCGCAGCAAGGACAAGCAGGTGGCGGCAGGGCAACAACCTGCCGGGCTGCTGGATGCCTTCAGGAGAGTAAAAAATGAGCGATGAGGGCCAGGATGTCTGTTGATGCGGATCCCGGCTTTTGGAAGCAGGCCGCGAGTTGGCTGTGGAGCGTGCTGCTGCTCCCGATGACTGCGTTGTGGGCGATGTTCAATAGCAAGATCAACACGATTGAGGCAAAAGCCGAGGCCGCGCTGCCGCGCAAGGACTTCGAGGAGGCCCGCGCGCAGGCACGCCAGGAGCGGCATGATCTTCGTGGCGACGTGAAGGAACTCTATGAACGCGGCGAAGCGACGAAAGATTTAATCAATCAGCGCGTTGACGGCGTGCGCGAGAGCGTCGAGCGCAAGATTGATGATCTTCGCAGGGACGTGAATGGCGGGTTCGACGCGATCCGTGACGAGATCAGGCAGTTAAGCCGATAAGCCAAGTGATGGCGCAGGACGCGCTGGAGGGCAAGATGCTTGAATTTAATTCAACAGTAATCATGCGAGTCCGGTGATGGCTCGTGGAGGCGCAAGACCCGGAGCAGGGCGCAAGAAGGGGCAGATCAACTCGGTAAGCGCGAAGGCGCGGGCGGCTGCTGCGGCAACCGGGGCATTGCCCCACGAATTGCTGCTGGCGACAGCGCGGGGGCAGTCGACCCCCGGACTTCAGAAGCCGACTCGCGAGGAGATATTCGAAGCGCGCAAGGCGGTGGCGCAGTTCTACGCGCCGAAACTTGCGGCAGTAGTGGCAAGGGTGAACCCGCCGGGTAATCTGTGGCATGAAATCTTTAGCCTCATAGATGGGACATCCCGAGGCCTTCCAGAGAAGCCAGCAGGCGGCAGCAGTAAAACGCCTCGCTAGTGCCGCTTGGCGGCTTCGCAACCTCTACTGGATCAAAAACAAAGAGGGCCAGGAAGTCCGCTTCAAGCCGAACTGGACGCAGGAGGATTTTCTTGCGTCGATGTGGTACTTCAACATCATCCTGAAGGCGCGGCAACTCGGGTTCACAACGCTGATCACGTTGTTCATCCTCGATGTCTGCTTGTTCAACTCGAACATTCAGGCCGGCATCATCGCGGATACCGACGAGAAGGCGATGGAGATTTTCCGCGACAAGGTGCGCTTCGCCTACGAGCACATGCCGCAGGGATTTCGGAACGCCCGCTACACCGTTCTCGATTCCATGCACACACTGGAGTTCGACAACGGGTCCAGCATCCAGGTCGGGACCTCGATGCGGGGCACGACCAAGCAATACCTGCTGGTGACCGAACTCGGGAAGATCGCGGCTGAGTCACCGCAGAAGGCCGCGGAAATCAAGACCGGTTCCTTCAACACGGTGCACGCCGGACAGTTCTTGTTCGTGGAGAGCACGGCCAAGGGCCGCGAGGGGCTGTTCTTCGAGATGGTGGGGGTTGCCCGCGAGGACCAGCAGATGAAGCGGGAGCTGACGCCGATCAGCTTCAAGTTCCACTTCTATCCGTGGTTCCTTGAGGACAGCTACGCGCTGTCGCCGGCAGATGCGGCGGGCGTGGTGATGACGAAGGAAGACCTCGAGTACTTCGCCAAGGTCGAGGCGGAGATGGAGTGCGAGTTGACCCGTGAGCAAAAGGCCTGGTATGTCGAGAAGCGGCGCACGCAGGGGGACGATATGAAGGCGGAGTACCCATCCACGCCGGATGAGGCGTTCGAGGTCTCCGGCGAGGGCCGGATACTGCGGCACGAAATGGCGCTGGTGCGGACACAGAACCGCATCCTGAGACGGTTGCCGGTGATTCCGAACCTGCCGGTCAACACCTTTTGGGATCTCGGCTATCGCGACTTCATGGCGATCTGGTTTCACCAGCGCGTCGGGCCGGAGAATCGGCTGATCCGCTACTACGAGAACGCGGGCTTCGGGCTGGAGAAGTACCTGATCGAGATGCGGTCACACAACTACCTGCTCGGCAAGTTCTATCTTCCGCATGACGCCGAGCAGAAGCGCATCACGGGCAGCATGCAGGGCAAGAGCTTCGTTGACTACCTGCACGACGCCGGAATCGGGGCGAACGATTACCACGTTGTTGAGCGGTGCGACAACAAGTGGATCGACGGCATCGCCCCGCTGCGGGCGTTCCTCGCGACCTGCGTGTTCGACGAGGAGAACTGCGCGCTCGGGATCAAGCGGCTCGATAACTACAAGAAGACGTGGAATCGGCAGTTGGGTGCCTGGCGTGATGAGCCCGCCGACGACGACAACTGCCACGGTGCGGACGCATTGGAGACGGGCGCGCGCGGCTATCATCCGCCGGCAACCACCGCGCGGCCGAGATCAGGAGGGCGCCGGCGCAGTTATAGGACGGTGTGACCATGAACATCACGTTGAGCGAGACGAAAACGAACTACCAGCGGCAGAAGGTCGGGGTGGCGGTTGTGACGGTGAACGGGCGCCGGGTCCAACTCGGGCTCGCGGACACCACGCGCTGCGCGCAGTCGCGCGAATCCGCCGGGCGGTTGCTCGCGAATCTGGCCGGCGGTGACGATCCCGCGGATGAAATCAACGGGGCGGCGGCGAAGCTGCACGCCCACTGCCGGAAGGTGGTGGGGCTCAAGGACGAGGTGACGACGTAAGAGCCCCATAACAACCCGGTTTAAACCGGGTTAGAACCGGGAAGCTACTCAAGCCCTCGCGGGCGACCGCGGGGGCTTTTTCGTTGGAGGGGGCGATGCAGAACGTAGCGCAGAAGAAGCGGGGCGCGGCGGAGGTTGCCGCGGCGGTTGCGCCAGAAGTGCGCGAGTTGACCGTGACGATCACGGTCAAGGCGCGGGTGGCGGATGACACTGCGTTAGCGCCGCTCGTCGTTGAGGCGCTGCAGGAACTCATCAAGCGCGAGCCCGACACCGAGGCCGGGGAGTTCGAGACCAAGGCGGGGCTCGATGTGTCGTGGAAGGTCACGAATGAGTACGTCTCGAATCTGAGGGGCCACTGATGGGCCTCATTGTGGGCGGTGAGGGGGCCTGGAAGGTCCGGGCGCAGAAGGACCTCGTTGTTGCTTTCCATTGGGTGAACGGTGAGCCCGCGATGGTGCTGTTCCCGCAGCGCCGGCGGTTGGGCGCGGCGGCTTACATCATCGGGCTCTCCCACGCCTACCGGTACGCCGAGAAAAGCGGCTACCCGACACCCTACTGCGTCAAGCAGGCGATGGTGGCTGCCGGCGTCATGGCGATGGACCGGACGCGCCAAGCCTGCATGAACATCGTGGAGGTCATTTTGGACAACCTTGAGGATCTGGTTCGCATGCCCCCGGAGCGCCCGCGGACGGACACGACGCCGGCCTTGGGGGTGGCAACGCTCTTTTCCGAGGGCAAGCAGGTAGCTGAGGGCGAGATCACGGTCGGCCCGGAAACGCACTGACATGCCAATCGAGAACGTCCAGCGCATCGAGAAGGTAACCTCGATTGACCGCTGGCTGGATGAGAGCAGCAGCCAGGACAAACCACCGCAGGCACCCCATCCGCTTGATTCAGCGCGGATGAAGCGCCGGCAGGCGCACCTGAAGGAGTGGTACGACCAGGAGCGCGAGCGCCAGGCCCCCAATCGCTACCAGATGGCGATTGACGAGGACTACTACGACAACCTCCAGTGGAGCGAGGAGGACGCGAACGAGCTGGTTGATCGCGGGCAGGCGCCGCTCGTGTACAACGAAATCGCCGCCACCGTCAACTGGATCATCGGCACCGAGAAGCGCACCCGCGTTGACTTCAAGGTGTTCCCGCGGGCGGAGGACGACGTCGAGCTGGCGAAGGCGAAGACCGACACGCTGAAGTTCCTCTCGGATGTGAACAAGACCGGCTTCGCCCGAAGCCTCGCCTTCGCTGATGCCGTGAAGGTGGGTGTCGGCTGGCTCGAGGACGGTGCGCGCGACGACCCCACCGAGGAGCCGGTTTTCACGCGCTACGAGAATTGGCGCAACATCCTGTGGGACTCGCTGGCGCGGGAGCGCGACCTCTCGGACGGCCGCTACATCTTCCGCGTGCGGTGGAGCGATCTGGATATCGCGAAAGCGATGTTCCCCGAGCGCAGGCACGCGCTGGAGTCTTCGGCCATTTCCTCGGACCTGTGGGGCAACGAGGAGGAGGAAGACTTCTGGTATCTCGGCAAGCACTTCACGGCCCGGGACCAGATGGGGGAAGTCATAGGCCGGCGCACGTTCCTCTCGGATGTGTCGTTGGTCAACAACCGCCGCCCGCGGGTGAAGCTGATCGAGGCCTGGTATCGGGTGCCGGTCAACTGCCGCTATTGCAATGGCGGGGAGTTCGACGGTAAACGATTCGATTCCGCGCACGAGGGGATGAAAGCCGGCCTCAAGGAGGGCTCGTTCAGCCTCTACGATCGGCTGGAGATGCAGGTGCGGTGCGCGATCATGACGGAGCGCGACCTCATGCAGGACATGCCGAGCCCGTATCGGCACAACCGCTTCCCGTTCACGCCGATCTGGTGTTACAAGCGCGGGCGCGACGGGATGCCCTACGGGGTGCCGCGCGGCATCCGGGACCCGCAGGACGATCTCAACAAGCGCGCATCGAAGGCGCTATTCGCTCTGTCCACGAACCGGGTGATCGCGGACGCGGATGCGGTCGAGGACCACGACGAGGCGCGCGAGGAAGCGGCGCGGCCCGACGCCTACATCATCAAGAAGCGGGGCGCCGAGTTCAAGGTCGAGAACAACTACGAGCAGGCCCAGGGTCACCTGGAGTTGATGGATCGTGACGAGCGCATGATCCAGAAGCGCGGGGGCGTGACAGACGAGAACCTGGGCCGGCGCACCAACGCGGTATCCGGCGAGGCGATCAAGGCGCGCCAGATGCAGGGGTCGGTCGTCACCGCCGAAATCTTCGACAACGAGCGGTTCGCCATCCAGAACCAGGGCGAGATGCAGCTCTCGCTTGCCGAGCAGTTCATCACCCAGCCGAAGGTCATTCGGATCATCGGGGCTCGCGGCAAGCTCGACTGGACCAAGATCAACCAGCCGGAAGCCGACGCGATGGGCAACGTCCGCTTCGTCAACGACATCACGGCGAGTCAGGCCGACTTCGTGGTGGACGAGCAGGACTTCCATCAGTCGGTGCGCCAGGCGATGTTCGAGAGCATGACCGAGCTCGTCGGGCGCATTTCCTCGATCAACCCCGAGGCAGGGCTGCGGATCCTGCGCATGGCGCTGGAGTTCTCCGATCTGCCGAACAAGGACGAGATGGCGGGCGAGGTCAAGAGCATGCTCGGCATCGTGGACGAAGGCGATCTCGAGAAGATGACGCCGGAGCAGAAGGCGGAGTATCAGGCCGGGGTCGCGGCGAAGCGCGAAGCCGCAGAAATCCAGCGCCAGGCAGCATTGGGCGAGGCGAAGGAGAAGCTCGCCAAGGCCGAGAAAACGACAGCCGAAGCGCAGAAGATCAGCGCCGAGGCCCAGATGGTCGGTGCCGAAGCCGATGGCGGCGCCATAGCCGAAGTCGAGGTTGCCCGGATAGAGCTGGAAACGCAGCAGCGCATCGTCGAGGCGGAGCGCCGGGCGGCCGAGGCCGTGGATGCGGCGCGGCAGGAGATCGAGAAGCTGCAACAGCAACTCGCCGATCGCCGGGCGCAGATCGACGCCGATGCCCGGACCAAAGTGGAGATTGCTGAAGCCGCCGAGCGCACCAAGCGCGAGGTCGCACAGAGGGACGCCGATACCAAACTTGCCATTGCCGACAAGGACAACGCGGCCAAGGTTCAGATCGCCGCGAAGGCGGAGGACACAAAGCGCGAGGTTGGGAAGGCACAGGCGGCGTCAACCGAGAAGACCGATCGCAGCCAAGCACAGCTTGATGGCGCGCTGAAGAAGCTGAACGACCAACTCGCGCAGCTCGGGCGCGATGTGAAGCAAATGGCCGATGACCGCAAGAGCGCGGACGCGGCCCGCGCGCCGATCAAGAAGCGCATCACCGCTAAATTGAGCGACGGGCGCACGTTGGAGGTCATCAGCACGCCCGTTGATAAGAACGACAAGGAGCCGAAGAAATGAAACGCGCACGCAAAGTCGCATTGATCAACATCTTCGATTACCCGCGCGAGGACTACTCGGCGTACTGGGCGATCGAGGTCCGTGGTTCCGACGAGGAAGGCTATCGGTGGGCTGCGCGCATCCTGTCCTACGCGCCGGCCGGCTGGGAGTGGCAGGGTAAGGTCACGCCCGAGCGCCCTGCGGACGTGCCGCTGCCGGAGTATCCCTCCGATGCGCACCTGGCGCGGCAGGGTGCTTATCAGAAAATGAAACCGAAGGAGCAGGCCGAGGAGCGCAAGCGTCAAGATGATTTCAGGGCCGCTTGCGCTGCGGTCTACGAGTCGTGCCCGAAGCCCGTGTATCTGCTCGATGAGGCGCTCGACGTCGCGTCGACACGCGACAAAGCCGACACCGTTGCGCAGACCTGGGTGCTAGAGCGCATGGGCCAGTACCGGCGCGCGGATGCGAAGCCGCTGTCGGACGTGATGGTGGCGGCGATGGTGGAGATGTTCGATGCGGCGCGGCGTAACGGCGACTACGGCAAGGCCGACCAACTGCGCGGGCGCCTGAAGTCCGCGGGCGTTGTCGTCACAGCCCCGAGCTCGGCGCGCGATACGAAGCCGAGCAAGTTCGAGCGCCAAAGTGGGCATGCGTTGGTGCTGGGGCCGCTCGATATGCTCATCGGCATCGGGGCCCGTGCGTGGGACCTCCTGCTGCTGGCTATCGCCTACTCGACCACCATCCGCAACAACCAGATGAATCAGGTGCGCGATGCGATTGACGGCGGCGCCGGCGCGGGCCTGTGGCGGATCTACGACGGGACGCGCCCCGCGACCTGCGGCACGGCGACGACCCTGGGCGCCGAGTTGACCTGTTCGGACCCATGCGCGGGCGCGGCGGCGTCCGGCGTGCTGACGTTTTCCGCGATTACGGCCGATGCCTCGGCAAACGCGACGATCACCGCCACTTGGTCGCGACTTGTTGACTCGACCGGCACCTGTTGCGTCGATGGTAACGTCGGCACTTCCGGTTCCGATCTCAACTTGAACTCGGTAGCGATCGGCATCGGCCAGCAGGTCTCGATCACGAGCGCGACGATCACCGCGGGGAATAGCTGATGATTCGCTGGCTCGTAATCGTCTTGGCGCTGTTGCCCCTGGCGGTGCCCGCGCAGACGGTGGAGATGGCCGTCGATTCGCCGTGGGGTGCGTGGGCGACAGATGTGAAGGTGACGCTCGCGGCGACCCCCCTCCGCAAGAACGCCACGACCGGCGCGCTGGAGGCGATCGCCGGGCAACGGGTCTCGCTCGGGGCGATCACATTTCTGCAATCCTCGCTCAGCGTTACGTTCCCTGGGCAAACAACCACGCCGATGACGGTGGCTGGGGTGCGGCTCTATCACGCGGCGAGCGGAGCGGGTTGGGTGATGCCGGAGCATCCAGTGAACGTAGTCTTCGCCGTGCCGCTCGTCGTGCCCACTGGTCGCAGCCTCACCTGCCGCTACGACATGCCGATCGCGACGAAGGGGAAAGTGTCGTGCTCGGTGTCGCCTTGAGCGACAACGAAAAGCAAGTGATGGAACTCGTGGTGGCAGGCATGCGAGACCGCGAGATCGGGATGATTCTCGACGTGAAGCCGCGCACCGTGACGCATCGCATCTGGAGCGTCTGCAACAAGCTCGGCGCGGAGACTCGGGCGCAGGCGGCGGTAATCTACGCAAGGAACGGGGAAGGCTGATGCGTTACTACCTCGGCCCGTGGGTGCTTGATCCAGGCACACCGTTCATGCCTTTCTGGCGCCCGCCGGCCGGGGTCGTTGGCTCAATTGATCTGCGCTCGATCCCGGGTCACGCGACTCCGGGAGTCGGGATTTTCGTGACGCCGGACAGCCTGTCGCTCGATTCGAGCTACCGTCTATTCGGGCAAGGCGACCTGCGCGACATTATCCCGCCGGAATCAGACCGTTCGATATTCGCGTCGATGCTGCAGATTGGCACGGTCGAGGGGCAGACCCTGCTCGACTGGCTGTGGACCGCCATCACCACGCAGGCCGATCCACGTGGACTCACCGCCGTCAAACCCCTGATTCCGACATCGCAGGGAAATCTGGAAATTCACCTCGGCGGGCATTCGCGGGTCGCCAGCAAGACATTTACTCTGGCGATGCCCGAAGCCGCGAACGTGATTGCGGTGATTCAGGAGGACTACCGGGCCGTCAGGCAGGCGACCGTCGAAGGCAGGACTTTCGATCCGCAGTTGCATCGCAAATTTCTCGATGGCTTGGGACATAAGTATGGCGTCCGCAATCCCGAGCGCGTTTTCATTCCTTCCGATTTGCCGAGGGAAACGCCGCTTCCCAGAGAAACCGCCTTCACGGAGAGCTTCAACAAGGCAAATTCCACGACGCTCGGCCCCGACCTGACGTGGACAGAAACTCTTGGCGATCTGCAAGTTCTGAATAATCAGTTCGCCGGGCTCACTGGCGGAAGCGACAATTGGGCGCGGGCGGAGCATGACGTAAGTTCGTCAGATCACTATGCTCAGGTTGTAGTTGCAGTTCTCGGGGTTGATCCCGGGGATCTAGGTCCAATCGCTCGATATTCAGCCTCGGCAGTTACGTTCTATACCGCGATCCTGCAAGACTCTGGCGGGCTTCGCAGCGCGACCTGGAAGGCGATTGCCGGCACGCCTACCAACATCGGGACCAATACCGACCCCGATACGTACAATGTAGGCGACGTTATTAGAGTTCTCTGTAACGGCAGCACTATTAGCCGCGTCAAAAATGGGTCGCTTCAAAATGCCGTCACCGACACATCCATCTCCGGGAACACCCGTGGTGGTATTCAGGCATTCGGAAATGACAGTTATCGAGGAGACAGTTTCGAGATAGCGGATATCGCTGTCACTGGGACTTCAGCGGTAACTGAAGCCAATGACGTGATGGCGGCGTCCGGCGTCGTCACCGTCAGCGGAACGCTCGCGGTAACTGAGGCTGCCGACACGATGGCGGCTTCGGGCGTCGTGGTGGTGACGGGAACACAGGCGGTTACGGAGGCCGACGATGCAATGTCGGCGAACGGCGCGGTCGGCGATGTGATTACCGGCTCGATGGCGGCGGTCGAAGCGGACGATTCGATATCCGCGAGCGGTGCGCTCAGCGTCACGGGCTCGATGGCCGTGATAGAAGTCGGCGACGCAATGGCGGCTTCGGGGCTTGTCAGCGGCATTGTTGTCCCAAGCGATGCGCCTCTCGAGTACCACGGCAGCGGGAAGCGAGCGGGCCGCGGAGACCTCACTCGTGAGGAGGTCGAGGGGTATTACGAGCTTGTGGAATTGCGGCGGAAGAACGCAGACGCGCGCCGTGCCCGTGCCAAGGCTGAGCCGCCGGTAGAGATCCCGGCAGCATCGGAGCCCACGATTGCAGGCGCACCTTCTCAAGAGGGTGCGCGAGCTCCGGTGTTGCCGGCGCGACCGAAGCGACCAGCCGATATTGAGACGCTGACGGAGGCCCAGGTTCAAGCGTTCCTGAAAGAGCAGGTGCGGACGGTCGAGGCCAGGGTGGAGAAGCTGGCCGTGGAAATGGAACAGGTGAGGCGCCAGGCGGATGAGGGATTGCTGCTGGCGGTGGCAATGGCTGTCGCGCTCGATGACGAGGACTGATACCGATGAAAACTCGGGATGAAGCTGTTGCGGGGATCCGCGCCAAATTCACGGCGCTGATTGAAGCGCGGCGGGCGGTGGTGCTTGCCGAGCAGAGCAAGCTCACGGAGCTTGAGCAGCAGCAGGACCAGGCGATTATCCGGGTCGAGGAATACTTCGATGCGGCGGGCGCGAAGCCGCAGATTGACGCTGTGGTTGCCAATCCGCCGGATGAAGTCAAGGCGGTCTGACAAGGAGACGATGATGGCGAAGAAGGCGAAGGCGAACCGGGTCGTAGGTGTCGCTGCACAGAGCGAGCGTGACTGGCAGGCCGAAGGTGACTGCGACACGCTGATGCGCGCGATCGAAATCCGCAAGGACCCCAGGCGGCTCAAGGCCGCGATCAGGATTGCGAAGGAGCGGCTCTCGCAGGCACAAGCCGTGACGAAGGCCGTGGCGAAGGAATCACCCGAGAAGAAGTAGCCGTTCTCGGACGTTGATGAACGGGCCCCGCGAGGGGCCTTTTTTATTGGAGGCGACGATGGCGAAGGACAAGGTTCAAGGAGCGGTAACGGATGCTGAACTGGCGAACCTCTCCGACGAGGAACGCGAGGCGCTGGAGGATGAGGGCAGCGACGTCGATACCTTGCAGCAGCTCGCGGACGAGGGCGCCGACGCGGGCAAGGACAAGGGAAAGAACAAGGCCGAAGCCGGCGAGGAAGATGCGGAGGAAGGTGACAAGAAGAAGGGCGACAAGAAGGCTGGCGCCGAAGACGCCGACGCCGATGATGCGGACGACGAGGACACCGACGCCGGCGAGAAAGGCGCAAAGGGCAAGGAAGGCGCCGACGCCGACGACAAGGGCGATGGCAAGGCGAAGGAGGCGAAGGAGGCGAAGGATGCCGGTGCCGACGCTGGTGAGGCTGCGGGTGAAGGCGAGGAGGATGAGGACGAGGATGAGGATGATGCGCGGCGGCTCCCACGCTACACCGCGCCAGCGGTCGAGAAATACGAGGATAAGATCGCCGCGCTCGACGCGCGCCGGGCCGACGCCGAGGCGAAATTCAAGGCCGGGGATCTGGAACTCGACGCATTGCGCGCCGAGGACCGCAAGATTGAGGCCGAACTTCGGGCGTTGAACGAGGCGAAGCTCAAGCACGATATCTCGGTCGAGCAGAACGCGCAGGCCGATAAACAGGAGTGGGAGGACGCGATCGCCCGCTTCATAAAGCGGGCGAAGCGAGCCGATGACGTGGACTACAAAGGAAACCGTACCCTTAACGCCGCTTTGGACCAGGTGGTGAAGGACCTCGGCAATGCCAAGGACAAAGACGGTAATTTCCTCCACGGGGACAAGCCGGGGCGCTGGTTCCTGCGGGAAGCCCACAAGCAGGTGATGAAGGATATCGGGCGCGGGAAGCCTGCGGCTGACACCGGTGACGCCGAGACGCCGGAGGAGAAGAAGGCTAGGGCCAAAGCCGCGGCCGATGGGCGCAAGACGGACCCGAAGAAGCTCCCCAAGACGCTGGCGAGGGTGCCGGCGGCGGATGCCGATGATGCCGGTGGAGATCCCGAGTTCGCGGGGCTGGAAGGGCTCGAGGGGCTCGACCTCGAGGACGCGGTGGCCCGCATGACGCCGGCGCAGCAGGATAAGTGGGCGCGCTCTACTGGAGCGGTGTAGTTGGACCGCGAATCACTGGTCGTCGAGCTTAAAGTCGGCGATTCCGTGTCGATTGACAGCGGGCGCGTAGTGATGACGCTCAGGGAAAAGAGCGGCCAGCGGGCGCGCCTTCATTTCTCGGCGGAGCGTTCGGTTCCGATCGAGCCGGTGCGGGAACGGGCGGCACTTCCCGCGGAAGGACAGGTCAAAGACGTAGCGTGAGTGCGGGGCAACCCGCGAACCCGTGAGCCGCAAGGCTTCGGGATGGTGGTCGCGCAGGAGTGCGGCCTTGGTTGAAGTCAACTGAGGAGCACTTCATGAAGACCATTGTGGGTCTCAACGACCCGAAAGCGGTAAAGAAGTTCTCGGCGTTTCTCGCCGTTGACGTGGGACGCAAGTCCTACTTCAGCAAGAAGTTCATGGGTCGCGGCGAGGAAGCGCAGACGCCGATCCAGATGCTCACGCACCTGGAAAACGACGCCGGCGAGCAGATCACCTACGACCTGGTGATGCAGCTCAAAATGCAGCCGATCGAAGGCGACAACACCCTGCGCAACAAGGAAGAAGACCTGAAGTTCTACACCGACTCGGTGTACATCGACCAGATGCGTGGCGGTGTCAACACCGGCGGGCGGATGACCCGCAAGCGCACCATCCACGACCTGCGCAAGATCGCGCGGGTGCGCCAGTCGGAGTGGTGGGCTCGGATCTTCGACGAGCTTTTCTTCATGTATCTCTCCGGCGCCCGTGGGGTCAACACGGACTACATCTACCCCACCACCTACACGGGTTTCGCCAACAACGCCTTCGTCGCACCCGACGCGCAGCACATCCTCTACGGCGGTGCCGCGACCTCCAAAGCCACGCTCGTTGTCGGGGACACGTTCAACCTGACACTCGTCGAGCGGGCACAGACCCATGCCGAGACGCTGGGTGGAGGCACTTCGGGCGTTCCGGCAATCGAACCCTGCGAGATCGACGGGGAGCCGCGCTACGCCATCTGCATGCACCCCTGGCAGGCGTTCGCTGTCCGCACCAACACCAGCACCGGCCAGTGGCTCGACGTGCAGAAGGCGGCGGCTGGTGCCGAGGGGCGCAACAACCCGATGTTCAAGGGCTCGATGGGGATGTACAACGACACCATCCTGCACTCGCACAAGGGTGTGATCCGCTTCTCCGACTATGGGGCGGGCTCGAACGTGTTGGCTGCTCGGTCGCTGTTCCTGGGCCGTCAGGCGGCGGTGTGCGCCTTCGGCAGCCCCGGCACGGGTCTGCGCTTCGACTGGCACGAGGAATCCGAGGATCGCGGCAACCAGGCGGTGATCACCACCGCCACGATCGCAGGCGTCAAGAAAACGGCGTTCACGATCGAGGGCACGAGCCGCGACTTCGGGGTCATCGCGCTGGACACCGCGGTAGTCAACCCGAACCCATAAGCGTGGGGTAAGGCAATCGGGGCCGGAGGTAACTCCGGCCCTTTCTTCAACAGCTTCAAGGAGAGAATCACATGGCAAATCATCAATCAGACTACGCAAAGCGGGTGCGTCAGATGCCGATCGCCGGAGGCGCGGAGGTTGTATCGGTTCGCATGGTGGTGTCGCTCCCGGCGAACCATGCGCTGAACGATATCCTCGAGTTCGGCGAACTGCCGGAAGACCATGTTCCGGTTGATTTCGTGCTGGACGCGGCGGATATCGACACGAACGGCGCGCCGGCAGTTGTCCTCGCTGCCGGTCTTCTCAATGCGGGCAAGACGGACTTGAGCGCAGGGGCGGACGACGGCGGGGCCTCCTGGCTCACGGCCTCGGCCATCGGCCAGGCCGGAGGCATGGCCCGGCCGACGGTGCGGGCGATGTGGCTCACGAACCCGCTGCCGACAACCAAGCGCATGCTTGGGGGCAAGATCACCACCGGTGCGGCGACGCCGGCGGCCGGCGATGTCGCGATGACGATCAAGTATCGTTCCGCGCATTTCGGCCGCTAAGGCGCGGCTGTTGCAGATGTAGCGAGAAAAGGGGCCTTCGTGGCCCCTTTCTTTTTCCACAACCACGGAGAGTCATCATGCTGTACGGTGCCCACTATGAAAGGCTGATCGCCCGCGCCAGAGCGCGCGTGCTTGATGGCTATCGTGAGCGCCACCACGTCGTTCCACGCTGCATGGGTGGTGACAATTCATCGCAAAACCTTGTCTATCTCACCGGGGAGGAGCACTACGTCGCGCATCAGTTGTTGGTGAAGATGTATCCGTCGGTTGGTGGCCTAGCGACTGCGGTTGTTTTTATGGCCAAGCAATCTACCGGTAACAAGGCGTACGGCTGGCTGCGACGCAGGTTTGCGAAGGCGAAATCGGCGGAGAGGCGCGGGAAGAAATCGCCTAATTTTGGCAACAAGTTCTCGGCTGACGCACGAGCAAGGATGTCGGCGGCGTTTCGTGGGAGAAAGATGCCACCGTTTTCTCCAGAGCACCGCGCGAAGATTAGCGAGGCGCTTCGCCGCAGAGTTGTCTCGCAGGCAACGCGGTTGAAGATGTCGGTGGCTAGGCGCGGCAAAAAGTGCTCACAAGAGACTCGCGCAAAGATTGCCGCAGCAGAACTCGGCAAGAAGTGCGCCCCTCATTCGCTAGAGACTCGGGCAAAGATGTCGGCTGCTCAACTGGCACGGTACTCACGCCAGAGAAATGAACAGATAGTTAACTTTCATTAAGGAGTGATCTATGTTGATTAAAAGTAAGCTGTTTCGCCCCGGCGGGACCCGCGTCGCGCTCGGCAAGGGCAAGGATGCCCGGCACTATCACTTCAAACCGCTGCTCGGCCATAAGGACGACGACCCGCAGCACGATCACGTCTGCGATATCACCAATGTCGACGACGTCGCCACGTTGGTTGCCATCAAGGAGGGTTACGAGATTCACCCCTCCGAGATCGTCGGCAAGTCCAAGGCGAAGGCCCCGGCGCAGGCGGCAGAGGAAACGACCACAGCCGCCTCGAGCCCGCCAGCGCCGAAGAAGCCGTATAGCTCGCTCAACAAACCGGAGCTGCTGAAGCTCGTCGGCGAGCGTACCGGCAAGCAGCCTCACGGCAGCACGGCGCGCTCCAAGTTGATCGAGCAGTTGGAGGCGCTGGATAAGCAGGCAGCCTAGTCAGGGGTGAAGCATGCCCCTGACGATGCAGCAGTTGTGTGACCGCGCGCGGATCCCGCTGCAAGACGACGCGAAGATTCGCTACACGGACGCAACCGTGCTCGGCTACGCCAACGCCGGCGTTCACTTGCTGGTGAACCGGCGTCCCGATCTGTTCTTCGGAATCTTCACGGCCCTGCCCGTGGATTTGACGCTCGGGCAGAACTTCCCGCTCGATGACCGCTTCTTCCAGCCGGTGGCTGATTACGCCTCGGCGCGAAGTCGTGCCCGCAGCTCGGAAGAAGTGCGGACGGCGCAGACGCAACTGCTCCTCGCCCTCTTTGACCAAACGGCCATCAAATAAGTAAACCATGGCTACGATCTGGGAAAGCTGGCTCGATGAAGTCATGCCCGATCTGCCTGGCGCTCCTGCGGCTGCACTGGTCAAGAACGCCATCCGCAACGCGGCGACCGAGTTCTGCGACCGCACCTGGGTGTGGCGTGTCCCCCATCCTGCGCCGATCTCGGTAATAGCCGGCACGGCGGAATACGCCTTCGTGCCCCCGGCCAACACCAAGGTCGTGAAGGCCCACCGGGTCTGGTACGACGGCTTGGAGATTGCCCCACAGACCCCCGAGAATCTTTCCTCGCTCTATGCGCAGTGGACGACCGAAACCGGGACTCCGCTGTATTTCACGCAGCGAGATCCCGAGAAGCTGCTGCTCATCCCCATACCAGAAGCCGACCTCGCTAACGCCATCACTGCCGAGATCGCGATTAAGCCGGCGCGCGCGGCGGTGGATATCGAGACCACGATCTACGAGAAGTATCTGGAGGAAATCGCTTACGGCGCCAAGGCGCGCATGTTCGCCATGAAAGCGAAACCGTGGAGCGATGCCAAGCTCGCTGCGTTCAATCTTGGGATGTTCGACCAGGCGATCGGGCGCGCCAAGGTGCAGGCCGCGAAGGGCCACACTCGAGCGCGGCTTCGCGTAAAGCCACATTTCTATTGAGGCGACGATGGGACTCAAGATCGTAAACAACGCATATGGCATTCTTGCCTCCGGGATTACTTCCGGAGCGACCATCATCCCATTGCAGACGGGGCATGGTGCGCGCTTCGGCGCGCTTGCGGCCGGCGAGTTTCTGTTCGCGACTCTGATCAACGCTGCCAACCAGCTTGAAGTGGTCAAGGTCACCGCGATTGCTGGTGACAACCTAACGGCAGTCCGCGGTCAAGACGGCACAACGGCAATAGCCTTCTCTGCCGGCGATCGGATCGAGGACCGACCCTGCCGCGCCGCGATGCTGGAATTCCTGCTGAAAAGCGACTTTGGCTCATACGCCGCTACCCTCGGTTTGGTGCCGACGACCGGTGACGTGAAACCGACCTTCAAGACCGTCGCGGATCCCACGTGGGTCATGATGAACGACGGCAGCATCGGCAACGCCGCCTCGGGCGGAACGACCCGGGCGAACGCTGACACGGAGGCGCTGTTCACGCTGCTCTGGAACAACGTTATCAATACCTGGGCACCGGTCTCCGGTGGGCGCGGAGCGAACGCAGCGGCGGACTTCGCTGCGAACAAGACGCTCACATTACCGAAGGCTTTAGGGCGGGCATTAGCGGTAGGCGGTGCCGGCGCTGGATTCACCGCGAGAGCATTGGGCGAGAATTTGGGTGCTGAAAGCGTAGCAGCTGGAAACTCCGGCCCGTTCACGCTGACGACGGCGGAGATACCGCCGCATACGCACTCCGTTACCTCCGACACTTCTGTCAATGCGGGTGGGAGTGCCGCGCAAACAGTTAATGGTAATGGGGCGTCTGCTGGAACTCGCTCATTTACAGTAGCTACAGATGGTGGTGGTGGCGGCCCGCACGCTCACACTACTCCAGCGCACGACCTCATGCAGCCGACTTCTTTCCTGAACATTATGATCAAGCTCTAGGAGCGCCTCATGATCGCGATGAAGGTACTTCTGACATGACTACCCCGCTTCGATTCGGGCCGTTTGCCGGCATCGCGCCGCGGGTTGACCCGCACTATCTGCCGAAGCACATGGGGCAGAACGCGGAGAATTGCCGGTTGTTCTCGGGTGGATTGTCGTCGTGGAGGCGCGCGAAGCAGGTGGTTTCGGCAACCAAGGCGGCACTCGGCACGGTGAAATCTATCTTCCGCATGAATAATGGCGGTGCCGACTTCTGGCTCAACTGGCTGACGGACGTGAACTGTGTCCGCGGGCCGATCGCCGGCGATGCCGCGCAACGCATCTACTACACCAGCGACGGCGAGCCGCGGATGTCGAACTTCGCCCTTGCGACGAGCGGCGCGGACTTCCCGACGCAGTTCTTCGTGTTGGGCGTATTTGCGCCGACAACCGCGCCCACGGTCGGGAATACTGGCGGTGTCGCCGCGAGCGTCACCCGCGCGTTTGTTTATACCTTCGTCACTCAATTCGGGGAGGAGAGTCAACCCTCTCCGCCCGGCAGCCGTACCGCGCCAGGTGATACGACGTGGGATATCACGGCCATGCAGGTTGCGCCAGCAAACAGCTTTGCCGTGACTGGCGGGAGTTGGTCAGCGGGCTTTGCCACGCTGACGTTTGCCAGCACGTTCGGGCTGCGGGCAGGTGGTGAGCAGATTGGCGTCACTGGTGTCACGCCAAGCGGCTACAACGTGGCAAAGACTCCGATCGTAGAACTCACCGCGACCACGGTGAAGTATGCGGTTGCGGTAGATCCCGGCGCCTACTCGGCCGGCGGAACACTGACGCGGACGGCACCGCACAACACGGCGAGCATGAAGAAGCGGCTCTATGTAACCGGCGACACCGGGACTGGAGAGACCGACTTCCAGTTTTGGGTCGAGAAAAACGCTTCCGACACGAGCCACAGCGGCACGGTAACGGATTCGCTCCTTGGTGAAGTCATCCAGAGCACCGATTGGGCGATGCCGCCCGTGGACCTGAACGGGTTGATCGAGCATGAGAACGGCGTTCTGGCAGCATTCGCGAAGAACGAATTGTGTCTGTGCGAACCGTACCGCCCGCATGCGTGGCCGACGAAGTACCGGCAGCCCACAATGCGCGACATCGTCGGCATCGGCTCATTCGGGAAAACTATCGTGGTCGGGACCAAGGCGCAGCCTTATGTATGCTTTGGAACACATCCAGACAACTACACGATGGAGAAGGTGAACCTGAAGGCGCCTTGCCTCTCGAAGCGCGGTGTTGCCTCGTTTCCATTTGGTGTGATCTATCCTTCACCGGATGGCCTCGTGCTGGTGGGCGAGGCTGGCGCACTGCTGGCAAGTGAGCCCGTGGTGCTGAAGAAGGAGTGGAATGCGTTTGCCCCCTCCACGATTCATGCACAGGAGTATCAGGGCCGTTACTTCGGCTGGTTTGACGACGGCGGGGGGCTCATCAAGGGCTTCACCTTCGATCGTGGCGGGCAAGGACCTGATCTCATTTCACTTAGCCAACAAGCAACGGCGACCTGGACAGACCCCGAGACCGGCGACCTCTATCTGGTAGACAGCGGGTTTATCAAACAGTGGGATGCTGATCCCCTTAATGCTCTGCCTTACGACTGGCTCTCGGGCGTCCGCGTGCTACCGAAACCGGTGAATCCCGGGTACGCGAAGGTCAAGGCGAAGTACGAGCAGTTAGCCGATGACGACGCGAGCGAAGCGCAGAAGGCCTCAGACACCGCCTTCAACGCCACCATCCTTGATGATCCAGAAACACATCCCGGTCAGGGGAAGACCAAGGGCGAGTGGAACGGCGCGATGTTCAACGACTTTATGTGGAACGGGAGCTTGTTAATCGGGGGCGATTTCCCGGTTTTCGACAATCGAACGCTCGTTTTCCAGTTGTACGCGCTGAACGAGGCGACCAACATCATGGAGTTGAAGCACACGCACAATCCGACGAGCGAAAAGGTGTTCGCGCTGCCGGCGGGTTACGAATCAACCGATATCGCGGTGAGGATCGCGGGCAACATTGATGCGACGCTTGTGGAAGTGGCTGAGACTGCCGAGGAGCTCGCCAACGTATGAGCACACCCAAGGCCTCCGCGATTCCCTCGACACAGGGCATAGATGTACCGACGAAGAAGGTGCTCGACCCCATGATCGAGGTACTGGAAACAATAACCGGCCGTCGGCCAAAGGTGGTTAAGCTCACCGCGCTGCCAGAGAACGCCACGCTTGCGGAGGTTATCGCCAAGGTGAACGAAATCGCCGATAGGCTTCAGGTATGAGGATTGAGCGGACGTACGATCGCGAGTTCGTGAACGGGGTCATTTCGCATCCACGGATCTACCCGCATATCTCGCAGGACTTCTCTCCGGCACCGGAGGCGTTCGATTGCGCTCCAATGATGGCGATGCCGGAAATCCTGTTCCTGGCGCCGATGCGCGGTGACGAACGCTGCGGGGTGTTCATGGTCCATCCCCACACGGCGATCGTTCATGAAATCCACACCTGCATCCTGCCGCAGTACTGGGGACACTCCGTCGAGGCTGGGCGCGCGGTGATCGAATGGATATTCGAGAACACGAAGTGCGTGAAGCTGCTGACACTGGTGCCGGACCATAATGACCTTGCTTATCGCTTGGCGATCGCGTGCGGGATGGTGTCGCAGGGCACGTTGACGGCGAGCTATCTCAAGGGTGGCAAGCTCCTCGATCAGAAGATTCTCGCGGTATCAAAAACTGAAAGGAAATCGCCATGCCAGTAGCTGGACCTATTCTGGGGGCTGTTGCAGGGGCCGTGGTGAGCAAGATGCTTACCGATGATGCCGGTAGCCAGCCCGCGGGCCGTAGTGCCGAGTACGATGCGGCGGCGGCCGAGGGCACGAGGCAGCAGACGAAGATCGCTGGCGAGCAATACGAGTATTGGAAGACCAACTTCAAGCCTGCCGAGGAAGCACTTGTAGCTGAAGCCAAGGGCTTCGGCTCGGCGGAGGAGCAGGAGCGGGAAGCCGGTCGCGCCAGTTCGACCGCGGCGCTCACGATGGGGAAGGCCCGCGCCGGGTTCGATCGCAATCTGGCGAGCTACGGCATCAACCCGGCGGGACCGCGCTTCCAGGACGCCAATCTCAAGTTCTCGCTCGAGGGCGCGAAGCTCGATGCCGCGAGCCAGAATCTTGCCCGCAAGGGTGTCGTGGACACGGCGTTCGCCAAGAAATTCGACGTGGTGGGCCTTGGCAAGGGAATGCCGGCATCAGCCGCCGCTGGGCTCGGTGCTGCCGCTGTGACCAACGCGAACCTCGGCGCAAACCAATTTGCTCAAAGTCAGTATCTGCAGGAGCAGGCCCGCCGTGGTGCGGCACCGTTCGTCTCGCTGGCACAGCAAGGTGTGAGTCGCTGGTTCAATCAGCCGACACCGCCACCGCAAACGACTCGCGCGGACCTGACGTATAACGACATCCCGCTCGGCTACGACAGTTCGGGCGGGCCGGCCTACGGATAGAGGGAGGGCGACATGGCGGATTTCAGGAGCGCGGTGGTTCAGGGTGGTCTCGGTCTTCAGGCGGCGGAGGACTACACCGAGCAGCAGGCGCAACGCACGCATGCCCAGCGGGCGCGTGAGTATGGCGTCAAGGTCATGGAATCGGAGGGACGCCGGCGCGAGGCGGCCGACAAGCTCATCGACAAGGACACCGCCATCAAGCAGCTTCGTCAAGATATCGAGAGCAACGAACTCACCTTCCAGCAGGCGACGCAGGGTTCCGAGCAGACGATCCGGCGCTCGGATATCGAGCACCGGGGGCGGCTGCAGCCCGGTGCGCAGCGCCTTGAAACTATCCAGCAGGGCGTGGCGACCGGCGCCGCCGAGGCGCAACAGAAGCTCCAGCCGGGGCAGGTAGCGATCGCTGGCGAAACGCAGAACATACAACTCCAGACGCTTGCGGAACAGCAAACCGGGAACCTGTGGGCGATGCTCACGGTGGGCGACAAGAAGGGCACCCTGGAGCTGCTGAACAGTAGCAAGATCCTCTACCCGGGCCGGAAGTTCACCGATATCCAAAGCGGCGTCGTTCCGGTGCGTGGTGCCGATGGGCAACCTTTGGTTGAGAACGGCCAGCCTGTGACGGAGCGTGTGTTGCGGCTCGTGTCGGCTGAGGGTGGGCGGGATGAGTTCGTGCCGGTGAAGCAGCTCGAAGCGAACGCACAGAAGCACGGCACCCGCTACGAGAAGGTCGGCAACAACCTCGTCAAGATCGACCGCACCGGGAAGATCACGCCGGCCTATGAGCAGGACCAGTACGTGCCCGTCCCGGAAGGCGGTTCCGTGGTCAGTCGTCACACCGGTTTCCCGCCGGCTGCTGGCGGCGTCAATCCGCCAAGCCCGCGCCCGCCAGGAAGTGATCGCTTGACCGGGCGCATCGACGAGCGTGTCGGACGAGGCAAGGGTGTTGTCGATCGCTACTTCGGCATCAGCGAGTTCTCTGGGCTCAATCCGAATAATCAGCCGAAGTACAGCAAGATCATCGAGCGCATGGGCGTGAAGGTGCGCGGCGGCCAGGACCCTGAAGCCGCGGCAACTGCGGCGATCAACGAAGTGAACCACGAGGAAGCGGCGCTTGCCGCCGCCGGGAAGCCTGGTGGAGCTGCCGCGTACTCGGGGCCCGCGCCCTGGCGCCGGTAGCCGATGGATCAATTCACGCCGAGCAATGTCCCCCCGGAAAAGCAATATCTCCTGAATCCCGCGGGGCCGACCCCGGGCTCGATTGCCGCGCGTAGCGGCCTTGGGCCACTCGGCTCGGAAGCCGCGCTCCGGCCGGCGGTCTCCTTCAGTGAAGGAGAACGCGGGCAGATCGAGGCCTCCGAGCGTCAGCCCGGCAGTCTCGCCGCTCTCGACCTCGAGATATCGAGGACCACGAATCCCGCTACGCTCGCCCTGTTGAACCAGGAGCGGGCGCGTCTTGCTACTCCCGTCATCTCCCAGAAGCCCCCAAGCTGGCAGGAAGTGCTTGAAATGCCGGAGATGCAGGGGCTCGACTTCGACCAGCGCGAAGAAGCCCGCAATCAGTATTTCCTCGAAGCAGTCTCCCCCACTGTCCCGACCGAGCAGATGACTGCGGCACGCGCCGCGTTCGATGCCGACACCAAGCCGAGTGCACTCAACCGCGCCGTCAATGCCATCGGTGACGTGATCCGCGGCGCTGGCATCAGGGTTTTTGGTGAGATCGGCAAGCCGGTCGACGTCACGAAGCCCGCCCTCCCGTTGTCGCATCCCAATAGTTTCACGCCCATCCCGACGCGCAAGCCCGAATTGGCAATGACGCCGGTGCCACTAGTGCCCGCGGTGGCGGTTTCATCGGAAGGATGGAGAGCCGCCGAACTTGCGCGTCAGGGTATCAATCGGGGGCTTCTCACAGGCACAGAAGGCCCGGCGACGCCGGTCACGCTTGTACCTCGTGCAGAGCAGGACTTCCCCGGGCAGGGGGTGCGCGACATGTTCGCTCAAGCCGCGCAGGTGCGCGCGAACGAAAACAAGGTCACCAACATCCTCGGCTCCGGTTTCATGCGCGGCACCGAGCAAATTCTCTCCGGTTGGAAAAACGCGATCCCCGTGGTCGTCAATACGGTGGCGGAGGCGATTGACCGTCCGCACCTTGCCGCCTCCGGCAAGCCGAGCGGGATCGGACGTATGGATGTTACCGGCGCGCCGTTCATCCCCGGCATGGAGTCCTACCCGCCCCCGGCGGTGGCTCAAAAGAAGTGGGACGATTTGATCGGCGTGGACGAGCACGCAGTTTGGCTTGGCTCTCATGTCTCGGAGCAGATGCCGCAGATGGTCGGCTTTCTCTCGGCTGCCTCCATCCCGCGGGTCGCGAATGCTTACCTCATCGCGATGGGCGCGAGCTCGGCCGGCCAGCAATACCAGCAGACCGCCGGGAAGGGGCTCGATTCGCAGGCGCGGCTCGCCGACGCATGGGTGAACGGCACCGTCGAGGCGTTGTTCGAGAAGCTCCCGCTGGAGGTCTGGATCAAGCTCCATAAGTGGGTGAAGGGCATGCCAGCGGAGCAGGCCGCGACCGCGCTTGGGAAGATGCTGGCGGCGGCTGGAGTCACCGTCAGGGGTGTGGCTGCGGTAGGGGGCCAGGCGGCGGTGGAAGGCTCGCAAGAGGCGTTGACGCAGATCGCGCAGAACCTCTCGCAACGCTACATCGCCGGCGATAAGAGCGTGAACTGGAACGACAACGTGAAGGAGGCCGGCATCATCGGTGCCGCTGCGGGAGGCATCATGGGTGCGCCGCACGTGGTAGCGGCATCCTCGATGCGGCGACCGGCTTCTCAATCCGCGCCTGAGGTCGGAAAACCGGAAGTCGGCGTCCCTGAACCGCTCGGCGAGGCACCCACGACTGTCGCGGAAATGCTCGGAAAAACGCCCGCGCAGACCGTGAAAACGCCCGCGGCGGCGCCAAATATCGGAAAAACACCCGCAGAACCGGAAAAGCCACAGGAACGCCTGGCCACCGTCAATCGGCTGCTCTCCGAGCTTTCTGGCTCAATCCAGCGGGCGCGTGAGCCTGGAGCGGAGGAATCGCGCCGGGCGCAGCTTCCCTACCTTGAGCAGCGCGGTGGCGAGTTGATCGCCGAGCGTGCCCGGCTTGAGAAGGAAATCAACCCGGACGTCGATATCGGGCGCCTTCAGCGCCAGAACCGCGACCGCGGGCGAGCGGCGTCGGTGGCGCAGATGCAGTCCATCGCCAACAGCCCGGACTACGACCGCTTGGCGACGGCGCCCATTCCCGATGTTGGTTCCCCGATGGTGTCCGTTGTCAACAATGAGGCGACGATCGCGCCAGGAGACTACGGCAAGTCGGCAACTACCACGCTGGCCGATGGCACGAAGATGCCGGTGCGCTACGCGGTGGTCGAGGCCTCCGACGTGATCGCCTCGCATGACGTCGAGGGAACCGAGAACAAGGCTTACTTCGGGAAACCGAAGGCGGGCACGGTGGTCGCGCTCACGAACGGTCGGGTGGCGGGGCTTCAGGCGGCTTATCAGCGCGGCAAGGCGTCGGGGTATCTTGAGCGGCTCGTCGCGGATCCCGAGCATGGGGTAAGCGCGGACGCCATTCGCGCCAAGAAGCAGCCGATGCTGGTGCGCGTCTATGACGACACCTTCAACCAATTGCCCCGCCTCGCCCAGCTCTCCAACACCGGCGGCAGCGCGCAGTTCTCCGACGTGGAGAAGGCCCGCAACGACGCCGCGGCGCTCGAATCGCTGGACGGCTTCGCGCCGAGCGAATCCGGTGACGTGACTGCCGCCTCGAATCTCCCGTTTGCCCGCCGCTTCATTCAGACCGTGGTGCCGGAGAACGAGCGCGCCGAGATGCTGACCGCGCGCGGCGAACTCTCCCAGGCCGGGGCGAAGCGCATCCGCGCAGCCGCGTTCACGAAAGCCTATGGCGGCGGCGATATCCTGATTCGGATGGTCGAGAGCACGGACGACAACGTGCGGAGCATCACGGCGGGGCTGATGCGCGCGGCGCCGGCGGTGGCGAAGCTCCGCGATAAGGTTGCGGCGAAGGCGCTCCATGACCTCGATATCACGCCGGAGCTGGTGCGGGCGATCGAGGAGTTCTCGCGGCTGCGGGATGAGGGCACCAGCGTTGGCGCCTGGCTCGCGCAGGCCGATATCTTCGGTGAAGGCATCCCACCCGAGGTCGTGGAGTTGCTCGGCTTCCTTGAGGACAACGCCCGGTCGCCGCGCCGGATCGCGGAGTTTATGGAGCGTTACCTGCAAGCGGCGGAGTCCCTCGGCACCCCGCTGCAGGGCACGATCTTTGAGCGGGCGGCGCCGCGCAAGGCCGGCGTCGTGCGCGCGATCAGAAAGGAGATGGGCAATGAGCGTGAAACAGGACTACGTGAAGGAGCGCAACCGCCTGCTGCGGCTGCCGGGCGCGGAGCGGAAGCAGACACGCGAGCGGGCGCGGAGCCGGTTCCCGGGGCTGGTGGCGCTCGCGCAGAAGGCGGCGCAGCCGCGCTCAAGGAAGATGCTGGCGAAGGCGCTGCAGTAGATCAGGCGGCGCACGAAGCCGCGACGAGCCCCGAGAATGCGCTGCCCGAGCCGACCAAGGAACAGAAGGAAGCCGGCAACTACCAGAAGGGGCACATCAAGATCGGCGGGCTCGAAATCTCCATCGAGAATCCAGCGGGCTCGGTACGATCCGGCGAGACCCGCCACGGTGACAAGTGGCAGGTCACGATGAAGGCGCACTACGGCTACGTCCTCGACACCGAGGGCACCGATGGTGACCACGTCGATGTCTTCGTGAAGGAAGGCACGCTAGAAGACTGGAACGGCACCGTGTTCGTCGTGAACCAGAACAACGCTGCCGGCAAGATGGACGAGCACAAAGCCATGATCGGCTACGACTCGCTCGAGGAGGCGCGCGCGGCCTATCTCGAAAACTACACGAAGGGATGGGAGTCCCGCATCCGCTCAATCGCTGAGCTTCCGCTGGATCAGTTCAAGTCCTGGGCGACGGACGAGACCGACACCGGCCCGAAGGGCGGCGAACTCGTGGTCGATGAGTTGCGGCAGGAACTTGATGATGTGCTAGCTGATCTCGGCGCGTGGGTGGACAAGAACGTGGTGCCGAAGGCAGCGATGCTACCGGCAGAAGCGCAGGAGAACCTGATCCCGATTCTCTCGCGGCTGTTCACGGTGGCGATCAAGAAGGGCTACCGGGACTTCGCGGCGGCGAGCAAGTTCGTGATGGGCGAGATCCGCAAGAAGGCGGCGGAGCTTGCCGACTTGATCAACGAATCGCTGCTACGCCGCGCCTACGCGCAGGCCGGCGGCAAGGAGACCGCAGATGCCGAAACAGTACGAAGCGATCAGGGACCGGTTGGTGGGGGAAGGCGTGCCGCTGAAGCAGGCGAAGACGCGCGCGGCGCGAATCTACAACGCGAAGCGGAAGCGCGGCCGGCCGCCGGTGACGCGCTACCACGGGGCGAGTATGGCGAGGCGCGGGATCAGGTAAACCAGATCCCGCGTGCGGAACATCTCTCGGAGGACGAGCGCACGGTTGAAACGCGCTTCCGCGATTGGGTGTGGGGAAACCTCGACGAGGCCGTAGCGGAATACCGCCGTCGGTTCGGAACCATCATCAGCACAGACGACGCCCGAGAACTCTCGCCGGACTACGCAGCCTCGAAGGAATCGCGGAGCCAGTTCTCCCGCGCGGTGCACGAGCCAGCACGTTTCCTTGCGAAGCAGGTCTATGAGCGGATGCTGAAGGAGCCGGCCCCGAAGGGGAAACCCGATCTCGTTGTCTTCACCGCCGGTGGCACCGGCGCCGGCAAGACAAGCAGCATCCGTGACGTGCCATGGCTGAAGGCGATCGCGCAGGGTGCACAGATGGTGTACGACACCAACATGAGCAGCGAGCGGTCAGCGGCCGAAAAAATTGATCAGGCGCTCGCGGCTGGCAACCAGGTCACCGTAATCTATTCCTACCGCGATCCGGTTGATGCCTTGGTGAACGGGGCGCTGCCGCGCGCCATAAAGCGGGGGCGGACAATCACGCTCGCCGCGCACATCGAAACCCACGGCGGATCGCTGGAAACCCTGCCGAAATTGTACCGTCGCTATCGGGGGGATTTGGGAGTGGATTTCCGCTTTGTTGACAACAGCTTGGGAAAGGGTCAAATCCGCGAAATTACCCTTGAAGAATTGGCGGAAAAACCCCATAATATCAATGAGGAATCGTTGTATGAAGCCCTCCGTGCAGAACGCGAAGCTGGCCGAATCTCGGAAACCGTCTTCCGGGCAACCCTCGGTGACGATCGGCGAGGCCGTCCCGGGGTTCAAAGAGGCGCTCGAAATCTCGAAGAATCGCAAGGTGAGCCCGGAGCTGAAGGCGCAGTCCGACAAGCTGGTGAAGGCGGCGGTGAGGAACCTCAACTACAACTCGGTGCGGGACAATCCCGAGGTCCGGTAGAGGCTGAACATGAACGACCACAGCCTCTTGAACGCCCCGAACGTCCTGAAGCCAGCGACCGTGAAGGCCGTGCTGCGCGAGAGCCTGCGGGTGCAGGGGATAGCCGACAGATGGGCCTCGGGTTCGCCGAAGAAGGTGAAGGCGATGGAGGCGGCCGGGACGTTGCTGCCGCGGCTGAAGGAGCAGGCGGACATGGAGAACGAGGCGATCTCGAACGCCCGAGTGGGCGGCGCGATGAGCGACGTGCCGGACAGCGAGATACTGCAGTTGCGGGATATACCGGCCCTGCCCTAGCAGTCCACACCAACTACACCATCACCGCCGATGACGACCTGGGCGGTGGCGGCGCCAAGACCAAAACCAAGCAGAACCTTGCCGCCATCCGGCTGGTGAAGCAGCTCGCGAAAGACGAGCGGCTCGCCACATCGGAGGAGCAGCACGTCCTCGTCAAGTACGTTGGATGGGGCGGGCTGAAGTCCGTGTTCGACGAAGGCAACGCGGAGTGGGCGAAGGAACGCGCCGAACTGAAGGAACTGCTCGCGCCCAAGGAATTTGAGGCGGCGCGCCGCTCGGTGCTGGATGCCCACTACACGAGCGAGACCGTGGTGCAGGGCATCTACTCGGCGCTCAATCGCATGGGCTTCACCGGCGGGCGCGTGCTCGAGCCCGCTATGGGCACCGGGCACTTTTTCGGGCTGATGGAGCCCGGCGTCTCCTCGCGCAGCCAGTTGATCGGGGTGGAACTCGACCCCCTCACCGGCATGATCGCAAGACAGCTCTACCAGCGGGCCGACATCAAGGCGCCGCGGGGCTTTCAGGAAGTCAATGTGCCGGCCGGCTACTTCGATGCGGTCGTCGGCAATCCCCCCTTCGGCAGCCAGACGATACCGGACGAGACCGACAGCGAGTTGCCGACGCTCTCGATTCACAACTTCTTCTTCGCCAAATCGGTCAAGAGCCTGCGCCCGGGCGGGCTGCTTGCGATGGTGGTGTCGCACTATTTCATGGACGCCCGCACCTCGGAGGCCCGGGCGTGGATCGCGAAGCGGGCCGAGCTCGTGGGCGCGATCCGGCTGCCGAACACGGCTTTCCTCAAGAACGCGAATACCGAGGTCACCACCGATATCGTGTTCCTGCGCCGCTTAACGGAGGAGGACGCCAAGGCGCGCAAGGCCCCGGCATGGCTCAAGGTGGGCGAAGTCACCGACGAGGAGACCAAGCAGCCGATCCCGCTCAACCAGTACTTCATCGAGAACCCCGACATGATGCTTGGCCGGATGACGCTCGGGGGCACGATGTACGGAGCGAAACTCGAAGCGACCCTCGAAGCGAACAAGGGCGAGAAGCTGGAGGAAGCGATCGCAGAGGCGGTGAAGAAACTGCCCGCCGCAATCTATCAGCCGACTGAGCGCACGGTCGCAGAGATAACCGAGCCCACCGAATTGGTGCCGAATACCGTGAAGGTGGGTGGATTCTTTGTGCTGCCGGATAGCCGGATTGCGCGGCGGGCCCCGGACGTGATGGACAAGCGCCAGCACGAGGTCTACGAGATCCCGAACGAGCGTGCCGGGGCGCGCATCCGCGGCATGATTCGCGTCAGGGATGCCCTGCGCAAGCTCATGCGGGCCGAGATGGTGGGCGATGACGACGTGACGCTTCGCTACCTGCGCTCGGAATTGAACCGCCTCTACGACGGCTACGTGAAGAAGAATGGCTACATCAACAACATCGGCAATCGCCGAGCCTTCCAAGACGACCCCGATCTTCCGCTCATTGAGGGGCTGGAGCGCGACTACGATCCTGGGGTATCGAAAGACGTGGCCGCGCGGAAGAAAATGGGCATCACAGAGGAGCCCGGAGAGGGCGGCACGGCGCTCTCGCGCAACTTCCAGACCGACACGCCCGAGTTCAAGCGGTGGTTCGGTGACTCGAAGGTGGTGGACGACGAGGGCAAGCCGCTGGTGGTGTATCACGGTTCTGAAACGGGTGGCAGGTTCAAGGTATTCAAACCGACGAAAACGCTTTTGGGGAACAATGCAATTTTTCTGACTGATGACAAGGGAACGGCCGCCGGATACGGCAGGGTGATGCCGTTGTATGCCACGATTAAAAAACCGCTTGTCGTGGACGCCGAGGGGGAGACCTGGGGGGAGTTTGGTTCGCTCCACCCGTTAATCGACGAAGCGGTTGATGGCGAGCACGATGGAGTTATTGTAAAAAACATTCAAGATACCTCTAGCGAAGATGGGGGTGGAGCAGAATCGACGGTTTACGTCGCCTTCCGCCCCGAGCAGATCAAGTCCGCCACCGGCAACCGTGGCACGTTCAGTCCCGAGAGTGCCGATATCCGGTACTCAAGGGGGATGGCTGGCGCCGGCGGCATGGCGTTGAAGGACGTGAACGCGGTCGCCAACATCTTCCGTGGCCGGCTGAAGGGTCTGCCGCCGCTGCATGTGCTGGAGACCGTGGCGAAGGCCCCGGAGGCCCTCAAGCGCGATATCAGGGCATTGGGCGGTGAGCGCGACACCGCGGGGGCCTGGCACAACGGCGAGGTCTATCTGTTCGCCGAGAACCTGCGGAACCCCGAGCACGCGGCTTGGGTGATCTTGCATGAGGGCACCCACCATGGGCTGCGCGGGATGTGGGGGCGATCACTTGACCCGCTGCTCATGAACCTCTACCTGAGAAACAAGTCGCTGCGCCAAGCTGCGGAGGAGCAGCGCGTCAGGAATCGGAAGCTCTCCGTCGTTCAGGCAACCGAGGAGGCGCTCGCCAACATGGGCGCGGACAACATTCCGCAATCGGTGTGGGCGCAGATCGTCGCATGGGTCAAACGTGCGCTGCGCGGCATGGGCGTACGTCTGCGCCTCACGGACGCAGATGTGCGGGATCTCGTCGCCCGGGCCCTGCGCTACGTGAAGAACCCGCAAGACAAGACGCATCTGATGAGCGGCACGGCGCTACACCCGAGTTGGCAGAGCGAAGCGGAGTTGCCCCGCAGCGCCGGCGACAAGGTGACGGTCTATCGGCTCGGCTATAAGGGCGAGACCAGCCCGGCCGGGAAGTGGGTCGGCACCGCTGAGCGCGTTGCCCGGCACCTGGGCCAATATGACGATCTGCTGGCGCAGTCCGGCGACACCCTCTACGCCTACGAGCTGCCGCGCGAGCAGGCCCGCTTCCTGATGCCGAATAAGGTAATCCCGAGCCTGAAGGGAACCGAGCAGAAGCTGCCGGAGAAGGTTGACGCCATGCTCGTCGCCGCGAAGCCACTGGCGCCGCTCTACGAGGCCGGTGATATCACCGGGGGCGCGATCGAGGCATACCTCGGCGCCGAGCGCGGGACCACGGCGCTCTCGCGCACCGTGGGTCAACCTGCGATGCCGAAGGGCCGCGGGACCCTCAACCATCCGGCGGTGCGTAGCGGCTACCGGACGTGGGCGAAGAAGACGATCGACACCCTCGATTCGTGGCTGGAGCCCATCGGCAAGCTGCCGGAGAAAGAGCGTTACCTCGTCGAGCGGTACAAGACGCTCGGGCGCATCGCGAAGGCGGACGAGCTCGCCGGCTACATCCGCAAGGCGTTCGTGGGCTCCACCGCCGAGGACAAGCAGGCGGTCTATGACTACCTCACCACCGCCGGCGCGACGTCCACCAGCTCCGGGCCTATGGCTTTCATCAAGGACCCGACGATCCGGGCGAACGCGGAGCGGGTGAAGAAGGAAATCGCTGCGGTCGGGGATGCACTGGTCGAGCACGGGCTGCTGTCAGAGGAGGCACATGAGCAATACCGTGACAGTTACCTGCCGCGGCTCTACCTGAAGCACCTGCTCTCCGAGGGCGACTTCCAGCGGCTCGGCGCCGGCAAGAAGCCCTCCGACATGGGCTACCTGAAAGAGCGCAAGGATATCCCCGAGGATGTGCGCAAGGTGATCTTGGGCGAGATCACTGACCCCGGCTTCCTCGGGGCCGTGGCGGTGGCGAAGCCGCTGCGCGACATGGTGCTGCTCGATTGGCTCTCCAACATCGCGCAGCGCAAGGATTGGGTGCTGAAGGGAGTCCTGGTCGAGTGGGGCGAGATCAACCTGCTGAAACCGGCCGCGACACCAGATATGTTCGGCGGCGGGGTCAAGAAGCGGCTGGTCAGCGCCTATTGGCTCAAGGACGAGGCGACGCGGATCCGGCGCCAGGCCGAGTTTTACGACCCGGCCACGGCGAAGCGCGCGATCGAGTTGGCGCTCAAAATGGAGCGCACGGCGAATGACGCGCTCGCCGGCCTCAAGGTTGACCACAAGATGTTCCGGCAGATCCCGGACACGCCGCGCTACGGGCGGCTGAGGGGTATATGGGTGCGGAGCGAAATCTACGACGATCTGATGGGGGTCAACGATTTCCTGCCGCTCGAGCCCGGTTTCTTCCAGAACCTCCTCGGATATGGCGGCGTCGGGACCAAGATCACGCAGCTCTGGAAGACCGGGAAGGTGGCGTTGAATCCGCCCTCGCAAATCCGCAACTTCATGTCGAACGGCGTGCTGCTGCAGCTCTCCGGGGTGGCGTTGCCAATGGTGCCGGTGCGGGTCACGCAGGCGGCGCGCGAAATCATGAACAATGGCGAGCACTGGAAGATCGCCAAGAAGTATGGCGTCACAGAATCCACGTTCACGGCTCAGGAGCTTTACCGGGCAAAGCGCGAGCTGCTCGACCTCGAGCAGCAGATGGGCACCCTTTCGCCGCTCGGGCAACTGCACAGGATCGCCGCGCGAGTCATGGACTTCGGGGGCGATACCTATCAATTCATGGAGGCGCTGTTCAAGACCGCCAAGATCATCGACGCCATGGCGGAGGGCATGAGCGAGGAGAAGGCCGCGCTTGAGGCGCAGAAGTGGCTGTTCGATTACTCGCTGGTCGCGAAGGAAGTCCGGTATCTGCGGAACGCACCGATCGGCGTGCCCTTCCTCACCTTCCAGGTGAAAGTGCTGCCCCGCATGGCCGAGGTTGCGCTGCTGCACCCCTGGCGCTTCCTGCCGTGGGCGGCGCTGCTCTACGGCATGAGCTATGCCCTCGCCGCGGGCTATGACGTCGACGACGATGATCTGGAGAAGCTGAAGCAGGCGCTCCCCGACTGGCTGCGCGAGCGGGGCCACACGATGCTGCTGCCCTTCAAGGACGCTCAGGGTCGGTGGCAGGTCCTCGACCTGGGCTATTACTTCCCGTGGACGAATTGGACGGAGCTTGCCCGGAACATCAAGGCCGGCGAAGTCGGCAAGGCTGTCCAGACCGCAGGCTTGTTCTCCGGGCCGGTCACGGACTTGATCGTAGCGATCAAAACCGGGCGCGACCCCTTCACGGACAGGGACATCTGGAAGGCGGGCGACCCGCCGGCGCGCCAGGCGATGGCATTGCTCAACTACCTGTGGACGATGGGCGCCCCGCCATTCCTGACCAGCATGGGCTTCGTGGGCCACGCCACGCGCGCCTATACGGGCGAGACGAACCGCTATGGTGACCCGCTCTCCACGCCCACCCAGGCCGCGCTGCGCCTGTTCGGGGTCAATATCTACGCCCTCGAGCCCGAGCAGAGCCGGGCGGCGAACATCCGCAAGCAGCAATTCGAGATTGGGGAGGTCAGGACCGCGGCGAAGCAGAAGTTGCTGGACCGGTCACTCAGTCCCGAGCGCCGTGAAGCGATCAGCGAGGAGTATCAGACCGAGGCGCGGCGCAGGCAGGAGAAGCTGCTGAAGTACATCAGGGAGAGCGGCATCCACCCGAATCTTCAGGCGGCACCTTAACGTGGCCGGTCCAATTCGGGCAGGCTGATATCCTCCTGCCGCACGTCAGGGCAGGTGAACACCACCTGGTTCATTTCCCGGTTGCGATACAGGAAGCACTTCACGTCGAGTGGCTCGCCGAGCGGGGATGGCACCACCACTATCCGTAGGTCCTCCGTCGCGCTCAGCGCCTTCTCTGAGGCAACGTATGGGCCTTCGCGCACCCGCTGGTCGGTCGTCTTGCCTGTGGTCGTGCGCGGCGGCTCCCTCATGGCTGCGACACCGATCACGGTGGCGATCGCCGCCACTACTAGACCCGCACCAAGTAGCCTTTGCCGGTTCACGCCAGCATGCTACCCCTCCCGGTTGGAAAATTCACACCCTATCCCCCTGAGGTTTTCTCATAATTTTAGGAGGTAGAATTCTCCAACTCGCCACGGATACCCGTAGCGGTTCAAGGCGTTGTGTTCCATGTGAAACGTGCCTTGGGCGCACGAGGTCGTGAGTTCGAATCTCACCACCCTGACCAATAATTCAGTGACTTGCAGCCTCAGAAAGTTGGAAAATTATTGACGTTTTCCAGTAAGTTGGAAAATTCCGGCCTGCTACTAATAGCGGTGGCCCAGGTTGCAACCTGGTTTCTGCCGTAAGAAACCAGGTTATAACCGGGTTTTCATCCGGCCTTCTTGCTGACCCTCGGCAACGGTGTCACCACGGCGGGGCGGCGGCGGTACACGGTCTTGGTGATGGCGGAGTCGGCGTGATCGCCGCGGGCCTGCGCGTCGGCGAGATCGGGGCTGTCACTGATCGCCTTGGCCTTGATGTCGTGAAAGTGGAAGGCATGGGCCGGCACGCCGGCGCGTTCTCGGGTGCGGCGCCAATCCGAATTGAACGCCGAGATGCCGTAGGGCTTGCCAGTGCGGGCGAGAAACAGCGGGGCCGTCTCGAGGTCCTTCACGTCCCGCTGTCCGCCCCGGACCTTGGCGCGGACCCGGAGCGCGCGCGTGATGACTTCTCTGAGGTCGTCGGTCCACGGCACGAGCCGGTATTTCATGGGCGCCCCGGCGCGGCGCTTGTTGAGCGTCAATCGCAGGTGCGGCTTCGTGAGATCGGCATCGGAGAGCATGATCCTGAGCAGCATGCCGCGCCTGGCCCCGTTCATCTGCGCGAGGTCCATCAAGCATTGCATCGTGGCTGACGCCTTCTCATAGACCTTCATGAAGGCGTCGTCGTCGTGATACTGCTCGCGCGGCCGCTCGCGGTTGTACTCAAGCTGGAGGCAGGGGTTGTACTCGGTGTAGCCCCACTCTGTCTTCGCCATCTTCAAGATGCGCGAGAGGCATTTCACTTCCCGGTTGACGCCGACCGGCCGCCCGCTGTGGACGATCTTGGTGCGCTGGTCGGTGAACTCCCGCTTCGCCTCCGCGCGCAGGTATTGCGTCAGGTCCATGGTGCGCAGGAACGGCCCGGTCGAGGCCTCGGCTTCGTTCCTGGCGTAGCGGCGGTGCCCGAATACCGCCTTCAGCCGCTTGCAGTAGGCGGTGCGGTGGTCTTTGGTCGTGCCGGTCAGGGTGGGCAGGACCTCGCGCTCGTAGCGTTCGATCAACTCGGCGATGGTGCCTGTGGCTGCGGTCTCGGCGGGCTGTTCGGTGACGAACAGCTTGACCCATTCCTGCCGGGCGATGGCCTTGTCGGGTCCGAGGGGGTGACAGTTCTTGCCGGGGAAATGGGTGGCGAACAGCCGGCGCATTTCCTCGTTCACCGGGCGCACGTAGTACCGCCCCTTGACCGGATACACGCCAAGCGGCAGATCCTTGTGCTTCTTCCGACCCCTCCCCACGCGCGAATTAGACAACATGTTTCCACTTCCTGCCAGCCCTGATGTTCTCGATGGTCTTGTGTCCGACGCCGTATATCTTCGCTAGTTTCTGGTCGCTCAGCGTGCTGGCCTTGATTTCCCTGACCTTTTCATCGGTCAGTTTCGCGCCAGGTCGGCGTGACCCGAGAGGGTGACGGCCTCGCTCGAAAGCCTCGCGCGTGTTCAAAGCGTCATCGCCTAGATGCAGATGCGCCGGATTGACGCAACATGGAATGTCGCAGGAGTGCAGCACGAGCTGGCCGCCAGGTTCTCCGACGAACACACGATATGAGAGGCGATGCGCCCACTCCTGACCTCTGTGGTAGGCGATCCCGTAGCCCCGCGGAGTCGTGCCGCCCATCCAAATCCAGCACCCCGACCACGGCAGACGCTCTATCTTTGACAGAATCTTCTCCGGCGTGAGTTCGCGGAGCCGAGGTTTTTTGGTCCAGTCCATGTCGTGAGATCCTATGCTTTGTCTTGACTATCACTTCACCAGCTCAGCAACCGGCGCCAGGGCGTTCTTGAGCCTGGCGAGCTCGGCGGCGGCATCCTCCCGGCTCTCGTAGGTCGTCCAGCGGTGCTTGCAGCGGCAGCACTCCCGCCGGCGCCGGATGGTCTGCCCGGCGGGCTCGGTGCGGATCACGGCGCTGTCGGCGTGGTGGCAGATCGGGCAGTTCATGGGTTCCTGTTCCCGATAAGATTCCGCAGCGCGTCCGCCGCCAGGCCGAGTTTCAACATGGTGTCGTGTTGCCGGGCTGCGGGATGTGGCGCGCCGATGAGCTTCCCGTGCCACAGCGGTTCCACGGCGTCACACGCGATGCGTCCGAAGCAGATCACGATGTCTGGCTTGTGGTACTCGAGTACGGCGGCGATGTGTGCCGGGTCCGGCGTCGCCACGAAGTCGGGGCGGCCGGAGATCTCGCGGGAGACCTCATCCCAATGAATCGTCCGGCAGAGTTCCTCGCCGAACGTGGCATTGAGATTGCGCCCGCTCGCGCATCCAGCGAACAGGGCGTAGGGAATCAGCCTACGGCGATACCGTTCGCCGTACCGCTCAATCAGGGCACGGACCCGCTCGGGATCTCTGGCCCATTGATTCTGTAGAAACGCGAGGATGGTCACGACAACCGCCGTCCTTCCAGCTTCGTCGTCGGCCGGTCGAGTTCCTTCTTGAAGTATTCGTAGATCGTTTCGACCTCGGACTCATCGCCGAGCGCGCGCGCAACATGGCGGGCGATATCGCAGAGGATCAGGCCATAGCCACGGGCGTCGTAGGGCAAGTCCTCGCCAGGCGGGCCTCCGAGGAGGGTGATGAGTTTTCCGTTCCCGGGGTCGTGGACGATGATGACCGGCTTCTCGATAGCCATGGCTGGCAGGCCACCTGTCGGCTTCAGCAGGAACTCATAGCACCGGACATGCGTCGCCCGGTCCACGATGCAACTGTGGTCCTTGAGCATGGCGAGGACGCGGCGGCACTCCTCGAGCGGGGTTTCCTGATGCGGTGGTGCCGGGATGCTGGTCGTCACGATCGTCATGTCACTCACCCGACCGCAACTTCGTCAGGGTGTCACTGAACACCGCTCGGCTGGCGTAGGCGATATCGAGCAGGATCCGCACCGGCTTCGGCACCCGTCGTCCGTTCTCGTAGCGGCTACCGCCGGACTGCGTGACGCCGATGCGCTTCCAGAAATCGTGCTGGTTCAAGCCCGCGCGTCGGCGCAGCGCGCGGACGCCGCTCAATGGTTTACCGTTGGTTCGTGCCATGCTGGTCTCCTGGTCAAAACGTCGTCGGCTTGGCCACGGCGCGCGTCACCGCCATGAAGCCCTGTTGTAGGTGCGTAACTCCGATCGCCAGCCAGCGTGCGTTAACCGCGTTCCCCTCCTGCGCGTAGCGCCAGAGCAAGTCAGCACTCGGATTGCTGCCGCTTGTTTGCTGGCCTAGCTTCATGGCGTCGGTAAGCTGCCCGACTGCTTCCGCGAGTCCCTTGATCTGGTTTATCAGGTCGATTTCAGTCTGCGTGAGATCGCGATATCCACTAATTTTCTTGTGCTGGTTTTCCATGCTGGTCTCCTGTCGTTGGATTAATTTCACCCGTGCGGGTGTTGAGGATGCCGAGCGCCGCGGCCCGCCAGAGCAGCGTGTCAACCGTGGCGATCTTGTAACCCGTGCGCTTGGCGATTACGTCGCACATCGCTTGGGGCGTGGTATTGAACGTCTTGGCGAGGCGGGTCAGGTGGACGTCGGGCTTCGCGTACTGGAGCCCGAAGTTCTTGGCGACGTGGTACTTCGTGATGGGGCCGATCCACGGCAGGCCGGCGAGGAAGGCGAGTTTGTCCGGCGCCGAGCAGTACCAGCGGAACAGCTTATCGCGATGCTGCCAGATGTCGGCGATTGCCGCGCATTTCCCTGGGTGCCTGAAGGATTCCTGCATCGAGCGACCAGCGCGGATTCCGTCCATCACCCGGTCATAGATGCCGCGCGCGACGGTGTGCTTCATGCCGCTGTTGCAGATCACGAAGATGATCTCGGCGGCGAAGTCGTCGGCATTCGCCGGTGCCTTCAGGTTCTCGGCCCACTCGATATCGTCACCATGGCCCGCTGCGATCACGGCGGCTTCGAGGCGGGGCCAATCCACAAGGGCGATTTTCATGGCAGGAGGTCCGCCACAGTTATCGCCCTCGGCAGTTTCCATATCCCGAGCGCACCCTTCACGTCGAAGGGCTTGACCCGGATCGCCCCGTCGAGCTGCCAGGCATAGCGGTTGGCGGAATAGTCGCCAAAAGCAAATTCATCTGTGTGCCGCGCCGGCTTGAAATGGTTGGTGGATACACAGTCGATGAGATAGACGACCGCGATTACTTGCCCAAGGGGAAGCTCGGTCGGATTGTTGTAGCCGGCACGCAGCAGCGCATATCGGAACGGCTCCTGGTAGCAGAGCGCGATGCACTCCTTCGGGAAGCCCTTCGCGGCGTGAATCGCGATCGCACCGCGATGACCAGTGCGCCAGGATCGGGTCTCAAACCGCTTGGCGCCGATGGCGACGAGCGTGGCCCATGGTTCTGTCAGGGACACACAGAGGGTGATATTCATCGGTTGGCAAACTCCAGTAGTGGGTCACCGTGGCATGGCTCGTCGAGGCCGCACCAGCACGCGACGTTTTGACCGCGTAGTACCGGCAAAGCGGCAAGCACTGCGGCGCGGCCTGGCGGCACCATGACGAAACCGAAAGCAGGATGGTCGAAGGTGCCCTCGTCATTTGTGCCGAACTCACCAGCGAGCCATGCGCGGTAACGGGCGACCGCTCCTGCTTGCGTGAGTTCAATGCGCCCGATTTTGATGCGCGCGCCGGCGATAATGACTTCGCCCGGATTGCCGGGTATCCACGGGTTCCCGAAGATGCCGGGGCGCGACACAACCATCGTGTTCGGCGGCATGCGCCAGCCTTTCTTGCGCGAGCGTTGGACGCGAATCGGGCTGGTCATCGTTCAATCACCGTGTAGCCATGCTTCTTGGCGTGGGCTTGGTGCTGTTCCAGCGGGATCAACCCACCATCCCCCGGTGACGGCTTGATCTGGTTCCTCCCCATGACGGAGTGCATGACGAGAAACGGCTTCCTGCCGCCGTTCCAGTAAATGATTCGTTCGATCCGGTCTGGATGCTCGGTCACTTCCTCGACCATCTCGCCCGACTTCGCCTTGGCGTATCGGACGTCGCGGCAGAGATCCCAATGGTCGGAGCCATCAGGATTGCAGGGCCGCCACTTGCCGTTTTCCAACTGAGTGAAGGCAAGCGCGAGGTTGCACTTCTCGCAGAGCGGCGGCGGCACCGGGTTGAACACTCGCGTCATTGCGGAATCTTGTATCCGAGGTTGATCAAGTCCCGCTCCATCTTGTGTTCGGTCTCGCCGTAGATGATGGCGATGCGAACGCCCGGCAGGCGGACCTCCTTCCCGTCGAATGCGATGGGTAGCCCCTGTTTCAATTTCTGGACGTTCAACTCGGAGAGTCCGAGAACGACGAGCCCGCCGGCGCGCAGTTTCATCATGCGGGGAACCTCAAACACCGAATAGCCTCAATGCCACGCGCCTTGGCCACCATGATTGCCATGTCATCCCATTCGGACCATTTGTCGTGACACGGCTTGCAGACCGTCACCCCGCCACGCTCGGGATGCAGCGAGCAACATGGCCCCTCGTAGTACCAGACGAAGTGATCGTGGAACCCGAGCGCACCGCACATACCGCATTTGATGGGCTCGGCATTGAGTTCAATTACCGTCACCGGGCAGCCATTGATTGTGCCGCTCAGAACTCTCATGCCGGCCACTCCTGCGTGCGCAAATCCTCGGGCCACTCCGCGGGGTCGGCGCCGGCGCGGTGCGTCAACATCACCGGTCGATCAAACGCTGGTGCACAGTCAGGCCGCGCTCGACGCACGGTAGCCGGGACATCCACATGCTCAAATGGCAGGCTCCCGAGCTGCTTCACGAACGCGGCGATGTGAGCCTCACGGCATTGCCGCACCGTGCTGCGCGCCCACTCGACATCGAACGGCCGCGCCTTGTGCTTGCCCTGATCGGACTCGCCGCCGATGATGATCTGGTCAACGCCGCGCGAATATGACCCGGGCAATGTCGGGAGGTCTGCCAGGCACTTTGCAATCGTTCCCGGCCCGGCGCGACCAGAGTGAAGCCCCGTCAGAGCGTCTAAAGTAATCCTGTTCCCGAGATCGAGATTTTCCCAATCCACCGGCCCGAGCGCGGGTTCGTAGCTGACGAACCGCTTGGCGACACCTTTCACCGCCAACAGCTTCGGCACGTCACGGGTTGCCTCCTCCTGATTGACGATGCTGGCGCCGATCCAGACGTTCGGATATTCACCGCCGGGGTGCATCGTCTCGACGTTGCCGATGCGCTTCGTCAGCAGCAGCCAGGTCAGGTGCGGCGTTGCACGGATCAGCCGCCAGAAGTCCGCGCGCCAAGCCTCCGGGATCTCGTTGTCGAACGGATCGCAGAGCGACGGGAAAACCGGGTAAAAACCGGGTTTCCCCTTCCACTCCGATTGCGTCACTACCTTGCCGGTTTGTTGCTCCAACTCGGCGATGCGGTTCCATTGCAGCGGGTGCGCCCAGGATGAGGCGCCGGTTCGATGCCGCGGCACGCCGGGACCCCAATGCGTGGCACCGCCCCACTTGTGGCGGGCGTCGAGTTCGCGGGCGTAGCAGGCATCACAGCCCGGTGATACTTCCGTGCAACCGATCCACGGGTTGAACGTGGATCGCGCCCAGGCGATGCCGGTGGTCTTAGCCATAGATCACCGCCACGATTCCCTGCGCGATGATTAAAGAGAGGACACCGATCACGAACCACCGCATGCGATCGCACCACACCCACAGCCGCACGATCTTTAGTTGCTCCGGGTCCCGCACCACGTTGAGCAGATAATCCATCAAGCGTCTCCGAAGTGCTTGCGGTAAAGCTCCTCGATGCGATCTATCTGCCGTTCGCTGAGGCATCCCGTATGTTCGCCGTCAGCGGTGCGGCGACCGACGCTGCATACAAAGTCAGTCTCCCACTTGCTGAGGTCTTTCGTGCCGACCATGCCGGCCAACTGCAGTACCATTGCGCCGAGGCTTTTCATCCTGTTCCTTTCGGCTTTACTTGCGTCATGTCGAGCAGCGGCGTTTTCTTGTCCTTGTGGAAGGCAAACACCTGAACGTGCTGGTCAATGACGATCTCGATATCGCCCTCCGGGATGCCGCTGAGTTCCGATGCCTTCTTACGCACCAAGTCATCGATGCCGCCGGCGTAGAAAGAAATGCCGATCTGTGGCATGGTCAGTCCCTTGGTAAAATGCCGTTCATGAACTATGCGGCACACTACGAACGCCTGATCGTTCGCGCCCGTGGTCGCGTCCTAGAGGGCTACCGCGAGCGGCACCACGTTCTACCCCGTTGCATGGGTGGCGACGACTCTCCTGGCAACCTGACCTATCTGACTCCGGAAGAGCATTACGTTGCACATCAACTGCTGGTGAAAATGCACCCCGGAGTACATGGCTTGGTGCGCGCTGCCATGCGTATGTCGCGACAGTGCACCGGGATGCGCGCATATGGCTGGCTGCGGAGAAAGCACGCGATCGCGACATCAAAGGCGATGAGCGGGAAACCCAAGTCGCCGGAAACGCGCGCGAAACTAGCGGCGGCGCTGATGGGGAGGCCGCGCCCACCCGAAACGCGCGCGAAGCTATCGGCCGCGAACCTTGGAAAAAAGCACTCGCTGGAAGCGAGAACGAAGATTTCTGCCGCGTTGCACGGCAATCAATATAGCCGCGGAAGGACCATCCCGCCAGAGCATCGTGAAAAACTATCCTTGGCGCATCGAGGCAACACGCACAATCTCGGCCGGATTCTATCGCCTGAGCATCGAGCGAAATTATCAGCCGCCCTGCGCGGGAACACGAGACACCTTGGACATAGACAAGGGCCGCCCTGTGCTGAGACACGCGCAAAGATTTCGGCCGCTCATCTAGGTAAAAAACTCTCGCCAGAGCATATCGCGAAAATGTCTGAAGCAATGCTTGGTAAAAAACGTGGGCCGTTCGCACCGGAGCACCGCGCGAACATGTCCGCAGCATTGCGCGCCAGTTGGCAGCGCAGGCGCGAGAGACTCGCAGCCGATCACTCATCGCCAACGGATTCCCACCCATCGGCGTAGGCCGACGAGAGTTCGCCGTAGTTGTCCTGCACCCAGGCGCCCGGGTAGTTGGCGACGACCGCGTTCCAGCCGGTCTCCCATTCCCCGCCGTCCTTTGCCGCTTCGTCCATTGCTGCGGCGTGAAACGCCTTCTTCACTTCCTCGAGATCGGGCTCAGGTTCCGGGGCCTTCTGTTCGGTAGCCTGCGGCTCGTCAGTCTTGTCCTTCTTGGTGCCCTTCTTCGGCTTCTCGATGCCGAGCTGCTTCTGCAGCCAGGTCTCCGCAGCGGCATGATCAGGGAATCCCTTGCCGCCTGGCATCGGCACCTTGTCCTTGTAGATTGTGTAGGTGCCGTCGTCCTCCTTGCGGATCTCGGGCTGCGATTCGAGCCCGAGCGCAGCCTGGTCCGGGGAAGCGCCGACTTTCTCCATGCCGCCTGTGAATTGCTCAGGGTTTGCCATGACGATGAGGACGGTCGTCCCTTCGGCGTCGGCGAGGTCGTGGCGCCCTTCCGAGTGCTTGTCGAGGGTGAGAACGGCCTTGATGCCATCCTTGAAGGTCACGCTCTCGACAGTCGCGGAGAGCCGCG
>Ga0210377_10000345_pt1 | contig 43987 bp, 39 predicted proteins | sample PLM4_65_b1redo_FD_155480 | JGI IMG/M metagenome (GOLD analysis project Ga0210377, IMG submission 155480) | Groundwater sediment microbial communities from an aquifer in East River, Colorado, USA - PLM4_65_b1 redo | ecosystem: Environmental > Terrestrial > Soil > Riparian zone | place: USA: East...
CGTTTCCCGCTTCTTCTATCGCCTGACGAATGGCCCCATGCGCGCCGTGGAAGACATCGTCCTCGAGCGTTCCCACCAGGAGCAACAGCGGCGGCGCCGGAAGGCGGGAAGCCGCGGCGGCATGCGCCCGCACCAGCACATCCACGTGCTTGTGCGGGTTGAACCCTCCCACGTAGACGAACCAGGAAGCGCCGGGCGGAACTCCCGCGCGCCGCGCCGCGGCGGCGATGTCGGCCGGATCCCGGCCGGATCGGTATGCCCGGGCCGGCGCCTCGGTGGCAACCCGCAGCTTCACCCGCGGTACCCCGAGGACTTCGGCGATTTCCCGCGCGGCGAAGTCCGACACGGTGAGGATCAAGCGCGCCTGTCGGATGGCGAGCGCGACCTTCGCGTTCCAGAAGAGCCGGGCGCGCCAGCTCGGCAAAGTCAGCTCGGGAAACCGTTCGGCGATGGCATCGTGTATCGTCACGACGGCCCGAAGACGGGGCGGCAGCGGGAAATACGTATAGACGCTGGGGGCAAAGAAGACGTCCAGCCGGTTCCGTCGGACGGCCCGGGTGAACCGGAGCATGTCCGGCAGGGAGCGGGCCGAACCATTCCCCGCCGCCCGGGTGGGCGAGATCCGTTGCGGGACGATCACCCGCCGCACGTTCGGCGCGTCGAGCGAAAAGTCGGCCGCCGCACGCTCGTCGAGGAAGCAGATAAACTCGTCGGCCGGGGCTTCGAGGACCATGGCACTGACGATTTCACGGGTGAACCGACCGTAGCCACGTCCATTCGCCCAGCAGGTCGCATCCACCCCGATGCGCATGGTGGGCTACGCGGAGGCGTTCGGGGAAACCGACGTCGTGCCCGAAGACTCCAGCCGCTGCTCCTCGTGGTACTCGAAGTCGGTGTTGACGGACCAGATGTCGTGCGATGCGCCTTGCATGTTCCAGATGGCCATCATGGCGGTGAGCATCGAATGGTCCTGATTGTTGTACTTGTGCATGCCATTGCGGCCGACGGTATGAAGGTTGGCGATCGGGTCGATGAATCCGCGCACCCGGTCGAGGTGGTCGCGGTACTCCCCGTCGTAGATCGGATAGGCCTTCGGCATCCGGATCACGGTTCCATCCACCACCCGGCAGCCGCCCGCCAGCCCGAGCTGGTCGAGCTCGCGGGACGCGAGCGCGATCAATTCTGCATCGCTGCTGGCCCACAGACCGTCCCCCTTGAAGCAGAAGTACTCCAGGCCGAGGCAGGTCCGCCCCGGCTCGGGGACCATCGCGCGGCTCCAGTTATTGAAGTTCTGGATCCGGCCGACCTGGACCCCGGGGGTGTGGATATAGATCCAGTTATCCGGAAAGAGATCTTCTCCTTCCAGGATGAGCGCCACCACGAGAAAGTCCCGGTAGCGGAGCCCCTCGGCGGCGGCGCGGACCGGCTCGGGTGGGGGCGGCTCGAGCGCTCGCACGAGGTTCCGGACCGGCATCGTCGAGATGATGTGGTCGGCGGCGAATCGCCGCTCTCCCTCGGGTGTGCGGGCCCGGACCGCGATCGCCCGGCGCTCGCCGGTCGCGGGGTCGGTCACATACTCAATCGTCGAGACGTCGTGGCGGGTGAGCACCTGGCTGCCCATTGCCACGACCCGGTCCCGCGCGGCCTCCCACATCTGGCCCGGGCCGAGGCGCGGATACCGGAATTCGTTGATCAGACTCTTGATTGTGGTCGAGCGCTTGTTGAGGGCCGCGGCGGAGACGATCGCCTTGGCCAGGGAGAGGCCCTGGATCCGCTGCGCGGCCCACTCCGCGCGGATCTCGGTACACGGGATGCCCCAGACCTTTTCGGTGTAGGTCTTGAAGAAGATCTGGTAGAGGCGTTTCCCGAACCGGTTGGTGACCCACTGCTCGAAGGTCTCCTCGACCAGGGTCGGGTTGAGCTGCGCGTGCATGTAGCTCAGGACGATCCGGACGGCATTGATCACGCCCAGGCCCCGGAGTGCGTTCATCGCCCGAAGCGGATAGTCGAAGTATTTCCCCTGGTAGTGGATCCGCGACATCCGGGGCACCGAGATGAACTCCGAAGCCAGCAGCTCCTCCCAGAGCGCCTGTACCGGCTCGATCTTGGTGAAGAACCGGTGGCCGCCGATATCAAAGCGGTAGCCCTTGTATTGCGCCGTCTGGGAAATCCCCCCCATGATGTCGCTCGACTCGAGGACGGTGACCTGGAATCCCTGCTTCGAGAGGAGGTAGGCCGCCGTGAGTCCGGCAGGCCCGGCGCCGATGACCACAACACGGTCCCCCGGGCGCAAGGGTGCCACGCGTCGGCCGGGGCCGTCCGGCGCGAAGGCCGGAGGCACCACGGCATCGTTGTTCCGGGCCGCCCTGGATTGCTGAGGTGCCTCCCTGAGGCGCCAGCCGTCTTTCCGGGTCCCTAAGCGCACGCGGGTCCCTCGTTGGTCATCACGTGTCTCCTCGGGCCGGTGCAGCCGCGAGCTCCTCCAGTACGGCGCAGGCATTCTCGGCGGCTGTCCTGGGCAGGCCAGCGAACAGAAGCAGCGCTCCGGTACCGAATTGTGCCTCCACCCGGAGCTCGTGACAGGAGCGGAGGAGCGCCGGAGCCAGGCGCAGCCGCACATACTCACCACGACCCGTGATCAGGAAATATCGAATGTTTCGCTCGCGGAGGACTCGGACCTCCTCTCCCTCAGGCAGACCTTCTATGAGCTGAGGCCATGCGGTCAGGTGTCCGCTCAGGTAATGCACTCCCGGGCCGTCACGCGTCATGACGATCGTGCCCGGTGGAGCGTTGGAGCGGAGATAGTCGGACGCCGCGGCCAGGGTTCGTGCCTCCTCGTCATAGCAGGCCGGGCTCTGGTACGGGTTCTTCCGGTCGCACCTGGTGATGCTGGCATCGCGGGCGAGGGCACTGCGCGCGGCACCGAATCCCATCAGGACGAGGAGTGCCACTCGCGCCGGCGCCCGCCAGGCCTGCGAAAGCCTGCCGGTCAACAATTGCATCCCGATAAGCATCCCGGCAATCACGAACGGGAGCAGCGGCACCAGCAGCCGGTCCACCCGCCAGGGCCAGGTGGCGAGCAGCATCCACCCAAAGACCAGGTAGCCGGCGACCGCGCGAGACTTCCGCCAGAAGACCAGGAGTCCCACGGCGAGCAGGAGGACCATCGCGACGAGCCACGCGAGGTTGTCCACGAGCGTTCCCTGCAGCGTGGGCAGGCCCACCGACCAGGGCAGCCCCTCAGTCAGGTACCCGACCGAATTGTGCCAGGATGACAGGAGCAGACGGGCGGGCACACCTGGACTCGAAGTTCCCAGCCCTCGCGCAATATCCACTCCATAGGACCATCCCGAGAGGGCCTGGGGAACGGCGGCGGTATAGGCGAACCAGCCTCCCACCGCTACCAGCGAGCTGGCCACATAGGCGATCAGCTCCCGGGGCCGCCGGCGTTGCCAGAGCCAGACTCCGATCCCCAGCAGCAAGGCGAGACCGGCGGTGCGCGTGAGGTAGGCGGCAGTGGCAAAGGCAATTGCACCGGCGGCATGGCGCCCCTCGTGCGGACTCGCTCGGACGGTGCAGAGCAACGACGCGCCGACCAGCGCAAGGAACAGCGGCTCGGACAGCAGTGTTCCTCCCACCCTGAGTACGGTGTGGTTCAATGCAACCAAGAGTATGGCCGCCAGGGCGAGAGGGACTCCGGCCACTCGTCGCATGATGCCGTAAAGACACAGCGTGAAGGCCGCGATCAGCGCCAGATTTGCGACCCGGATTACGTCGAGATTCTCCCCGGCTACCTGCCGTACGGCCATCAGCCAGACCGGGTAGCCCGGTGGGTATTTCACGTGCAGCGGAGCGCCGGCCAGGTAGGTCTCCCGGTAAGAGCCCGATTCGAGCGACTTGCTCAAGGCGAGGTAGGTGAGATCATCGCCGCTCGTGATGCCCAGCGGCCCCCGCCCACGCCATCCAAGCACCACGATGATGAGCACGGCCAACGCAATGATGGCGTGCCGGAAACGCGTGAGCACCACGAGGGGCCTGCTGGTTTCCGGCACCATTCCTTGGATTCTCCACCCTTACGAACAGATAATGAAACAGTGGATGTTGCGAATACGCAACACATAAGTCGAGCATACGTCTAAAAGGGTGCGAATTACCGAGATACCTCGGGAAATCATCACGAAACATGCCACTTAGGGGGGAGGGTACGTGAATTTCCTGCGGGGTCTCAAGGAATCGCCGGCGACTCCACTGGGACCGTCTCTACCCGCACCGCGGCCACCTTGAATTCGGCAATCTTGGCGTAGGGATCCAGCGCCGGATTGGTGAGCAGATTCGCGGCGGCCTCGCGGAAATGCATCGGGATGAACACCTGCCCCCGAGCCTGGCGTTCGGAAATGCGCACGCCGATGAGGATGCTCCCTCTCCGTGACGTGACGCGAACCGTTTCTCCCTCCGCCACACCCAGGGAGAGCGCATCGGGGGCGCTGATTTCCACGATCGGCACCGGCTCACGCGAATCGAGTCCCTCGGAGCGGCGGGTCATTGTTCCGGTGTGCCAGTGATACATCTGGCGGCCGGTGTTGAGGAAGTACGGATATTCCTCACTCGGAAGCTCGGAGGGAGGCAGATACTCCACCGGCACCAGCAGCGCCCGGCCGTCCGCAGTGGGGAAGCGGTCGGCAAAGAGGAACGGCGTTCCCGGCGAGTCGGGCGTCGGCACCGGGTACTGCAGCGCCCCCTCCCGGCGCAGCTTTCCGTACGACACCCCCCGCCACGTCGGGGTCACCCGGGCGATCTCATCCATGACCTCTGCCGGCGTTCGGAACGAAGTGGCAAGCCCGAGCCGTCTCGACAGGTCGACCAGAATGTCCAGGTCCTGCCGCGCCTCACCCGGTGGAGCGACCGCGGGCATCGCGAGCTGAATGTGCCGGTCGGTATTGGCAAAGGTGCCTTCCTTCTCCGCGAATGAAGACCCTGGCAGCACCACGTCGGCCCATCGCGCCGTCTCGGTCAGGAAGAGGTCCTGCACCGCGAGAAAATCGAGCTTCCGGACCCATTCCTCGGCCTTGGCCACATTGGGGTCGGAGAGAACCGGGTTCTCGCCCATGATGAACATCCCCCGGACCGGGCTCCCCTCCTTCACGATCTCGGTGACCATGAGCCCGTTCTCGAGAGACAGGGACTCCTCGGGCACCCCCCATGCCGCCGCGTACTCGGCGCGATTGGCGGGATCCTTGACCGGCCGGTAGTCCGTATAGGCAAACGGAATCGCCCCGACGTCGCTGGCCCCCTGGACGTTGTTCTGGCCGCGGATCGGAATCATCGCCGCCCCCCAGCGGCCGATCATTCCGCAGCACAAGAGGAGGTTCAGCAGGCTGGCGACGATGTCGGTGCCGGTGGCGTGCTGGGTGAGGCCCATTGCCCAGAGCGTCGAGGTATTGGGGCCGCGGGCGTAGAGCTCGGCCGCTCCCCGGATCAGATGCTCGGGAATGCCGGTGATCCGCTCGGCCACCTCCAGGCTGTACGGCGCGACGGCGGCCTTCACCTTTTCGAAGTCGGTGGTCCGGTCCCGGACGAACTCGTCGTCGACCAGCCCGACGCGGATGATATGGGCCAGCATCGCGTTGTAGAGGGCGACGTCGGTGCCGGGGAGCATCTGGAGGTGGATATCCGCCAGCCCGGCGAGCTCGGTCTTCCGCACATCGGCCACGATGAGGGTGGCTCCCTTGACCCGCGCCCGCTTGATCAGCGCGCCGAAGACGGGATGGCTCTCAGTGGTGTTGGCGCCGGCGATGAAGATCACATCGCAGGCTTCCTCGATTTCCCGCATCGAACCCGACGCGGCGGCGGTGGCCAGCGCGCGGTTCATCGCGGCCACCGAGGTCGAATGGCAGAGTCTGGTGCAGTGATCCACGCTGTTGGTCCGGAAGCCGGCGCGCACCATCCGCATCAGGGCGTAGTTCTCCTCATTGCTGCACTTGGCGGAGGAAAAGGCGGCCAGCGCCCGCGGTCCGATCGTGTCACGGATCCGGGTCAGCTCCTGAGCGGTGAGGCTCATCGCCTCCTCCCAGGTCGCCTCGCGGAAGCTGTCGTACCACTCGGGGGGGGTCGCATTGCGGTCCCGCACGTCCCCGTCGTCCAGCACCGGTCGCCCCGTCAGCGGGGGTTTGCCGACTTGACGCTCGGGCGGACGCGGTTTGCGTCCCCGGCCCTCCTCGGCGACGGTCCGCCAATCGCCGGTGCGATACCGGGGTGACTCGCCGGTATACGCCCATTTCCCGTCCCGCTGCTCCCATCCCCTGCGGATCAGCGGCCTCCGCAACCGATCGCGGTGCTGCGGGAAATCGTAGCCGAAGCGTCCCTTGACGCAGGTCGAGCCCTGATTCGGCGTGCGCTCCTCGATCCAGGGCGAGGTCACCCGCACGACCTCGTTTCCCTGCGCGTGGATATCGATCTGGCAGCCGACGCCGCAGTAGGGGCAGACCGACCGCACCACCCGGTCCGGCTCGCGGATGGTTGCCTGGTCGAACCGCTTGCGCGGCATCACCTCGAATATCGCGCCGGTGGGGCAGACCCGGACGCATTCGCCGCACCAGGTGCATCCCGCGTGATCGGGATCCCCGTCGCCCCCCACGATGATCTCGGTGCCGGCGCCGCGCTCCGCGACATCGAGCACGCCGACTTCCTGGATGTCCTCGCAGGCCCGCACGCAGCGGGTACAGAGAATACAGAGCGACATGTCGTGGCTGATCATGACATCGCCGGGACGGCTGTCGCCGCCGCGCAGCGGGAGGTCTCGATGCGCGTGATCGGTCACCCCATAGCGGAGGACGTAGCGCTCGAACTCGTTCCTGGGGTGATCCCGGCCGCCGTTGTTCAGATGATCGCCCGGATAACGCTCCAGGAGGAAGCGCAGCACGCTGCGACGGTTCGCCACGGCGGGAGCCGATTCGGTTTCCACGACCATGCCGGGGGCCGCGGGAGTGCCGCAGGCGGGAACCAGTTTGCCCCCGCCCTGAACCGAGACGAGACAGATCCGACAATTGGCGACGTTGGGGAGCTTCGGGTACCAGCAGAGGGTGGGAATGTCGACTCCCTTCGCGCGGGCGGCGTCCAGAATCGTCGCTCCCGGCTCGAAGGGGACTTCCGCACCATTCAGGGTGAAGCTCGCCATGACTGGGTTAATCCGTCTGCGGCAGATGGAGTTTCGAGGATACGGCCTGCGCGCGGGGCGGCGCAAGCTCTGGTCGCATCCTCTTCGCTCCAGAAGTACGCCCAGAAAGGTACCTTGGCCCGCCGTGGCGCACCCATCTGAATGATGATCCCGCGGGGCTCACGCGTGTCCAGTTCCGGCAATGTGGTCGGCATATGGTCTCCTGAAGTCGCCAAGGAGACGCATGAAGGATCAGCAGATGCACTGGACCGGGGAAACGGGAACGGGGGAGGGTGAAAACGACTGGTTGTTTGACGGCTGGGCGTTTCAGGCGGTCGAAACGTGCGAGGCCGCCGGGGGGAAGGGGCGCGACATCAGAACGCCGGGAGAGCTCTCGCGCTTGCCGCGCGTTCGAGTCGAGCGGGCGGGTACCGGAATCCGTTCCCAATCGGGGTAGAACGAAACCCAGGCCTCGGCCGCGCCACCGCCGCCCGGCATGACGGCATGAACACCACCCGGTACGGTGGCATCCTGAAGGCGGGCCATCAGTGAAACGCGGCGGGGCGACGGCAGGGTTGCCAGCGTCCCCGCATCGATGACGACCAGATGTACCGGCTGATCGAGTGAAGGAAACCAGCTGCCCAGCATCGCCACGAACGCCTCGAAATTGCCGGTGAGTGATTCGGCGGCCATCCGGGCTTCGATGCGGGTACAGGTGCGGTCGTCTCCGAAGAGGCAGGTGAGGTGGACATCGTGCGCGGCGAGAAGGTAGGCCGCGGCCTCCGCGCCGCCCCCGACCACGAGCGCGCGGTCACCCGCCTCGAGTCTCGGGAGTATGGCGGCGACGGCGGAGTTCCGCTCCAGGCCCCAATGGGTCGGAGACTTCTGCGCCTGCCGGACCTTCGCGTGCTTCTCACGCCAGCGCTTGAACGACGGGAGCCGCAGCCGCTTCTTGATGATGTCGTCCACAGTCTCCTGCATGACGACCTCGGTGAGGAAGTACTGGCCTTCGGTGGCATCCTGGATTTCGAGCGCGGCATCGTTACCGAGCCGGAGCAACTCGTCCCGGGCGAGGGAGTTCTTGTAGTCCTCGATCCGCTGGAACACGTACTCCTGATAGTGTTGTTTGGGAGACACCACGGGACGGGCTCGCCGAGTCCGGGAAGACTCGGCGCGAGATTCGAGCTGGGCGGCCGTGAGCATCAACCCTAAAGTAAGAAACTACCGGGGGTTGGGGCTAGGGCCGGGTTTCGGCCGGACCGGCCGCCCGGAGCACGATCCCCTTCAAATACCCCGTTTCCGGGATGGTGATGCGCTCGGGATGATCGACTCCCTGGCCGAGGTGCTCCACCACGGTGAGCACCCGGCCGCTATCCCGCGCCGCCGCGACAATCATCTCCAGAAACTGGGGTCGCCGGAGGTGGAAAGAGCACGAGGCGGTGACGAGGACTCCGCCGGGCGCGAGGAGCTTCATCGCCCGCAGGTTGATTTCGTGATATCCGCGGAGCGCCTGCGCGACCGCGCTCTTCGATTTCGCAAATGCGGGCGGGTCCACGACGACCATATCGAATTTCCTTTTGGCGCGAACCATGGCGCGCAGGATCTCGAAAGCGTCTCCCGCTTCCCAGCGGATGTTGTCCAGCCGGTTGAGCTCCGCGTTGCGCGCCCCTCGCGCGAGGGCATCGGGGCTCGTGTCGATCGCCACCACCTCCCTGCTCTGGCGGGCGAGGTGGATCGCGAACGAGCCATGGTAGGTAAAGCAGTCGAGCGCCTGTCCGCCGGGAATCGCGAGCTCGGCGGCCCGAAGCCGGTTCGGCCGCTGATCGAGGAATGCGCCGGTCTTCTGCCCCGTCCACGGTGCGGCGAAGTACCGGACTTCTCCTTCCCGCACCACGATGTCCTCGGGGACGCTCCCGTGCACCAGCTCGATCGCTTCGGGGAGCCCCTCATGCCGCCGGACCGGTGCGTCGTTGCGCAGCAACAGCCCTTCGGGCGACAGCACGGAGCGGATGGCGGCGAGGATGTCCTCGCGCATCGTTTCGAGGCCGGCGGAAAGCAGCTGCGCCACCACGTAGCGGTCGTACCGGTCGACGACCAGCGAGGGGAGTCCGTCGCCCTCCCCATGCACCACGCGATACGCGGTCGCATCGACACCCGCGCGGCGGGACAGGCTCGCGCTGAGCGCTCGGGTCCACCACGCGACATCGACCCGGCAGTCGCTCTGTTCCAGCAGACGGAGACGGATCTCCGAGCGCGGGGAGCAGAGCGCCTGGCCCAGGAATTTCCCGCGCTCATCCTGCACCGCGATCAGGCCAGGCTCTCCGGGGCCGCTGGTGACATCGCTCGCGTAGATCCAGGGGTGCCCTTCGCGCCAGCGCGCGGCGCCCCGGCGGGTCACGACGGCGTAGGGCCGGTCGCCCGGCATCATCCGGCCTGCGATATGATTCGGCGCATGACGGTGAATGTAGCCGAGGCGCTTGGCCTGATGCTGGTGACCGACGATCGCCTGGTGATGCGGGATGATCTGGTCGAGCGGTGCCGCGCCGCGGTGCGCGGCGGTGTGACCAGCGTGCAGCTCCGGCTCAAGACTTGTCCGCCGAGGGAGCTGGCGGCGCTCGCGAGGGAGCTCATCGGCGCCGTCCCCGTTCCCGTGCTGGTGAATGACCGGCTCGATGTGGCGCTTGCAGTCGGCGCCGCGGGCGTGCACCTCGGTCCCGATGACCTGCCGGTTCGACTGGCCCGGCGGGCGGCGCCTCCCGGGTTTCTGCTCGGTGCTTCGGTCGGCGGCGAATCGGAGACGGACTTGGCGCGGGGCGCCGACTATTGGGGGGTTGGTCCCTGGAGAGCGACCCGCACCAAGGATGACGCCGGTCCCGCGCTCGGCGACCGCGGGTTCCGGCGCATCGTCTCGCTGGCGGGAGGAATTCCCTGCGTCGCGATCGGCGGGGTCATGCCGGAAGATGTCCTCGATGTTCGTGCTGCCGGAGGAGTCGGGGTCGCGGTCGTGTCGGGGATACTCGGGGATAGTGATGTCGAACAGGCCGCGCGGCGATACAGGGTGAGCGGTGAGCAGTGAGCTGTAAGCGGGACCAGCCTTGCATGCGGTTCCCGTTCACCGTCCACCGTTCACCGTTCACGCCGTTGTCAGGTCAGCTCCGCGCCGGTCGACGCCACCACCTGCTCCCGCGTCCAGCCCGGCAGCACCTCCACCAGCTCGAGGCCGGCGGGGGTCACATCCAGCACGCATCGCTCGGTGATGATGCGGTGCACGCAGCGCTCACCGGTGAGTGGCAGCGTGCACTCACGAAGGATCTTGGGCTTCCCGTCCTTCGAGGTGTGCTCCATGATCACGATCACCCGGCGCGCCCCCGCCACCAGGTCCATGGCTCCGCCCATTCCCTTCACCATCTTGCCGGGGATCATCCAGTTGGCGAGGTCACCTTTCTCGGACACCTGCATCCCGCCCAGGACCGTGAGGGCGACGTGTCCGCCCCGGATCATCGCGAACGAGGTCGCGCTGTCGAAATAGCTGGTGCCGGGCAGCTCGGTGACGGTCTCCTTTCCCGCGTTGATGAGGTCGGGGTCTTCTTCTCCCTCGAACGGGTAGGGACCAACCCCGAGCATCCCGTTCTCCGAGTGCAGCACCACCGGAATGCCTTCGGGGACGTGATTCGCGATCATCGTGGGCATGCCGATGCCCAGATTGACGTAATACCCGCTCTGATCGTCGAGGGTGAGGAGCTCGAGCGCCGCCCGCTTCACGATGACGTCCCGGAGATCGGCGCTCATGTCCGCTTCCGGACGGTTCGCCGCTCGATGAAATGGGACGGGGCCTTTGCCTGGAAGATGCGCTGCACGAAGATCGCGGGAGTGTGGACGAGGTCCGGGTCGATCTCGCCCGGCTCCACCAGGTGCTCCACCTCGGCGATGGTGACCCGGGCCGCCATCGCCATCATCGGGTTGAAGTTTCGGGCGGTTTTCCGATAGACCAGGTTGCCGAGCCGGTCACCCTTCCAGGCTTTGACCAGGGCGAAGTCTCCGGTGATTCCCCGCTCCATCACGTAGCGGCGACCGTCGAATTCGCGCACTTCCTTCCCCTCCGCCACCAGGGTACCGACGCCGGTGGGGGTGAAAAAGGCGGGGATCCCGGCGCCTCCGGCACGGATGCGCTCGGACATCGTCCCCTGGGGGGTGAGCTCGACTTCGATTTCGCCCGCGAGCATCTGCTGCTCGAAGACCTGATTCTCGCCCACGTAGCTCGAGATCATCTTGCGAATCTGGTGGTTCTTGAGCAGGTGCACGAGGCCGTGGTCGGTGGTGCCGGCGTTGTTCGACACGATCGTGAGATTGCGGGATCCAAGATCGCGAAGCGCCGCGATGCACTCCTCCGGGATGCCGGCGAGGCCGAAGCCGCCGACGAACAGGCGGGCGCCGTCGGGAATGTCGGCGCAGGCGGCGCGGGCATCGGGAAAGACTTTGTTCACGCGGTACCATCTCCGAAGTTCGAAGTGTGTCGTGCGGGCATCGGTTCGCTCGAACCGGTTGCCCACAGATTACACAGATTGCGCCGATTATGCTCGCGGGTTCAATCTGTGGAATCTGTGAAATCTGTGGGCGGCAGTTTTGAGCGCGAGATGTAGGGTCGTACCAGGGCGCTCGCGGCGCTGAGTCGCCGGGTGTCGATCCCCGTCTGCCCCGGAAACGCCGCGACCAGCGCTTCGGTCGCCACATTGCCCGGCGCGCCCGGCGCAAAGGGACACCCGCCGATGCCGCCGGAGCTCGCATCGAAAACCGTGATGCCCATGGCGTGGGCCGCGAGGGCATTGGCAACGGCGAGGCCGAAGGTGTCGTGGAGGTGGAGGGCAAGGCGGTTGGGCGGTTGGGCGGTTGGCAACAGCAGCTCCAAGAGCTCCCTCACCTCATCGGGCGTGGCCTTGCCGATGGTATCGCCGATGGAAAGCTCCTCGCATCCCAGGTCCAGCAGCGCGCGCGCGACCGAGAGCACGCGCTCCGGCGCGATCCGTCCCTCGTAGGGGCAGTGGAACGCGGTCGAGATGTAGCCTCGCACCGGCACGCCGGCCTTGGCAATGACCGACTGGAAGCGCTGCAACGTTTCGGCGATGCCGGCATTGGTGTTCTTCCGGCTGAAGGTCTCGCTCGCCGCCGTGAAGACCGCCACCTTATCCACTCGTGCGGCCGTGGCGCGCTCCAGCCCCTGCACGTTGGGCACCAGCGCCATGTAGGTGACACCGGGGGCGCGACGGATCCGTGCGAACACCGCTTCCGCGTCGGCCAGCTGGGGAATCCACCTCGGGCTCACGAACGAGGACACCTCGATCTCGTCGAACCCGGCCTCCGAGAGCGCATCGACGAAGGCCACCTTCACCTCGGTGGGTACCGGAGTCGCTTCGTTCTGGAGGCCGTCGCGGGGGCCGACTTCCACGATTCTGACGGGTGGCATCGGCGCGGCTCGACCTAGTCGCGCTTCCAGACCATGCGGTGCCGACCGAAGGTCACGAAGTACATCCCGGCGAATGTCGCGGCGTTGATCATGGTGAAATAGTAGGGCAGCCGGAGAATCTTCGGGCGAATCCGCCAGATCCCCCCCACCAGCGAGAGCAGGTAGAAAGCGGCCTGGAGGGCGGCCGTGACGCGGTAGAGCGGCCGATCCAGGAGCATCAGATTGGTCACCACGAGGCCCACCATGCAGAAGGGGACCAGCAGGCGGCCGAACTTGTGGGACAGAAAGAAGAAAAGGGTGAGCGGGCGGAGCGGTCGCAGCATGGCGCCCATCTCACGGAGCTGCTCGATATTGCCGGTCATGATGCGGACCCGCCGGCTGAAGCCGCTCATCTCGTGCGCTTCCTCGTATGCCACCGCGCCGGTCTCGTACCCGATCCGAAACCCCCGTTGCAGGATTCGGATCGGAATGACGTAGTCGTCGTTGATCGTGCCGGGCTCGGGGGAGGGATAGAGCGATTTCCGGATCGCGTAGAGCGACCCGTGGCACCCCAGGATCGAGCCCAGCTTTGCCTCCTGCACCTTGAGAAAGGTCTCGTACTTCCAGTAGAGATCTTCCTGCCCGCCCAGCCGGGTTGCTTCCGCCTTTCGGACCCGGTAGATCCCGCTCACCGCGCCGACCTTCGGGTCGGCGAAGCTGGCCACCAGGATCCGGAGTGCATCGGGCGCGAGCATGCTCGACGCGTCGGAGAACGCGACGATCTCGCCCGAGAGCGTCGGAACGGTGTCGTTCAGCACGGCCAGCTTGCCGCGATTCTCGGGGTAGGCGACGACGCGCACCCTGGTGGGCTCGGCGTGGCGCAACGCCACCTCCGGCGTCCCGTCGGTCGATCCATCCGACGCGATCACCACTTCGAGCCGGTCGGCGGGATAGTCCAGCGACAAGGCGTTGTCGATCTTGGCGCCGATCACATCGGCTTCGTTGTACGCGGCGACCAGCAGGGAAACCGGCGGCTCGATCGGCGCTTGGCGAACCGGATTGGGAAAGAGGCGAGCGAGGCCGGCGAGCACGACGGGATAACCGGCATACACGTACACCGCCGTCCCGGCGAGGAGCCAGAACAGAATCTCGATCACGTCAGCGCGGGCGGGCGTCCACGCAGAAGAGTTTGCCGACGGTCTCGAAGGATTCGATCCGGAATCCCGCGTCCTCGAGGTGACGAGTCACCTGGTCGCGGCGGAAGAAATACACCGGGCATCCGGCGAGTGTCAGGCGGACTTTGCGGACCGGCATGCGCCAGGTCCAGAACCGGGGCCAGGCGGAGAGGAAACGTCCCTTCGTCATCTTGCGGATATTGCGCAGGCGCTCGGCGGGATGCTCGATATAGTCCCACAACCCGATGGCGATCGTGGTATCGAATGTCTCGGCGGTCTTCCAGTCCAGCACGTCCGCATGCACGAATTCACACACGCCGCCGGCGCCCTGCGCGGCCACCAGATCGGCGGCAAGCTTCAGCATGTTGGGGGCGACGTCGACGCCGACCACGCGCCTGGCGCCGCGGCGGGCGAACTCGGCGACGAACCGTCCCGAGCCGCAGCCGATGTCGCAGATCGTCTGACCGGGGATTTCTCCCGAGCTGCGCATGACCCAGTCGAGTCGCTGATAGATGTCCTTGCGGAACAGTCGATCGAGGGCCCGCGAGAGCGCGCTCTTCTTCTCCCCGGTGTAGATCGCGTCGAAGTCTTCGGCGATGTCATTCCAGAACTTCTTGACCTTCACCATCGAGTCTTCGCTGGTCATGCACCTATCCTTTCCTGACCGCGGAGAGCAGGGGAGCGCGCTCGGAGAGTCGACTGTCGCGGAAGGTAGTAAACGACGCCATGTTAAACAATTGCTTCAACTTGCCGACCGTGGCGGAGAGGTTGGTGTAGTGCCGCACCCGCGATTTCAGTCGTCCCGAGAGGCGCGGTTGCCCGGGATCGATCTCCCAGGGGTGGATGTAGGCGATCAGCGGAAGCGCCTGACTCCAGGCGCGGCGCACCCCGAGCCGGGTGTACCAGAACGGCAGCAGGCGAAGGTACCCGCCGCCTCCCACCGGGAAGTTACCCGCTCCCCGCAGCCGGAAGGTCGTGATGGGATACTCCACGATGGGTCCCGAGCCGGTTACCAGGCGGAAGGGCGCGCGGGGTGCGTCGGGGATGCCGTACACATCGTGGTGCACCGGAAAGATGCTGGAATCGTAGCTGAACCCGAGCTCCGCGAGGACATCAAGCGCCCAGAGCGATCGGGTCACGATGGAGTAGCTGGGCGCCCGGTATCCCCGTACCGCGACGCCGGCGGACTGCTCGATGACGGTCTTGGCCCTGAGCGTGTCGGCGCGGAACTCCTCGGGGGTGAGTGAGTAGACCAGGCGATGCCAGTAAGAGTGGCAGGCCGGCTCGTGCCCGCGCGCGACGATCTCCCGCACCAGCGCCGGGTACCGCTCGGCGACCCACCCCAGGATGAAGAAGGTGCCCCGGACGCCGTGGGCATCGAGCAGGTCGAGAATCCGGCGGGTGTTCGCCTCCACCCGGCTGGTGTAGCCGTCCCACCCCGATCGCGGGATGACATCGGCGAAGGCTTCCACCTGGAAATAATCCTCGACATCCACCGAGAACACATTTTCCGGCGCTGCCGAGGGATGGGCAGGTGCCTGATCGTCCGCGGATCGCTGTGGCATGGTCGTCGAATAATAGCCGGGGGTGAATTCGGCTCCGGATCCCCCCCGGTTCAGCGGCCCCGCTGCACTCTCCTCACGGCGCGCAAGTGCTCAGAATAGGTCCTGCTGAAGATGTGCCGCCGGTCGGGCCCCGCCACGAAATACAGATAGGGAACCGGCGCCGGCGCGAGCGTCGCCTCGATGCTCTTCCGGCTCGGCGCGCCCACCGGCCCCGGGGGAAGCCCGGGATGCCGGTAGGTGTTGTAGGGCGAATCGAACTCGTAGTCCTTCTCGTACAACCGCGGTTTGCGCTTGCCGGTCTCGAGCTGGATCGCGTATTGCACCGTCGGATCGGCCTGCAGCGGCATGCCGAGCCGGAGCCGGTTGCGATAGACCGCCGCCACCAGCGGCCGGTCGTCGTCCACCACGGCTTCGCCCTCGACGATACTCGCCAGCGTGACGACGGCCAGCCGGTCGAGGCCCTGGGCGGACGCTGATGCGCTCCACCGCGGCTCCCAATCGTCCCGAAACGTCCGGGCCATGGTGCGCACCAGCGTCGAGGCGTCCATGCCGGGCGCGAAGAGGTAGGTCTCCGGGCGAAGGAATCCCTCGAAGCTCGCAGCGGGAACCTCGAATTCGCGGAGGAGCGCCGTATCGCGCGCCGCCTCGAGCACCTCGGCCCGCGGAATTCCCAGGTCGCGCTCGGCGGCTTCGGCGATCTCGAGCAGGGAGAATCCTTCCGGCACCGTGAAGCGGGTGAGCACCGCCTTGCCGCTCGCGATGGCGCGCAGGGCAGCGCGCGCGCCGGCGCCCCGGGGTAATTCGTAGGTTCCGATCCGCAGCTTCCGCTCGTAGCCGCCGGCCCGCGCGACCAGCCGAAACCACCGCTTCGAGGAGATCACGCCGTGGGCGGCCAGGCTGTCGGCCACGGCGCGCACGGTTGCGCCCGCCGGGATCGTGACCCGCTCCAGCGGCGCCTCCACGGCCGCGCCGCAGCCGGCAACGAAGAGGAGTGCGGGGGGGAGCCGGAGCCGCATCAGGACCCGGCGTTACGCCGGATTTCGAGGAAATGCTGCAGGAGGACCGTCGCGGCGAGGGCGTCCACCTCGTCCCGGCGTCCCCGGGTGCTGCCGGCCTGCTCCCGGATGGCGGCGTGCGCGCGGGCGGTCGTCATCCGCTCGTCCACCAGCTCGACCGGGAGGTAGGTCCGGGCGCCGAGCTGCGCCGCAAGCTCCCGCGCGGCGAGCGCCGCCGGTCCGTCACTGCCCTCCGCGGTGAGCGGGAGGCCGACGACCAGGCCGACCGGGCGATGGGTGGTCACAAAAGCGAGAAATTCCGGCATCCGAAACCGCTTGCCGGCGCGGCGCGTGAGCGTGCCGAGGGGCGACGCGATCGTCTGGGTTTCGTCGGAGAGGGCGAGTCCGATGCGCCGCTCGCCCCAATCCACGGCGAGGATGCGGCCGGTCTGGGGAATCGCCACGGCCTACTGGTTCATCGTGGCGAAGAATTCCTTGTTCGTCTTGGTCCGCTTCATCCGCTCGATCAGGAATTCCAGCGCCTCGACCGGCGGCATGTCGGCGAGGAAGTTCCGCAGCAGGTACACCCGGTTGAGCTCGTCCTTGTCCATGAGGAGCTCTTCCTTCCGCGTGCTGCTGCGCTGGATGTCGATGGCCGGGTAGATCCGGCGGTCGGCCAGGCGGCGATCGAGCACCAGCTCCATGTTGCCGGTGCCCTTGAACTCTTCGAAGATGACCTCGTCCATGCGGGAACCGGTGTCGATCAGCGCGGTGGCGATGATCGTCAGCGACCCGCCGCCCTCGATGTTGCGCGCCGCCCCGAAGAAACGCTTGGGCTTCTGGAGCGCATTGGCGTCGACGCCGCCGGAAAGGATCTTGCCGGAGTGCGGCACCACCACGTTGTGGGCCCGCGCCAGTCGGGTGATGGAATCCAGCAGGATTACGACGTCGCGGCCGTGCTCGACCAGCCGCTTGGACTTTTCGATCACCATGTCGGCGACCTGCACGTGACGGTCGGCCGGCTCGTCGAAGGTCGAGGAGATGACCTCGGCCTTCACGTTCTCCTGCATGTCGGTGACTTCCTCCGGCCGCTCGTCAATGAGCAGCACGATGAGGATCACCTCGGGGTGGTTCTCCGCGATCGCGTTGGCCACCTTCTGCAGCAGGATCGTCTTGCCCGCCTTGGGCGGGGAGACGATCAATCCGCGCTGACCCTTACCGATCGGCGCGAGCAGGTCCACCACCCGCATGGAGAGATCGCCCTTCTTGCCCTCCAGCCTGAGCTTCGAGTCGGGGTAGCGAGGGCGCAGATTGTCGAAGGCGATCCGCTGCTTGGTCTTTTCCGGCTCTTCGTAGTTGACGCTCTCGACCTTGAGCAGCGCGAGGTACCGCTCGCCTTCTTTCGGCGGCCGGACCTGCCCCAGGACGGTGTCGCCGGTGCGGAGATCGAACCGCTTGATCTGGCTCGGGCTGACATAGATGTCATCCGGGCCATAGAGATAGTTCCAGTCCTGGCTGCGCAGGAACCCGTAGCCCTCGGGCAGAATCTCGAGGACGCCTTCGCCGCGGATGACCGTGTCCGATTCGAGCAGCGATTGCTCGATCCGGAAGATCAAATCCTGCTTGCGCAGGCCGGAGTAGTTGGTGATGTTGAGTTGCTGAGCGAGCGCATGCAGCTCGGCAACCGATTTCTGCTTGAGTTCGGAGATGTCCACGAGGAAAACCTGGTGCGCGTCGGAAGGGTTCGTTGCCGACGGCGGCTGGAGTCAGTGAGAGGACGGAACTCGGGTCAGCGTCGGAGTCTGCTATCTGAGGTCGTCCAGGGCAGCGCTCAATCGCGCTGGATCGGACAGGTCGGAACGGAACTGGTCGTTTGGGATGAGATGATCTTACCGATCCGCAACATGGACGTCAAGAGGCGTGATGGATGAGCTCACCAAGCTCCTGCTGGCCTGGCGGATCATGCGAGTTGGCACGCGCGAGGTCGTGGATGGCCTGGTGGCGCCCGAGCATCGCGGTCCCTCCCCCGCGCTTCGCGGGGTGCTCGAGGGATGGAAAGGCCGCTGGTACTGGGCCGACCCGGGGGCCACCCGGATCGTCCTGATCCGTGCGTTGCCGGGGGCGCCCCGCCCCCGCTGGTGGCTGCACTCCCTCCTGTTCGCGCTCACGCTGCTCTGCGCCCTTGGCGCGGGCGCGGCGCTGGCCGGCGTCTGGTTCCCCTACATACCGCCCGGGGTCTCGGGGGCCTTGTTTGCCGCGGGGGACTTCTTCGCCGGCATCGTCCGGGGCGACTGGCGATTCCTGCTGGACGGGTGGACCTTCGCTGCCCCCCTGGCCGGAATCCTGCTGGTCCACGAGCTGGGGCACTACGTCGCCGCCCGCCGGTACGACATCGACACCACTCCGCCCTTCTTCATCCCGATTCCCCCGACGCTCTCGCCCATCGGAAGCCTGGGCGCCTTCATCAAGCTGAAGAGCGCGGTGCTCGACCGCCGCCAGCTTCTCGACGTGGGCGCCGCGGGACCGATCGCGGGATTTGTCGTTGCGGTGGCGGTGCTCTTGTGGGGGTACCACATTTCGCAGCCGGGAGCCGCCGGGCCGGGAGGGGCAACCACCTGGGTGGCTTTTGCCGGCCAGCCAATCGGGCTCGGAGATTCCCTGCTGACCGGCTGGATCCGGGACTGGGCCTTTCCCGATGCGCCGGTCGTTCATCTGAGTCTCCCCGCGTTCGCGGGATGGGTCGGCGCGTTCATCACCGGGCTCAACCTGCTTCCACTGAGCCAGCTGGATGGCGGACACATCCTGTATGGAATTCTGGGACGACACCAGCGGCTGGTCGCGGGCGCCGGCGTGGTGGCGCTGCTCGTCCTGGCCCAGTATTCCCCGAGCTGGTACCTCTGGGTGGTGATGACCTTTCTGATTGGAGGGGGACGATGGAGCCATCCTTCGGTGATGATTCCTGAGCGGCCGGTGCCGCCCAGCCGCCGCTGGGTGGGGCTGCTTTCCGTGGTGATCTTCGTGCTCACCTTCGTGCCGTTCCCGTTCGCATGACGGGCGGAAGCGGCGGGGAGACGCCGGCGCCGGGACCGGACTCGATTTCCAGGCTGGTGCACGACCTCGCGAATCCCCTCTCCGCCGTGCTGGCGGAAGCGCAGCTCTTGCTGCTCGACGCCGACACCCTGACACCGGATACGGTCGCCTCGCTCCGGGCGATCGAGGCGGCGGCGCTCAAGATGCGGGTGGTGCTCCGGGAGGCATCGGCGAGGCGGCAGCCGTAGAGGGCCTCTTCCCGTGACGTGCCTGCCCCGGGCGGTTTGCCGTCTCCTCCTCTGACCCGGCGCGCGTCCAGACTCTCCGCCACGAGGTACGGTTGAGCGCCACGCCTCCCGTCATCCCGAAGCTCGACCACGCGGCCATCGGAAACGGCCGGGTCCTGGCGCTGGTGTCCCCCACCAGCGCGATGGAGTGGCTCTGCCTCCCGCGGTTCGATTCTCCCTCGGTTTTTGCGCGGCTCCTCGATCGGGAAAAGGGCGGCGTCTTCCGGGTGCTCCACGAAGGGCAGGAGGTTACCGGGGAGCTGCGGTACCTGGCCAACACCAACGTGGCCGTGACGCGGTTCGAGCGGAACGGCGCCTCCTGGGAGGTCATCGACTTCGCCCCCCGGGTCCCGGAGGGCCTGAGCGTCACCGTGCCGATCGAGGTGATTCGTGTCATCCGGCCGGTGTCGGGGCAGCCGCGGCTCAGCATCGACCTCGACGTGCGGCCCGACTACGCGCGCGAGCAGGTCATCTGGCATCCGACGACCGACGGCTATGAGCTGCGAAGCCCGACGCTGCGACTGGACGTGGCGACCAACCTTCCGCTGCCTTACCTGGCCTCGGGTCGGGAATTCATCCTGAGTGAGCCGATCTTCGTGTCCCTTCACTACGGCGTGCGGGAGATCCGGGCCACCCTCGCCTCGGTCGAATACGCCCTGGACCTGACGGTGGCTGGGTGGCGGCAATGGGCCCGTACCTGCGCGCTGCCGACGTTCGCCGCCGGCGCCGTCCTTCGCTCGGCGCTCTGCCTCAAGCTGCACGCCTACCACGACACCGGGGCCATTATCGCCGCGGCCACGACCAGTATCCCCGAGGCGATGGGGACCCCGCGCACCTGGGACTATCGCTTCTGCTGGCTGCGCGATGCGGCTTTCATCGTCGAGGCGCTTCGACGGCTCAGCCACGTGAATGAGGGTCAGCAGCTGCTGCGATTCGTTCGGGACGTGGTGGAAGCGGGGCAGCTCCAGCCGGTGTACGGCATCGGGGGCGAGCGCGATCTCGCGGAAATCGCCCTGCCGCACCTCAGCGGCTTCGGCGGCAACGGCTTCGTGCGCGCGGGTAACGCCGCCAGCCTGCAGCTCCAGAATGACCTGTTCGGTGAGATTGTCCTGTGTTTCGAGTCGCTCCTCATGGACCCCCGAATCGTGCATGAGAACCCCGCTTCCTATTTCCCCATGCTTCGGCGGCTGGTGGAGAGCGCCATCCGGCTCGCGCCGGAGCCCGACACCGGGATCTGGGAATTCCGGAGCCGGCTGGTGCACCACACGTTCTCCCGGGCGATGTGCTGGGTGGCGCTGCACCGCGGCGCGCTGGTAGCGGCGCATCTCGGGTTCGAGGAAGAAGCGGAGCGGTGGGAAGTGCTCGCGCTGGCGGAACGCGACGTTGTGCTGAACCGGGGCTTCAACTCGACGGTGGGCTATTTCACCCAGTCGCTGGGCGGCGTGGAGCCCGACGCGAGCAATCTGTTGCTCCCAACCCTCGGGCTGCTCGACGCGAAAGATCCCCGGTTCGTCGCGACGGTCGAGGCGTACGAACGGATTCTCTGTGTGAACGGGCTCATGCGCCGATACCGGAACGTCGATGACTTCGGCCAGAGCACCAGCGCCTTCTCGATCTGCTCGTTCTGGCATGCCGAGGCGCTGGCGCTCATGGGGCGCCTCGACGACGCGGCCACCCTGTTCGAGCGGCTGCTTGGGTACGCTAATCCCGTGGGGCTCTTCTCCGAAGACATCGACCCGGCGACCGGCGTCCTCCTGGGCAATTTCCCGCAGGCGTATACCCACGTGGGGCTGATCCACGCGGCCATGACGATCGGGGAGCTGCTGGAGGCCCGGGACGGACGGGTCCGGGCCTGGACCTGATGCCCGACTCTTCGATGCCGGACCCGGTGCTGCGGGCCGAGCTTTCCGGACTCCTCGATGCCCGGGAGCTCGTGCTCCTGCTGGACTACGATGGCACCCTGGTTCCGCACGCCGAGTCGCCCGAACTTGCCTTGCCCGATCCGCCGTTGCTCGACCTGCTGCGGCGTCTGGCCGAGCGCGACCGCACCGCGGTCCACATCGTCAGCGGGCGGACGTCCGAGTTTCTGGACCGGACGATGGCGGGCATCCCGCTCTTCCTGCATGCCGAACATGGCGCGCTCTCCCGGAAGCCCGGCGTCGGTCGATGGAACCGCCGCGCCGTCCCGTCGCCCATCTGGCAGCAAGCAGCGCTGCCGGTCCTGGCCGAATTCGCCCGGCGGACCCCCGGGGCCCTGGTCGAGTTCAAGGAGACGGCGCTGGCCTGGCACTGGCGGGGCGCCAACGAACTGGTCGGGGCGCAGCGCGCCGAGGAGCTGCATCGCGATCTGATGCGGATCATGGACGGGCTTCCCGTGGAGCTCCTGTGGGGCGATCATGTGCTCGAACTCCGCCCCAAGGGCGTCCACAAAGGACTGATTTCAGGCGCGCTCGCGGCGCCGTCGCACGGGAAGAAGCTGCTGGCCGCGGGAAACGACCGGACCGATGAGGATCTCTTCGAGGCCCTGTCCGGAACGGCGACGACGATCGTCGTCGGAGCCCGTCCCAGCGCGGCCCGTTACCGAGTGCCCGATGTCTGGAGTCTGCGCAAGTTTCTGAGCGGGATCCTCGATTCCGCGTCCTGACGAGTCTTGGCTATGCGGCTTTCGCTCCGTTTCATGCTTCCGCTGCTGGTGGTGCTCGGCGCGTTCGCCTACGCGGTGGTGCCGCTCGCGGACCGATTGACCCTCCGCTGGTTCGTCCGGGACCTCGAGATTCGGTCCAGCCTGATCGCCAGCACGTTGCACGAGCCGTTGCAGGAGCCGGTCCGAACCGGCGACCGGACCCGGACGATCCAGCTCTTCACGCGGATCACCCAGGATGAGCGGTTGTATGCGCTGGGGTTCTGTCCGTCTCCGAGTGGTGCGCCGCTTGCGACACCCGCGCTGCCCCGGGAGATCGGTTGCGGGGACCTCGACCGATATGCCGATCCCTCCGGCCACGTGTTGAAGAGCCCGGATGGCCAGCTCCTGGTTTCGGTCAAGCCGCTCGCAGCGGAAGGCGCTCCCGACGGAAAGCTGATTCTGGTGCACGACATGAGCTTCGTCGAGCGCCGCAGCGAGGAAACCCGGCAGTATGTCTTCTGGTTTTTCGCCGGACTGGCCGTGACGGTCTCGCTCCTCACCGTGGTCATCGCGCAGCTGAGCTGGCGTGGCTGGGTCCACGGCACCCAGGCGCTGCTTCGGGGAGAAGGCTTGTTCCGTCCTTCGGGCAAGTCCGCCGCCCCCGAGCTCGGGCCGATCGCGAGCGACCTCCGGGCGCTGATCGCAGACCTGGAAGCCGAGCATCGGTCGCGAGACGATGAACAGGTTGCGTGGACTCCGGAGAGTCTGCGGGGGATTCTCCACGGCGAACTCCGTGACCAGCAGGTGATCGTGGTGTCCAACCGGGAGCCATACATCCACGTCGGGCAGGGAGGCAAGGTCGAGGTCTGGCGACCCGCGAGCGGACTGGTCACGGCGCTCGAGCCGATCATGCGCGCCTGCTCCGGGACATGGATCGCCCATGGCAGCGGCTCCGCCGACCGCGAAGTCGTGGACCGGCACGACCGCGTCGCCGTGCCGCCCGAGGCGCCCGCCTACACGCTCCGGCGAGTCTGGCTCACCCCCGAAGAAGAAGCCGGTTACTACTATGGCTTTGCCAACGAGGGCATCTGGCCGCTCTGCCATATCGCGCACGTCAGGCCCACTTTCCGGTCCTCGGATTGGGAGCAGTACGAGCGGGTGAACCGGCGCTTCGCGGAGGCGGTGGTGCAGGAGGCAAACTCGTCCGATCCCATCGTGCTGGTGCAGGACTACCACTTCGCGCTGCTGCCCCGGATGATCCAGGAGGCGCTCCCGGCGGCCACGGTCATCGCCTTCTGGCACATCCCGTGGCCCAATCCCGAGGCGTTCGCAATCTGCCCGTGGCGGGAGCAGCTGCTCGACGGGATGCTGGGGAGCAGTATCCTCGGGTTCCACACCCAGTTTCACTGCAACAACTTCATCGATACCGTCGACCGGCTGCTGGAGGCCCGGGCCGACCGGGAGATGTTCACCGTGTCCTATCGCGGCAAACTGACCGCGGTCAAACGGTATCCCATCTCGATCGAGTGGCCCCCCGATTCTGCGCTGGTGGCCGAGCCGGTCAAGCAGTGCCGGGAACTGGTCCGCCTGCGTCACGGTCTTCCGCCCGATCATGCGGTGGGCGTCGGGGTGGACCGGCTCGATTACACCAAGGGAATCGAGGAGCGGCTTCGGGCGGTCGAACGCCTGCTGGAGCTCCACCCGGAGTGGGTCGGCGAATTCACGTTCATTCAGATCGCGGCGCCGACTCGCGTGAGCATCCAGGAATACTTCGCCTACGAGCTCCGGGTCCGCTCCCTGGTGCACCGGATCAATGCGCGTTTCGCCGAGGCGAAGCACCCTCCCATCGTACTCCAGATCGATCACCACCAGCCCGGAGAGGTGTACGAGTACTATCGTGCCTCCGACCTCTGCTTCGTCAGCAGCCTCCACGACGGAATGAACCTGGTGGCGAAGGAGTTCGTCTCGTCGCGGACCGACGAGCGCGGCGTGCTCCTCCTCAGCCAATTCACCGGCGCGGCCCGCGAGCTCCCCGAGGCGATCATCGTGAATCCCTACGACACCGATCACTGCGCGGCGGGACTCCACCTGGCGCTCACCATGCCGGCCGGAGAGCAGCGGACCCGCATGCGCATCATGCGAGGCCTGATTCAGGAGTTCAATGTCTACCGATGGGCGGGACGCATGCTGATCGATGCCGCCGGGATGCGGCGGCGGGTTCGGCTGCTGCAGCGCGCGCAGGGGCAGGACGTCTGGCCCCAACCCGCGGGAGGGAGCCGGCGGCAGGAAGCGGCGAGATAGGCGCTACTCAAGATTCCTGAAGCGCTGGTCGAGCCAGGTCGCCAGCCGGTCGATCGTTGCCGTCTCGGGCTCGCCATCTTTGGTCGGGGGGCCAAAATGGGTACCGAGGCCGTCGATCGTGACGACCCAGGGAGGCCGGTCCGGGCGGGTGGCCCGCTTGGGTCCTCTGCGGGCACCCACCCGGCGGCCGCGATAGGTGAACCGCAGCTCGGTATTGGCCATGGAAGACACGCCCCGACCAGCAACACGATACAGCAATCGCGCCGCGGCGTCGAGGGTCTCCGGATTGCCTCAATCCAGCCCGCAAAGGCTTGCATCCCGATGGAGGCCTCCGGCTGCCGCATCGCCGGCACGTTGAGAAACACCAGCGACTGACGCAGGTAATGGTTGGCGCCGAAGCCGGCGATCGCGCCGGAGGAGACGCTTGTCACCGCCCGTGCTAGACCGGGCGGAGTCGTCCGAGCGCACAGGGCGGGGAGCCCGTGCCGGACTCCTCCCCCTTGCTTACCGAGAGGAGCAGCGATAGCTTCTGCACTCGGTAACCGAGGGAGGAGTCTCCGTGAGCAAGCCATCCGACCTGGTCCAGGGTACCTTGGGCCTCCTCATCCTCAAGATCCTGGCCCTCACCCCGCAGAACGGCTGGGCGATCAGTCAGCGCTTGAAACAGCTCTCCTCAGACGTGCTGCAGGTGAGCGATGGCTCGCTCTACCCCGCCCTCCACAAGCTGGAACAAGAAGGCTGGATCACCGCAGAGTGGCGGCCCAGCGAGAACAACCGCCGTGCCAAATTCTATTCGCTCACCCGCCTGGGCCGGCGTCAGCTCGAGCGCGAAACCGAAAACTGGAGGCGGCTCTCGGCGGCCATTACGCAGGTCGTACGGCTCAGGGAGGCCTGATCGATGCGCGCCGAACATTGGCTCCACACGGTCCCGCTCCGGCTCCGCTCGCTGTTCCAGCGTCGCCGGGTCGAGCAGGAGCTCGATGACGAAATCCGCGATCACATCGAGCGGCAGACCGCGGAGAACATCTCGCGGGGAATGAGGCCCGAGCAGGCCCGCACCGTGGCGATGCGCGCCTTTGGCGGCGTGGAGCGCTGGAAGGAGGAAAGCCGGGATACCCGACGCGTGAGCCTTCTTGAGAATTCGTTCCGTGACGTTCACTACGCCCTTCGGTCGCTTCGGCGGAGCCCGGGCTTTACCGCGGTCGCGGGGCTGACGCTCGCTCTGGGCATTGGGGCCACCTCCACCGTCTTCAGCGTCGCGAACACGCTGCTGCTCCGCCCGATGCCGTTCCCGAACGGCGAGCGAATCGCAATCCTGGTTACCCATGACGCTGGCGATCCGCGGCAGGGACCGGCCTCGATCCCCGAGTTCCACGATTGGCAGCAACGGCTGCGTGCGTTTTCCGATGTTGCCGCGCTGTACCGGGACGACTTTCGGCTGATGGCGGGGGACGAGCCGGTGCGCCTGACCGGCGCCGTGGTGACCAGCAACTTCTTCCGGATGCTGGGCGTGCGGCCCGAGCGGGGCCGTTTTTTCAGCGGCCCCGAGGCTCGGGCCGGGGGTCCGCTGGTGGTGGTGGTGAGCCACGGACTTGCCGACCGTTACCTGGGTGGGGTGGAGGGCGCGGTGGGCGCGGTGCTCAAACTCAACGGGCAGCCCTACGACGTCGTGGGCGTGCTCGCGACCGATATGCGGCTACCCGATGGTGCTGAGCTGTGGGTGCCGCTCACGCCGGGACCGAGGGAGACCCAGCGCGGAAACCAGTTTCTGAGCGTGGGCGCGGTGCTCAAGCCCGGCGTCTCTCTCCAGGAGGCGCAGCTCGACCTGAGCGCGGTCGCGGCCGGCCTCGCGCGGGACTACCCGGAGTACAACACGGCTCGTACGGCCGAAGTGGTGCCGCTGCGCGAGCGCTACGTCCAGCGGGCGCGACCGGCCTTCGCCATACTGGTCTGCGCCGCCCTGCTGCTCTTTGCGATCGCCGGCGCGAACGTGGTGAGCCTCCAGCTAGCCCGCGCGACGGCGCGGGCAGGTGAGATCGCCATGCGGTCGGCCCTCGGTGCGTCCCGCTCGCGGCTGCTGCGGCAGCTCCTCACGGAGAGCCTGGTGCTCTCCCTGGTGGGCGGCGGACTCGGCATTGGCTTGGCCGTCGCGGGGAGCAAGCTGGTTGGTCGCGCGATCGGAGCGAACATCCCGCCTTGGATGACGTTTTCAGTCGACGTCCGGGTCCTGGCGTTCACGGTGAGTGCGTCGGTGACGGCTGCCGTGCTCTTTGGATTGGCCCCGGCCCTCCGCTTGGCGCGGGCCGGCGCTGCCGGACTGCGCCCGGGCCAGCGGACGGGACTGGACCTGGCGCGGGGACGCCTGTATCGGGGGGTCGTGGCGACCGAGATTGCGCTCTCGTTGGTGTTGTTGGTCGGGGCTTCGCTCGCATTGCAGAGCTTCCTGCGGATGCAGCGCATCGACCCTGGCTTCGATCCGAGCGGGGTGATCACGTTTCGCCTCGCGCTCGACGGGCCACGCTATCCCGATGCTGCGGTGATCGTCCGCTCGGCTCAAGAGATCGTCCGGGCCGTGCGAGCCCTTCCGGGCATCGCGGACGCCGGACTTGTCGCGCGACTCCCGGTCAGCGGCTGCTGCTCAAGCAGCAGTATCCGGATCGAGGGCCAACCGGTGGACCCGGGTCACGAGCCGGAGGTGTGGTTCAACGTGATCTCGCCGGGGTATTTCGAGGCGATCGGCCTTCCGCTCGTCGCTGGGCGCGACTTTACCGAGCGCGACGGCGTTTCCGCGGCGAAGGCGTACATCGTGAATGAGGCGTTCGCCAAGAAGTTCTGGCCGGGTGAAAGCGCGTTGGGAAGGCGGGTCATGCGTGGGTCGGGCCCGGTCGAGATTGTCGGCGTGGTGCGGGATCTCCGCCAGTACGGACTGCTTGATGTGGCGGAGCCCACGCTCTATGTCCCGCACGCGCAGGACCCGTGGGGCGGCTTCTCGATCGCGGCACGGGTCCAAGGGCGAGATGCCGCGTCGGTCACTTCCGAGATCCGCCAGGCGGTGCGGTCGATCGATCCGGAGCTTCCGGTGTTCGACATCGCCACGATGCGTGAGCGCATCGGATGGACGCTCGCCAGCCAGCGCCTCTTCGGTCGGCTGTTCGGTTCTTTCGCGCTCATTGCGCTCATCCTTGCGTGCGCGGGAGTGTATGGTGTGACCGCGTATTACGTCGCGCGGCGCACGAACGAGATCGGAGTGCGCATGGCGCTCGGGGCCGATCGCGGCCGGGTCCTCGCGTTGGTGCTCCGCCAGGCAATTGCACTCGTAGGGGTCGGCGTGACCGTGGGGACGCTCGGCTCGGTAGCGGCGGCGGCCGCGCTGGCCCACGTGCTGTACGGCGTGTCCGCCCGCGAGCCGATGATTTACGCGGTTGGCGCGCTCGCGCTCACGATCACCGTCGGGATTGCCATGGTGTTGCCGGCTCGGCGCGCGGCCGGGATCGATCCCATGCGGGCGTTGCGCGCGGAGTAGGGACTGCGCCTCCGCCCAATCCGCCGGGACGACGTCGGCCCGGATCCCGCGAGAGGGGGATCGCCGAGTGGGACCATCGTGCTTTGCTGCGGGCTTGGAGTCATGACACTGCACTGGTGCCGCCGATGCACACGATCGCCGCGCTTGCTGCGTCGACGAGGGTCTGTGCGTCCTTCGCCGCCTGCCGGCTCAGGAAGGTCACGTTGCCGACAGCATTACGGACCGCGTCGGGGACGTGGCAGCTGCGGAGGACGCCCTGCCGGAGACATTCATCGCGGCGAGGCCTCGGTGCGGGCCTGGCCGCTGGGTACTGCGCGCAACGCGGCAAGGCGTTCGCGGAGGCGCAGGGTTGGAGCGCGCGCGGAGGACGTCGCGCCATCGGGGCTACTGCTCTCGGTATCTACAGGATCGAGTCGCCAAAGATGGCGCATGACAAGCGGTTGCTTCGGTCATCCGCCAGAGCGTGGCTCCGGATAACGCGCTATGCTACTCCCAAATTACCAAATTCCCATGGCTATTGCGCTCGTCTGGCGCTCGTAAACGACGAGCCCCGCCGGGATGCTTCCGGCGGGGCTTCCAGTATGCGGGGATGGCCTTGGTAGAGTCGAACTACCGACCCCACTATCAGGACCGGGCTCAACCCCACATGCCGAAACCCGTCACGCTTCCGCTGATCGCGCCCAGCACCGCATAGATGATGATCGCGGAGACGATGGCGGCGATGGTGTAGCCGACCGTCCGATCCTCAGGCGATTTCATCAGCACCGGAAGCCCCAGGTAGAGCAACGCCAGGGAATAGAGGCCAAGAATGCCGAGGGCGCGAAGCCCGGGGACCAACAGGAAGATCCCGGCCAGCCACGAGGCCGTGCTGGAGTAAGCCGCCAGCTTGAGTGCTTGCAGCCGATTCTTGACGCCCCCGAACGTGGGCGCCAGCGCGTCGATGATGAGCGCGAGGACGTACACACCCACCAGCGCCCCGATATACTGCACCAGGGCGCCGGTCAGACCCCGCAGGAACGGGACCCGGTAGGTGACACCCAGGACGCCATAGCCGATGAGGGAGCCGCCGATGAATCCGGCTGCCGCCGGAATCGCGGCGAGCGGGATGATGTACCCGGCATAAAGCGAGCCCGCATCGGTCGGCTCGGAGTCGATGACCGACCACTCTTGGCGCGGCTGCAGCAGGATGTTCTTGACTCGCTCGACGATGCTCACGATGGGCTCCGGTGGGGACCGGAAAGCTACCACGCGAGCAGGATAGCGCCAGGGCCCGCTCCGCTCCAACCAACTGAGCTACAACACCACGGCGCCCGCATCGCGAACGATGGGGCGCCGCAGCGTTTCCACGGGCACATTTCACCTGACACCGCAGCAGAGACCGGAGGGTAACTTCATGGGCCCGGCGCGATTCGAACGCGCGACCTCTTGCTCCGGAGGCAAGCGCTCTATCCAGCTGAGCTACGGGCCCTAGGCGATCTCCAAGTATATCGGGGCGCCGGGATTTGAACCCGGGACCTCCTGCTCCCGAAGCAGGCGCGCTACCAGGCTGCGCTACGCCCCGTTGTAAGTGATCAGGGGTCAGAGATCAGTGGTCAGGGAACCACCCCCCCCAACCCAATGCTGTGCTCCGCTGAACCCTGACCTCTGACCACTGACCCCTAGTCACATGCGCCCTGAGGGATTCGAACCCCCAGCCTTCTGATCCGTAGTCAGATGCTCTATCCAGTTGAGCTAAGGGCGCGCTGGGGAGTGGGCGGTACAAGATTCGAACTTGTGACCTCTACGATGTCAACGTAGCGCTCTAACCAGCTGAGCTAACCGCCCGAAACGAAGACGGTAGGACGGGAAGGCGGTTAGGCGGTAGGTGGCTCACCCGTCAACCTACCTGCCTACCGTCCTACCGGCCTACCGTCCTGCCGACCATAGCGGGGGTGGGATTTGAACCCACGACCTCCGGGTTATGAGCCCGGCGAGCTACCAGACTGCTCCACCCCGCGACGTTGACTGCGCCTGCGTCCTTCCTGTCGAGAGCGGGAAACGGGACTCGAACCCGCGACCCCAACCTTGGCAAGGTTGTGCTCTACCAACTGAGCTATTCCCGCGAGGAACGGGCTCCCAACCTATGTACCCCGCCCGGCCTTCGCAACTCGGATCACGGCATCGCCACCCGGCGCGAATGGAGGCGAGGGGGATCGAACCCCTGACCTCGTGAATGCCATTCACGCGCTCTCCCAACTGAGCTACGCCCCCGCTATATTCTGCTCTCGCCGGGAGGGCGGCCGCAGCACGGCAAGGTAGCCGGACCCTCAGGGTGTGTCAAGCAAAAAACACTCCATTTCACCACTGATGAACAAGCCGAGGCACCGGAAGCGCGACACCGCCGCCTCGCTCGGCGTGTTCGATGCGGAGCGGGACATGCTGGACCTCTATCTCCACGAGGTCAGCAAGTCCGCGCTGCTCACTCCGGCCGAGGAAATCGCGGTGGCCCGGCGGGTCCGGGCGGGTGACGAAGCGGCGATGCACGAGCTCGTCGTCCGAAATCTCCGCTTCGTCATTTCCGTCGCCAAGCGGTATCAGAATCGCGGTATCGCGCTCGTGGATCTGATCGGCGAGGGCAACCTGGGCCTCCTCACCGCGGCCCGGAAGTTCGATCCCGACCATGGGGTGAAATTCATCTCCTATGCCGTGTGGTGGATCCGCCAGGCGATACTTGCGGCGATCGCGCGCCAGGGCCGGACCGTCCGGGTGCCGCTCAACCGCACCGCCGACCTCTCCCGGGTGCTCCGTTCGACCGAGACGCTTCGGCAGCAGCTCGGGCGCGAGCCGACGCCGGAAGAAGTCGCCGCCTCGGTCGGGCTCGCGGTCGACCTGGTCCAGTCGCTCGCCGCGCTCAACACCGCCGATCTCCGGCTCGATGCGCCGCTGGCGGCCGGGGGAGACCGGTCGGCGATCGACCGGTTCAGCGCCTCCGGCCTGGGTGACGCCGAGCAAGACGTGATGGACCGGTTTCTCACCGAGGAAATCCACGCCGCGCTGGCGACGCTCACGCCCCGCGATGCGAAGGTGCTACGGCTCTACTTCGGCCTCGAGGGCGGACAGGAGCACACTCTCGAGGAGATCGGCGTGATTTTCGGCATCACGCGGGAGCGGGTTCGACAGCTGCGCGACCGCGCGCTGCGGCGGCTGCGCGAAGGGGAAGTCGGGCGCGCGCTCGCGAGCTTTGCCGCGTGAACCGGGTCCGGGAATTCTTCGTCCTGAGCGGACGCTGGGTCATCGAGGGGCGCCGCGCGCTCGCCGACGCGACGGTCTGGCGTCCGCTGCTCTTCGCGCAGATGCGAAAGCTCGGTGTCGATTCGCTTCCGGTGGCGGTGTTCGTCGCCGTGTTCACCGGCATCGTGCTGGCGCTGCTCTCCTCGTACATGTTCACCCGTGCCATCCCGCTCTATTTCGTCGGCACGCTGGTGACCAAGGCGGTGATGCTCGAGCTGGGTCCGGTGCTCACCGGCATGGCGCTGGCGGGCAGGGTCGGGGCCAACGTCGCCGCCGAGCTGGGCACGATGCGGGTGACGGAGCAGGTGGACGCGCTCGAAACGCTGGCCATCAGCCCGCACGCCTATCTGGTCACCCCGCGGGTGATCGCCGCGATCCTGATGTTCCCCGTGGTGACGGCGGTGGCCATGGCCGTCGGCGTGCTCTCCGGCTGGTTCACGGCGGTCAACCTGCTCGATCTCTCGTCGGTCGAGTTCCTCCGCGGCGCCCGGCAGTTCTACAACTTCAAGGACATCTGGTTCGGGCTGGTCAAGAGCGCGAGCTTCGGCGGCGTCGTGGCCACGATGGGATGCTTCGAGGGCTTGAACGCCCGGGGCGGCGCGGAAGGAGTCGGCCGCGCGACCACGCGCGCCGTCGTCCTCGGCTGTCAGGCGATTCTCGTTCTCGACGCCTTCTGGGCGTTGGTGCTCCTGTGAGAGGCGAGGCAAGGAGGCAAGGAGGTAAGGAGGCAACGGATTTTTCCTTTGCCTCTTTGCCTCAGTGCCTCTGTCCGTCCCCATGATCGAATTCCAAGACGTCCACAAGTCCTTCGGCGCGCGCATCGTCCTCGATGGCCTCTCGCTCACCATTCCCGAGGGCCAGACGACGGTGCTGATGGGCTTTTCGGGCACCGGGAAGAGCGTCGCGCTGAAACACATCGTCGGCCTGCTCGAGCCGGACGCCGGGCGGGTGCTGGTCGACGGCCAATCGGTCGGCGACCTGGACTACGGGGAGCTGATGCGGCTCCGCACCCGCATCGGATTCGTCTTCCAGTTCGCCGCCCTGTTCGACTCGCTCACGGTGCACGACAACCTCGCGCTCGGTCTCAGGCGACAGGGGCTCCCGCCCGAAGAGATCGCGACCCGGGTGCAGGAAAGCCTCCGCCTGGTCGAGCTCCCCGATGCCGAACAGCGGTTTCCCGCCGAATTATCCGGCGGGATGCGGAAACGCGTCGGCATCGCGCGGGCGATCGCGCTCCGGCCGCGCTACATTTTGTACGACGAGCCCACGACCGGGCTCGACCCGGTCACGACGGCGGCGATGGACGACTTGATCGTACGAGCCCGGCATGAGCTCGGCGCCACGAGCATGGTCGTCACCCACGATGTCCGGAGCGCGTTTGCCGTCGCGGACCGGATCGCGTTTCTGCACGAAGGACGGATCAGGCAGTCCGGGACCGTGGATGAAATCCGCGAGACCGTCGATCCGCTGGTGCGCGGATTCATCCACGGACGTCCCGCGACGGGAGAGCGCGCGTGAAACGATCCAATGAGTTCGCGGTCGGTCTTGCGGTCCTCGGTGCGGCCGCCCTGGTGGTCGTGGGCGCGGTGGCCCTCGGGCAGCTTCGCATCGGCCGCGCTGACGATGTGCGCACCGCGCGCTTTCGCTCGATCGGGGGACTGGGCGCCGGCGCAAGCGTCACACTGCGCGGCGTGAAGGTGGGACGGGTCGCGGCGATCCGCGTGGCTCCGGACGACTGGGTTGAAGTCGACTTCCGCCTCAAGCCGGACCAGCGGCTCCCCGACCGCCCCGCCGCGATCGCCGCGCCCGCGACACTGTTCGGCGAGTGGCGGGTCAACATCATCGGCTACGAGGAAGCGTCTTCCGACCGCGGGATCCAGGCGCAGCTCGCTGAAGCCGCGGCGGCCGGGGCGGACATCTGGCCCGGCACCACGCTGCCGGACATCGGTGAAATCACCCTGCAGGCAAGCCGCATTGCCGGCGACATCGGCGTCATTACCAACCGGATCGAGGGCGCGCTCGATTCCAATGCGGTGGCCGATGTGCGGGCCAGCCTCAGGGATCTCCGCGCCACGGTCGTGCGCCTGACCGAGATGGCCAACTCCCAGAGCGACAACCTGGGCAGGCTGACCACGAACCTCACCCGGACCTCGGGCGAGGTGGACGTGGCCGCCGGGCGTTTCAACACCGTGCTGGGCAGGGTCGATTCGGCCACGATGAACGGACAGCTCCAGGAGCTGGTGAGCTCGACCCGGCAAACCAGCACCGCGCTTCGGGAAATGACCGCCGACATGCAGGCCATCGTCAACGACGTCAAACAGCACCGCGGAAGCCTGGTGCGGGTGCTGGAAGCGAGCGACTCGCTGCTGACCCGGGTGCAGAGCGGGCGAGGGACACTGTCGCTCCTGGCGAGCGATTCGGCGCTGTACCACGAGGCCACCCGGACGGTGCAGCAGATGAGGCAGCTTCTCGCGGATATTCAGGCGAATCCGAGGAAGTACTTCAGATTCTCGGTGTTCTAAATGAGGGCTATCGGCTATCGGCTCACCGCTCACCGCTCACCGCTTACGACTGCTCGTGGCTAAGCGGAAGCCCGAGCGCGAGGTCTCCGCCGGCGGGATCATCTTCCGTCGCGATGCCGAGGGCGTGCTTCGCTTCCTCCTGATCCGGGATTCCTACGACAACTGGGGTTTCCCGAAGGGTCACCTGGAAGAGGGCGAGTCACCCGCGGACGCCGCCCTGCGGGAAACCGCGGAGGAAACCGGGCTTTCCGCTCTTCGCCTGCACGGACCGATCCGGATCATCGACTGGCATTTCCGGTTCCGGGGCCGATTCATTCACAAGTTCTGCCACTTCTTCCTGTTCGAATCCGCCGACGGAGCGGCGGTGCCCCAGCGGGATGAGGGCATCACCGATTGCCGGTGGTGCGCGCTCGACGAGGCGCTCACGGACCTCAGCTATGAGAACGCGCGCGGGGTGCTGCGCCGCGCCGGCGATATGGCCCGTACCCTGGTGGCCGCGGGAGCCGGTCGTCCCCGCTCGGTACCCCGGCCCATCGCCCCGGCCTGACCGATGCCCGCCATCGCCGCCCTGCTCGACAGCCGGGCCGCGCTGGGCGCGCTTCGCCGCTCGCTGCCGAGTGGATCCTCGCCGGTCGTGGCCTGTCGCTCGGCGAGCGGACTCACGCGCGTGATCTCGGGCCGCCTGCTCGAAGTCATCGTGCTCGGTTCCGGTGCAGCCCGCCGTCTCGATCTGTTGTCTCTCCGAGCGCGATATCCTGGAATTCCGGTCGTCGCCTACGGCATACTCCGGTCGGAAGACTCGGAGCTCCTGGTCGGATGGCATCGGCTCCCGGTGGCGGCCGTACTGGTCGAAGGCGTGGATGATTCGGTGGCCGGCGACCTCGTCATGCGGCATTCGGTGAGCGCACGGCGCCGCGCCGCACTGGGCGACGCTCCCCGATTGCTACGGTTGACCGAGCCGCTGCAACGCGCGACCTGGGACCGCCTGATCCGGGGCGGCGGGCGCCCGCCCCGCACCGCCCGCCTCGCCAGGGAAATGGGCGTCTCCCGGGAACATCTATCCCGGCAATTCGGCGCCGGCGGTGCTCCGAATCTGAAGCGGGTGGCCGACCTGCTGAGTGTGCTGGCGGCGCTCTCCCTTCTCGCGAATCCCGGTTACCGGGTGCGTCAAGTCGCCCGGCTCCTCCGGTTCTCGACGCCCAGCCACCTCCGGGCCATGGTCCGCCGGATCACCAACCTCGATCTCCCGGAGGCTCAGAAACTGGGGGAGCGGGAGGTGCTGGGTCGCTTCCTCCGGAGCGGGGCCCGAAGCAGGGGATGAGCCGGCCGGTCTTGCCCGAGCCGAAGTCTTGTGATATTTTTCACAAGCCACTGGAACGCACCGATTCACCGCATTTTCACACCAGGACCCATGGCGACCGACTCGATACTTCGTCCCGGCGAGATCAAGGGCATCCTCCTCAAGGAAATCGAGGCGGCGAACCTCGGCCAGGCCGACACGGCCGATGTGGGGACCACTCTCGAAGTCCGCGACGGCGTCGCGCGCATCTACGGGCTCAAGTCCGCGCTTTCGGGGGAGATGCTGGAGTTCACCTCCTCCGAGACCGGCGAGATCATCAACGGCCTCGTGTTGAATCTCGAGCAGGACAACGTGGGCGCCGCGATCATGGGCGACTACCTCAAGCTGAAGGAAGGCGACGAGGTGCGCTGCACCGGACGCCTCCTCGAGGTGCCGACCGGACCGGCCATGCTGGGACGGGTGGTGAACGCGCTTGGCCAGCCGGTGGATGGCCGCGGCCCGATCCAGACGTCGGCGCGCCGGCCGGTCGAGATGATCGCACCCGGCATCATCGTCCGGCAGCCGGTCAAGGAGCCGCTGCAGACCGGCATCAAGGCCATCGACGCGATGATTCCGATCGGTCGGGGTCAGCGCGAACTCATCATCGGCGACCGGGGCACCGGCAAGACCGCGATCGCGGTGGATACGATCATCAATCAGAAGGGCGCCGGCGTCATTTGCGTGTACGTGGCGATCGGGCAGAAGCGCTCGACCGTCGCGACGGTGGTGGAGAAGCTCAAGGAAGCCGGGGCGATGGATTACTCCATCGTTGTGGTCGCCTCCGCGTCCGAGCCCGCCCCGCTGCAGTTCATCGCACCGTACGCCGGCTGCGCCATCGCCGAGCATTTCATGTACGAAGAGGGGAAAGCCACCCTCTGCGTGTACGACGACCTGACCAAGCAGGCCGCGGCGTACCGGCAGATGTCGCTCATCCTGCGGCGCCCGCCGGGCCGCGAGGCGTATCCGGGCGACGTGTTCTACCTGCACAGCCGCCTGCTCGAGCGGGCCGCAAAGATCTCCGCGGACTCCGCAGCCATCCGCTTTGATCCGCGAATCAAGAAGCCGGGCGGCTCGCTCACCGCGCTCCCGATCATCGAGACCCAGGCGGGCGACGTCTCGGCGTACATCCCGACCAACGTCATCTCGATCACCGACGGACAGATCTTCCTCACCACCGATCTGTTCTATTCGAACGTGCGTCCCGCGGTGGACGCCGGCATCAGCGTGAGCCGAGTGGGCGGCAACGCGCAGATCAAGGCGATGAAGCAGGTGGCCGGGCCGCTCCGCCTCTCGCTGGCGCAGTACCGCGAGCTCGAGGCGTTCGCGCAGTTCGGCTCCGACCTCGACGCCGCCACGCAGCGCCAGCTGGCGCGCGGCGCCCGTCTGGTCGAGGTGCTCAAGCAACCGCAGTACCAGCCGGTTCCGGTGGAGCGCCAGGTCGCGATCATTTACGCGGTGACCAATGGCTTCCTCGACGACGTGGATCTCAAGCAGATCCGGCAGTGGGAGCGGGATTTCCTCGAGTACGTGGCGAATGCGCCGGGCGGAATCCTCGAGGGAATCCGGACGAAGAAGACCCTCGACGCGGACCTGACGGCCAGCCTGAAGGCCGCCGTCGAGGCGTTCAAGCCGCTGTTCCGGGCCGAGTAGAGTGGCGGGCAAGGGCGGGAAGCTCCGGGGGCGGATCAAGTCCGTCCAGAACACCCGGAAAATCACCCGGACGATGGAGCTGGTCGCGACCAGCAAGCTGAAACGCGCCCAGGATCGCGTGGTGGCGGCCCGTCCCTACGCCGAGGCGCTGCGCCAGGTGCTCGCCGATCTGGTGACACCGGAGCTGTCGGCGCAGTTCCCGCTGCTCCGCCGGCCCGCGCCGCCGGGCAAGGGCGGCCCCACCCGCGCGGCGGTCATTCTGGTGACGTCGAACCGCGGCCTCGCCGGCGCTTTCAACTCGAATCTGATCAAGGAAGCGCGCCGCCGGATCGAGCGGCTGGAGTCCGAAGGGTTCACGGTGGATATCCACGCCATCGGGAAAAAGGGCGCGGGCTTCTTCAAGTATCTGAAGCGCCCGCTCGCCGCCGACCGGCAGGACATCGGCGACAAGCCCACCGCCGATCACGCCGCGAGCGTGGTGGCGCCGCTGATCGAGGCCTACGAGGCGGGGCAGCTCGCGAGCGTCGATCTGGTGTACGCGAAGTTCGTGAGCGCGCTCACGACGCCGCCGACGGTCGCTCGCATCCTGCCGGTGGAGCCGCCCGCCGACCGCACCCGCCGCCCCGATTACATCCTGCGACCCGATCCCGCCGCGATCCTGGAGCAGTTGCTTCCGCTCTACGTGCGGAACATGATCTATCGGGGGCTGGTGGAGACCGTGGCCGGCGAGCAAGGTGCCCGTCGCACTGCGATGAAGAACGCAACGGACAACGCGGGCGAGATCATCGAGTATCTGACCCGGACCTACAACCGCCAGCGCCAGGCGGCGATCACGCAGGAAATTTCGGAGATCGTCGGCGGGGCGGCGGCCCTCGGCTAGGCGGAAGGGCGGGCAGGCGGGAGGGCGGGAAGTCTACCGCCTTACCGCCCAACCGCCCTGCCGCCCGAACAAAGAACCTGACGAACAAAGGGAACCACGCACATGGCAACAACCGTGGCTGCTGAAAAGAACGTCGGAAGCGTCGTCCAGATCATCGGCCCGGTGCTTGACGTCGAGTTCGCCCCCGATCATCTCCCCGAGATCTACTCGGCGCTGCTGGTCGAGGACGCGAGCGGCGCGCTCCCCGTTCGCCTGGTGGCGGAGGTGCAGCAGCACATCGGCCAGAATCAGGTTCGGGCGGTGGCGATGAGCTCGACCGACGGCGTGGTGCGCGGGATGAAGGCGCTGGACACCGGCGGACCGATCACCGTGCCGGTGGGCGCCCCGGCGCTGGGGCGGATTCTCAACGTGCTCGGCGAGCCGGTGGACGGCGGTGAGGCGATTCCCGCAGGGACCGAGCGCTGGGCCATCCACCGGGAAACCCCGAAATTCGTCGACCTGGAGCCCAAGACGACGATCTTCGAAACGGGCATCAAGGTCATCGACCTGATCGCTCCGTTCGTGAAGGGCGGCAAGATCGGGCTCTTCGGTGGCGCCGGTGTCGGCAAGACGGTCGTCATTCAGGAGCTCATCAACAACGTGCAAAAGGGCCACGGCGGCCGCTCGGTCTTCTGCGGCGTGGGCGAGCGGACCCGCGAGGGCAACGACCTGTATCTCGAGTTCAAGGAAGCCGGCATCCTGGGCTCGGTGGCGCTGGTCTACGGGCAGATGAACGAGCCGCCCGGGGCGCGGCTCCGAGTCGGACTCTCGGGGCTCACCATCGCGGAGTATTTCCGTGATGTCGAAGGCCAGGACGTGCTGCTCTTCATCGACAACATCTTCCGCTTCACCCAGGCGGGATCCGAGGTATCGGCGCTGCTCGGCCGGATGCCGAGCGCGGTCGGGTATCAGCCGACCCTGGGCACCGAGATGGGCGATCTGCAGGAGCGAATCACCTCGACCAAGAAGGGCTCGATCACCTCGGTGCAGGCGATCTACGTGCCCGCCGACGACCTGACCGACCCGGCGCCGGCCACGGCGTTCGCGCACCTCGACGCGACGGTCGTGCTGAGCCGCGCCATCTCCGAGCTCGGCATTTATCCCGCGGTCGATCCGCTCGACAGCTCGAGCCGGATCCTCGATCCGCAGTTCGTCGGGCTCAGACACTACAACGTCGCCGTCGGGCTGCAGCGCACCCTGCAGCGCTACAAGGCGCTCCAGGACATCATCGCGATCCTCGGGATGGACGAGCTCTCCGAGGACGACAAGCTCATCGTCGGACGCGCACGCCGGCTGCAGCGGTTCCTGTCGCAGCCGTTCTTCGTGGCCGAGCAGTTCACCGGATTCCCCGGCAAGTACGTCAAGCTCGAAGACACCATCGCGAGCTTCGAGCGGGTCCTGTCGGGGGAGTTCGATCACCTGCCCGAGCAGGCGTTCTACATGCAGGGTGGCATTGACGACGTGATCGCACGAGCCAAGGAGCTCGCGGCATCGTGATGCGGGTTCTGGTGATCAGTCCCGAGCGGGCGGTCTTCGACGGAGAGGCGGACAGCGTCGTCGCTCCCGCGTACGACGGCGAGGTGGGTATTCTTCCCCGGCACGCGCCGTTCATGACGCTGCTCGGACGGGGGACGCTCGCCATTCGGCACGGGGGCGCAACCAGCCGGTTTCGTGTGCAGGGCGGCTTCCTGCAGGTCGTCTCCAACACCGTCCGCGTTGTCGCCGAATCCGTCCAAGGAGAATCTGATGCCGCGTAAGCTGCTGGCCGCCCTCCTCGTCGTCGTCGCCACTCCGCTCGCCGCCCAGTCCACCGGTACTCCCGTGTTCCACGCCCCCTACCGCGCATTCGACCGGTACGAGATCGGGGCCAACGTTTCAGACGCGGGAAACATCGCGGTCGAGGGCTTCTACGGCTTCAGCCATTCCGGTGCCAAGTGGGATTTCGCCCTCCGCGCCGGAGTCCAGGACAACGGGACCTGCTGCAAGGCAGCCCTCCTGGTCGGGCTCGACGCCCGGTACCGGATCATCGATCAGAGCGACGACTTCCCGCTCGACGGCGCGCTGATCACCGGCGTCGGCAGCCATCTGGCCAGCGGCAGCTCGTTCCTGTTCATCCCGATCGGAATCTCGCTGGGCCGCCGGGTTAACTTCGAAGGGTCCAGCTCGAGCCTGGTGCCGTATGCCGAGCCGGTCATCGTGCCCAGGTTCGGCGACGATGACAGCGAGGTGCTCGTCGCCCTCGGTCTCGGAGCCGATCTCCGGATCAACCGGCGGGTCGAGTTCCGACTGGGCATCGGCATCGGCGATATCGAGAACTTCTCGATCGGCTTCTCGCTTACCCGCTGAGCACATCCCGAGGGGCTCGCGCCCCGGAGATCCGCATGACACGACGCACGCGCCTTCTGGCGCTCCTCCTCTTCGCGGCCGCCGGCAATGCCGGCGGCCTTGTCGCGCAGGTCGCCGGGTTACCGGTGCGCAACGCGGGCGTGGGTACCGGCGTCGGCATCGCCGCCGACGTCGGCTTCCCCAATGCAGCCGCAGGGAAAGGGATTGCGGCCGGCCTCTCGGGAGCCATCGGGTTGGGGCCCCTGGGCTTCACCGGCACGGTGGCCACCTGGAATCCCAAGGGTCCCGGAGAGAGTGTCACCTCGGTCGGCGCTACCGGAAACCTCAAGATCATCGGCGGTCCGCTGATTCCGGTCTCGGTCACGTTGCAGGCCGGCGCGGCGCGGTTCACCCAGGACGCAACCACCATCGAGGGCGATCCCTTTTCCACCAGACAGTGGCACTTCCCTTTGGGTGTGGGGATCGCGCTCACCATTCCGAATCCGGTCTTTTCGATCAAGCCCTGGGTGGCGCCGCGTCTGGATGTCACCCGGGTGACCCAATCCGACGGCGGGACCGCGACCACGAACACCAACACGGATGCGGATTTCGGTCTCAGCGGCGGCGTTGACCTGGGTTTTCTCAATGGTCTCACAATTCGGGCGATGTATGATCGGGTGTCCCGCGGTGGCGGGGTCAACGTTTCGACGATAAGCCTCGGCCTGGGATTCAAGGTGGGTACGTGAGAGCCGCTTTGGTCACCGTCGTTGCCCTCTCGCTGCTGTTGACCGGTGCCTGCGCGCAGACCTTCGACGCGACGACCCTCGGAGTCCCGGCGACGATGGCCGCGGCGCCCGGCGACCCGACGCAGGGAACGGCCTTTCGCACCACGTCGCACACGGTTCATGCGATCTTCGGGCTGCTGCCGGTCAGTCAGGCCAATCTGCGGAAGTCGCTCTCCCGGCAGCTGGTCGGTGGAGCGGGGATTTCCAATCTGAAGATCAAGACGAAGAGCCGCTGGACCGACGTCCTGGTCACCGCACTCACCCTCGGCCTCGTGGTGCCCAAGACGGTGATCTACGAAGGCATCATCACGGGGCGCTGACGCCCCTTCCGAGCATCAATCGCTCGACGAGGCCGGCGCTCCGGGCAGCAGCCCCGAGCCCGGCCTCGACGCTTTCCAGACCCCTCCGGCCGGCCGCGGCCGCATGGGCAGGATTCCGGAGCAGTGCGAGCCAGATGGCCGCCAGCGGATTCGCTCCGGCGTGGGTCGCGCCGGCGTCGAGATCCAGCCAATCAGGAAACTCCCGGGATACGACGATGGCCGCTCGCCGGGAGAGCAGCAACTCGGCGTCCCGGTTGCCGCCCCATCGCGGCCCGAACAACACCGGAACGGCGCACGCCGCCGGCTCGACGACGGAATGCAGCCCCGTCGTTCCGTATCCGCCCCCGACATACGCGATGGCTGCCCCCGTATAGAGTCCCGCGAGCACCCCCACCCGATCGACGATCAGCAGCGGGGCAGGGCCATTCGCCTGGCTGAGCCGGACCGGGGCCGGCAGATCAAGCGCCAGCGCCTGGGCCTCGAGTCGCGCCAGGTGTCCGGGCGTGGGCTCATGCGGCACGACGATGAGCCGCGCCTCGGGACGGGCGGCGCGCACCGCGCGAAATGCGGGGAGGAGGACGTCCTCGTCGGCTTCCCAGGTGGAGCCAGCGACCATCGCGGGGGCTCCATCCACGAGCGGACGGAGGGAATCCCCAGTCGGGCTTTTCCGGAGTTTCTCGACAACGCTGTCGTAGCGCGGATCACCGGTGACCTCGATCCGGCTCGGCGCGACTCCCAGGAGGACGAGGCGCTCGGCGTCTTCCCTGGAGATCGCACCGGCGGCATCGACCGCGGCATAACCGGGGCGAAGCACCGCACGCGCGGGCCAGCGGAGACGTCCCGAAACCGGGCTCACGGTCGCGGCAATGATTCCGATCGCGACGCCGCGCGCGCTCGCGCGCGTGGCGAGCTCGGGCCAGAGGTCGAGCTTGCTGAATACGATGGCCGTGGGATCGAGGGCGTCGAGCGCGGCATCGACATCCCGGCCCCGGTCCCAGGGGAGATAGTCGGTGATATCGGCAGGCTGTCGCCGGGCGAGACTCTGCGCGGAGGGGCTGAAATAGGTATAGGCGATCTGCCATTCCGGGTGCGAGGCGCGCAGCATCTGGAGCACGACCTCGGCCTGGTGCCCTTCGCCCACGGAGGGAGCGTGCATCCAGAGTAGCGGCCGCGCGGAGACCCTCGCGGTGGCACTCCAGGCAGCCAGACGCTGCAGCACGCCCTCACGGCCGCGGAGTCCCTCCCGTGCCTTCGGGTCAAATCGCGCATAGAGGGGAAGGAGCCCGCGAGCCAGTGCGATGGCGCACCGGTAGGAGAGCGGGGTGGCAGGCATTGCGAAATGTGGAAGCCCGGGGTGTCGGCGTCAAAGGGAGCAGGGTCCCATTAGTTTTTCCGGATGCCGCCGGCACCCTCCTCGTACTGGTCTGCCTCCCGGGCGCCCCGTCACAGCCTGCTGTTCGCCCTCCCGCTCCTCGTGCTGTACGAAGTGCTCGCGTTCGCACTGAGCGGCAGCGAGCTGGGAGAGGTCCGCAACGGGGCGGACGTGCTGCTGAAAAGCGTCTTCATCGCGCTGGGAGGACGCTACGGGGTGACCGGGTTCAGCCTGGTGCTCGCCGGGATCGGTGGGTTGCTGGTGTGGCGGGACCGCCGGGCCGGTGGCTCGATCCGCCCCGGACTTTTTCCGATGATGCTCGCCGAGTCGGTCGCCTATGCGCTGCTGCTGGGTGGAGTCGTCAGCGCGCTGACTTCGTTGCTGCTCCGCGGCCGCCTCGCGCTCATCGCTGCTCCGGCGGCCGCGGGTGGCGACACCATCGCCTTCGCGCTCCCCACCCAGCTGATGATCTCCCTCGGGGCGGGGATCTACGAGGAGTTGCTCTTCCGCGTCATGCTGGTTTCCGCGCTCGCGGCCGCAGCCCGGGTGCTTCTCGGACTGCGGCCCCTTCCGGCGGGAGTTTTTGCCGCGGTGGTCGGCGCGCTGATTTTTTCACTGTTCCATTATGTCGGCCCGTACGGGGACACCTTCACGCTCCCGTCCTTTACCTTCCGCGCCATCGCGGGACTGGTCTTCAGCGCGCTGTACCTGCTCCGGGGGCTCGGCATCACCGCCTGGTCGCACGCGCTGTACGATGTTTTTCTGTCCCTCGCGCGCTAGGCGATGTCCGGTCTCGTGTCCTGCAACATTCCCCGATCGGCATCCGTCATGACTGGACGCCTGTTCGTACACCTTCAATCTCGGATTCCCCCGCGCAGATGACTCGTTCCTTTCTCCGTGCTCTTGGTGCGCTCGCCGGCCTCTACCTGCTCCCCATCGCGCTGACCGGTCAGGGGCCGGATCCCTGGGCGCAGCTTTCGCGGGAACGCACTCACGCGCCGCGCCCCACTGAAACGGCCATCACGCCCGCCGATCTCATGACCCGGGTATACCGCTTTGCCGACGACTCCATGGGAGGAAGAAACCTCGACTCGCGGGGCAACGCGCTCGGGGCGGAGTACATCGCGCGGGAGCTGGCGCGACTCGGTCTCGAGCCGGCAGGTGATTCGGGGAGTTTTTTCCAGGCGGTGCCCCTGGTCTACCGGATCCTCGATTCGAGCAGGTTCCTCTCCGTCGACGGGGTGCCGCTCACGCCGTGGGCGGAGTACATCCCGCGCGACCAGGGAGCCGCTGCGCGCTCCGTCGACGGCGTGCCGGCTGTGTACGGCGGCACATGGGGCGTTCCGGCTTCGCTGATCAGCCCGGAGGCCGCGGCCGGAAAGCTGGTGGTGCT
>Ga0210377_10000346_pt1 | contig 43695 bp, 44 predicted proteins | sample PLM4_65_b1redo_FD_155480 | JGI IMG/M metagenome (GOLD analysis project Ga0210377, IMG submission 155480) | Groundwater sediment microbial communities from an aquifer in East River, Colorado, USA - PLM4_65_b1 redo | ecosystem: Environmental > Terrestrial > Soil > Riparian zone | place: USA: East...
TTCCCCAGGGAACCTCAGTCGCCCTACGGGCTCCTTTGTTTCCCTGGGATGCTTTAATCTTTGAAGCTATCATATAGATTTCTCCTCCCCGCCCTCTACTCTAATTTACCACAGGGGAGGTGTCTCAGTTATATTGACACAGAGGGAAACTCGGCATTGGCTAACAACCTGAGAACAGGGAGCCAAGTCAATTCCTGCATCTCGCCCCTGCTCTTAGCCGCACGCAATTCTGCCTCCTTAGCTAAACCCTCTATTAGATTCTTTAAGTAATAATTTTTCAAGAAGGGTAAGATTTTTTCAAAATGATATGGCAAGCAAATAACTCTTCCATCTAGAGAGGATGGTATCTTTGCATCCTTATCATAATATTTTAATTTGTCGGCATAGACATCAAAGGCATGGGGGTCAACAAGCACAACGTGTAGATCTTTGTTTCGCCTTGCCGAATCCCACAACATCCTTGTAATGTGTTCATCTCTAAAAGAATAACCTACGACAATAACGGTTTTGCATTTATTAGATTCAAGAATTTGTTTAACAAGGACCAACAACTCCAAGAGAGGTTCAGCATAATCCCATTTTTGCATCGGATAGAGCATCAGATTATCGGCGCTTTCACCCGTAATCAATCGAATCTTGCTTTCCTCGGTCATTACAGGCAATTTAATATAGTTGCCCCTGTCGGTGTGATACCACATTACTGAGCCATGTAGTTTGTACAAGCGAATATCAGTATTTTCAGAGCCAAAAGTCTTAGGATTCCAGTGAACGTCAAATCCATCTTGATAGATCAACTTATGCGCATTACAAAACTGCTCGATACACGTATCATAATTAAGTGAGACGATATCAACGGATTTTAATTCGGAAATGAAATCTAGTAATGGCTGAAGATAAATTATTTTTTCTTCAGATACGATAGTTTTCTTCTTGATAAAATCTTTTAAATCGTTAATTAAGGGCTCCTTTTCGGAATAACCTTTCAAAAGAAATTCACTCTTAAAAAACTGCAGAAGAGGTTCTTCGTCCTTCTTTTGCAATTTTGTCAACGTCTCAAGTAGAAGCTCAATGTCAATCTTTGAACCCCTCCATTTTTCTAGCTTAGATATAACCGCATCAAGCACTTTCCTTTTCCCAGGTTCCTTAATGTTTTTCTGAAATTCATCGACAAAAGCATATGTATGCGGAACTTCCGCAGCGACAGAAGCGCCCGCACCTAAGAAAAAAGCGACGCTTGACGGTTCAATTTGCTCATTCATTTTTCCAACCTCTTCAGATTTTCGGGACGCTGGTTCGCAAAATGCTTTCCCAAGCCCGCTCTACCCCTTCGCCAAAACACTCTCAAGACAAAAGCACGTTAGTTCCCCTGCCTTCTTCCATTCTTAAGGACTTCATGGGGCAAATCTCATTTGATGACATTCGTGTCAACATGTAAGATTTGACCCTTGCTTACTTGCTTACCCCAACGCAATTTCAACAACAACGTCCCTTAGTCGTCCTGGAACATTTCAGAACGTTTCAAATGTGTCCAACTTTTAAATATATTGCAAAGATCGTTACAGCCTTGCCCTTCATGTTTTCTAAAAAAACTCTTGATACAAATAAGTCGTCACATGCCCGGCTTGACGTAATCATGCAACGTATTTAGAACGTATTTGGGGACGTTTCATTTGTAGATATGCAGGAAATTAGAGTACACTGTTTTAGCCAGATAATTTCCAAATCGTCTCACTCTAGTCAAAAATATCATGAAAAGGAAAAAGGCTAAAATCGCAGCTATGCCGATTTCATTTCTAAATGTTTTTAAGTATGCGATAAGATACAATACAAATGTAATCATCATTGCGGAGGTAATGCCGCGATAAAATCCGGTAAGTCCGAGGAAGTTTTCTGTTTCAATATTCTGAGCGTTCATCACAAACTGAAAGCAGATCCAATATGAAGACTTTATCGTCTCCGCAGCATTCAGGCCAGAAGTATTTTGGATGCCAAGAACGCTAACGCATTTATTAAACAGGGAATCAATTGTTTGCAGAGAAAAATCTTTTTGAAATTGATTGTTGAAGTAATTTTTTGGAGGGTAAGAAGCAAAAGGAAACTTATCGATACTGAAATTGGCGATAGCATGAAGGGCATGACCGAACACATACGAGATGATGATGAACAATATTGCCTTCACAACCGGCGACAAACTATTTATACCTGCCGTTGATGATTGGTAGCCGGTCAACACAAGCAACTCAATGATTGCCCACAATAGCACACTACCAGGCACAAAATAGCTTCTCAGTTCATAAAAAGTCGTTCGTATTTCTTTCATGCCATCTTTCCCCCTTACCCCTATCGCATCTTCCTTTTGCACCATGTCAGATAACCCATCTGAGCGAACCATCAGTATCTGTGCGATAGACTTTTTCTTTAGTGTTTTCTCGGTACCGTTGAAGTGCTGTTGGGTGAGGGACGTTATCATACACGCCAGATGCAGTTGAAATGACTGCATATTGCGCGTTAGCTTTCTTAATAAAACCCGAGTGTGCTCCATTTAGACTACCGTGGTGACTAACGTGAAGAATATCATCGCAGTATTTGGTGGTATTTTGTTCTATATATTCAAGATTGGCATCAGATGCGTCGCCTACATAGAGACATTTGCGCCCGCTTGACGTTGCCTTTACCAGAACGACGAGGCTCGCATCATGGAGTTCGCGTGTATCCCGTCTAGCGATTTCTCGATGCGGTCCAATAATCCAAAACGCAAGCCCGTTTGTTTGCCAAAACGGCTTTTCCCAGCTCTCCTGGCGGTATGGGGTATGTGTCTTTGTTCCTTGGCTAACGAAATGATTTTTGAGTTCTTCAAACTCAATCCATTCTTCATATTCAACGCTGGTATCGCCACGACGCCGTTCATATGGCGAGTAGATGAGATGCGATATCGCGTAACGCCTGTCTTTCAGAAATCGTAGGCCATCAAAATGGTCGTAATGTTGATGGGTTATAAAGACACCACCAAGCGTTTTGTTATTCGGCAGAAGATTCGCGTGATTTTCTATGCCGTGTGTATCTATTAAGAATGTTGCGCCATCGTTGGTGATAATACTCGCATCTGCACAGCCAACATTCAAATGATGCATCTCTCCCATAGGTCAGCCTCCTTGTTTTTAAGGATACTCCGTAAAGAGACTACTCTCCAGAATCGAGGTCGGAGGGTCAAAAGGTCGGGGGGCAAATCTCACTTAATGACAGTCTTGTCTGCAAATTCAAGGTGCTATCGTGACAGATCTGTACTATTCCCCGCCATTATCCTCGTACCTTGGCACATCGCGCATCGTACGTGCGAGTGTTTCCGCCACATACGCGGCCTGGCGTTTACTCTCGGGGCCTACTTCCATATTAACCCCATGAACCAGCGGCTCGTGAGCAACAACGTATACTTAACGTGTTGTTGTGTAGACTATTTTTTCTTCTCCTCATTTTCCGTTAACGGAGCACCGCCCCCAGGTCTCGGAGTTGGCGCCGGTTTTGAGCTACCCTTTGTGCCCATTTTGGGATCTCCTTTTCAACAAAGAATGTCATTCTGAAAAATAGCCATGCTCTCGCGTATTAGGCGATCCTCCACTTGGCTTTGGCGTAGCAGGCGGTTTTGGTATCGATTGTGGCTTCGGTTTTGGCGTCACAAGTTACCCCCTAACTTTACGGATTAAAGGACCCTAGCTTAATCACACCAATGTGGCCTGACTTCTCGTCTCTCATAAATGAGCTACACTACTTCCTAGATGTGCCCTTGTCGCTTTTTGACAAAGGTGCCCCTGTACCGGGTTTTGGTGCAGCAGGTGGCTTTACTGAAGCTGTTTTACTACTTCCAGCACCCGACTGTGGGGTCGGTTTCGGCCTGTTATCGGACATTATAAACCTCCTTTCTATTTGTATCTTGCATAAAGTGCAATAATGCAGATAATCGGGAACAATTGAAATAATGCCGCAGCAAAGAGGTAGTAACCTTTCTTAAGTAGGCTCGCTTTCTTTTCGTTTACAATATAGTTGTTTTTATATACGTTCCATGCGTGTGTTGCCATGTAGCGTTTATAAGGTCCGGGGCCCTCCGCAAGTACATCAGCACGAAAGATGTCCGTGTCTTTCATCGCCTTCCAATCTGATCTCGCTCTTAGAGACAACAAAGCAAATAGAATGGAGCCTAAGAATGTCACGGAAGACGTAAAATAGAATAATACTAGCCAGGGAATAGGGCATCCTATGATTGGCAGGTCAATATTGGTAATCTTTTCGATCAAAATACCACCCAAAGAAAAAACTACACCGGTCGACAAGCCACCCATACCCAAGAGTGTAGACCCTTTGGCTTCAATTGCTCTCGTCCTATCATCGTCTTTATCAAGCATCTTAAGGCATGTATTATAAACAGCATCTATAGTCTCGCTGACATCCGTTCTTAGATTTTCGATTATCTCCTCATCCGTAAGATCAAACGCCACATTTTTTTCTTTTTCGTTAGGCATAGACACCTTTATGGGATCGGGTCTTTATGGCGACTCTACTTACCTACACAAACCTGAACGGGTCTTCGGCATGATGCTGAATGCACTCAAAAATTTATTGCATGATTGTAACTGATTTACTGTTCGCTGTCACCTGTCAGAAGTGACAGGTACTCGTTTTTCTATGAACCGACTCGTTGATGCGTTTGATGCATTTCTCTCCGACCAGCCCAGAGGATAAAAAAACCGGCAGAGATAGTCTCTCTGCCGGCCGTTGTGTTTCAGTTCCTCGTGAAAGGAAACTTCATTACTCTTAGTACATCCCGCCGCCCATGCCGCCCATACCACCCATGCCGGGCATTCCGCCGCCCATGCCGCCTGCGCCCTTTTCTTCGGGCATATCGGTGATCATGACCTCGGTCGTGAGCATGAGGCTCGCAACGGAAGCTGCGTTCTGGAGCGCTGAGCGCGTGACCTTGGTCGGGTCGATGATGCCGGCCGCGAGCATGTCAACGTACTCTTCCTTCTGTGCATCGAAACCGTAATTCGGCTTGTCGCTGGCCTTCACCTTGTCGACGATGACGGAAGCTTCGAGGCCTGCGTTGTTCACGATCTGGCGCATCGGCTCCTCAAGCGACTTCTTGACGATGTTGACGCCGATCTGCTCGTCGCCTTCAAGCTTCATTTTGTCCAGCATCGGGATGCAGCGGAGCAGCGCAACGCCGCCGCCTGCAACGATGCCCTCTTCCATGGCCGCGCGGGTCGCATGGAGCGCATCCTCGACACGGGCCTTCTTCTCTTTCATCTCGGTCTCGGTGGAAGCACCGACATTGATGACTGCAACGCCGCCCACGATCTTGGCGAGACGCTCCTGGAGCTTCTCTTTGTCGTAGTCGGACGTGGTCTCGGCGATCTGCGCCTTGATCATCTTCACCCGGCCCTGAATGGCGTCGGTCTTGCCTGCGCCTTCAACGATCGTGGTGTTGTCCTTGTCTACGGTGATCTTCTTGGCACGGCCGAGGTCCGTGATCTTCACGTTCTCGAGCTTGATGCCGAGGTCTTCGGAAATGACACTGCCGCCGGTCAGGATGGCCAGGTCTTCAAGCATTGCCTTGCGGCGGTCGCCGAAGCCCGGTGCCTTGATGGCGCAGATCTGAAGCGTGCCGCGCAGCTTGTTCACCACCAGGGTCGCAAGGGCCTCGCCCTCGACGTCCTCGGCAATGATCACCATGGGCGCGCCCATCTTGGCGGTCTGCTCCAGGATCGGGAGCAGGTCCTTCATGCTCGAGATCTTCTTCTCGGAGAGGAGGATGAAGGCGTTCTCAAGAACGGCTTCCATCTTCTCGGGATTGGTCACGAAGTAGGGAGAGATATAGCCGCGGTCGAACTGCATACCCTCGACCACGTCAAGGCTCGTGGTCATGCTCTTTGCTTCTTCAACGGTGATGACGCCGTCCTTGCCGACCTTGTCCACTGCCTCGGCGATCAGATCGCCGATGGTCTTGTCGCTGTTGGCGGAAATGCTGCCGACCTGTGCGATCTCCTTCTTGTCAACGACAAGCTTGGAGTTCTTCTTCAGGTTCTCGATGACGGCTGCAACGGCCTTCTCGATGCCGCGCTTCAGATCCATCGGGTTCGCGCCTGCGGTCACATTCTTCATGCCTTCGCGGTAGATGGCCTGGGCCAAGACCGTCGCGGTCGTGGTGCCGTCGCCGGCAACGTCGGAGGTCTTGGATGCCACTTCACGCACGAGCTGGGCGCCCATGTTCTCATAGGGGTCCTTCAGCTCGATCTCTTTTGCCACCGACACGCCGTCCTTGGTAATGGTCGGTGCGCCGAATTTCTTGTCGATCATCACGTTGCGGCCTTTGGGTCCCAGCGTTGCCTTCACGGCGTCCGTCAGAACGTTCACGCCCTTCAGGATCGCTGCACGAGCGTCCTGGTCGAACATAAGTTGCTTTGCCATATCTATTCCTCCTTGAAAATCTTTAGTGATAAATAATTAAGAACCTGTCTCGCGCAAAGGCGCCAAGCCCGCTAAGAACTGCTGAACCGAGGGTCGCTTTCCTTTGCGTCTTTGCGGCTTCGCGAGAGACGCCCTTGTATTTAAGTCCTTAGCTCAGAATGCCCAGGACGTCTTCTTCCTTTACGATCAGGTACTCGGTGTTGTCGATGTTGATCTTGGAACCGGAATAGCGGTCGAAGAGCACCTTGTCGCCGACCTTGAGCTGCTTCACTTCCTCACCCACAGCCTCCACCTTGCCCGACTGCGGCTTTTCTTTTGCGCTATCGGGGATGTAAAGACCCCCCGCAGTTTTGCTCAGCTCCTCGGTATAGCTTACAAATACCCTGTCCTTCAACGGCTTGAATTTGACACTCATACTCGAAACTCCTTTCGTATAAAATAATATTCTCTACCTCACGGGCTTAATTATACCACAGCAATTAGCACTCGTCTGAAGCGAGTGCTAATATATTGCTTGGGCAGAAAAAAAGCAATAGCTAATTTCAGGCAAATAATGCTGTTTTTTGGCATATAGCCGCTGTTTTAGCCTGATTTCTCCATATCTCTGATTTTTTATAACATTATGATAAAAAAGCAAAAGCAGGGCATGGTGCCCTGCTTTTACAGTTAGTTACCTGTCATCTAATTCTTACTTAGTTTTCTTTTTCTCTTCTACAACAGCAGCCTTGACCGGAACATTTTTGAAAACATCTTCCGCCTTCAACGCCGGTTTCAGGATCTCGATGGCCTTCTGGAGCTGGATATCATCCTTGTCATCCTTCGGCATGGCCTCGAGAGCGAAATCCTCTTCCGGTGCGGCATCTTTCTTGGGCTCCGTCTTGATCTCTTCCTTGACCGTATCGTTCTTCAGATGCCGGTCGAGGTCCTTCTCCCTGACGACCATATGTACGGACTCACCGCTCTTCGCTTCCTTGACGACCGGCAACTTCACCTCGATGTCAGGGGTGATGCCCACATTCTGGATCGAGCGGCCGCTGGGCGTATAATACTTTGCCGTGGTGAGCCGGAGGCCCGTGCCGCTGTCCAGCTGGAAAACGGTCTGGACCGAACCTTTACCGAAGGTCTGCGTGCCGACGATCAGCGCCCGGTGAGAATCCTGCAGCGCCCCTGCCACGATCTCCGAGGCGCTTGCGCTGCCAGTGTTCACGAGAATGACGACCGGATACTCCCGGGGAGCTTCCATGCTCGTGGTGAGATAATCCTTCCGGTCGGCGGCCTTCCTGCCCTGGAGATAGACGACCAGCTTGTCCTTGGCCATGAACAGCCCGCTCACATCGACCGATGCATCCAGGATCCCTCCGGGATTATTGCGCATATCGAGGACCAGCTTTTTCATCCCCTTTGCTTCCAGCTCCCTGAGCGCCTTCTCCATCTCTACGCCCGTCTGGCCCTGGAACTGCGTGATCTTCACATACCCGATGTCGCCTTCCAGCATCTTCTTTTTGACGCTCTGGACCTTGATGACGTCCCGGGTGATCGCAAATTCCTTCGGCTTGTCCCATCCTTCGCGAAGGATGTAAAGCCGTACCTGCGTGTTCTTGGGACCGCGCATTTTATCCACGGCCTCCTCGATCGACAGGTCCTTGGTCCATTCATCGTTGATCTTCAGGATCTTATCGCCCGCCGCGAGGCCCGCGCGGTCTCCCGGGGTGCCCTCGATGGGCGCGATGATCGTCAGCTGCGAATTCTTGATCCCGATCTGGATGCCGACCCCCTGGAACTCGCCCTTGATGTCCATGCTCATTTCCTTGAAGGCCCGTTCGGCCATAAAGGACGAGTGCGGATCAAGGCTCGACACCATGCCCCTGATGGCGCCCTGGATCAGCTCCTTGGAGTCCGGATCCTCCACATAGTTGCGCTTGATAAGCTCCAGCGCCTGCGTAAAGGCCTTCAGCTCGTCATAGGTATCGGACTTGGCCTGGACCAGGCCCTGCCCGATCAGAACGCCGGTCAAAAGCAGCGCCAGCGCGGCGACCAGAAACTTCTTTTTGTTGATCTTGATCATATCCTCATCCTCCGCATCGTTATGCATAGTTTGCCTCCGGAACGGTATCGCGAACGGCCGGTCGGTCCCGGCCGCCTATTGCTTCGTCAGCCAGGCCAGGGGGTCCTGCGCCTCGCCTTTATAGCGTATCTCAAAATACAGTTTGGGACCTTTAAGGCTTCCTGTTTCGCCCACGAGGCCCACGGCCTGCCCCTTGCTCACCCGATCGCCCTTGGCCAGGGCGATCTGTTCCAGATTGCCGTAGAGCGAATAAAGACCCTCGGCATGTTCGACGATGAGAAGCTTTCCGTATCCTTTATACCAATCGGCAAAGGCGACCTGTCCGTCGTTGATCGCCCGCACCGTATCGCCTTCACGCGCTCCGATCTCGATGCCCCGCCTGAAGATCATGGTCTTGAACTGGGGATGACGCTGCATCCCGAAGCGCGTCAGTACCTGCCCGGCCACCGGCCAGGGGAACCGGGCCGTGCCGGCGGTCATCACTACACGGTCCGCCGGCTGCTTCCGGGTTGTCCGGTCCTCTTTTTCCTCTTTGTTGATCATGGCCCAGAGGCTTGCCGAGGATTCTTCGAGTTCGCGCAGCGTCTGCTCGTATACTCCCTTTTCGCTCCTGACCGATTTGAGGATCCCCGACTTTTCCCTGCGCCGTGCAAGAAGCTCGGCCTTTTGGGCCTCCACGGCCAGCTTGCGCCGGGTGATCTCCTCTTTCCTGCCGGCGGTCTCGGCCTGGACAACGGACAGTTGTTCCAGCGCCAGGGCGTACTGGCTGATGACGGCCCGGTCCCGCTCGGCAATGATGCCGAGGTACTTCAGCCGCTTCAGCGCCGTGTAAAAACTGTCCGACGTGAGGATGGCCACGGCATAACTGCTGCGGCCCATCTGGTACAGCGCCCTGATCCGACGGCTGTACGAGCGCTGCAGGCCGTCAAGCTCCCGGCCCATCACGATCGAGCTCGTTTCCATCTCCCGCAGAGCGTCCTCCGCCTCGCGAAGACGCGCACGGTTGTCGGCAAGTTCCTCCGCCCCCTGCTGCATGCTCCGTTCAAGCTTCTCGAGCTCTGCAAGGACCGAGCGCTCCTTGCCCCGCGCCCGCTTGAGCTCGCGCTTTTTCTCTTCCATCTGGCGCCGGATGCGCTGCAGTTCCTGTTTGCTGCTCTCCGCAGGTTCTTCGGCACCGCATACAAAAGAGCTCCCCTGCATCAGGCCCAGGGCAACCAGGAAAAAGATCATGCAAAGCCGCGGGATCGTCATCGTTGTCGGCAGCAGAGATACAGCATCCCATCTCTCTGCAGCCGCCCCCTTCTATTCCAGGAACTTGCCTACGGACACCATGCCTCCGGCAAAACCGAGCAGGCCGCCGCCTGCGATCATCGAGGCCACCACCGGCAGGGACAGGAAATCGAGGCCCGCGGTATGCGACAGGAACAGGGCGGCCTCGTGGGGAAGCGCAAAATACAGGCCCGCCAGAATGCCGAGGGAGAGGATCGCGCCGAGCATCGCAAGCAGCATGCCTTCGATCAGAAAAGGACCCTGGATGAACCCGCGGGTCGCCCCGATCCACTGCATAAGCTCGATCTCCTGGCCCCGCGAGTAGAGCGCGAGACGAACGGAGTTCGAGATGATGAACACGACCGACACGCCGAGCAAAAGCGCGATCGCCGTGCCTCCATAGGTGATGAGCTTGAGCAGGCCGCCCAGCACTTCCGCGCCGTGCCTGCCGTAGGACACGTCTTCCACGCCGGGATAGCCGGAGAATTTGTTCGACAACGCTTCGAGCCGGCCGGAAACGGCGTAGCTCCGGTCGACGTTCACCTCATAGGAATCAGGAAGCGGGTTCTCTCCCAGCCCTTCCAGCAGGGCCTCCTGCCCCTTCAGCTCTTTCTTGAACATTTCCAGGGCCTCCGTTTTGGACAGGTAGGCCACCTTGCGGATGCCCGGCTCCGCCTTCAGCCGGCTCAGCAGGAAATCCTTCTCGGGCTCGGACAACCCGTCCTTCAGATACACCGATACTTCGAGGCGTTCGCCCATGACCTGGACCGACGACTGAAGGTTAAAGAACACCAGAAGAAAAAAACCCACGATCAGCATGATCATGGTGATCGTGCCGAGCGCGAGAACGTTCACGAGGCTGTTGGCGCGAAGACCCCGGAAGGCCTCGGCGATATAGTAGAAGAGCCCGTAGCCTTTCACGGTTCCCCCCTGCGCAGAGCAGCTCCGTCCGGCCCCTCGTCCGCGGGAGGGCGGAGGGAAAGCGACCACTGCACATGCCGTTTGCCGTCGTCGGTCACCTTGCCCCGCTCCATGGTGATGATCCGGCGCTGCATCTTTCTGACCGTTTCCCAGTCATGCGTGGCAACGAGGACGGTCGTACCCTTCATGTTGACCTCCCGGAAGAGGTCGAACACTTCCCGGCCGCTCTGCGGGTCGAGGCTGCCCGTGGGCTCGTCGGCGAGCAGGACCTGCGGCTCGTTGACGAGCGCCCGCGCAACAGCGACCCGCTGCTGTTCGCCGCCGGACAGCTTGGGCGGCGTCAGGTGCTGCTTTTTCTCCATGGAAACTTTTTTCAGCACCTGGTAGGTACGGCGCTCGATCTCACCATAGGGAGTGCCGACCACCTTCAGGGCAAGGGCGATGTTCTCGTAAATGGTCTTGTGGGGAAGCAGTTTATAGTCCTGGAACACGAACCCGATATTGCGCCTGAGAAAGGGAATGCTCGACGGGCCGAGCCGGAAGGTGTTCATGCCCTGGATGATGATCTGCCCTTCGTCGGCGCGCTCGGCGCAGAAGAGGATCTTGAGCAAGGTGCTCTTGCCGGCCCCGCTGGGGCCCGTGACAAAGACAAACTCCCCTTTCTCGACAGAAAAACTTATGTCGCGCAAAGCAGGAATGCCTTCGTAATATTTCGTCACCCGGTAGAGTTGAATCATTCTCTTACATGACACCTGATCCGGATAAGCCGGAACCAAAAAGGCATCTCTCGCAAAGGCGCAAAGAGCGCAAAGGGAACCATGGATCAAAACAAGGCCGCAAAGTACTTCATGATGCTATGGTGCTTTATGTGCTCTTTGTGGTTAAACTACACTTTTTCGGTTCAAGCTTTTTTATGCGCCTTCTGTGCCTTCTGTGGCAAAATATTCTGTTGTTATGGCTCTGAGAAGAATTCCGCAATCCGAATTCAGGCTCACTATTTCTTTTTCTTGATGGCCGCTTTCGCCGCTGCAACAAGGTCCTCGGGAGACAGGCCGTAATGTTTGAGCAGCACATCGCCGTCAGCGGAAGTGCCGAAGGTGTCCTTGATCCCCACCCGCACCATCGGCACGGGCTGGGACTCGGAGAGCACCTCGGCGACCGCGCCGCCCAGACCGCCGATCACGGAATGCTCTTCCGCGGTCACGATGGCGCCGCAGCGTTTTGCCGCGGCCACAACCGCCGCCTCGTCGATCGGTTTGATCGTCGCCATGTTGATCACGCCTGCATCAATGCCTTCAGCCTTCAGCAGATCACGCGCTTTGAGCGCCTCGGCCGTCATGAGGCCCGTGGCGATTATCGCCACATCCTTGCCCTCGTGGAACACATGGGCCTTGCCGATCTGGAACTTATACTCAGGGCCAAAGAGCGTCGCGACCTTGCTCCTCCCCACGCGAACATAGCAGGGACCGTTGTGCTCTGCCACGGCTTCAATGGCCAGCATCGTCTCGACACCGTCGGCCGGCACGATCACGGTCATGTTCGGGATCACGCGCATTACCGCAATGTCCTCCACCGACTGATGCGATCCTCCGTCCTCGCCGACCGTGACGCCGGCATGGCTCGCCACGATTTTCACACTCAGATTGGGATAGCAGACGCTCTGGCGGATCTGCTCCCATGCCCGGCCCGTGGCGAACACGGCAAAGGTGCTGCAAAAAGGAAGTTTGCCGGCCAGAGCCAGCCCTGCGGCCGTTCCGACCATGTCCTGTTCGGCAATGCCGATATTAAAGAACCGGTCCGGGAACGCTTTGGCGAACTTGGATGTTTTGGTCGAACCGGACAGGTCCGCATCGAGCACCACCACGTCGTTCCTTTTTTTACCGAGGTTGACCAGCGCATCCCCGTATGCATCTCTTGTCGCTACCTTAGTCACAGTAACCTCCAAATGAATTTCGGATTTCGGATTATAAAGCTTTTAAATCCGCAATCCGCGATCCAGGAATCCGCAATTGAATTATTTACAAACCGCCAGGTCGTTCAGTGCGGTCGCGCACTGCTCTTTGGTCGGCGTTGCGCCGTGGAATTCCACCTTGCCTTCGAACACGGCCGAACCCTTGCCTTTTACCGTGCGGCAGACGATCATGGTCGGCTTGCCCTTGATCGTCTCGGCCTTGTCGAGCGCCGCCGTGATCTGGGCCATGTCGTGGCCGTTGATGTCCAGCACTTCCCAGCCGAAAGCGCGGAACTTATCGGTGATCGGCTCGACCCCCATGACCTTGGCCACGGGGCCGTCGATCTGGAGCCCGTTGTTGTCGACCATGGCGCACAAATTATCCAGCTTGTAGTGGGCCGCGGTCATGGCCGCTTCCCAGATCTGGCCTTCCTGGATCTCGCCGTCGCCGAGCAGGGCGTAGACCCGGTTCGCAGCCTTGTCCAGCTTGTGCGCCAGCGCAAGGCCGTTCGCAACGGACAGCCCCTGGCCGAGCGATCCCGTCGAGATCTCGACGCCCGGAAGATACTTGCTGTCCGGGTGGCCCTGGAGCCGGGAGCCCAGTTTCCTGAGCGTGCACAGTTCGGTTGTTTCAAAATATCCGGCGTGGGCGAGCACCGTGTACAGGAGCGGAGCCGCGTGCCCCTTGGAAAGAATGAAATTGTCCCGGTCCTTCCACTTGGGCTGCTTCGGATCATGCTTCATCTTGTAGAAATAGAGCGCTGTTGCGATATCCGCAGCGGAAAGACTGCCACCCGTATGGCCGGAACCGCACTCCGTCAGCATTTTCAGAATATCGATCCGGACATTCCGCGCTTTTTCCTTCAAAGCCTTCACTTGTTCTTCAGTAGCAGCCATGCATCAAACCTCCTCAAGTACGGCAAAGTATGTTTTACCCTGATGAGTCAAGGGGGCCCGGTCAAACACCGAACTCCCGGACTCCGAACTCGCAATGATGCCCTGTCCTGCTCAATGGTCCTCGGCAAGAAGATCGAGAATGATGTCGTCGAGGCTTTTTTCTTTCGGCTCTTCCTTGAGAGGAGGAGGTGGCGGCGGTGGCGGGGGGGGAGCCGTTTCCTTCTTGATCGGGGCGGCCGGCGCGGCGACCTTGGGTGCTACTGCGTTCTGTGCAGCCGTTGACTGATACGTCGCTTCATGCGGGGCATTGCTGGCGTTCAGCTTGCCCTGCATCAGGTCGCGGATCATCTGCTTGTGCTGCTCCATCATGAGCTCGCGCACCACCTCGTCGAGGCAGTCTGCCTTGAGGATATCGGCGTAGCTCGTCTTGCGCGAGGCCAGGATCGCTCCCTGAAAATAGAGCAGCGAAGTGATGAACGGGCTGCCTGCGCCACCGTCTTCGGTCTGACAGTGATAGACCTTTCCCTGGAACTTGAAGTCGGTGTTGTAGCCCGTAAGCATAGTTTTGTATTATACAAATCCACCCCTCAAGATGCAAGCCTTTTTACTTGACACTCGGGAAAGGTTGGTGTAAGTTTTGTCCGTGCCGGCGTGGTGAAACTGGTAGACGCAGAGGACTCAAAATCCTCCGGGGGCAACTCCATGTCGGTTCGATTCCGACCGCCGGCACCAGTTAAAAAAGATCGGGTTTCGTACCGATCTTTTTTGCGTTTCAGGCGGTCGGAATAGAACCAGGGGGCCAGGGGGAAGAATTCCCCCTTATACGCCGGGGGAGCACACGAGGGGGCTGGCCCGCCTCGTGAAGCAAAGCGCGTGAGATATCCGACCGCCGGCACCAGTTAAAAAAGATCGGGTTTCGTACCGATCTTTTTTTGCGTTTCAGGCGGTCGGAATAGAACCAGGGGGCCAGGGGGAAGGATTCCCCCTTATACACCGGGGGAGCACACGAGGGGGTTGGCCCCCCTCGTGAAGCAAAGCGCGTGAGATCTTCGACCGGCACAGTTAAAAAAAGATCGGGTTTCGTACCGATCTTTTTTGCGTTTCAGGCGGTCGGAATGGAACCAGGGGGAACGGGGGAAAAGCTTTCTCCCGGGGTGTAGTCAAGGAAAGAGAACGGCCTGATCTTTTCGGAGTTGTGGAAAACCCTCTTCCGGAAAGTGGAATATGTTCTTGAAGACCCGGTTCATCACAAAGACGAGCTGGCGGAACTTGTATGCGTCATGGTGCGAGTCCCCGGTCTGCTCCGAGGCCCGCCAGCTCTCCACGTCGGAGATGCGCAGCTCGACCCCCAGCGTGTGCTGCTCGGTCTTCTTCTTGACCTTGTCCCTGCTCTCGTACAGCGGCGTGCCGGGGATCAGGATCTCATTCGTTTCCGTTGCGCGGTGGATCGGCAAAGAAAACGAGATCTTGCACTGGAATTTCCTGTGTCCTCGGGAGGAATGGACGTTTTTCTCCGCATTCATACCCAATGCATCATAGAAGGTCCTTGCATGCGCAAGCAGCTGCTCCTCCCCGGGCATGGCAGTGCCGCCGCTGCTTCGGGACAAGCTGTGCATCAGCCTGCCTACAGCCTCCTTCATATCTTCCGGCCCGTCAAAGAGCGTCTGGGTAACGGAGTGGGAAGCCGTGTTCTCCTGGAGGATCACCCCCCGCTTCTGGAGCGCATGGAACAGCTTCAGCGTGTCATCGATGTTCGTAAGGATGAACGTGATCGCCAGGATGTCCCTGATATCATACGCTTCCCCTTCCAGGTTCTTGCCCAGCTTGGTGACCATGCTTTCCGGGCTTTTGAGCCGCGCCTTGATCTCGGCAATGTCGACGTCCACGCCGTCGCCGCTGTTGAAGACCAGGCATCCTTTGGACCGGTCAAAGACCAGCGACTCCCGCAGCCGGTGAAAGAACGCCGAAAGCTTTACAAAGGCCCGCTGAGCCGGCTCGTTGTCCGGGATGCGGACGGGGTGCTCCCAGTCGAATTGGAAGAACTCGTCGAGGGGCTGTCCCTGTTGCTCCAGAAAAAATCCCAGCTGGACGTAGTCGTTGATGTCCTGGCTGTCCTCCTCCACGGATTTTATCAGGTGCACCGTCTTGAGGAGGCAGCAGGCGGCCTGTTGCCAGGCCACGGGCACGTCGAGCGATCTTCCCTGATATCCGGAAAAGACGCGGGGATACTTTCGAGAGGAGGCAAGGAGCAAGAGGTGGCGGGGATCCTCGTCCACGAGACGCCGGAACGCAGGGTCCTGCAGCATCATTTGCGCCTCTGCGAGCGCACGCAGGCAGTCGCGGTAGAGGGCTTCGTTCGAGGTCCGCAAGGCGGCAAGCCCTTCAAACTGCTTCAGCACAAAGGGGAAGAGCCCGTCAAAAATATAGGCGTACCCACGCCGGATGTAGTGCGCCGCGCGCTCGCGTTCGCTTGCTCCCAGCTCGTCGTTCAGCGTGTCAAAACCCCGGTTCGCCATCATTTTGGTCGCCTGTTTAAGCGCCGCGGCATAGTCTCGTGCAGGCAAGAGCAGAAAGGGCGTCATTTCGGTCCTGTCCAGGATCGAGCCGAAGATCTCGTGATGCAGTTCCTGACCAGGCGGCATGTTTTCCATAACGTACCCTCCCCGAACCTTAGCCGCAAGAAACCCTCAGCGAGCGTAGCGAGCCGGTCTTGTTGATAAGCCCTATGCAATCTACTACGCGAATCGCCCTTCTCAAGCAAAGAAAACGTCTAAAATAAAACAGCATCAAAAGGGCACGTCCGAACAGGCTGTTGATACTGTATTTTAATGGTATCAGCATCCTGAACAAAGTGAAGAATCTGAAGTAGTTGTAAAACAGAGATTCTTCGCCGTCCTCAGAATGACAAATCCTGTGGTATTGCAACTTTTTCAACCACCTGCCAAGATGTCTTCTCGTGAATCAGGTGGGAATAAAAAGGGGGCAGGCTAAAGCCTGCCCCCTTCAAATCTTGAGAAACTACCTGCGAGTTCTGAACTCTTTTGCCAATTACTCTATTCCAATGCTCCATGCCGAGAGCGAGCCGACATCAATTCCCACATCATCATAGATGCGCAATGTCCACGTGCCATCGGCGTTTTTGCCGTGCAGGGCAGACAGGGTCGCCTCGGGCCGGTATGTGCCTGAAAATGGCGCAGTGCCGGTGGTGATCGATGTTGCTACGTTGTCATCAAACGTTGTATTGGTGTAATTATCAAGGCTGCCGCCGTTGTCCGTGCTGAGCTCAATCTGCGTCCCGTCCGGCGATATAAGGTAAATGTTAAGATCAGCGTCATAGGTGTGTGTGATGCTGAGCGTTACCGTGACTTTTGCGATCGAAGCCGGTCCTCCTGAGACGGTTACTGTCGAAGACGCACCGGTTACTAAATCAGAATCTGGGATGCTCTTCGGCACATCAGTACTCGTATAGGTGTTACCGGCTGCGGTTATTACGCCAAACTTCGTTGCCGACGTGCCTGTCACTCCGCCTACCGTCACAGTGATCTTACCGGTCGTCGCTGTCGCGGGGACTGAAGTCGTGATCGTGGTAGCAGTGCTGCTCGTGACCAGTGCTGTTACATTATTGAACTTGACTGTGTTGTTTGCAGCCGTCGTGCTGAAACCCGTACCGGTAATCGTTACCGACGTTGTGACCACCCCGCTTGTGGGGCTGAAACTTAAGATCGCCGGGACTCCGGTTACTGTAAAATTCGCTGCTGATGTAGCTGTCTTGTCGCCCACCGTCACGGTAATCTTGCCGGTACTCGCTCCCGTGGGGACTGAAGTCGTGATCATTGTGGTCGTACTGCTCGTGACCAGTGCCGTTGCGTCATTGAACTTGACTGTGATGCTTGACGCCGTCGAACTGAAATTCGTACCGGTAATCGTTACCAGCGCTCCAATCTGCCCGCTTGTGGGGCTGAAACTTGTGATCGTCGGAGCCGGTCTGGTCATACTGATTGAATCCGTTCCTGAGCACGGGCCACACGTCCAGCCGACAGTTCCGCTCATGGCGTTTGCCGAACTGGCGGTAACGTTCAGCGACCAGGAATAACTACCGCAGTATCCATCAGTTCCACTTTCTGAGTAGGCAACGTTGGCTCCGGACACCGTTGCCGTAATTGGGACAACATCGAAGTCCGTCATGATTAAACTGTTGCTGCCCTCCGAGTGATCGATAGTTACAGGATAAGGCCCATATGTGGTGCCGCCCAGACCTCCGCAGTTATCAGCGCCTTCTGTTTCCGTTGTGTTCCATATACCCGCTAAGTTGTAGACAGGCGGCTGGGGCCCACCCCCTCCCCCTGCGCCGCCACCACCGCAGGAAACCAGCACCAGCGATGCAAACAAGCAGAGAACCGCGAAAACCAGGAATTGTCGCTTTTTCATACACCCTCCTTTTATTTTTTTAATAACGCCCGTTATTTCAATTGTTTGCATAGAAACACTACTAAAGATGCTGCGTTTTGTTTATTTTTAAACCACAATATTTCTAGGGAAAAAGTATTAATAATTTAAGAATATAGCATACTACCGGCATCCCCTGTCAATACCCTGCATGGGGTATGGCTGTTACCCCGTCGGGCACGCTCGTAAAAAAACGCCGGGCAAATACTGCCCGGCGTCATGCCCCATACCAATGCTTTGCAATCGAGCGTTCAGAACCTGAAGGACGCGTACAGCCCGATGCCGTCGTTCTTTATCGATTCCTTGGACTCGATCCCGGCAACGACGTTTTTCGCTTCAATGGTTTCGGAATAGAGCGGCAGCTCCATGCCGAAGCGCTCGCTGAACCAGTACCGCGCGGCCAGCATCGTTCGCGCGGTCGTAGTGGTCTCCTCGAATCCCGCCGGAAGCCCGTTCCTGTCCTCGCTTTCGACTTCGATTGCTAAGCGGACCGAGATCTGCTTCCCGATGTAGCCCGCAACCTCGGCGTTCAATGCCCCGATATCATATTTGATCGTGATCCCTCCGGATTCATCTTCCTGCTCGCCTCCGCCGATCTCGAACAGGAGGCCGACGACATCCTTGATCACTCCCTGGGCGCCGAGGTAAGTCACATTCTTCGTTATCGTGGTCTTCGGACCGTTCGGCGTCGTCTCTGTTGTCTCGCCATGCAGCCGGAGGTGCAGTTCCACGTTCGGCACGACATACTGCCGCACGCCCAGGTCGGACGTGCTGAACTCACTTTCCACATCAGGCTGGGCTATCCCGCCGATCGTCTCCTCGAAGGTACTGGAGCCCCCGGTGATCCTCAGGAACAGGCCGGTGTTCGTGGGAAAGAAGTATTCACCGCCCAGCAGAAGCATGCTGCCGCTCCCCTCGCCGTCGGACGCGGTGGTATTGTCCTTTTCCGTGAACCCGATGAACGCCAGGCCGGCGAAGAGGTTCGTCGGGTGCTGGTAGAAACGCCGGAGCTCGATGGGCTTGTCGTCCGTCTTGAGCGGCGCGAAAAAGTGCGTAAGCTGGGCAATGAGCAGCGACTTCGACGTTTCGGGATTCCTGGTCGAAAACGTCTCTTCGCTCGTCGAGTCGCCCTCCAATCCCACAATAACTTCATTCGACACGTCGGCAAAAGCCGTTCCCGCAGCGAGACAGATCAATGCGATTACCAGGGTCCATTTCTTCATATATCACTCCTCCCATGGGACAGATTATCTACTACCTTGGTCGAAGATAGCAGATGCGGCCCCGAGCGTCAAGGTCGGACCCATGAGAAACACATGCGCGTCAGGATCGCGTTCAGATCACGTTACTTCTCCGCTGAACTTTAACAGTCAAGTTTTTAGCAATCGGGGCATCCAGTTCGGGACGAAAGAGGACGGGACTATTGATACGCGGATTTGTCGCCGATATCGTAGGCAAGGGGCATGGACACTTTTCGCAGCGTGAACACGATCAGCATGACGGCGATCAGGGCCAGGCCCAGGAAAACGCCCCGGCCCGAGAGACTGCCCACCGCGACCAGCAGGAGGTAGAACGGCATGATCATGGCAAGGAGATACCCTTCGAAGAGCTTGAAGCAAAACGCTTCCTTCGCGGTCACAAATCCCAGGCATCCGGCAAGCGGGAGCAGGAGCAGCGCGCTGTATGGTTCGTGCATGAGCGCGAAGGACAAAGAACCGTTGCCGATGAACAGGAGCCCGGCTAGCCCGGCCAGACCGAGGTAGAACAGGTTCTTCAGGAATGTCTTGAACTTGCCCATATACAGATGGATGAAGAAAACGCTCATGCCCACGGAGGCATAGAGGCCGTAGCCAAGAATATCGGCAAGGGGGCTATTGGACGGTGGGGAAGGTATTGCCAGGAGATATGCCAAGCCGGAGACCATGATGGCAGAGAGCACGATACCAATGCGGTAAAGCACAACGGTTACTGTATCTTCCCTCGTAAGCGGCTGAAATACTTGCGTCGAACCCATAGATCATTTCTCCATTCAGTGTATACGTCGTATGCGCCTCGCAAACTCCCTGGTGCAGTGCTCCCCCGGATCACTTTTTGTTCGCCTTTTTCCAGAACGTCAAATCCCCTATCATAAGCCTGAGAAGTTCACGGGGTGACATGGTGGATGCCTCTTTGCACCTGCAGGAATCGTCATGAATCTCCGTCACTTGCGGCACCTTAGCCTCATGCTCTTTTCCCGCACCGCCGGGATCTGCGGGCTTATGGTTTCCTGTGATCGTTCCCTTTTCCATGGAGGTATCATACTCCTCCTGCCAACGGGATGTCAAAGATTCTTAGACCGTCGCCGAGTATCCCCTTTCCGTACCATCATACTCTCCCCTCCCTTCGATGGGAGGGGACTAGGGGCTGCCGGGAACTGCGAGTTAACCGTGCTATAATTAGGACAAGAAAGGGTTTGTTTTACTATGGAACGTTGACGCGCAAGACCAGGCGTTCCGAGACCCGGAGAGAGGTCTTATGAACAGAATAGAGAAGAAAGAAATGGCTCCTGACGCAGCAAAGATCTTTAAAGAGGAAGTTCTTGCATCAGTGCCGGATATCCCCCGCAAAGAGCTGTGCGCTATGGTCGATGACTATATCTATTATCAGACGGACGACGTCAGCAGGGAAGAAGCGCATGCGATCATTGATGCTACCTGTGTTCTGAAATAGCGGGGAATGCAGTAAAACCGCCCCCGATGGTCCGTCGCGCTTGCACCATCGACGGCCAGGACCTTTCAAACACCGGGACTGCCGCACAGGTCATGCCGGATAGCCGTCGCCCAATGCACCGTCCGCCCAGACGGGAACCAGCTGCCAGCCTTTTCGCAGTTCTTTATCATGGTCCTTACAAGCAGGCTCAAAACCCCTCACCAGCGTCCAGAATTTTTCCGCATGGTTCATGTGTCGCGTATGGCAAAGCTCATGCGTCAGGATGTAAGCGACCAGGTGGCTGGGCAGGAAAAGCAGTTTATAGTTCAGACTGACGGTGCCCCGTCCGGAGCAGCTTGCCCATCTCGTCCGCTGTCCCCTGATCACGGCCCGGGAATATTCAAGGCCTGTCTGCAGGCTGAGACGGGTCAGCCAGGGAACAAGCTGTTCTCGCGAGCGTCGCGCCAGCCAGCGCTGCAGTGCCCCCTGACAGGCGCGGCTATCGCTGACCGCTCCCTGGACCGTAAGCTGTCCAAAAACAGTTGTCCGTACAGAAACGGTATTGGCTGCTGTCGGCAGATAGGTGACCAGCCACTGCTCCCCCAGCGCCGGCAGATCGATGACTGCCGGCAACAGGTCGATTGGTTCGGGCGCAGCGCGTTTCCTGAGTTCGGCAAAGCGCTCAAGATGCGAGGCGATCCATTCCTTTTTTTCCTCCAAAATAGCGGGGATCTGCTGAAGGCCGCATCTCCGGGGCACCACGACGACCAATCCGTTCCGTGCGGAGATGGTGAGCCTGATGCGCTTCGCCCGGGAGGAGATCCGTACCCGGTAGCTGAGCGACTGCGTGTCTGAGAACGTTATGCGGTAGTTCGCGGCAGGTGTGTGCTTATTCATGGCATGAACAAGAAGGGGCAATGGAGTTTGACAGCTCTGCAGGAGTCAACGTGCGCGTAAACCGTTCCGTGAGTGCGCCGTCAGGCTTTGTGAACACCGTTCTTTCTTCTCCGTTCTTTTTCAGCGTACATGCGCTCGTCAGCAAGCCGCATCAGGGAGTCCATGGAATTCTGTTCTGTTGGCTCGAACGTTGCCATGCCGATGCTGGCCTTAAGCCGGTACGCGCCGTTCTCGCGGGCGTTGAACTGGTCCAGGTTCTGCTGCAGCCGGTCCTGGGAAGCCTTCACCCCGTGTTCCGTCGGGTTCACCAGCAGGATGGCGAACTCATCGCCGCCCATGCGGGCAATGATATCGGAGTCGCGATAGCTTTGACGGAAGAGGTCGGCCATGGAGCACAACGCTTCGTCGCCTGCCTGATGGCCCAGCGTATCGTTGATCATCTTGAAATCGTCGAGATCGGCGAACAGAAGGACCAGGCTTCCTCTGCTCCGCTGCGCCGACCGGAGCTGCTGTTCCGCCAGGACGAAGAACCCGCGGCGGTTCGGCAGGCCCGTCAATTCGTCGGTGATGGACATCTTGCGGAGCCGCTCCTGCAACCGCACATGTTTGATGCGGATCATCAGCTCGTTCAGGGAAAAGGGTTTTTTGATGAAATCGGCCGCGCCGGCAGCGATCGCCTCATCATAGGAAAAGTTGTCGATGAACCCGGTGGTGACGATAATGCTCATTTCCGGCAGCAGCCGGTGCGCCCGTTCAGCAAGCTCCAGCCCCTTCATGCCGGGCAGAACGATATCGGTCACCAGAACATCGAAGGCCGCTTCGCTCATACGTTCCAGGGCTGCTTCGGCATTGGAGAAGGCTTCGCACACATGTCCCAATCCGGTGAAATACTGCTTCAACAGGCGGGAAAGGACCTCGTCGTCGTCGACAACGATGATGGCGTATTTGTCATCCATGGCAGAGGTGCGGCAGGGGCCGCCGCAGTTGGAATACTATAGCAAATTACGGGGATTGGCACCACAAAAATCGGCACTTGTCTCTGCTTTGGCTGTTTGGCAACGATGAAGAGGCGAAAGGATATCCACCGGGCGCGCCACAAAAAAAGCAGGTCCTGGATAGCAGGACCTGCTTGATCGGAGAATGCGCAGGATTAGAGCTTTACAACGTTAGCGGCCTTGGGGCCCTTGGGGGAATCGACTACGTCGAATTCCACTTGCTGGCCTTCTGCCAGGGACTTGAATCCGCTGTCCTGAATGTCGCCGAAATGTACGAACACATCTCCGCCCTTTTCACGGGTAATGAATCCAAATCCTTTGGAATCGTTGAACCACTTCACGGTACCTTTTTCCATGGTGAGCTACCTCCTTCTTGTGAAATTGAAGCTGACGGAAACGCGCCACAAAAAACCGCAAAAAGAAATCTCTTTGCGGTCTCCCAACAAATGACTTCCGGAACTTCTGGCGAGAATAATGCCATGTGCCCGTGTATATGTCAAGGAGAATTATTGGTTTCCGCGTTGTCGGCATCAGGGGCATTCGCAAACAGATGAACCCGGAAATTTTTTCCTCCGGGCTCGCCACGGGTAAGCCTTATTGCGCCGGGATGTCCCGCATGATCTGCCCCTTGATGAAGTTCCTGAGCAGTTCCAGGTCCGTTGGCGATATCTCGACGAACTTCATGGCCATGCCCGGTGCTTCAAAAAAACCGCTGTTCATGACGACCGTTCTCAACACCATCGCCTTGAGCTTGACCGGAATAGAGTGGATCATGAGCGTTACCGAAAGAACGGTGTTGACCGGACGGGGACCGAGCGTACACACGAAGATGCCTTTCTCCGAAAGCTCCGAAACATATTCGGTGCCGGCAGTACTTCCTGTTGCGGCAAGGCCCCCCACTCTGACCGGCAGGAGGGTACGCAGTCGAATATGCTGTCGCGGCGTGTCCTCCGTTGCCTGCTGGATGACGCTGTACAACGCGCCGGGGTCCGCGGGTTTCTTCAGAAAAGCCACACACCCCGATGCCCGGCACATTTTTTCCCGGTTCGGGTCGTTTTGCGACGTATGGATCATGACGGGAATGTCCCTGGTCCTGGGGTCATGTCTCAGACGGACCAGCATTTCCAGACCGGACATCTGCGGAAGGGTAAGTTCGGTGATCACCAGCGCCGGCAGGGCCGCTTCCATGACCTTTAATGCGTCCTCAGCCGTGTTCGTAATGTACACGTCATAGTCCAGCCGTTGAAGGATCATGCCCGTCGTGAACAGGTCGCGAACGTAGCCGTCCACAAGAATGGCAAAGCTTTTTTTCCGGTCCGGTATCCTGGTGATGGTTTCCTGAACAGGAGGCTCAGTCACGGGAGCAACTCTCTTTCGCCTGAAAATCCTCCCTTCGTTATCCTCTCCCCCGAGGGGGGAGGGCAGAGCGAAGGGTTTTCATTGACCGTCATGCAGACAGGTCGGCATGAATGCTGTTTTCATGTTCGTAGACAGGTACGGCTCCAGCAGGTGAAGGCGCGGCGCAACGTCCATTACTGCTTGCTTCCCAGGCGAACCAGGAATGCCGTATCGCCGAGCATTTTTTTGACCGCGTCAGCCAAGGCCAGGCCGGCCAACTTATCAGCCTCTGCCTGCATCGAACCGGTGCTCGTGACGCTCGATGCGGCAACGCCCTCATATTCTTTCGCCCACCCCACGGATGACGAGACCACGACCCGCACGGCGAACTGCATCTGGTCCCTGGTCTCGCTGAAGGTGATCTCCGGCACGGCGACGCTCAGCACCACCGGGGCGTCGCTCCGCATCCGCGCCCCGCGCACGGCAAGCTCCCGGGACAGGGATTCCACCAGCCGCTTTGACCACGCCTGCCGGTTTCCGCGAAAACCCGACCGCCCTTGTTTGACGGTCAGGATGTCCTGCTCTGCCGGGTCCTTCTCCGCATTCACGACAAGGAGAGAGACCGCGGACAAAGACAGCCCGTCAAATCCCCTGACGGGCGGCAGCGCTTTCGGCATGACACGGTAGCTGCTGCAGCCGCCAAAAAGGACCACGCACAAAACCAGCACGAACATGCTGATACGCATTGCTCCGCAGGTACGGTGCAGGCAGGTCGTTCTCATATCACGCCTGACCGGCTGAACCGAGCACTTCTTTGTTCTTATGGATGATCATCTTGATCAGCTCGTCACGGGCCGGTCCCAGGTACTTTCTCGGATCGAACTCGGCCGGCTTTTCCGCCAGGGTCTTCCGGATCAGCGCGGTCATTGCAAGGCGGCCGTCGCTGTCGATATTGACCTTGCAGACCGCGCTCCGCGCCGCCTTGCGGAGCTGCTCCTCGGGAATGCCCACGGCGTCCTTCATGGCCCCGCCGTTCTTGTTGATCATTTCAATGTACTCGGGGATCACCGACGACGCACCGTGCAGGACGATGGGGAAGCCGGGGATGCGCTTTTCGATCTCTTCAAGGATATCGAACCGGAGCGGCGGCGGCACCAGGACCCCGCGCGCATCGCGCGTGCACTGGGCAGGCTTGAACTTCATGGCGCCGTGGGAGGTGCCGATCGAGATGGCGAGGGAATCGACGTTCGTCTTCTTCACAAAATCCTCGACCTCCTCGGGCCTCGTATAGGTGGACTTCTCGGCAACCACAGCGTCCTCGATGCCAGCCAGGACCCCGAGCTCGCCTTCGACGACCACGCCGTTGGCATGGGCGTATTCCACCACCTGTTTGGTAAGCTTCACGTTGTCATCGTAGGAATGATGGGACCCGTCGATCATCACCGAGGAAAAACCGGAATCGATGCAGGATTTGCAGAGCTCGAAGGTATCGCCATGGTCCAGATGGAGCGAGAACTTCACCGGCGACCCCGCGTCCTTGATCATCGCTACTGCCCCCATGGCGAGGAACCGGAGCAGGGTCTGGTTGGCATATTTCCGCGCGCCGCTCGAAACCTGCAGGATGAACGGGGACTTTGACTCCACACACCCCATCACGATCGCCTGCAGCTGCTCCATATTATTAAAGTTATACGCCGGGATCGCGTATTTGCCCTTCATCGCTTTCGCGAACATTTCCGTAGTCGTGACCAGTCCGATGTCCTTGTATGAGACCTTCTCCATGCTCTATTCCTCCTGATTAAGAGTTTACTCCGCGAAGAACGACCTCACAGAGTTCGGGTTGATTGCGGGCGTATCTTATCATGAAGTTCGGGCAAACTGCAAGTGCCTGTCTAGAAATTGAACGCGGTCACGGTGAAGGGGATATCCGGATAAGGGCGCAGGTCAGATAGAGCGATGCAGAAGGATCGTTAAAGCGGATTTTTCTGAAGCACGGCTGCGTCGGTGCCATTCTGGAGCAGGTCGATCATGCGGGCGAGGGATTCCTCATGAAGATCATGGATAAGCACCCGGTCCACGCCGCGCCGTCGTTTTTTATTCAGGACCGAGAGCAGCACCATGCTCTTGTAAATGCGTTTGTTGGTCTTGAAGGAGAAGAGGTACGGGTCGAGGGCGTTTTCCAGGAGAAGATCGCTGCGCTTGCGCACGGCCCTGCTGATCGCCACCGTCTGAAGCCAATAGCTCTTGTCGATGATGCTGTCGGCCTTCAGTTCTATCCAGGTATGCCCCATGTTCCCCAGTTCATCCGTCAGGGTCTCATGGGCCACCGTATCCGCTGCGAGGTGGCTGAGGTAGCCATAGGCAAAGGCCCGCTCAGGCCATTGTTCCGCCTGGTCAAGGAGCTTGAGGCCCACATCCCAGGAGTGCGAACTTTTATCGTCAGGGAGATATTTTTTGCCGATGATGATGTCGGCCATGATGTTCCCGTAGAGGAAGTCCTGCTTATGTTTTTTCAGGAGCGCCAGAATGCCGGCAGGAATGAGAGGGGCGCAGGACAGCAGTTCGTTGCCCAGATACATGTGGGTCATGGGACCCCATGCAAAGGAGACCGCTGGAACCAGGATGAGTCCGATAATAAGTGCAAGATAATACATAATGATCAATATAAATGAATATAAATAAATAATAGATAAGAGCTTTATTACGGCATAAGCCGGTGCAGGAAACCAGCGGCATCCATGCAAACTCCCGCATGTTACCCCTTTCATCAGGAACAAGTCAATAGAAAAGAATCGTAAACCGCTCAATTGCTGAGCAATAAGCCATTGTTATCGCTCAAAGAATCCGCAAATCACCCGACCACGTTATACTCACGTACCCGGAATTTTGCGCCAAGTTCTTCTGCGATCTTCCTGCAGGCCTCGATGTCCACCTCAGGCAGGGCAACCACCGTGGCGGTCACGTCCGGAATATATTTAACAGCTTCGCTGATGAATTCTTTTACCGCATCAAAGGTTGCGATGCCGAATTGCGGCTGGCTTACCTTATTATAGAGCTCGGCGTTCTGGGCGTTCAGGCTGATGCTTATGGCGTCCACCAGGCCGGCAAGCTCGGGCAGTACGTTCCGCTTGTTGATCAGGTTCGCGTGGCCGTTCGTATCGATCCGCACCCTGCCGCCGCGCTGTTTCACTTCGCCGGCCACGGCCTTGACCACATCAAGCCGCAGCAGGGGCTCTCCGTATCCGCAGAACACGACCTCGGCATAGCGCTTCGGATCGCCGATCTCCTTGATGAGCGTCTCTGCTTTCGGTTCTTCGGCGAGCCTCAGGTTATGCCCTTTGACGAAATCGGTGTGGTAACGCACGCAGAACGTGCAGGCCGCTGAGCAACGGTTCGTGATATTGAGGTACAGGGAGTTCCTGATGGGGTAGGTGATCTGACCTTTTGCCGGCATGGCGCCGATGCCGAAAAGCTGCATGGCATTGAAACTCGTGATCCTTGCCACGTCGTCGAAAGAGAGGCCCTTGATCCTGGCGATAGCCTCGGCAGTATGGCGCACGAAAGCGGGTTCGTTCCGCTTGCCGCGCATGGGCTGGGGCGAAAGGTACGGAGAATCCGTCTCGATGAGCAGATGCTCGATGGGGACCTGGCGCACCACCTCGCGCAGGGCCTCGGCCTTGGGGAACGTGACCGGGCCGGCGATGGAGAGCGAAAAGCCCATCTCGATCACCCGTTTGGCCATGGCAATGTCCCCGGAAAAGCAGTGCAATACGCCGCCCAGTTCGGGCGACCATTCCTCGGACAGGATCTGGAGCGTGTCCTCATGGGCGTCGCGGTCATGCACAATGACCGGCAGTTCGAGCTTGCGCGCCTCGCGCAGCATGTCGCGGAACTTTCTTTTCTGGTCCGCCCGGGGCGAGTGCTCGTAGTGATAATCCAGCCCGATCTCACCGTAGGCCACCACCTTCTTATGCTGGGCGAAATGCCGGAGGATATCGTAGGCCGGATGCAGGATATCTTTCACCTCATGGGGGTGGATGCCGATGGCCGCATAGATGAAATCGTACTTTTCCGCCAGCATGACCGCATCTCTGCTCGATTCCACGGTCGTGCCGATGGTAACGATGTACTCGACGCCCGCCTCGCGGGCGCGCTTGATCACCTCGTCGCGGTCGTCGTTGAATTCCCGCATCTCCAGATGCGCGTGGGTATCGATCAGCATAGTTGCACCAATAGGCAAGGGCGGGATTACCCCGCCCCTACAGTTCTTTTGAATTTACAATCCGAAATCCGCAATCCGAAATTGTTTTATTTGACCCTGCTCCCCGCCTTCGTCTCCCGGTCAAAGGTGGCCACGGCAAGCAGGTCCCCGTTGCTTGCGGCAAGCAGCATGCCCTGGGACTCGATCCCCATGAGCTTGGCGGGCTTCAGGTTCGCCACGATCACGATGGTCTTGCCCAGAAGTTCCTCGGGCGAGTAGCTCTTGCCGATGCCGGCAACGACCTGACGAGTCTCGGTGCCGATGTCCACCTGGAGCTTCACCAGCTTGTCCGACTTCACCACGCGCTCGGCTGCGACGATTTTGCCGACCCGAAGGTCGATCTTCATAAAGTCTTCTATCCCGATCGGGTCCTTTGCTGCCGCAACAGGAACTGCTGCCGGCTGGGCCGGGGGCGCTTGCTGTGCATCCTGTTTGATCTCCTGCTTCACTTCCTGTTCTGCTTTCTCCATCTTCTTCTCCGTATTCTTTTTTTGGTCTATGCGAGGGAACAACTGGGCGCCCGGCTGGATAGCCGTTCCCGTCTTCAAACCTCCCCAGTTTTGCTCCTCCGCAAACAGGCATGCGCTGATCTGCTTGTTCATGCCGATGGCATCCCATATTTTCTGAGATGTCGCCGGCATGACAGGAAACAAATACAATCCAATTAGACGCAACGACTCCGCGAGATTATAGAGCACGCTGCCAAGACTGACCATGTCTCCATTTTTCGCAAGTGTCCAGGGCGCGTTCTCTTCGACATACCGGTTAGCGCGGGTAACCAGGGACCATGCGTTCTGCAGATATCTGGTAAAGACCAGCGCTGCGAGGTCCGCATCAATCTTCGCTGGAATTCCGGATGCGATTTCTCGTAGATCCTGATCTAACGGTTGGTTCGGGCTTGCCTGCGGGATCTTTCCGTCAAAATATTTCCCGACCATGGTGAGCACGCGCGACAGCAGGTTCCCCAGGTCATTGGCGAGTTCGGTGTTGAAGCGCGTTACAAAGGTCTCGGTCGAGAAATCCCCGTCCAGTCCAAAGGGCACCTCGCGCAGCATGAAGTAGCGGAATGCGTCGGCTCCGTAGGCATCGACGATCGTGTGCGGATCAATGACGTTCCCGATCGACTTGGACATTTTTTTGCCGTCCTGGGTCCACCACCCGTGGGCGAAGATGTTGCCCGGCAGCGGCAGGCCCAGCGCCATCAGCATGGTGGACCAGTAGACGCTGTGCGTGGTCAGGATGTCCTTGCCCACCAGATGGTGGTCCGCAGGCCACCAGAACTTTTCACGCGTTATTGCCTCGGCGGATCCTGCTGCAGGCGGGCTCAGGTAGCGCGTGGCCGAGAAATAGTTCACCAGCGCGTCGAACCAGACATAGGTGACGAAGGCGCGGTCAAAAGGAAGCTCGATGCCCCAGGAGAGCCGCGCCTTGGGGCGCGAGATGCAGAGATCGCCCAGGGTCTGCGACCGCAGGAACCCCAGCACCTCGTTCCGCCGGGATTCGGGTCGGATGTAGTTCTGGTTCTGCTCGATATGCGCGATGAGCCGCGCCTGATATTTGCTCATGCGGAAAAAGTAATTGTCTTCCGAGATGCGCTCCACCGGCCTGCCGCAGTCAGGGCACTTGCCTTCAACGATCTCCTTCTCGGTCCAGAACCGTTCGTCAGGTGTGCAATACCAGCCCTCATAGGTCCGGCGCTCGATCTCGCCCTTGTCGAACAGGTTCTGCAGAAGTTCCTGCACCACGGCACTGTGTTCCTGGTCGGTCGTGCGAATGAACGCGTCGTTCGTGATCTCGAGCTTTTTCCAGAGATGCTGGAAATTCACGGTCAGAAGATCGGCGTGCGCCTTGGGCGTGAGTCCCCGTTCCGTGGCCGCTTTCTCGACCTTCTGGCCATGCTCGTCCGTTCCGGTGAGGAAGAAGACGGCATCACCGAGAAGCCGGTGATAGCGCGCCAGTGTGTCCGCGGCAATGGTGGTGTAGGCGTGCCCGATGTGCGGCACGTCGTTCACATAATAGATCGGGGTCGTAATATAGAATTTTTTCGTCATCGATTTTTAATGCGGGTCGGTTTTTTACCGCGGAGACGCGGAGCCGGAAGTAGGCGCTTCCAAGCGACGCAGAGAAAACCTTTATTATTTCCAAGGTGTCATTCTCCGCGCCTCTGCGTCTCGGCGGTGGGTAATGACTTATTGCGAATGTATCAATTTTGAATCGCGGCAAACCCGTGCGTCATAGCCTTGGCTGCGGCGGGATGCCGCGCATGTCCGAAGCTACCCGGCCTGGCCTCCGCCGCCGCCCGGCCCTGCCTGCGGCTTGTCTCCCTGTCCCGGTTTCTTCTTGCGGTTGCGCCAAAAACGTTTTTTATTCTTCTTCCCGCTCTTTTCTCCTGCCTCGCCCGGCTGCTGCGACGACTGCTGGCCTTCCTGCTGCGGCTGCTGTGCCTGCGGCTGTTCCGGTTGTGCTTGCTGTTGAGCGTGCGGCCGCTGCTGGGGCTGCTGGCCTTCTTGCTTCGGCTGCGGCCGGTCCTTTGGCTTGCCCCCCCGGCCCCGCTGCTTTTTATCCTGCTGCGGTTCTCGCCGTTTCTCGATCCTGGCGCCGGTCGCGCCCGACGGGGCGGCTTCCTCCCGCGGCTTCTCCCGCGGTTTCTCCCGGCGCTGTTCCTGAGGCTTCTTCCGCTCTTCCTGCCGCTTTCGTTCCTCGGCCTGACGGCGTTCCTCTTCCTCCCGCGCTTCGCTGATGCGGCGCTCTTCTTCATCGCGCTTGACCTGGATCACGGCCTGACGCATACCTGCCAGGTCCTTTTTATTCTCATCGTACATCTCGAATTCGTAGGAGAGGCAGCAAAGCAGCCTGCCGCAGACACCCGATATTTTCGCGGGATTAAGCACCATTTCCTGCTTTTTGGCCATGCGGATCGAGACCGGTTCAAAGTTCTTTAAAAAGGAGGCACAGCAGAGCTCGCGGCCGCAGGGGCCGAACCCGCCGATCAGACGGGCCACGTCGCGCACCCCGATCTGGCGCATCTCGATCCTGCTCCGGAGCTTGTAGGCAAGGTCCTTCACCAGATCGCGGAAATCGATCCTGGTCTCCGAGAAAAAGAAAAAGGTCGCCCGCGTCGCATCAAGGGAATATTCAACGCGGATCAGCTTCATGGGGAGTTCGCGCTCGGCGATCATGTCCTGCGACATGGTGAATGCTTCGGCCTCGCGCTCGCGGTTCTTTTTTTCCCGGGCAAGGTCGTCCTCGTTGGCCTTGCGAACGAGCTTGCGCAGAAGCTTCGGGGCCGGCGCCTTCTCCTCAACAGGCGCGGAGGCCGGAATCGTCCCTTCTGCCGGCGGCGGTCCTGTTTCGGGTCCGATCATCTCGAACTCGGCGACTGAGGGCTCCGGCGGTTTCCGGATGCGCACCACCGTGGCCGTCGCCAGGCCCCGGTCGGAATCGACGATCACCCTATCGCCGATAGAAAGCTCAAGGTCCGTTGCGTCAAAATCATATACTTTCCAATTGTCCCGAAATCGTATGCCTGCGATCTTCATGATAGTATCATTCATCTCTTCTCATTGGTCGATTGTTGGTCTGTCTGCCATGACCCGCGCGTGCTTACACCCTGCCGAGCTTGAGCAGCAGGTTCTCGGCAACAAGCTGTGCGCTGACACGGCGGTCAAGAAGCTTCCTGCTCGACGTAAACAGCTCCAGGTCAAGAAACATCCCCGGAAGCGGTCTGCGTTCACACCATTGCCGGAGCAGGTCCCGGCGGCCTCCATTTACCAGCAGGCGCTCTTCATTGGTCTCGCCATAGACCACGGCATCGCGAAGCCACTCGATCCCGATGTCGAGCAGGCGTTCAAGCCGCTCGCGGTCCTTTCCATATGCCTCGGCCTTGAGCAGCGTCTCACCGGGGCTGAAGCTTCCCAGCCCCGCCCAGAGCGTCAAGACCTCGTCACGAAGCGCCTTTTCCGCTTCAACGTCCATCTCGATGCCGCGGCCCATACTCCCCTGCGCGAGCGCGGCCAGGAACCACGCATCTTCTTCCGAAAGTCCCCGCTTGCGCGCCAGGGCCGCCGCAAGGATATGCCGGGGCAGCACATGGAACACGATCTCCTGACACCGTGACCGGATGGTCGGCAGCAGGCTCTGCGGCATGGCGGTGATCAGGATAATGAGGGCATCACCCGGGGGTTCTTCGAGGGTCTTTAAGAACGCATTGGCCGAGGCCGCATTCAACCCCTCGGCCCCGTCAACGATCAGGACCTTTTTGTTCCCCTCGAACGGCCTGAGCGCAAGGTCGGCCTGCGCCTCCCGCACCTGGTCGATCTTGATCTCATTTCCTTCGGCCTCCAGGAAGCGCACATCAGGATGGCCGCCTGAAGCGACCTTGCGGCACGAAGGACAGCTGCCGCATCCACCGTCTGGAGTGGCTGCGTGGCAGTTCACCGCAGCGGCAAGCCCCCGTGCCGTCATTTTCTTGCCGATACCGGACTCGCCTGAGAACAGATAGGCATGGGCGAGCGTCCCATGGGCAAGAGCGCGCTTCAGGATCTGCAGCGGCCCTTCATGGCCTTCGATATCGTTAAAAAACATGGAAGAATAGTATGGACGTCATGGCACGTCTCTCTCGGGAGCCGCTTCCGATCCGTTCAGATCAAGCATTGGTCCACGATCTCCCTGATCTTTTCCTGCACTCGGAGCGGCGGCAGCGCCGCGTCAACGATCTTCATGCGGTCCGGCGCTTCCCGCGCCAGGGTCAGATACCCCTGACGAACGCGCTCATGGAATGCAAGCGCCTCATTCTCGAACCGCGCTTCCGCCTCGAGTCCCTGTTGGTTGTTCCGTCCGCGGGCGCGGGCAAGACCCACGGCGGCCTCCACATCGAGCACGATCGTCAGGTCCGGCCGCATACCGGCGGTCACCAGCCGGTCGAGCGCATGGATCATGGCAAGGTCCAGTCCGCGCCCGTAGCCCTGATAGGCGATCGTCGCGTCGGAGAACCGGTCGCACAATACGATCGCGCCGCTCTCGAGTGCCGGACGGATCACTTCCTTAAGATGCTGCGCCCTGCTTGCGGCATAGAGGAGCAGTTCCGCAGATGGGTCAAGGGCTTTGTTCCCGGGATCGAGGAGGATCTTCCTCACCTGGTCGCCGATGGGCGTTCCGCCGGGCTCCCGGGTGAGTGTAACTGTCCGATGCTTCGATCGCAGGTGGTCCCCAAGCAGGGAGATCTGAGAGGACTTGCCTGAACCTTCAATTCCTTCGAACGTGATGAACCGGCCCCTCACCTATTTGAGCTCCGCGAACACGTCGCCGGCTATTTTCAGCTCGGGATTCGACGCAAAGAGGATCACCTGGGTCTTGGAGCCGAGCGAGCGGAGGACCTGGCATGCGGCCTTCTGCCGCATCGGATCGAAACCTGCCAGCGGGTCATCCAGCAGAAGCGGCAGCCGCCGTTTCCCTGCCAGGGCCTCTACGATCCCGGTCCTGATACAGAAGGAGACAAGTTCCTGGGTACTGGGGCTCAGGTCTGAGACCTGCACCGCCGTGTCGTCCTTGGCATGCGCCACCGGCCCGGCATCGCCGGCGATCTCGATCCGTACATATTTACCCGCGGTGACCGCCGTAAGGTTGCGCTGTGCCGCCGCCTCCACCGCTGGAATGAGCGTCTCCATCTCGATCGCGCCGATGCGGCTGGCGATGCCGAGCTCTGTCAGAAAACCCGCTCCCGGAGCGGCGCCACCGGGGTCGGGAACGCCAAAATCGCCCAGATCCGGTGCTCCCACGGCCCAGGAAGAAGCGGAAGATGCACCCTCGCCCGGCAGTTCCGACTCGATCCGGTCGATATCCTGCCTGATGCTGTACGTGTCCACTGCATATTGCGCCACGGCACGGACGGCCTTCTCGAGCTCAAGAACCTCCAACTGCTGGCCCTGGTACTCCTCGATGAGCGCCTCGTGCGTCACGCCGCCGTAAATCCGCTGCTGCTGCTCCGCAATATCGTCGCGAAGCGAAAAAAAGTGCCGATAATTGTCGACCTTTTCCTTAAGCTCTTCCGTTGTCTTCGACCCCGTCGATTTCATACAGGCCATGATGGCCGCCCCGCCCTGTTCAAAGCTCTTTTCCAGGGCAATCCGGTCGGCCTCAAGCGCGCCGATCTCCGTCTGCACCACCTTGCGCTGCGCACTACTGCGCGAGCTGTTATACCAGGCAGCCAAGACGAGAATGGCGGCGACGAGGACCCCGATCGGGAAGAAGTAGTCCTGCTCCGGCGTGAGCACGGCCAGCGCGGCGATGAACGAAAGCCCTGCCACTGCAGCTCCGGCGATGAACAGCTTGTCGGAGAACATGTTCGGCACCGGCATGCTGTCAAGCTGCGCCGTGAGCTGTGCGATCTGCTCGTGCAGCTCGTCGGAGTCGGCCATCTTTTTGCCCTGCTGCTCCACATGGGCGTCGATCAGTTCGGCAAGGTTCGGCGGTAGGTCTGCACAGCCCTTCAGCTCTTCGAGGCGCGCTTCCATTTCGGTGTAGCGGTGATCGATCTCGTCGAGTGACTCCAGCTTCTTGCGTATCTCATCCAGCTTGAGTTTGCCCGACTGCATCCGATACTCGGCATCGGCGGCTTCCTCTGCCTTGCGAAGCGTCTCGCGAAGCTCGGCAAGCCTCGCTTCGCCGGCCGCTGCCTTGCCGGATCTCGGAGCCGGCTGGTTCCGGGGCTGCCGGGAAGCTACGGGTGCGGCAGGAGCTGCTGAACGGACCGCACGCTGGTCCCGGCGGATAATGAAAAGCTTCGCATATTCCTCTTCCGTGATGCCGGCAGTCAACCCGGCCATGAAGGGCACGGCGCTTTCCCACGTCTTGTGCATGAGGATGAATTCTTTGGTGGCGGGATTATATTTTGAAAGGTTCACTGCGCGTTTGGAAAAGTCCTGGATCAGCCGGTAGTAGCCGCCGTCGTCGCTGTAGACGACCAGCGCGCCACGGGACGCGTCGGGCACCGCGCGCGATATGAGCGAGGCCATGCGCGAGGGCTGGTCCACGGGAAAGAGCAGCCGCTGCATGCTGTCCACTGCCGCGGTCTTGCCTGCTTCGTTGCCCGCGGCAATGAGATTGAAGCCGCTTTGGAACCTGAGGCGGGCCAGCTCTCGAAAACCCCGGATCCCCTGCATCACGAGCTCCACCAGGAACATAGCGAAGGCTCCTTTCATCAAAAGTCCGGTTACTATAGCGCAAGTTGGGCAAAGTTGCAACAGGGAAAAGGGGAGGAGAGAAGGAATTGCATTAATAAAACCGTAGGATAGGACGGTGGAAAACGATGTCGGGTTCGTGATGCGGTAGACTTATGACACGGAGAAAAACGCGACCCCCAAAATTCCGTTTGTAGCGATTTATTCCAGAATGAGGACCCTCAAACTGCCAAGGAAAAGTTGTTTATTCTTGTCCGATATCTCACCGAGATGATCTCGAAACCTTTTATTGTCGATCGATCGTATCTGGTCAACGATGATATCGGAATCTTTTTCCAGCCCGGCCTCGCCTTTCTTGAGATGGATGCGCAGGATCGCCGCCTCGGGGTGGAGTTTCGTGGTGATCGGGCAGACGATCGTGCTGGGATGGTCCTCATTCAGAAGATTCGTTTGCACAACGACCACCGGGCGAACTTTGCCCGGTTTGGTTCCGAATCGTGGATTAAGGTCGGCGGTATAGACGTGGAATTTGCGAGGCGTCATTGCGGCAGTTTGTCTTCGATCAGTTCCAGTTCCCGGAGCGCCTCAAGCGACGACGCCGAGACCAGGCGGGATTCTTTTTTTAACCGCTTGCGCATCAGCGTTCTTTTCATGAAACTGTTGTAGAAACTCAACGCATCGTTGATGTACAAATTTCTCGACTTATGTACCGCCGCAATGACTTCCTCGGTTTCTAAAAAGATATCATCCTGAAGTTTCAACGAAAGAGTCTTGGACATGGCGCACCTCCTCTTCGAGTATCACCAGTAGTATATACCATTCGACGTTGGCCGTCAAGAACATCGGCTATCATTGCCACGATGCTTCATCACGGATAAACGTTTTCAACGATGACTTGAATATGAACAGAGCGCGGTTCTTTGAGGGGGGGGGTAAACAGATGTTTGATCAATTGTCCAAGAGTATGGACCTGACCCCATGAAGTTCGTTCGCCACGTATTAACGTACCCTACGTTCTGCAGGACTCAAGGCATTGGATGAATTAATGCGCGTTGGGTATGTCCCCAAGTTTCTTCTGATAATGACTATCGTACATGGCCGTCAAATGCTCAAGGAACCGCTATAGCTATCCTAGGCGGATCGCATCTCAAAGCACTCAAGCTCATGTGGGTAGTGCATGATGACAAATGAGATTTGACCCCGGAGCCAATTGGCCTGCCATCTAAACATTCGCCACGTATTAACGTTCTGTTAAAAGAGGACACATCAAAACCGTTGAAAATAACCTGCGGCTGTGATAATCTGTAGTTATGAAAGGTGGTGCTTTACCATGCAAACTATTCACGCAATCTATAGAAACGGGCTGTTGAACCCAATAGGCAGCATAGAAGGCATCATGGACGATACCGAGGTTGAAATAACTATTTCACCTTTAAAAGGGGCTGTCCATCCTCTGCTGCGTTTTGCGGGAATTATGAGCGCGGAAGATGCAGACAGTATGCTGAAGGTTGTTGAGGATGAATTCGAAAAGGTGAATCCCAATGACTGGAAGGATTAGCCTTGACACCAATGCGGTGATCGGGCTGTTTAGAAATGATCCGCGTATTACCGAAATAATCACTTCGCATTCAACCATCTGCCTGCCCGTTCCTGTTGTTGCGGAACTTCTCTATGCGGCAAGAAATTCTCACCGGGTAACGGACAATCTCAAAACACATAACGAATTTATTGAATCCTGTTCTATACGTATTGTCCCCAAGTTTCTCGTGAAAATAAGCGCTGTTTTGCGCAAAGTGCAACAATAGAGACCTGGCCCTAAGAAGTTCGAATAAATCGATATGCCAGGTATCACCCGCTGGAAGCGGGACGGAATGAAAGCGGCTGATGCGCTTGAGGATATTTTCCACGCCGCCGTAAAATTGCGCCATGAATGCAGCCGCCGTTTTTTCGCGAACAGTCGGCTCTCTCGAGCCAACGTCCTTCCGCAATGACGAAAGCTCCCGAACGGTATCTCCAATCAATTCCAGTTCTATGCCGATCTCCTCGCGGAGTTCGTCCATGGTCATATCAGCACTTTCCCCCTGCGTTCGATAAGCCTGGTGAAACGGCTGGGAGGGCTCAAGGATATAATGTCGAGCGGAGCATGCAGTTCTTCCTCAAGCCGCGCAGCAAGTTCGTACAACTTCCAGCCCGGCACGCCTTCGCAAGCAAGGTCAATGTCCCGTGTCTGCTCCGGTGTCTCCACACTGCTGCCGAACAAGATCAAGCGCACAGCACCGTATGCTTTTGCCAGGCTTATTATTTTTTGCAGTTGCGGCTGACCGATTGCCATTTGGCGTTACCCTTCGTGTGTGGGAATTGATGCTGATCAAAAGATGTTACAGTTTACGGGAAATTGCAAGTTAGTTTATCAATAGTACTCAAGGCAGTGAATAAATTAATGCGCGTCGCGTATTAACGTCTCCAAGTTTCCTCGTCCCCAAGTTTCCTGCAATCCTTGAATGTGCAATGTTCTGACGGACCGTATATCGGAAGGGTATAACAAAAAACGACGAAGGTAAAGAGGAAAGGATCTGCTTCTACCAGCAAGGACGTTTGCAAAAACACAAAGCTTCGCGCCGCTTTTATTATGCGCTGTGTTAAGACATCATGCCGGGCTATCGACTTACGAAGTCGTCAACTGCCGCCTTGACCTGTTTCAACGTTTCAGCCAGACCCGCAACGAGCGGCCGCAACTCCTCCCACCGCAAAGTAAAGCTGTACGCGTGCACGAAAAAATGTCTGAAAGAAAGGTAATTGGAAAGGGTATTGTACAGATCGGTTGAGATGATCCCGGTATCGTGGGTTGTTCGCAGGAGATCCTTGTGCCACGTTGAAGAGTTCTCCAGCGCGGCGCCTTTGGCATACAGGAGGCGCTTGAAAATGTTTTCCACCCCGTTGTAAAAATTGTGCAGGAAGGTGGCTATCGCCGCCAGTTCGGCAATGGAATACTCGGCCTTATTCTGGTTGGCGAGGAGGAAAAGCTCAGCAACAACGGACTCGATATTTTCAAATTCCGCGTCGCAATATACCCTAAGCCGCTCGTTTGGCATACACCAGCCTGCCCTCCCGCAGCACGATGTCCTTGAACTTCGTTTTCTTGCCGGAAAGGTCTATAAGATCGACGGTCTTGGACATTTCCCTGGTCAGTTCGCCGTAAAACTTGAAAAAGTCCCCGGGCGGCACATCCCTTACGGCAAAATCGTAATCCCGGGCTTCTTCCGCGGATCCGTGCAGCGCCGAGCCGATGATATACAGCTCGCCAACGCCGTACTTTTTCGCAATCTCCACTGCTTTTTTCAGTTCCTTTTCCGCTATCATGAGTCATGCTCCTTGTATGCGTCCCTTGCCTGTCCCGTCGAGATTTATTCCCGACGGCCTTGCGCAGATATACATCGGTAACGGTCTCTGGCCGCGCTATATATCGGGCACTATATCATATGCGGAACATCCATGCACAACTTTTTCCTCTTTTAGTTGTCGGCGTTGAACGTTTATTTCCGTTTGAAAGGATTGGTAAAGCGGACGCCTTCGATGACCGAGTTGTGCGAAAAGTCTTCGCTCAGGACGGTCGGGATCTGGTTCATTTTCGCCGTGGCCCATAGAAGAGAATCCCAGTAGGATAAATGATGGTCTCTGACGCCCCGGACCGCCTCCAGGACGACGAGGCTTGTCAGATCGACCATGTTCCAGGACCGGATATAGTTGGATATGCTTGCGTAGCCTTCCTGCTGGGTGAGCGGCGCGGCAAGCTTCCGGGTTACCACGGTATAGAATTCCGCAAGGATCTGAGGGCTCAGTATTCCGGACCCGTTTTTGACCGGCTCGTCCAGAAGCCCGACTGCCTTCGCCTGCTTCTCGACTTCGCTTCTGTCGTAGGCATAGACAAGCAGATTCGTATCTACCAGCTGTTTACCGGTCATACAGCTCCTCGCGTGTCCATTTTCTGCCTCCTTTTACAGCGCGCTTTTTCATGAGTGAAGCGATGAATTTTCTTTCCTCGTCCCATCCCTTCGGGTCATGGGCCGTGCTTGCCCCGGTTTGCAGCGCCTTGTCGATCCCATCGCGTATCAGCTCGGATTCCGAGATGTGCAGTTCCGAGGCCCTGGTCTTGAGCAGGCGTTCCTGGCGGGGGGCGATGTAGACCTGCTTTCTGAGCATTGTTGGCATAAGAACCTCCTCATGGTGTACAAATACACCATGTCGAGCCGCAAGGCAAATGGAATTTAAAACAGGAACGGAACTGGACCAAAAAATGAAAACGGCTCATGACGGTTCAGTATGGGCGCGCCGAAATTGCACGCCGCTTAAAGCCGCTCAATGGCCCTTTTCAGGGCCTCCGCCTTCTCCAGCGTCTCCTCATATTCACGCTCCGGCGCGGAGTCGGCAACGATTCCGGCCCCGACCTGAACGTGGGCCTTCCCGTCCTTGACCACGAAGGTCCGGATGATGATGTTCAGGTCCAGGTCGCCCGTGTTCGCCAGATACCCGATGGACCCGGTATAGGGGCCGCGCGCCACCGGCTCCAGTTCGTCGATGATCTCCATGCAGCGAACTTTCGGCACGCCGGTGATGGTGCCGCCGGGGAATACGGCGCGGATAAGGTCGCAGGCGTCCTTTTCCGGAGAGAGCGTGCCGCGAACGTTCGAAACAATATGGATCACGTGCGAATAATCCTCGACCACCATCAGTTCGTCGACCAGAACGGTGCCGTAGTCGCAGACCCGGCCAAGGTCGCTCCGTTCAAGGTCAAGCAGCATGATGTGTTCCGCGCGCTCCTTCTCGTTCGTCAGGAGCTCCGCGGACAGCCCCCGGGTCTCGTTGCTGTCGCTGCCCCGGCGGCGCGTACCCGCGATGGGCCGCGTGTCCGCCACGCCCTTCACCAGCCGGACGAGCCGCTCCGGCGACGAACTGACGAGCTGCAGCCCTTCGAAGTCGAGAAAAGCGGCAAAGGGAGAAGGATTGATCTCGCGCAGGACCCGATAGAGATGCAGGGGGTCGAGCGCGCCGATGTCTGCCGTGAACCGCTGCGAGAGATTCGCCTGGTAGATGTCGCCTGCGGCGATATACTCCTTGCAGCGCAGCACCATCGCCTCAAAGTCTCCGCGTGCCATGTTCGGTTCAAGACGCACCGGTCCGCTGCCCGATCCTGCTGAGGAGGGAGTACCCGTCAGCGCCCTGGCATGAAGCTTCTCCTGCGCGTCCGACAGCCGGGCCGCGGCCTCGTCATAGAGCCGTTCCCACTGATCCGGATCGGGCCGGCGATACCCCATCTCCTGCTCCCGCGCTCCGGGATTCACGATGATCCAGGACCGGTTCAGGAGGTGGTCGAAGGCTATGACCAGGTCGACGAACACGAAATAGGCTTCGGGAACATCGAGGTCGCGTTTTGCATGCTGCGGGACTGCCTCGAATTGCCGGACAAAGTCATAAGAAAAGAACCCCACAGCCCCGCCAAGAAAGGGCGGCAAACCCTCGATGCGCTCGGTACGGTAATTTGCCAGAAGCTCCCGGAGCTTCAGAAGCGGTTTCTTATTCACGGTCGCGCGCCGTCCATACTTGCCCGCAGGCGCTGCCGGCAGGCTCAGTTCAACATTCTCGCCTTTGGACCGGAAGATAAGGTAGGGCTCAGCCGTGACAAAGGAGTACCTGCCCGTACGCTCATTGACCCGGGCGCTCTCCAGCAGCACGGCATGGCCATCTGACCGGAGTGCTTCGAGTGCTGCCACGGGGGTGAGCGTGGGTTGGTCAATGACCGCGTGAAGCGGGAGAATGCGTCCGCTGCGGGCCGCATCAAGGAATTCCTGTTTTGATGGCACTATAGTATCCATAATAATTTACTGTCCGATATTAAAGACTCCGGAACACACGGTCAAGACAAATTTAAAAAATAATTCCAGCCTTGACATTTTGTGCTATACTTCAATTAAGGAATAAGTGCTCTTTGAAACGAAACAAGTACAAAACGGCGTTGCCGGACCATCACCGATTGGTGTAAGCATTTTAACACCGCTTACCAGGGAAGAAGGTCGGTTGTTCTGATATGCCGAGATTGGAAAGTAGGCTGCAAGTTGAGTGGTCAGGCTTCCAACCTTCAGGGTTCAGGATGACAGGAATAACCGGAAAACCCTACGCCGGCTGCGAAAACGGGAGAAAGGGTTCAAAATTTATACTGGGACGGAACTGCAGAAACAGCAGAACCAAAGAAACACAGTGTAGAATTCCCGTAAGTATCAGCTGGCCCTACGGATCGTTAAAATCATTGGCCCGCAGGCAACGCCTTTTTTTATGCTTTACTCAGCCGACCATGACATTAATGGCCGGCTTTTTTATTATTACTTTTCAGGTCAAAATATCGTCCGCAGATTACGCAGATGACGCAGATGACGCAGATTTTTAAAGACATGATTCAGGCTGTTTTGCCTTAATCTGCGAAATCTGCGTCATCTGCGGATAAAAGGTTCCTCTCTGACATTTATCATTTTTTATCAGACGTTCATCCGATTTTATCCGTGTCCAAATGGGTCTTATCTTTCTCACGCCTTCAGCATCTCGGGGTTCGTATGGGGGATGAACACCGCGCCCAGATATTCCTTCATGAACTCCGGGTCGTCGTCCATGGGCTTGTACGTGATCTTTTCCGCAATGGCATGCGCTGTCTGTACCAGTTCGACCTCCATGAGCACAAGGCGCGCTCCGGCAAGGGATGAGTTCCCGAGCGGCGTGACGATCTCAGGAGGCCAGGTCGGCAGCATGCCGATGCCCACGGCTTTTTCCGCGTTAATACCCGTACCGAGCGCTCCGGCGACATAGACCTTCTTAATGTCGCCAAAGGAAATGCCGACCGAACGGGTGAGCACCAGAAGCAGCGTGAACATGGCTGCTTTGGATTTCATAAAGCTCTGGATCTCGTTCTGCGTGATGTATAACGAGTCCTGGCAATCGCAGGTTATGGCGAAGGCCGGCTCGCCTTCCCTGACCATCACATGCTTGCCGGGTTGCAGAACGCCGCTTTTATCGATCGCTCCCGCCCGGTACAGTTCATAGAGCAGGCTTACCATGCCGGAGCCGCAGATCCCTTCGGCCGGCCCCTGGTCAAAGGTCTTGCAGGAGATGTTCGGGCCGTCTATCGTGACATCGTAGACGATCCCCTTCTTCGCCCGCTTCCCGATCCTGCTGATCCCTTCTTCGAGCGCAGGTCCGGCCGCGCCGGCGCCCACGATCATCCAGTCCCGGTTCCCGATCACCACCTCGGCATTCGTGCCCACATCGATCAGGATCGAGATCTTTTCGGAATAGAACATGCCAGACGAGAGGATCCCCGCGGTTATGTCGCCGCCCACATAGCTTCCCGCGTTCGGGAACACATACACCAGTGCCTCGGGATTCATATGCAGTTGCAGCTCCCGGGCGTTAAAGAACCCCGGCGTCCTCGCCACCGGCACATAGGGATAGACGGGGATCGTGCTGATATCAAGGCCAAGGAAGAAATGGGTCATGACGGTGTTGCCCGCTACGGTCAGGGCGTGGACTTCGTTCGGGCCGATGCCGGCATCAGCGCAAAGGGCAGCGATAAGCTCGTTTATGCCCCGGATCAGCGCGTGGTAAACGTCCTTGCCGCGGGCAGTCATGGCGCTGTGCATGCGGGTCATGATATCGCTGCCGTACGCGACCTGCGGATTTTCCAGGCTTCGCGTCAGCACATCCTGTTGGCTGACGTTGTCGTAGAGCAGGGCCACGAGATTGGTGGTCCCCAGATCAAGCGCCAGGGAATAGGAGCGTTCGGCCCCGGCGTCCAGGAGCCGGTACCCCGCTCCGGTCCGCCCGACAATGCACGGGAACTTCTGCCCGGCATTCACGAGTGCAGGAAGTTTTTTCAGGACCGACAGCGGAATGGCAAGCGGGCCGAGTGCGACGGTGTCCTCTATCCGCTGGTCATGCGCCCGGCGGTCATCGTTCGTCGGGGGCGGCGGAAGGATGGTCCTTTTACTTATCAGTGCGGTCACGGAATCTCCAAAGGGTCACACTTCATTTGTGTAACTAAAGCGAATTTCAACTCAAACAGGAAAAATTGCTTTTCTCCTATTGATGATTTCGTAAAAAATCTGATTTCTGCATATTCCGTCATTCCCGTGCAAACGGGAATCCAGTCATTACAAACACCTACTTGACCACTGATAGGGGTAGGGACGACGCATTGATTTGCGCCGCCCCTCCCTCCGAACCGGACTGGCGGATTTCCCGCATCCGGCTCTCCAGTTGGTGGTTCACCTTGTCAAGGACTGACGTGC
>Ga0210377_10000347_pt1 | contig 43580 bp, 41 predicted proteins | sample PLM4_65_b1redo_FD_155480 | JGI IMG/M metagenome (GOLD analysis project Ga0210377, IMG submission 155480) | Groundwater sediment microbial communities from an aquifer in East River, Colorado, USA - PLM4_65_b1 redo | ecosystem: Environmental > Terrestrial > Soil > Riparian zone | place: USA: East...
CGCCGCGCCCGCCGCCGCTGCCCCGCTCCCGTCCCCCGCCGTCACGGTCACCGTAATCGACGATGTGGCGCTCCTGCCCGAAATAATCGAGCGGCTCCGCGCCGCACCGCTGGTCACCCTCGACACCGAAACCAGCTCGCTCGAGCCGCACAACGCGGACCTCATCGGCCTTTCGCTCGCAATCGAGCCGGGGCACGCCTGGTACCTCCCGTTCGGGCATCGCCCCCGCGGGGGAGAGCTCGCGGCGCCGGCCCCGGTCACCAACCTCCCCCCGATCACGGATCCGCTGCTCGAGCCGCTGGCGCGGCTGCTGCGGGACCCCGCGGTGCCCAAGGGCGGGCACAATATCAAATACGACTGGGAGGTGCTGCGGCGGGCCGGCGTCGAGCTGGCGGGGGTCGTCTATGACTCGATGCTGGCGAGCTTCGTCCTCGATCCGGGGCGCCGCTCCCATGCCATCGACACGCTCGCGCTCGATCACCTCGGCGTGGCGATGCAGTGCTACGCGGACGTGGCCGGGAAGGGGAAGCTCCAGATTCCGTTCGCCGAGGTGCCGGTGCGGGAGGCCGCGGCCTACTGTGGCGCCGACAGCGCGATGGTGCTCGCGCTGCGGGATCTCTTCCTGCCGAAGCTGATGGAGACGACGCTGCAGCCGCTGCTCGACAGCATCGAAATGCCGCTGGTGGAAGTCCTGGCCGACATGGAGTGGGTGGGGATTCGGATCGACCCCGTGCTGTTCGCTCGACTCTCCCGTGAGCTGGGTACCGACCTGGTGCGCCTCGAAGCGGAGATCGCGGTCGCGGCGGGAGGGTCGATCAACCTCAACAGCCCGAAGCAGCTCGCGACGGTGCTCTTCGACAGGCTGCAGCTCCCGATCCTCAAGCGAACCAAGACCGGCCCCTCGACCGACGCCGACGTGCTGGAACAACTGGCCGACCAGGGCCACCAGGTGCCCAGGCTCCTGCTCGAGTACCGCGAGCTGCAGAAGCTCCGGTCCACCTACGTGGACGTGCTGCCGCAAAAGGTCCATCGGGCGACGGGACGCATTCATACCAGCTTCAATCAGATCGGCGCCGCCACCGGCCGGCTCTCATCTTCCGAGCCGAATCTGCAGAACATCCCGGTGCGCACGCGGCGCGGTGAGGAAATCCGCAAGGGATTCGTGCCCGCGGAAGGATGGAAGTTCGTGGTCGCGGACTATTCCCAGATCGAGCTGCGCCTGATGGCGCATCTCTCGCAGGACCCGGCGTTCCTCGAGGCGTTCCGGAACGGCGACGACATCCACCGCCAGACGGCGTCGGTCATTTTCGGTGTGGCGCTCGCCGACGTCACCGCCGAGATGCGCGCGCGGGCCAAGACCATCAACTTCGGCACGATCTACGGGCAGGGGGCGTTCGCGCTGTCACGCATGCTGGGCATTCCGCAGGAGGAGGCCAAGGCGTTCATCGCCGAGTATTTCCAGCGGTTCGCCGGGGTGCGGACGTGGCTCGATCGCCAGATCGAGCTCGCCCGGGAGCGCGGATACGTCGAAACGATCTTCGGCCGGCGGCGCTACATCCCCGAGGTGGGGGACCGGAACTTCAATACCCGCGCCTTCGGCGAGCGCCAGTCCCAGAATGCCCCGCTGCAAGGCTCCGCCGCCGACCTCATCAAGATCGCGATGGCGCGCCTGCACCGGGCGCTGGCCGCGGGCGGCTTCAAGGCGCGGCTTCTCCTCCAGGTGCACGACGAGCTGGTGCTCGAGGCGCCGGTGGCGGAGGTCGACGCGGTCTCGGCGCTGGTGCGGGAGCACATGGAGGGCGCGGCGAGCCTGTCGGTCCCGCTGGTCGTGGGCGTTGGCGTGGGAGACAACTGGCTGGACGCGAAGCAGTAAGCGGTGAGCGGAAAGGGAGGTTCCCGCTTGCCGCTCACTCCTCACCGCTCACCGTCTTTCTCGCCCCCGGCCACCAATTCCACCGCCCCGCGAGGTGCATGAAGGCGGGAACCAGCACCATCCGGATCAGTGTCGCGTCGAGGAGCACCGCGACCGCGAGCCCGAACCCCAGAAACTGCACCATCAGCACCCGCGCGAAGGCGAAGGCGCCGAAGACCACGATCATGATCAGCGCGGCGGAGGTGATGACCGACGCCGTGCTGCTCACCCCCTCCATGGTGGCTTCCGTGTTCCGGCCGGTGCGGTCGAACGCCTCCTTGATGCGGGAGAGCAGGAAGACCTCGTAGTCCATGCTCAGGCCGAAGACCACCGCGAAGACCAGCACCGGCACCACGACGAAGATCGCCTGCGTCGCGCCGTCGAGACCCAGCATCCGACCCCCGAACCCATGCTGGAAGACCAGCACGATCAGGCCGAAGGTCGCGCTCACCGAGAGGGAATTCATCACCACCGCTTTGAGCGGCACCAGCACCGAGCGGAATGCGATGGCGAGCATGACGGCTGTGACGCCAAGGACGAGGGCGATGATCATCGGAAACCGGCGCAGCAGCTCGGTCTGAAAATCCACGCTCGCGGCGACATAGCCGCCGACAGCGATCGTCGCCCCCCTGAGCTGGCGGATTCCCCGTGACGCCCCGATTTCCCGCACCCGCGCCACCAGCTCCATCGACGTCGTGAGGGAGGTCGAGTCACTGGGAATGACGTCGATCAGGGCCATCCGGCCGTCCCGGCTCAGGTAGGCGTCGATCGCCTCCTGGTATCGCGCCCGGGCGGAGTCGAGGTCGGAATAGATGAGCGAGTAGGCGAGCAGCGACTGTCCGGGGGTAAGGTCGACGAGACTCTTGACATCGCGCACTCGAGGGTCGGCCCGCAGGGAGTCGGAGAGGTGCTGCAGGGCGCGGAGACCGGTGAGATCGGTGGCGGTCCGGCCCTCGGGAAACTCGACCACCATTCGGATGGGGAAGAGATAGCCCGACACGCCGATGCGAGTGAGCACCTCGACCCCCGCTCCCGCTTCCGTACGCGAGGGCCACCAATTCCGCGCGGGGAGTCCGATCCTGATCCAGAAGAGCGGCGCGGTGAGGATCGCCACCGCGATGCCGCCGAGGATCAGCGCCCGCCCGGGATTCCGCGCCAGGGAGCGGGCCCATTTTTCCCACCCGCGCGGGGAGTGGTACCAGGTAAGCCTTCGGGCGAGCCAGCGGGGACGGTCGATGTCACGGCCGATCATCGCGAGGAGCGCGGGGAGGAGCGTCGTCGACAACAGCACCGCCACTCCGACCACGATCAGCCCCGCGATTCCCACGCTCTTCGTCTCGACCAGCGGGGTCAGCATCAGCGCCCCGAACCCGACCACGACGGTCAGCCCCGAGGTCAGCACCGCCATTCCCGCGGTCCGAAAGGTGCGCTCCGCCGCCTCGCGGCGGCGATAGCCCTTGGTGAGCTCCTCGCGGAAGCGCGTCACCACCAGCAGGGAATAGTCGATTCCCACGCCCAGCCCGATCATGGTCGTGAGATTCAGCACGAAGACCGACATCGGCGTGTGGACCGCGACCAATCCGATGATCGCGAGTGAGATGCTGACGGCAAGGAAGCCGACCAGGAGCGGGAGCACCGCGGCCACCAGGGCCCCGAAGGCGAGCACCAGGATGAGCAGGGTCAGCGGAATCACCCGCGCCTCGAGCCGCTTGCCGTCTTCGGTGCTGACTTTGCGCACGTCGAGATCGAGCGGGGAGCGCCCGGTGACCCAGGTGCGATACGCGTCGCGGTACGGCACCCGTCCCACCGCCTGATTGAGCGAGCGGCGGAAACGGGTCACCAGTTTGCCGACGCTGTCGCCAGGCGGGCCGTCGATCGAGACCAGGAAGAAGGTGAGCCGCCCGTCCGGGCTCAGAAAAATCGAGTCGGCGGGTGAATGATAGGAAAGCAGCGCGCGCACGTATGGCTCGCGCCGGAGCTCTTCAGTGATGGAATCGAGGGCGGCCCGGGGCGCTCCGTCGGTGAAAGGGGCCGGGCTCTCGAGCGCGACAGCGAAGAACTCGCTGAACGGCCGCGCGAATCGGGAATTCAGCAACCGGTCGGCGCGCGCCGCCTCGGTTTCGCGATCGGCGCCGCCGCGGACGTTGAGGAGCTCCGGAGTCCGGGGCGCACGCAGTACCGCCACAGCCCCGATCACGACCCACAGGGCGGCCACGATCCATCGAGATCGGACGATGAATGCCGCGACCCGCTCGGGCATCAGCGCTGCCGGTACGTGCTTACGAGACCCGCGCCCGGGGCGGGGTGCGTGAGCGCAAAGATTTGCAAGGCCGAATGTTAGGCCGCTTGCCGGGAACGCGCCAGTTGCGATCCGATCAACGGGCCCGAAACCTGCCACATATTATTTCCAGAGCCAATGACACGACCCCTGCTCCTCGTCCTGACACTCCTGGTGGGCCTCCTCGTGTACGGCCGAATCGACCGCGCGAGGTCCTCCTCCGGGCCGGCCACCGTTCCCAGAGCGGGGGCTCGCCCGAGCGGCCCCCTCCCGACGCGTTCGTCCTCGGGCGTCCTCGCGGTAGTCCCGAGTGGCGGGACGCCTGCCATGGACCTGCTGGCCCGGCTCGAGGGCCGCCGCCGCCTCCAGCGGGCCGGTACGACGACTTATTTCGACTCGCTCTTCGTCGAGACCGATTCCGTCGTGCGGCGCTGGCCCGACCAGCAAGGGCTGGTGTTCGTGGTCGCATTCCCGGCGAGCGATTCCGTGGAACACGACCCGCCGGTCCGGGGCGTAGTGGAGCGCGCACTTGCTACCTGGGAGGCCGCCGGGCTCGGGGTCCGCTTCGCCCGCTCGATGGACACCGCCGGCGCCAACCTTCTGGTGTACTCCTCACCGACCCTGGGCGGGGACCGGGCCGGCCAAACCGATATCCAGTGGACGAGGGACGGCAGGATTCACTCGGCGGCGATCATCATTGCGCGTCGCGATTCCGGCGGCAAGGTCATCCCGGGGCCGATTCAAGAAGCTGTAGCTGTCCACGAAATCGGCCACGCGCTGGGTCTCTCCCACTCCCCGTCTCCGGGAGATGCGATGTTCTGGGCGACCAGGACCGCAACATTGAGCCGCCGTGACTTGGCGACTTTCACGTTGTTGTATCAACTACCACTCGGCACCATCCGGGAAATCGCTCAGTGATTCTCCCGGTGCTTTTGCTCGCGAGCACCGCGGCGACGACTCCGGGGTCATCCGACCCGGATCCCAGGTTTTCGGCGGTCGCCGCAGTCGTCGAGCGCGGGATTCGGCAGGGGGTCTATCCGGGGGCGGTGCTGCTGATCGGCCGCCGCGACAGCGTCCTCTACTCCCGGGGCTTCGGCCACCTGACATGGGCGGCCAAGTCCGCGGCGCCCTCACCGAGTACCACCCTCTGGGATCTGGCCTCGATCACGAAGGTGATGGCGACGACCAGTGCGGTGATGGTGCTGGTCGACCGCGGGTCGGTCCTGCTCGACGGGCCGGTGACGCGGTATCTCCCTCGCTTTGCCGGCGCGGGACGGGAGCGGGTCACCGTTCGGATGCTGCTCGATCACACCAGCGGACTCCCGGCCTATCTCGCGTTTCATCGCCTGGCGGCGAGCCGGGACGCGGCGATCGAGCTGCTTTATCGCGAGCCGCTCGCGAGGCGGCCGGGGGCGTCTGTTGTCTACAGCGATCTCAACGCGATTCTGCTTGGGCTGCTGGTCGAAAAGGTGACCACCGAGCCGCTCGACGTCTTCACCGCGCGAGAGGTGGTCCGTCCACTCGGTCTCACGTCCACGGTGTTCACTCCGGCCCTTCGCGCCGGTTTTTCGGTCGCCCCGAGCCGAATGGTGGGTGGCCGTCCCGTGGCGGGGCGGGTGAATGACGACAACGCCTTCCTCTTCGGGGGCGTGGCGGGGCAGGCGGGCCTCTTTTCGACCGGGACCGATGTCGCGCGCTTTGCTCAGCACTGGCTTCGGCAAGGCGCTGTCGAGACCGGGCAATGGGTGGGGCCCGGGACGATGCAGGAATTCCTCCGGCGCACCGGGAGCAAGAGCCGGGCTCTCGGATGGGACACGCCGGAGCTGGGCGGCGATACGCCTTCGATTTACGGCGCGCTCGCGAGTCCGCTCACCTACGGGCATACCGGCTGGACCGGCACCATGCTGTGGATCGACCCGGTGCGCGACCTCTTCGTCGTCTTCCTCACCAATCGGAGCCTCCAGCCCAAAGTCCGGCGCTCGCTCACCGCCCTCCGCGACATCCGCAGCTCGCTCTCCGACCTCGTGCTCAGCGCGAGCGGTCGTTGACCGCCCTGCCGCATCCAGGCATTGTTCGGCTGGTGAGCGACTGGAGGAAGCCGTGGCAACCGACCTGACATCCGACCAGATCCGGAAGGCGCTTCGCGCCGTGAAGGATCCCGAGCTCGGCCTCAACATCGTCGACATCGGTCTGGTCTACGAGACCAATGTGAATGACGATGGGGACGTGCACGTAAGAATGACGCTCACTTCTCCGGGGTGCCCGGCAGGCGCCGAGATCATGCACGACGCGAAACTGGTGCTGGAGGATCTGGAGGGCGTGAAGAGCGTGGAGATCGAGCTGGTGTGGGAGCCGTATTGGACGCCGGAGAAAATGGACCCTCGCGTCCGCGCCTTTCTTGGATAGTGGTCAGGGGTCAGTGGACAGTGGTCAGTGCACTATTGACCACTGACCACTGACCACAGATCACCTCAGGGTTGTCCGACCAGTTCCTTCAAGAACTCCTTCACCCTCGGATCCTCCAGCCTCCCCAGCCGGCTGATGACCGACCGCCGCACCGTCACGTCCGTTTCGTCCTTCGCGATCTGAATCAGCCGGTCCACCGACGGGCGGTCGCCGTTGCGAAAGAGGCCGTTCACTGCGGCTTCTTTACCGCGCCGGTCGAGCGCCTGCTCGTAGAGCCTGCCAAGCTGCGCCGCGGTGGCGCCGGCCTTCTGGACCGCCTCGATGGCATGGGCGCGGAGCTCCGGCGTCTCGTCGGCGCTGGTCGCCACTCCGAGGAGCCATTGCAGGTTCGCGGCGCCGCCCTGCTCGGCGAGGACGGACAGCACCGCTTGTTTGGAGGTTGGGCTCAAGCCGGCATAGCGCGAACGCAGCAGCTCGACGTCGCGCCCGGTCGCGTATTCCCGGCCTAACCCGCGAATGACGGAAGCGCGCAGCGCTTCCGGGAGCGCCGGATCGGCGAAGGCGGTACGGAGGAACTCGCGCGCTCTCGGGTCGCCGGAGCTCGCCAGCGCCTGGATCGACGCCTGACGAAGCCAGGTGTCGCTGCCGTTGGCCATCCGGGTCAGCGCGGCCAGATCGGCGCGCTCGGACCGGGCCAGCACCGAGACCGCCTGCTGGCGGATCGGCGTCGTCTCGTCAACATTCGTGGCGATGGCGACCAGTGCCGCCGACGCCTGCCGGGCCTCGTCCCCGCCGGTGCGATCGAGCTCGCGTCCCAGCCAGCTCATCGCGCCCTGTCGTACCGAGCGGGAGAGCGCACCATTCTTCGCGAGTGCCACGAGACCGGGCCAGATGTTGGCGCTGTCCGCCATCGCCGCGGGAAGAATCGCCTCCCGGCCCGGCCGCCCTTCCGCTCGGGCCGCGAGATCGAGGAGGTAGTCCGCCGCCGCCGCCGCCGAGACCGCGCCGAGGTCGGTGACGCCCTCCGGAGTCGACTCCGGCGCCACTTCGGTATCGATGCCGACGATCATGCCCCCGGCGCGAGTGACCCGCACGACCACCGGTCCGCGCCGGCAAGGAGGCCGGTCGGCGCTGTTCCAGACATTGGAGCTGCCGGTGTTGATCCAGGTCGAGGTGCCGATCTGGATCGACGACCCTAACCCGCAGACATCGGCCCGCGCGGCGTAGCGGAACTGCACCCGTGCATCCCCGCCGCCTTCGACCCGGGCACGGAGTGAGGACTGCGCGCCCAGTGTGGCCGCGGCGGCGGAAAGACCCGCCAGCGCCACACCGAACCCGAGGTACCGCACCCGGGGGCTCACGGCTTTTCCACCAGGTCGAGCAGCAGCTTCGTAGCCCGGGGATCCTTTCGCCGGGCGAGCGCCGAGATGGCCTCGCGGCGGATCTGCGGATCGGTGCCCGATTTGATGATCTCGATCAGCTTGTCGAGCGCTTCCGGCTCTTCCCGGGAGGCGAGCTGGCTGACGACCGCGCTCCGGAGGTCGCGCTCCGACAGCGCCTCGAAGAGCTTGCCGAGCTCGTCGATGGAGAGTGCGGAGACCCGGAGGCGTGAAAGCGCCTCGCGCCGCAGTCGCACTTCTTCCTCGCGGTTCTTGACGATTCCGAGCAGGAATTGCTCGTTGGCGGCGCCTCCCATCCGGCCCACCGCCGAGATGATCGAAGACTTGAGCGCGGTGGAAGGGGCCTTGCCGTAGAGCGAGCGGAGATACGCCGCCTCCTCGTTGTTGTCGGCGACTGTCCGCCTTCCCGAGGCCTGGCCCGCGACGACGACGCGTTCGGGAGTTACCGTCCGGCCATCGGTCAATCGGACCGTCCTGGCCTCCGTCCAAGCCACCGCTCCGCTCGCGAGCTGGGAAATCGCCTCGGCGCGCATCCGTTCTTCCACGTCGTTGCGCTCGATGATCGTCCTGAGGACGCGGGTGGCTTCCGGCCCGCCCTTGTTCTTGAGTGCCGATAGTGCCGCCTGGCGAGTGCGGTCATCGGTCGCCTCGTTGAAAATCGTCTCGAGGGTGCGCACGGTCGCCGCGCCGGACGAACGGCCCAGCAGCACGATCGCATCGCTCCGGACACTGGGATCGGGATCGGTCTTAGCCACCTCGAGCAGGTCGGCGGCGGATTCCTCCGTCCCGCTCCGGCCCAGGATGTAGACCGCGCTCCTGCGGAGCCGGACCGAGCACTCATCCCGCCGGGCGAGGACCTTCTTCAGCGTGGGCCGCGCCTCGGGTGGATTGATCTGGGCGAGCGCGTTCAGCGCCTCGGCCCGCACCTCCACGTCCTCCTTGTCGCAGGAAGGCCCGCCGGCCGTCGCCGCGCGGAGCGCGTTGGCGGCCTGGGCGTCGCCGCGCGCCGCGAGCGCGGCATAGAGACGGGTCCGGAGCGTGGCGGCGTCGGGGTCGGTCGCGGCCTCGGGATAGCGTTCCTGTTGCGCCTTGAGCGCCTCCACGGCGGTGCGCAGCTCATCAGTTCCGCCGGCGCGATAGAGCGCGAAGGCGCGGTAGTAGAGCGCGGCCGGGGCGACCCTGGAGCGCGGATACCGCTGCTCCAGCGACTGAAAGAGGGTGGACGCCCGCGAATACTCGCCGCGATTGAGCGCTTCGCGCGCCCTGCGATACAGAGAATCCTCCGGGCTTCCCTGCTCGGGACGCAACCGGGCCAGCACCCCGCCGGGCTGGTCGGGGCCGCTCCAAAGCGACACACCGGGACCCGGCACGGTGCTCATCACCCCCCACGGGGCGGAAGGCGCGATGGAGAGCTTCGGAGCGGGAATGCCCTGCAGCATTTCGAACTGGTGACCGAAAGCATCGAACTCGAATTGATGGGCGAGGGCCTCGTACTCGAACCGATGCTCGAGTGCGTTGACGTTGAACTGATGGTCGAAGTCGAAATTGAAATCGAAATCAAACTTGTGCGGGATATCGAGGTCGAACTGCTTGGGCCCGAGGCGGAAGAGGCCGTATTCCGGCGTCAGCGATGGCTTCGGCGCAAGCTGAGGCCGGGGCGCCGCCTTGGGGCTCGGTACCGGTGGCTGGGCGCTGGCGACCGGAGCCAGGAAGAAGGCGCAGAGAAGCAATTGGAGTGGACGCATGACGATCGCTCCGCCGTTCAGGGCTGCGAAGTGGGAGTCTCCGCGAGATACACGCGGAGGCGCGGAATGACTTCCCGCTGATCCAGGGCCTGGTCGATCAGGTAGACATCGGGCGCCGATGGACGCGCCGGGAGTCGGGCGATCTGGGCGAGCACGAGCTCGAGGTCCTCGAGCAGTGCACGCAGGTGGGGCTCGACAGGGTAGGGCGTATCCATCAGGAGTCGGGTTGTGGCCAGGAGATCGCGGGCCTGGCTTGCGGAGTACTGCACCGGCTGTCCGCGGCCCGACTCACTGGCGAGCGTGACCAGGAGCGCCGTCACCCGTTCGAGGTAGTCGGTCGCGACTCCCACGAAGGGCGGCGCTTCCGACGCCGCCTGCGCCGGGACCGCCGCGCGGGTCTCCGCCAGCATCGCAGCATCGCTCCGGCCGAGCCGGGGAACGACCTGCCCGATCCCGAAGCCGATCAGCAGCGTCGCCGCGAGCGGAAGGAGGCTTCGGGTCCAGCGGGACCGAGCCCGCACCGGATTGGTGAAGGCTTCACGCTCGATCGTCTCCCACATGCGGTCCAGTGGAGGCTCGCCCGGCTTGCGCCAGGTCTCCTTCAGCTCGGCCAATCCTCGCTCGACATCCTGCTCGTTCATCTCGATGCTCCTGGTTATTCGGCGACTACGCCGACCAACGCTTCGCGCAATCGCGCTCTCGCTTCGAACAGCCGAGCCTTACTGGTGCCCTGCGGGATATCGAGCATCTCACCGATTTCCCGATGGGTAAATCCCTCGATGTCGTGCAGCACCACCGGCACCCGCAGCCGCTCCGGCAACCGTTCCAGCTCGGTTTGCAGCCGCTCGCGAAGCAGTGGATCGCCCGATGCCCCGGGCTCGGCTACGGCCGACGCTTCCTCGAGCTCCGTCTCGCGCGACCGTATCCGCTTGAGCCGCCGGAAACCCGTCATGACCGACGAGACGGCGACCGAGTGGAGCCAGGTCGAAAACGCCGACTCTCCGCGGTACTGCGCGAGCCGCTGGAACGCCTTGACGAAGGTGTCCTGCGTGTACTCGCGAGCGAGCTCTTCTTCACCGACCAATCGATAGATCAGCCGGTAGACCCGCGGAGCGTGGAGGTCGTAGAGGCGGCGGGCCGCCGTCCTGTCACCGGCGCGCGCACCGGTGATCAGCTCTGTATCGTCCACGACACCGTCCCTTGCGGCCGCACGGGAAGAGGCTCGGCTTCAGGAGATGGGACGTCCCGATCGCCACAATGGTTGGGTGGAACGACGGTGAACGGTGAACGGTCAACGGAGAACAGGAAAGGCCTTCTCTCCGAGGATGATCGCAAGCCCAACCCCTGAAAGACCTACATATAGTGGTTGCATATACTACTTCGTCACTAAAGCCTGGATCAGCTCAGGCCCGAACTGAGCGATCTGCCAGCGGCGAATTCCGTCGACCGTGGCGAGCGCGTCGACGCTATCGGGCGCCTCGCGGGCCACCCCCTCGAGCAGCCAGTTGGGGCAGATCACCCCGGGTTGGAGATCCAGCCTGCTGACCAGGAGCACCCGCAAGGCCTTGAGGCGTTCGAGTCTCGATTCGAACGCCGGGTCGGGCCGGTGGCGGGGGGCTCTCGGGAAGCGGGGCAGGTCGGCCTCCGGAACGGCAAGCCCGCGTTGAATTGCCTCGAGGATTTCCGCACCCCTCCGCTCCACCAGGTCGCGGCCGACTCCGGGAATTGCGGCGAGCGCCGCCGGGTCGGCCGGGAGGCGTTCAGAGAGCGCGAGGAGGGCTTCGTTGCCGATGATGCGGAAGGCCGCCCGGTCGAGGTTATCGGCGGTGCGGGTCCGCCAGACGTACAGTTCACGGAACACCGCCAGCGCCCCGGGACTGAGCGCCCGCGCGCCCTTCATGGAAAGTGCGGCGATCTCGGGTGACTCGGGCGCCGGCCAGCGGACGGCGGTAGTCAGGGCAAACTCTTCCTCTACCCAACTCAGCCGGCCGCGCTCGGTGAGCCGGTCGCGCAGAATATCGCGGAGCACCGGGAGGTGGCTGGTGTCCATGGCCGCATACTCGAGCATCGGCTGGGTGAGCGGGCGCACCGACCAGTCGGCGCGCTGAAAGCGCTTGTCGGGCCGCACCCCGACGTACTTCTCGAGCAGGGCCGCGAGACCGATCCCCGGCTCATTCAGGAACTGGGCTGCGATCCGGGTATCGAAGAGGTTGGTGGCACGGAACCCGAATTCGTATCCGAGGAGCCGAAGGTCATAATCGGCGTCGTGGAAGACCACCTCGACGGCCGGGTCGGCCAGGAACTCGCCAAAACCCGGGAGGCCATGAATCGCGAGAGGATCCACGAGATGGGTTTCGCTCCGGGTCGAGAGCTGCAGCAGATAGACCCGGTCGCGATGGCGATGGAAGCTGGCTGCTTCGGTGTCGGCCGCGACCAGCGGTTCGAGCCGAAGGCGATCGAGGAGGGCGCTGTACTCGGCGAGATCCTGGATCAGATGAAGCGGATGCATGCCGGAAGTAATCGGCAAAGAGGCAAAGAGGCAAAGAGGCAAGGTGGTGAGCTCCCGTGCCACTTTGCCTCCATGCCTCCTTGCCTCCTATTCTTCGTCATGAACCTCGCCGACGTCGAACAGGTCGTCTATCCCGACGATTGCGATGCCTTCGGTCACCTGAATCAGGCCTCTTTTCTCCGGGTGTTCGAGCGCGCGCGATGGGACGTGATGGCACGCGGGCCGGGCATGGACGTCTTCATGCGAAACGATGCCTGGCCCGCGGTGCGGAAGACCGTTATCGACTATCACGCGCCGGCGTTTCCGGGCGATATTCTCCGGGTGCATCAGGCGCTGGTCCATCACGGCCGCACCAGCTTCACCATGCGACAGACCGCGCGCCGCGCCAGCGACGGCTCGCTGGTCGCGACCGCAGAATTCGTCTTCGTCTGCATAGACCGCGAGGGCCGGCCGGTACCGGTGCCCGAGGAGGTCGGCGCCTATTTCCAGGCGCGGCCGAGCGCCGAGCCGGCCGATCGGCTGACGGTGAACGGAGTGACGCTCGCCGTCGAACACCGCGGCGCCGGACTCGCGGTTCTCTTCGTGCACGCCTTCCCGCTCGACCGCTCGATCTGGCAGCACCAGATCGACACGCTGAACGGCTTCCGGCGCATCGCGCCGGACCTCCGGGGGATGGGACAATCGGACGCGCCCGACCTCGGCTACTCCATGAGCACCTACGCCGAGGATCTCGTCGGAGTACTCGACGCGCTGGGCGAGGGACAGGTGGTCCTCTGCGGATTGTCGCTCGGGGGCTATGTCGCTTTCGAGTTCCTGCGGCGGTGGCGGGAGCGGGTGCGCGGGCTGATCCTGATGGATACCCGCGCCGAAGCGGACAGCGCGGAAGGGCGGCGGGCACGCGACACGCTGATCGGCAAGGTGCGCGAGCAGGGGGCGATCGCCGCGGCGGAGGCGATGCTGCCGCGGTTCTTCACGCCGCAGGTTTCTCCCGAGATCATCGAGCGAATCCGCAACTCCATCCTGCGAACGCCGGTGTCGGGGATCGTCGGCGCCCTGTCGGCAATGCGTGAGCGACCCGACAGCACCCCGTTGCTGGAGACGCTCACGGGGATTCCCACGCTGGTGCTGGTCGGGGCGGAAGACGCAATCACCCCTCCGCCGCTCGCCCAGGCGATGGCCGCGACCATTCCCGGCGCGCGGTTGATGGAGATTCCAGGCGCCGGGCATCTGCCCTGTGTCGAACAGCCGGTGCCGACGACGCGCGCGATTCTCAAATTCCTGCAGTCGATGGGATGAAACCATTTGCCGGAGCCGGGCGTCTATTAGAAAGACGGGCCGATCGGGTGCTCTAAACCAGATCACCGTCAAGCCTCGTGCAGTTCTCCATCCTTGCGGCCCCGGGATCGGCAAAGCGTCCGGTCCCGAGGGTCGTCCCACCAGGGTGCTGGGTGCTGGGGACTTGTTGCTGGTAACGGCACGCAAAAATGAGAACGGTGCCCGAAGGATTCCGGGCACCGTTATTCGTTGCGGGGGTTGTTTCCAGCATCCAGCACCCAGTACCTATTTCATCGGCCTTCCCGGCGGAGCCTCCGAATTGAAGATCTCCTTGTTCTTCTCGATGTAGCCTTCGAGGTTGGGCGGGACATCCTCTTCGGGAAAGATCGCCGTCACCGGGCACTCCGGCTCGCACGCGCCGCAGTCGATGCACTCATCGGGATGGATGTAAAGCTGGTCCTCGCCCTCGTAGATGCAGTCGACGGGACAGACGTCGACGCACGCCTTGTCCTTCACGCCAATGCAGGGCTCGGTAATTACATACGCCATGACCGCGGAACTCCTCGGGTGAACGGATCGGCCGCCTGTGCTTCGGCGCCTCGTGGGACAGAATTAAGGAGCCCGGCGGCACTCCGCAAGGGCAGCCGGGATTAGGTTTTTCGCATGCATCCGTCGCTCCGGCCGCTTCTGCTGCTCTTTCTGGCCACACCGCCGCTCCGGGCTCAGGCCTGTCCCGAACAGCCGCTGGCGCTGGTACTTGCGGGCGGCGGCGCCAAAGGCTTCGCGCATGTCGGGGTGCTCCGGACCCTCGACAGCCTTGGGATCCGGCCCGACCTCGTGGTTGGCACCAGTATTGGCGCGATCATCGGGGCACTTTATGCCAGCGGGCTCTCCGCCCGCCAGATCGATTCCATCACCCGCGCGATGCCGCTCAACGATCTCACCGGCACGCTCACCAACCGCTCGCCCCACAACTGGGGCGACCTGCTTCCCCTCCTGCTTTGGGAGCAGGGCCAGCGAGGCCTGACACTGGTGACGGGCGGGGAGTCGGAGCTCCGCATCAACGCGATGCTGAATCGTGTGCTGCTCCGGGGCAACTTGCTGGCGCGGGGCGATTTTGACCGGCTTCCCATCCGGTTTCGCGCGGTGGCCACCGACCTTCGCTCTCGGGAGACGGTCGTGCTGGCCTCGGGAGATGTCGCCCAGGCGGTTCGGGCGAGCAGCGCCATCCCGCTGGTTTTTCCCCCCGAGCGCGTCGGCGACCGAGTGCTCATCGATGGGGGGATTTCCGCGAACGTACCGATCGCGGAGGCTCGCGCCGCCGGGGCACGCAGGGTCATCGTCGTCGATCTGCGCGAGGAGTCGGCGCCCGACACGGTTGACATCACGTCGCCCGGGGCAGTGGCGGCCCAGCTGGCCGCGTTTCTTTTTCGGCAGCCGCTGGAATCCCTCGGCCCCGACGACATCCGCATCCGCCCCGATGTGCGCGGCGTAGCCAATCTCGACTTCGGCCCCGGCAATCGCGATCGCCTGATCGCGCACGGCCGGACCGCAGCCGACAGCATGCTGGCGCGGGCACGCTGTCTCCCGCGTCCCTCTCCTCTGATCGTCGCCGCGCTCCCTACCTGGCTCGGCAGCTGGGAAGTGTCCAACGGAACGGCCCGCGACGGCGAAATCATGGGCCGCGTGCTGGGGCTCTCGAGGGGCCAGCGGATCGATATGACGGCGCTCTCGGTGCAACTCGCCGAGGCCACTCACCTGGAAGGCTTTCGCCATCTCTGGCTCGGTCCCGTGGGAACCGGCGACACCGTCGACTTCCATGCCGAGATCACACCGGCACCGCGCCGGCTCGCGGGGCTCGGCATCGCCTACGATCACGACCTCGGTGGGCGGCTCTGGGTCGGTGGGCTCGACCGAACTTCGATTCGCGGCGCGGAGGCCTCCGCGGTCCTCACCCTCGGCCGCTTCAAGAGCGATCTCACAGCCACACTGCTCAGCCACCTCGGCATCGGGCGCACCCGCGCCGCGCCGCTGATGTCGGTTCGGCTCCTTTCGGAAGGCGTACGAGAGTTCGACGCGCAGGGGGAGAACTTCACGAAGCTGGATGTCTCGGAGGCGATGGGCACCGCCGGAGTCGAATGGGCCCGGCTGGGCAGTTGGCGACTCCGCGGTGGCGGCGCAATGGCGCTCTGGCGGACACCGGATGGCGACGGGCATTTCTCCGGAGGCACCTTCCTTTCAGCACACACGGAGGCCGGCCGTCTCCTCTCGGTCGAGCTCGAGCTGACCTGGATGGGTGACTATCAGCTCGCGCGCGGGGAGTTGGGAACCAGCGTTCGTCGTGGCCGGCTCACCATCGAGCCTGAGGTGCGCGTGGGTGTGGGACGCCGGCTCCCGATACAGAGAGAGTTCGAGTTGGGAGGTCCCGATGGTTTTCCGGGGCTCACGGTGGGGGAACGCCGGGGAGACCGGGAGCTCTTCATGCAGGTGCAGAGTGCCTGGCAGCTCCGGGGCCCGATCGCGCTCCGCTGGCTTCTCGCGGCGGGACGCTCGGCAAGCGGCGGGTATCTCCTCGACGGTTCTCGGTGGCTCGGCGGAATCCGCCTTGGCCTCGGTGCGGCAACGCCAATCGGACCGGTGAACTTCGAATACGGGTTTGCGAGTAATGGGGAGAAGGCGGCGTTTATACGTGTGGGGAGGTGGTTTTGAATGGGTGGGAGCCATCAGCCATCAGCCGTCAGCCGCTGAAGGCTGAGGGCTGAAGACTGAAGGCTCTCCTCTCAATTCAGATGTTTGCGCAAAAACTCCAGCGTTCTCTTCCACGCCATCTCTGCGCAACCACGATCGTACACCGTCGGCCGGGTGTCGTTGAAGAAGGCGTGATCGGCGGGATAAAAGTGGGACTCGATCGTCCCGCCACTTGCCTTGATCTTGTCGGTGAGCGCCCGCGCATCCGCCGGCTTGACCGAATTGTCCCGCTCGGCAAAGTGCGCCAGCACCGGCACGCGCAGCTTGGCGGGGTCGATGCGTACGTTCGGATGGATCCCGTAGAAATCCACCACCGCGCCGATGCGATCGGGAAACTCCGCGCCGGCGTACAGCGCGAGCTGCCCGCCCATGCAGTAGCCGAGCACACCGATCTTCTTCGAGGTCACTTGCGGCCGCCCGAGGAGCGAGTCGGCGGCGCCGCGCAGGTCGGCCGCCGCTTTGGCGATGTTGAGCGCCATGAAGAGTTTCCCGGCTTCGTCGGGACTCTTCGTGGCGACGCCGTGATAGAGATCCGGCGCGAGGGCCACGAAGCCCTGTGCGGCGAACCGGTCACACACGTCCTTGATGTGATCGACCAGTCCCCACCACTCCTGAATGACCAGCAGTCCCGGACCGCTGCCCGACTGCGGAATGGCGAGAAACCCGGCGGTGGAGTGACCGTTGGCCGGGAACTGAATCATCTGCCCCATGGAGAATCCGGGACCTAGAGTAGCGCCGAGTACGGTGTGGGAACCTGTTCGGACCGTTGCTCCGGCTCGCCGCAGCGATCGGAGGCGGTGTAGAGCCGGTTCCACTCTTCGCGGAGGCAGAAGGGGTCTGAGCCGCAGGCACGGTCCACCGCCAGCACACCGTCGAGGTGGTCAATCTCGTGCTGGAACAGCTCGGCCATGTCGCGCTCGAGGTCGATCTCCTGAACTTCCCCCTTCAAGTCTTCGTAGCGGACCCTGATGTGGTAGGCTCGCTGGACCCGCACAAGCAGGTTGGGGAAGGAAAAGCAGTCATCCCAGACGGCGAAGTCCTCGGTCCCGATGTCGACGATCTCGGGATTGATCAGGGTCCACGGCCGATCCATCTCCACCTGGATGATCCGAACCGGGGCTCCGATCTGTGGGGCCGCGATCGCCCTCCCACTGCCGAAGCGGGACTGCCAGTCTCGCAGGGTTTCCCGAAGATCATCGGCGATGACGCGGACCGCGGTAGATTTCGGTCGCGCGATCGTCTCACAGCGGGTCCTGAGGATAGGATCGCCCAGGAGCCGGATTCGATGGATGGTCATGTTCTAATCTCCGGTCTGGGGAGGAATTACTCAAGAGTCAGGGGTCGATGGTCCGCGCTCGGCTGTCGCTGAGCGTAGTATTTGTAGCTACTACTTAAGCAACCAACTGCGGACCTTGCCGATGGCTGAAAGCGGATGACGGATAGCTCCCACCAGGGCTAAATCCTTATCGGCGCATCCTTTGACAATCCCGACCTTTTCACTTAGGATTCCAGTTGGATTACCAGCTCCGGTGCCCAGGGCCAGCCAAAATCCGGAGGGCAAGGACAAAGACGCGATGAGCAGCCCAGTCGAATCACTGGTCAATCGGGAATACAAGTGGGGCTTCGTCACCGATATCGAAGCCGACACCGTTCCCAAGGGATTGAACGAGGATGTCATCCGGCTCATATCTGCGAAGAAGCAGGAGCCGGCATTCCTCCTGGATTGGCGCCTCAAGGCATACCGGGGCTGGCTCAAGATGACCGAGCCGCACTGGCCGAACGTTTCCTATCCCCCGATCAACTACCAGGATTCGATCTACTATTCGGCGCCGGTGACCAAGGCGCCGCTCGGCAGCCTCGACGAAGTGGATCCCAAACTGCTGGAGACGTATACCAAGCTCGGGATCCCGCTCACCGAGCAGAAGATTCTGTCCGGCGTGGCGGTGGACGCGATTTTCGACTCGGTCTCGGTCGGTACGTCGTACAAGAAGGCCCTGGGCGAGAGGGGTATCATCTTCTGTTCCTTCTCCGAGGCGGTCCGGGAGCACCCGGAGCTGGTGCGGAAGTACCTGGGCTCAGTGGTGCCGGCCAGTGACAACTACTTCGCCGCCCTCAACTCGGCGGTCTTCAGCGACGGCTCCTTCGTGTACATCCCGAAAGGGGTCCGGTGTCCCATGGACCTCTCCACCTACTTTCGGATCAACGCCCAGAACACCGGCCAGTTCGAGCGGACCCTCATCATCGCCGACGAGGGCGCCTCGGTCAGTTATCTCGAGGGATGCACCGCCCCCAAGCGCGACGAGAATCAGCTGCACGCCGCCGTGGTCGAGCTGGTCGCACTCGACGGCGCGTCGATCAAGTACTCGACGGTGCAGAACTGGTACGCGGGCGACGAAGAGGGCAGGGGCGGGATCTACAATTTCGTCACCAAGCGCGGGAAGGCGTTTCGCGGGTCCAAGATCTCCTGGACCCAGGTCGAGACCGGATCGGCGATCACCTGGAAATACCCCAGCGTGATCCTGCAGGGCGACGATTCGGTGGGCGAGTTCTATTCGGTCGCGGTGGTGAACAACCGCCAGCAGGCGGATACCGGCACCAAGATGATCCACCTGGGCAGGAACACCCGGAGCACGATCGTCTCGAAGGGGATCAGCGCGGGGCAGGGGAACAACAGTTACCGCGGGCTGGTCAAGGTCATGCCCAAGGCCGCGGGCGCGCGGAACTACACCCAGTGCGATTCGATGCTGATCGGGAACCGCTGTGGCGCCCACACCTTTCCCTACATCGACGTCCAGAATCCCACCGCGTCGGTGGAGCACGAAGCCAGTACCTCCAAGATCGGCGAAGACCAGATCTTCTATTGCAAGCAGCGCGGGCTCAACACCGAAAACGCGATTTCGATGATCGTGAACGGGTTCTGCAAGGAAGTCTTCAAGGAACTGCCGATGGAGTTTGCGGTCGAAGCGCAGAAGCTGCTGGGCGTCAGCCTGGAAGGCAGCGTCGGATAGGCGCGACGGCGCGAGGACGCGATGGCGCGGACATTCCCGCGTCTCCGCATCCTCGCGCCCCCGCGTCGCAACTGGGAGTTGTTTGCGTGCTGGAAATCAAAGGGCTGAAGGCGTCCGCGGGTGAAAAAGAGATCCTCACCGGCATCGATCTCACGGTGAAGGCCGGGGAGGTTCATGCCATCATGGGCCCGAACGGTTCCGGGAAGAGCACGCTGGCCCAGGTGCTCGCCGGCCACCCGGCCTACGCGGTCACGGCGGGCACGGTCACCTTCCAGGGCCAGGACCTCCTCGACATGGAGCCGGAGGAGCGGGCGCAGGCGGGCGTCTTTCTCGCCTTCCAGTACCCGGTCGAGATCTCCGGTGTCACCAACGCCTACTTCCTCCGCGCGGCGTACAACGCCATCCGGAAGGCGCGGGGCGAAGAGGAGCTCGATCCGATCGACTTCCTCGACCGGCTGGAAGAAAAGCTCAAGGTCATCGAATGGGGCCCCGAGATCATGCAGCGCGCGGTCAACAGCGGATTCTCGGGTGGTGAAAAGAAGCGCAACGAGATCCTGCAAATGGCGGTGCTGGAGCCGGTGCTCGCGATACTCGACGAAACCGATTCCGGGCTCGACATCGACGCGCTCCGCATCGTGGCCAAGGGGGTCAATGCGCTGCGCCACCCGGAGCGCGCCACGATTCTGGTCACCCACTACCAGCGCCTGCTCAACCACATCGTGCCCGACTTCGTGCACGTCCTGACCGATGGCCGCATCGTGCGGTCTGGCGGCAAGGAGCTCGCCCTCGAGCTCGAGGCGCGCGGGTACGAATGGCTCACCGGCGAGCCGGAAGGCGCCGTCGCGTGACTACGCCGTACGCGGAGGCCTTCGAGCGCTCCACTCGGAACGGCGGTGGCAAGGGACCGGCGGCGCTGATCGCGCGGCGCCGGGAAGCCTTTGACCGCTTTGCCGCAGCTGGATTTCCGACGACACGGGATGAGGACTGGCGGTTTACGCCTGTCGCTCCGATTGCCCGCACGGAATGGCGGTTGGACGGTAGGGCGGCTGGCCGGTTGGTAACCGCACTCGAACTGGAACAATTCCGCTTCGGGCAGCCGGATTGGGCCACGCTCGTTTTCGTGAATGGAAGGTTCAGCCCGGAGCTGTCGCATCGTCCGGATCTTCCCGCCGGAGTGACCGTGGAGTCGTTCGCGGAGGCGCTGGCGCGGGATTCGGGTTTCATCGAGCGGAGTTTCGCGCTGGTGGCGCAACCGGACGTCACGCCGTTCTCCGCTCTCAACGCCGCGCTGGCCCACGACGGCGCCGTCATCCGCGTGGCCGCGGGGGCCGATCTCGCCGAACCGATCCACATCCTGCATGTAACGACCGCGGAGGCCGCCGGTGCCGCGCTCCTGACCCGCACGATCCTCGACGTCGAGCGGGGAGCCCGGGTGCAGTTCGTGGAGAGTTTCGCGGCGCTGGGCGACGCGGTCTCGTTTACCAACGCGGTCACCGAGGTCACCGTGGGCGAAGGCGCCTGGGTCGAGCACAGCCGGATCCAGCGGGAAAGCGAGTCCGCTTATCACGTGGGACTGACGCAGGTCGAGCAGGGTCGCGACAGCCACTACCGCTCGTTCACGCTCGCCATAGGCGGCGCCATTGCCCGGCACGACCTCCGCGCCCGGCTCGGCGCCGAGAATGTCGAGTGCCTGCTGTATGGTCTCTATCTCGGCCGGGGCGACCAGCTGGTCGACAACCACACCGTGATCCGTCACGAGTTTCCCAACTGCCGGAGCTGGGAGGTCTACAAGGGCATCCTCGACGGACGGAGCCATGCCGTCTTCAACGGCAAGGTCTTCGTCACGCCGGAGGCCCAGAAGACCGACGCCAAGCAGACCAACAGGAACCTGCTGCTCTCCGACACCTCGCGGGTGGATACCAAGCCACAGCTCGAGATCTTCGCCGACGACGTGAAGTGCACCCACGGGGCGACGGTTGGGCGGCTCGACGAAATCGCGTTCTTCTACCTGCAGAGCCGCGGGATTCCCCGCGTCGAAGCGCAGCAGATTCTCATTTATGCCTTCGCGGCCGAGGTGGTCACCGAGGTCGCGTCCCTTCCGGTCCGCAGGGCGCTCGACCGCCTGGTACACGAGCGGCTCGGGATCAGAGCGTAGCGAACCATGACCCCGCTGGCCGCCGTCCCCCCTCGTGAGTCGCGTGCCGGCCGCTCGGGACACGAGTGGAACGTCGCAAAGGTGCGCGCCGATTTCCCCATTCTCCAACGCCAGGTCCGCGGCCAGCCGCTGGTCTATCTCGACAGCGCGGCGACGGCGCAAAAGCCCCGCCAGGTCATCGAGGCGGTCTCCAGGTATTACGAGCACGGCAACGCCAACGTCCACCGGGGCGTGCATGCGCTGAGCCAGGAAGCCACGGCCGCCTACGAGCGGGTGCGCGAGCTGGCGGCAAGGTTCTTCAATGCGGCTTCCCCGTCGGAGATCATCTACACCGCCGGCACCACCGCGGCGCTCAACCTCGTAGCCCAGAGCTACGGCGGGTCGGTGCTCAAGCCGGGCGACGAGATCCTGGTCTCCGAGATGGAGCACCACTCCAATATCGTGCCCTGGCATCTCGTTGCCGAACGGACCGGCGCGGTGATCCGGCCCATTCCTGTAATGGAATCGGGCGGGCTCGATCTGGCGGAGCTCGAGCGACTGCTCGGCGACCGCACCCGGATTCTCGCGGTGACCCACGCGTCGAACGTGATCGGGGCGATCAATCCGATCAACGCGATCTCGGCAATGGCCCACGAGGCGGGGGCGGTGGTCGTGGTGGATGGAGCCCAGTCGGCGCCGCACCTGCGGGTGGATCTCCAGGCGATCGATTGCGATTTCTTTGCCTGCTCGGGCCACAAACTCTATGGACCGACCGGCATCGGCCTCCTGTACGGGAAGCGCGCCCTGCTCGAGGCGATGCCGCCGTGGCAGGGCGGCGGCGGGATGATCCACGAAGTCCAGATCGACCGCAGCAGTTACGCGCCCCCGCCGGAGCGGTTCGAGGCCGGAACGCCGCCGATCGCCGAAGTCGTGGGATTGGGTGCGGCCCTCGATTACGTCATGGAGTGGGACTGGGAGGCCCTGGTCGCCTATGAGCAGCAGCTGGTGGCCGAGGCGACCACTCGACTGGCCGAGGTACCCGGGGTCCGCATCCTGGGCGAAGGGGCGGACCGAGTGAGCGTCCTCTCTTTTGTAATCGAAGGAGTGCATCCGCACGACGCCGGCACCGTGCTCGATACGCTCGGCATCGCGGTGCGGGCCGGGCATCACTGTGCCCAGCCGTTGATGCGCCGGTTCGGCGTGACGGCAACGCTCCGCGCCTCCTTCGGCGCCTATAACACGAGCGACGAAGTGGCCAAGCTGGTGGCTGGGCTGGCGCAGGTGCGCAAGGTCTTCGGCACATGAGCGATCTGGACGAGCTCTATCAGAGCGTAATTCTCGATCATAACAAGACCCCGAGAAACTTCCGGAAGCTGGCGGACGCGAACGCCCACGCGGAGGGGCGGAACCCGCTCTGCGGCGACCAGTTCGATGTGTGGGTGCGCGTGGATGGGGACCTGATTCAGGAGGTGACGTTCCTGGGCCAGGGGTGTGCGATTTCCAAGGCAAGCGCCTCGATGATGACGCAGGCCGTCAAGGGAAAGACGATCGCCGAAGCGCGGGAGCTGTTCGACCGCTTCCACGAGGTAGTGACTGGGGCGGGGGGAGGCTCCCTCCCCAGCAAACTGGAGGTGTTTCGGGGCGTCAGCGCGTTTCCCATTCGGGTCAAGTGCGCGACACTCAGTTGGCATGCGATGAAGAGCGCGTTGGAGAATCGCGATCGATAAGGAGTCAGGAGTCAGGAGTCAGGAGTCAGGGGCTGATTCCCTGATCCCCGAATCCTGACGCCCGAACCCGTTCACAAATCAGGGAGAATGAACCAATGCCGTATCACGAAATGATGGTCAAGCCGATGCGGGACGAGGTCACTCGATTGGGGGTGACGGAGCTGCGGACAGTAGCCGACGTGGACGTGGCGCTGGCACCGGGCGAAGGCACGGCGATGGTGTTCGTGAATTCGGTCTGTGGGTGTGCGGCGGGCGGTGCCCGGCCGGCTCTCAGCATGGCCTTGCAACACGCGGTGAAGCCACGGCACCTCTATACCGTCTTCGCGGGCCAGGACCTCGACGCGACCGCCAGGGCCCGCAGCTACTTCGCCGATTACCAGCCCAGCTCGCCGTCGGTGGCGATCATGCGGGATGGCGAGGTGGTGCACTTCGTCCACCGGCACATGATCGAGGGTCGGCCCCCGGCATTGCTCGCGGCCGACCTCATTGCCGCCTTCGACAAGTATTGTGCGGCCGAGGGAGTGGCCAAGCGCGAGTAGCGCAGACGGCTGAAGGCTGACGGCTGAGGGCTCTCAACTGAGGACTCCATGACAGGTCATGTATTCCACCCCGGCCACGAGGAGCTCCATGGCGTCACCGTCGTGGTCGACGGATCGTCCGGACGGTCATGGGTGGGCCGGTACCATGAGCGGACGGAGCGGGGGATTCTTCTCCACGATGTCGCGATCCGCGATCCGGCAACGGCTCTCGTGCCTCGAGACGCGTGGCTCGATCGACTGCGAAAGTTCGGTGTGAAGGTCGATTCCAGACATGTGGTGATTCCCGATGCCGAATCGGCTCGGGTAAGCCGGCTGGTCGAGCCCGATTCCATGTGAGCGCCGCGAGGGCGCCGGTCTCCGAGACCGGCCTGTTTTTTGGGAAGCAATGTCAAGTGTGCTTGACAATGAGTCAACCAAGCTTTACTATCTCCCGGCATGGACTGCTCGCCAAATCGATACACCTGGCGCTCGCTTCTGCTGGCGATTCTGTGCGCCGTGCTGGCGCTCATAGTCGGCATCGCCCGGCGCGAGGGTCTGATCCCACCCTCGCTTCGGTGGGCGGCGGCGTTGCTTCCGGTCCTCCCGATGGTGGGCTATTTCGTCGGGCTGGGGCAATGGCTCAAGACGATGGACGAGCTCCAGCGCCTTATTCAGCTCGAGGCGCTCTTCGTTCAGTTCGGGCTCACCGGCATCGTGGTGATGGCGTACGGCCTGCTCGCCAAGTTCGAGGTCGTGCCGAACACGGGGATCGCCGACTCCTGGCACTGGCTCTGGCTGCTGTTGTTCCTCAGCTGGTCGCTCGGACAATTGGTCGTGCGTCGCAAGTACCGGTGACCAATCGCCTCCGCGTCTTGCGGGCAGAGCGGGCGTGGTCCCAGGCCGATCTCGCGCAGCGGCTTCACGTCTCCCGGCAGACGGTAAACGCCATCGAGACTGGCAAGTACGATCCGAGTCTCCCCCTGGCCTTCGCGATCGCGCAATTGTTCGACCAACCCATCGAAGCGATCTTCAGCCCCAACGGAGGTTCGTATGCGTAGATGGCTTCTCTTCCTCGCGAGCCTGATCCTCGCTTCGATTCTGAGCGCGGCACTGAGCGGGTCGTTCAGCGTTTCCTCGGTGCTCGGCTGGGCCATCATGCTGGGCGCGCTCATTGGTCCGATGTATCTCGCTCCCCGTCGCCATGCGGAATGGGCGGCGCGGTGCCGGCTTCCTCACTTTCGCAGGCAGAGTTGACATATTGATCCGCCGGTCGCCGGTGCACGATCCGGCGCACGATCCCTCACTCGGAGCACGGGCATGAACGGCAGCGTGGTCAAAGTCGACAGCGTCACCAAACGCTTCGCTGGTCACACCGCAGTCGAGAAATTGTCGCTCGACGTGCCCGGGGGGGGGATCTTCGGGCTTTTGGGACCCAATGGGGCCGGGAAGAGCACCACGATCCGGATGATCATGAACATCATCACCCCGGACGAAGGACGAATCTCGGTGCTCGGCAGCGACTCGAGCCGGGACTTATCCAGCCGCATCGGGTATCTGCCGGAGGAGCGAGGCCTCTACAAGAAGATGAAGATCGTCGACCAGCTCACCTTCTTCGGCGAGGCGAAGGGCATCCCCCGGAAAACGTCCAGGGCCAAGGCGGCGGAGTGGCTCGGCCGGCTCGGCATTTCCGACTGGGCGCTCAAGAAGGTCGAGGATCTTTCCAAGGGCATGCAGCAGAAGGTCCAGTTCATCGGCGCGCTGCTGCACGAACCCGACTTGGTGATTCTGGACGAGCCGTTCAGCGGGCTCGATCCGGTCAACAGCCAGGTGATGAAGGATGTGGTGGTCGACCTCGCCCGCCAGGGAAAGACGGTGCTCTTCTCGACCCACATCATGGAGCAGGCGGAGAAGATGTGCGACCGGATCGTGATCATCTCACGGGGCAGGAAGGTGGTGGACGGTTCCCTCGCCGAGGTGAAGCGGGACTTCGGCGGGCGGCACGTGGCGCTCACCTTTACCCGGCACGCCGACCGCGCGGCGCGAGTGCTGGCCGACCGTGCGCTCGTGGCCAAAGTGGATGACTACGGCGCGACGGCCGAGTGTGAGCTGGCCGAGACCGGAGATGCCGACCGATTGCTGCGAACGCTGGTGCAGGAGGATGTCGGCCTCGCCCGGTTCGAAGTGGTGGAGGCGTCGCTGCAATCCATCTTCATCGCCAAAGTCGGGGTCGACGCCGCAACGGCGCCTGCCCGGGAGACGATTCATGCATAAGATCTGGGCGGTAATCCGGCGCGAATTCGTCGAGCGGGTTCGGACCAAGGCCTTCCTGCTCAGCACGATCCTCTTTCCGCTCTTCATGGCGGCGATGGTGGTCATACCCGGATTCCTGATGAGCCGGAGCACCGGAACCCAGCGGCTGGCCCTCATCGATGCGACCACCGATGGACTGGGAGAGCGGATGGCGGACGCCCTCGACGCGGCGCGGATCGGCCGGGGCGAGACCGCGACACCCCGGTATGTGGTGACCCGGGTTCGGGCCACGGGCCGCGCGATCGAGGCGCGCGATTCGCTCCTCCCGATGACGGGGCGGTCGCGGAAGCTGGCGGAGGGGTTCGAAGGGATCCTGGTGGTCTCCGATTCGACGGTCACGAAGGGCAAAGCCGAGTACTTCGGCGCGAATGTGGCGAGCTTCGACGACATGCGGGAGCTGGAGCAGACGATCCGGCCGATCGTGATCGCCCGTCGGCTCGAAGGAATGGGGGTGGACCTGGCCCAGGTGATGAAGGCGGTCGGGGGAATCGACCTGGTGACCAACAAGGTTGCCGACGGAAAACTGACCGGCGAGAGCGGCGCGGCGACCTTTGCGCTCGCGTACGCCATGGGATTCATTCTCTACTTCTCGCTGCTCATATTCGGCAACCAGGTGATGATGTCGATCATCGAGGAGAAGAACAACCGGATCGTGGAGATCCTGGCCTCGAGCCTGAGGCCGTTCCAGATGATGCTCGGCAAGGTGGTGGGCGTCGGGCTGGTGGCGCTCCTGCAGATCGGTATCTGGGCCGGGGCGGCGACTTTCTTTTCAGCCAACCAGCAAAAAATCCTGGGCGCGATGGGCGTCGCGGCATCGGGACCAATGCCGTTCACCTTCCCGGCCATGGCGCCGGACCTGCTCGTCGTCTTCCTGATCTTCTTCTCGCTCGGATTCCTGCTCTATGCCGCGGCATACGCCGCGGTGGGCGCGATGTGCAGCACCACCCAGGACGCGAGCCAGATGCAGATGCCGGTGATGATGTTCGTGCTGGTCGGATTCTTCTCGGTGTTCGCGCTGATCCGGGACCCGAACGGCACCGCGGCGCACGTGCTGAGCTTCGTGCCGATGCTGACACCGTTCGTGATTCCCATGCGGTATTCGATCTCGCCGCTCCAGCCGCTCGAACTGCTGACCGCGATCGCGGTCACGGTCCTGGGTGTGCTCGCGATCGTGTGGCTGGCGGCGCGGATCTACCGAGTGGGGATTCTGAGCTACGGGAAAAAGGCGAGTGTGCGGGACATGCTCCGCTGGATACGAACCGCGTAACTGGAAGGATGAGGGTTGGGGAACCCCCCAACCCCCATCCTCCCATTCCCTAACGGTTCGGCTGCGGCGTCACGCGCAGGTAGGGCTTCTTCGCGATGAATCCCTTCGGAAACTTCTTCTTCGCGTCCTCATCCGACACTGCCGGCAGGATGATCACGTCTTCGCCGGGCTTCCAGTCCACCGGCGTAGCCACCGAGTAGTCGGCGGTGAGCTGCAGGGAATCGAGGACGCGGAGCAGCTCATCGAAATTGCGTCCGGTGCTCGCGGGGTAGGTGATGGTGAGCTTCACCTTGTTGTCGGGGCCGATCACGAAGACCGAGCGCACGGTGAAATTCTCGCTTGCGTTCGGGTGGATCATATCGTAGAGCATCGCGACCTTGCGGTCCGGGTCTCCAATCATCGGAAAATTCACCGCGTTGCCGGTGACGTCCTTGATGTCACCCTCCCACTTGTGATGCGAGTCCACCGTGTCCACGGAGAGCCCGATGAGCTTGCAGTTGCGCCGCTCGAATTCCGGTTTGAGCGCTGCGGCGCGCCCCAGCTCGGTGGTGCAAATGGGGGTGAAGTCCTTGGGATGGCTGAAGAGGACGGCCCAGGAGTTTCCCTTCCATGCGTGGAAGCTGACGGGTCCCTGTGTTGTGTCGGCCGTGAAGTCAGGCGCTGGATCTCCAAGTCGGATGGCCATGGCGGCAGAGTGGCTAGTAGTTAGTGGGTAGTGGTCAGTGACCGAGAACATACCGCGCGTGTGGGTGAACGGCTATGTCTTCGAATTGCTACCCACTACCCACTACCCACTACCCACTACTCACTGCCCCTATTCGAAGTAACTTTGCGGCCATGCACTACGACTACGACGTCCTCGTTATCGGAGGCGGACATGCGGGCGCTGAGGCGTGCGCGATGGCCGCCCGCTCCGGCGCCAGGACGCTGCTCCTGACCCAGCATCTGGAAACGATCGGACAAATGTCCTGTAACCCCGCGATCGGGGGTATCGCGAAGGGCACGGTTGTGCGTGAAGTCGATGCCCTGGGCGGGATTATGGGCCGGGCGACTGACATGGCGCGCCTCCAATTCCGGATGCTCAACCGATCGAAGGGCCCGGCGGTGTGGTCACCCCGAGCGCAGTGCGACCGGGGACTCTATCGACGTGCCGTCCGGACGCTCCTCGAGCGGTTTCCCAATCTCCACTTCGCGCAGGGGACCGCGGCGGGATTCCTCCTGGAGGGGACGCGCGTAACAGGGGTCGAGACAACCGACGGGCGACGATTCGGCGCGCGGGCCATCGTTGTCACGGCCGGGACCTTTCTCCGCGGGGAGATTCACGTTGGGAAGGCGGCGCCGGTGCCGGCGGGAAGGGCGGGGGAGGCCCCCGCAGTACATATCTCTCAAGCTATTGCCAATCTTGGAGTTAGGATCGAACGTTTCAAGACTGGAACCCCTCCCAGGATCGATGGGAGGACCGCCGATCTCCCGGGCATGGCTCGACAGGACGGTGACCCTGCGGAGTACTGGTTCTCCTATTACGAGAGGGCGGAACATCCCAGGCAGCTCCCCTGCTATCTGACTCATACGACGGCACAGCTCCTCGAAATCATCACCGCGCATCTCGGTGAATCGGCGATGTATGGTGGCGCGATCAGCGGCCGGGGGCCCCGATACTGTCCGTCGATCGAGGACAAGGTCGTCCGGTTTCCCAATGCGGCCCGGCACCAGGTCTTTCTCGAGCCCGAGGGGCTCGAGACGAGCGAGATGTACGTCAACGGCCTCTCGACTTCGCTTCCCACCGCCGTGCAACTCGAATATCTGCGATCGGTTCCTGGACTCGAGCACGTGGAAATGACCCGCGCCGGATACGCCATCGAGTACGACTATTTCCCACCGACCCAGCTTACCAGCACCCTTGCGGTCCGCGGAGTTGAGGGACTCTTCTTTGCGGGTCAGATCAACGGAACGACTGGCTACGAAGAGGCTGCAGGACAAGGGGTTGTGGCTGGATTGAATGCGGCCGCGTGGGCCCTCGAGCTGGAGCCGGTCGTCTTCCGCCGGGACACCTCATTCCTGGGCGTGCTGGTGGACGATCTGGTGAGCCGGGGAGTGGATGAGCCATATCGGTTGTTCACCTCACGCGCGGAGTTTCGCCTCCTCCTCCGCCAGGACAACGCACTCCGCAGGCTGCTGCCGATCGCGGCTTCGCGGGGGCTGCTCGCGGCGGAGGAGCTCGCGCGCGCCGAGGCCAGGTTGGAGTGTGAGGAGCGGGTGATGTCCTTTGCCGAGGCGACTGCGATCGCGCCCTTGGCGGCGAATCCGGTGCTCGAGCGGGCCGGATCGGCGCCGATCGGAGAACCGGTCCGCCTTTCCGAGCTGGGCAAGCGTCCTGGAATCGCGCTGGAAGAGCTGCTTGATGCCTCGGGATATGAGATGGAGAATGGAGAAGCTGATTGGGCCTCGATTGAACTTCGATATGGCGGGTATATCACCCGCGAGCGGGAGCTTGCGGGGCGGATGGGGGAGCTCGAGGCCTTCGAATTGTCCAGCGAGCTGGAGTTTACAACGATGGAAAGCCTCTCGTTCGAGGCGCGGGAAAAGCTCACCAGCCGCCGCCCCGCGAGCCTGGGACAGGCCGGCCGGATCCCGGGCGTCTCCCCGAGCGATCTCCAAAATTTGGTGATGGAGGTGCTGAAGCGGCGTTTCACGTGAAACAGGCGGAAAGGCGCAAGGACAAGCAAGCCGCTGAGGACGTTCGCGAGGCACCTCGCCGCGCCACTTCCGCCATGAAATCATTCTCCGCACATCTGTTTCACGTGAAACTGGTACTAGCACGATTCAGAAACGTGCGTATATTCAAAACAGACATGGCAGCGCCCCGCTCATCATTTTACTCGTAACTCCATATACCACAATCAATTAAGCAACAACACATGGCCCGCACGATCGCGATAGCAAACCAGAAAGGCGGGGTAGGGAAGACTACTACCGCCGTAAATCTGGCTGCATCGCTCGCGATCGCGGAGCGGCGGACCCTTCTCGTCGACGCCGACCCGCAGGGCAACGCAACCAGCGGCGTCGGTGTTGCCAAGGACCCCTCGCGTCCTTCGCTTTACGACCTCCTGGTCGAAGGACGACAGGTGCTGGACGTGATCCAGCGCGACGCGGAGCTTCCCTTCCTCTCGATTCTTCCCGCGACGCAGGATCTCGTCGGGGCCGAGCTCGAGCTGGTGAACGTCGAGAACCGCGAGACCAAGTTGCGTGACGCGCTCCGTCCCGCGCTCACCGCGTTCGACTACATCATCGTCGACTGCCCGCCCTCGCTCGGATTGATCACCCTCAATGTCCTCACCGCCGCGCACGGCGTGATCATTCCCATCCAGTGCGAGTACTACGCGCTCGAGGGAATCTCGCAACTTCTCAACACCATCCGCCTGGTGCAGCAGAATTTCAATCCCGATCTCGCGATTGACGGCGTACTCCTCACGATGTACGACTCGCGCCTCAATCTCTGCCGCCAGGTGGCGAAGGACGCCAAGGAGTATTTCGGGCCAAAGGTCTTCAACACCGTGATCCCGCGAAACGTTCGGCTCGCGGAAGCACCCAGCTTCGGCAAGCCGATTCTCATGTACGACGTGCAGTCCGTCGGCGCGAAGGGATATCTCTCCGTCGCCCAGGAGCTGCTCAAGCGTGCCGAGTCGGACGAGCTCGCCTCGGAGATCGAGTTGCCGAGGGGGGCCAACCAGCGGGTCGGGGAGGTGCGGGGATGACTGAGACGAAGCGACTGGGCCGCGGTCTCGAGGCGCTGCTGGGCCCCATCTCGAAGGACGACGCGATCGCGCACGGTGGATTGCGTGAGCTCGCGGTATCCGCGATCGGCCCAAACCCGTATCAGCCGAGGCGGGACTTCAACGAGCCCGAGCTGCTGGAGCTGGCCGCCTCGATCGAGGCTTCCGGGCTGCTGCAGCCGGTCGTGGTTCGCGCCCGCCCCAACGGGAAGTACGAGCTGATCGCGGGCGAGCGCCGCTGGCGCGCCGTGCAGCGCCTCGGCTGGCAGAAGATTCCGGCGGTCATCAAGGATGTGGACGATCGCGCGCTGCTCACCCTCGCACTGATCGAGAATCTCCAGCGCGACGACCTGTCGCCTCTCGACGCGGGGCTTGGTTACCAGCGCCTCATGCAGGAGTTCAGCATCCCCCAGCAGGAAGTGGCGCGGCTGGTCGGGAAGGATCGTACCACGATAAGCAACACCCTTCGCCTGCTCCGTCTTCCCGCCGAAGTGCAGGGGCTCCTGCAGGACCGTCAGCTCACCGAGGGGCATGGCCGGGCGCTGCTCGCGCTCACCGACCCGCGCGAGATCACCCGGCTCGCCCGGGAGTGCGCAACGGCCGGGTGGTCGGTGCGCGATCTCGAAGCGAGGGTGCGTGGTGAGCAGGTGCACGACACAGCCGCCCCGCGGAGGACGATTCGTCGCCCGAAGCCGGAGGTGCGCAACCCGAGCGCGGATGTGCGGCTGGTCGAGGACGCGCTGCGGAAGCGCCTCCAGACCGATGTGCGCGTGACGGCGCGCCGGCGTGGACGGGGCGCGGTCACGATTCACTATTACTCCAACGACGATCTCGCGCGGCTCCTCGAGCTGATCCTGGGCGCGCCCTTCACCGGATGAGCAGCAGCGGGGGACGCCGGGGCGTCTCCATCATCGTGCAGCGTGACGGCGCGCTGCAATCGCAGAGCTACCGCATTTCGCTCTGGCTCGTCCGGCTCCTGCTGGTGGCCGCGCTCGCCGCGACGATTCTCCTTGTCCTCGCCATCGCCTTCTACGCACCGGTCGCACGACAGGCAGCGAGAGTGCCTCCACTGGAGCGCGAGGTGGAGCGCCTGCGAACCGACAATCTGCACATTCGGGAGCTTGCGGCCGCGCTCGACAGTGTCGAGGCAAGCTATGAGCGGCTGCGCAACATGGTCGGCGCCGACATCGTCCCCGACCGGATGGCGCTCAACAGCCAGCTGCTGGTGGCGCCGCCGGTCTACGCCTCGAACCCCGCCAGTCCGGCGAATTACGAGACCGAGCCCTCCCTCCCCCGCCACTGGCCCCTCGACGAACGGGGCTATGTCACGCAGGGACAAGCGCTCTCGGACAGCACCGCGGAGGACCATCCCGGCATCGACATTGCTGTACCGGTAGGGAGCATGGTCCGCGCCTCCGGGGGAGGAACCGTCCTCCAGACCGGGGAGCACGAGGCCTACGGCCGCTTCGTTCTGATCGAGCATCCGGAAGGCTACCAGTCCATGTACGGCCACCTCTCACGGATCCTCGCGGTCCAGGGGGCGCCGGTGCGTGCGGGAGAGGTCATTGGCCGCAGTGGAGACACCGGCCGATCCTCTGCGCCGCATTTGCACTTCGAGATCCGCCACAACGGCGTCTCGATCGACCCCGGCACGATGGTGAGGGAGGCGCGCTGATGGGAATCTTTTCGGCTCCGGTGACCGCAACCACGCCGGCGATCGAACGCCGCAAGAACGGCGTGCCGCAGGGCGGGCTGTCGATCGTCGCGAAGGACCTCACCATCGCGGGAGACCTGCACGCATCCGGCGTCGTCCGCATCGAGGGCCGGGTCATCGGCAACGTGCACGCGGGGGACCAGGTGCTCCTGTCGGAGGGCGGAATCGTCGAAGGCGATGTGCTGACGCGTGAAGCGGTGATCGGCGGACGCGTGCACGGATCGATCAGTGGCGAAGAGCGGGTCGAGGTGCAGGCGAGCGCCGTCGTGCACGGGGACATCGTCACCCGCCGCCTCGTGATCCAGGAAGGCGGCGCCATCAACGGGTCGATCCGCATGGAAGGGACCACCGTGCTCGAGACCGAGCGGGTCGGAGAAGGCGAGTGATCAAGCGGGGCATCTCCCGCGGTTGGATCCAATTCGTCTTCGCGCTTGCGCTCCAGGGTTGCGGTACACAGGCCGAACCGCCCGCGGGCTTTCGGGTCGGGCTCATCACACCGGGGTCGGTGGCCGATGCGGCGTGGAACTCCGGTGCGTACACCGGTCTCAACGCCATCCGGGATTCACTGGGCGCCAAGGTGAGTCACGTCGAGGCGCGGACCCCGGGCGAGCAGGAAGAGGCGCTCCGCGCGTACGCGGCGCAGGGCTACAACCTCGTTTTCGGGCACGGGTTCGAGTTTCAGGGCCCCGCGGAGCGCGTCGGCGCGCTGTATCCCAAAACAATCTTCGTGGTGACCTCGGGGGAACGGGTGTCGGCCACGGGCAATGTCGTGCCGCTCGTCTTCGGTATCGAGCAGGCCACCTTCCTCGCCGGGATGATCGCCGGCGGCATGACCCGGTCCAACCGGATCGGATTCATCGGCGGCATCGAGCTCCCTCCCATCAAGCGCGGGTACGAGGGATGGCTCAAGGGGGCGCAGGCGGTCAATCCGCGGGTCGACACGAGGCTCGCGTACCTCAACACTTTCGACGATGCCGCGGCCGGGCGAGAGGCGGCGCTCGCGATGATCCGGCTCGGCGTGGACATGCTGCACCACAACGCCGACCAGGCCGCGCTCGGACTCTTCCAGGCGGTGAAGGAAAGTCCCGGCGTGTTTGCCTTCGGCGCGAACCTCGACCAGAGCGCGCTCGCGCCGGACCGGGTGCTGGGCTCCGTGGTGATCGACCTGCCGAGGGCCTTCCTGGCGGTCGCCCGGGAAGTCGAGAGTGGAAACTTTACGCCGAAGATGGAGATGTTCGGCTTGAGCGGCGGCGTGCTGCGCTACGACCCGAATCCCCATCTGGCGGACCGCGTCCCGGTCGCGCTTCATGCGTGGGTCAAGGCAGCGAGCGACTCGATCATTGCGGGTACGCTGAGGGTGTACTAGGGAGCCAGGGAGCCAGGGGGCTAGGGGATTCATGGGTGAATCCTGTATCCTTGAACGATGACCGAGTCTCCTTCCCGAGTCGCCGGTAAATCGGTTCCGCTGCCGGCGCTCACGGAATATCTCGATGAGTACCTTCGAATCCGGGAGATTCCCGACGAGCCCGGCGCGTTGAACGGACTGCAGGCGGAAAATCATTCCGGCCTGGTGTCGCGCATCGTCGCGGCGGTCGATGCCTCCCTCGACACCATCAAGACCGCCGCCTGCGAAGAGCCGTGCCTCCTCCTGGTGCATCACGGGCTCTTCTGGGACGGCAACGTCCCCCTGACCGGGCGACGCTACCGCCGGATCCGCTGTCTCCTCGAAAACGACATCGCGCTGTATTCCGCGCACATCCCGCTCGACGTGCACACCGACGTGGGCAACAACTACGTGCTCGCCCGCATGCTGGGACTTGGCGCCCTCGAATTCTTCGATACCTATCGCGGGATTCCCATCGGGGTGCAGGGACTGCTTGAAAAGCCGGTGCCCAGGGGAGAATTCGTTTCCCGCGTCGAGAAACTGCTCGGCGCCAAAGCGAAGCTGATTCCCGGCGGCCCCGAGCTCACCGAGCGGGTGGGAATCATCACCGGGGGTGCGGGAAGCCGGATCGCCGCCGCGCGCGAGTCGGGTGTCGATACCTATCTCACCGGCGAGGGGGCGCACCACACCTATTTCGACGCGACCGAGCTCTCCGTCAACGCGATCTATGCCGGCCACTACGCGACCGAAACGGTCGGCGTCAAGGCGCTGGCCGAGCACCTCGCGACGAAGTTCGATCTGCCGTGGGAGTTTCATGATCATCCCACAGGGCTGTGAGAGGTGAGCGGTAAGCAGTGAGCGGGAAGCGCCTTTCCCAGCATCCAGTACCCAGCATCCAGCATCCAGGCTCCGTGTCCCTTCTAGAACTTCGAGACATTCGAAAATCCTTCGGCTCCGTGCGCGCCGTACGCGGTGCCGATTTTTCATTGGCACCCGGTGAGGTGCACGCGCTGGTCGGGGAGAACGGGGCGGGGAAGTCCACCTTGATGCACATCGCCTACGGGATGATGGCGCCGGATGCCGGCTCCATTTTCGTGGACGGCCGGGAGGTGCAGCTCGGGTCGCCGAGGGATGCGCGGGCACTCGGGATTGGGATGGTGCATCAGCATTTCACGTCGATCGGGGCGCTGAGCGTGCGCGAGAACATTGCGCTGGGGGTTGGGCGATGGGGGTTGGGGGTTGGGGAACTGCCTTCAGAGGGAGTCCTTGAACGACTGAAGGCCGGACTTCCACCTGAGGCGCTGGTCCGCGACCTCACGGTTGCCCAACGGCAGCGGCTCGAGATCCTGAAGGCACTCGCAACCGGCGCGAAGATGCTTCTGCTCGACGAGCCGACCGCGGTCCTGGCGCCAGCGGAAGCGGACGAGCTGTTTGCGATGGTGCGGGAGTTTGTCGGTGCCGGTGGCGCCGTGGCGCTCATTACCCACAAGCTCCAGGAAGTGCTCGCGGTATCGGACCGGGTGACGGTGCTCCGGCAGGGGATCGTGGCGCTGCGCGGGGCGACGAATGAACAAACGGAGCGGACGCTCGCGGACGCGATGATTGGAGACGATGGAGGCGGTGAACCGCGGGACCCCTTCGCTTCGCTCGGGGTGACTGCCGGAAGGGCTCATGGGGTGACAACACGGATCGGCGGGATCGAGCTTCGCTCCGGCGAGCTGGTCGGCGTGGCCGCGGTCGAGGGAAATGGTCACCGCGAGCTGCTCCGCTCCATCGCGGGGCTCGGTGCATTTCCCGGAGTCCAGGTCAGCGGACCGGTGGCCTTCGTGCCGGAGGACCGAACCACCGAAGGACTGATCGCGGCCATGAGCATCACCGAAAACGTGGTGCTGGGGCTGGGCGACGACCCGCGATGGGCGCGCGGCCCCAGACTCGACTGGAGAGCCGCGCGGGCGCGAACCGCCGAGCTGATCAAGGCATTCGACATCGTGGCGCCCAGCCCCAATGTCCACGCCGGTGCGCTTTCCGGAGGAAATCAGCAGAAGATCGTCCTCGCCCGTGCGCTCGAGCGCCATCCCGCCCTGCTCGTACTCGAAAACCCGACCCGGGGACTGGACGTGCGCACCACCGCGGAAATGCACCGTCGGCTTCGCGAGGCCGCGCGCGCCGGCGTGACGGTGATGGTCTACTCCACCGATCTCGATGAAGTCCTCGAGCTGGCCGAGCGGGTGCTGGTGGTCTGGAAGGGAGCGGTGAGGGAGGCCCCAAGGGGTGCGGACCGGAGGGAGGTTGGGGAGATGATGCTCGGTGTTGAACCGCGTGAACGGTGAACGGTGAAGGGCCTCGTCGGCAGAGGTATTCTCACCGGACTGGTGGCCCTGATCATCGGGTTTCTGGTGCTCGCATTGGGACTCGCGCTCGGCGGGTACGATCCGGTGTTGTCGTTGGGCGCCCTCTGGCGCGGGGCGTTCGGGTCGTGGTATGCGATCACATCAGCGACGCTGGTTCGCGCCGTCCCCCTCATCATTCTGGGTCTTGGAATCGCGCTCGCCTTTCGCGCCGGGGTGTTCAACATCGGCGCCGAAGGGCAGTTCTACGCCGGGGCCATTGCAGCCGCCTGGGTCGGCCTGCACGTCGCAGCGTGGCCATCCTTCGCGGCAATCGGCGCGGTGTGGATCGCCGCGGCGATCGCGGGCACACTCTGGATCGTCGTTCCGGTACTGCTCAAGGTCCGGTTCGGCGTCCTCGAGGTGATCTCGACGCTGCTGCTCAATTTCGTCGCCGAAGCGGTGGTGAGCTTTGCCGTCACTGGACCGCTGCAGGAGGCGAAGCGGATCTATCCGCAGAGCGATCCGATCGCCCACGCGGCGCGCCTCCCGGTGCTTTCCGGAAGCAGGCTCCACGCCGGATTTCTCGTCGCCCTCCTGCTCGCGATACTGCTCTGGCTCCTCTTTGCCCGGACCGCGTGGGGCTTCCGGCTCCGCGCGGTGGGGCTCGGGCCGCGGGCGGCCGAGGTGACCGGACGGATCCCGACCAAGCGGGTCGTCGCAATGGCGCTGCTCTGGTCGGGCGCTCTGGCGGGACTCGGCGGCGGGGTCGAGATCGGCGGCGTGACCTACGCGCTCTTCCAGAACCTCTCTCCCGGATACGGCTTCAGCGCCATCGCGGTGGCACTCCTGGCTCGGCTTCATCCGCTCGGCGTCATTCTTACCGGACTTCTCTTCGGAGCACTGGAGGCCGGGGCGCAGGGGATGCAGCGCGAAGCCGGTGTGCCGGCGGTGGCGGTGCAGGTCGCCGAAGCGGTGGTGATTCTGGTGATCGTGCTGGCGGATGTTTTGGCTCGGAGGGTGGGAGTTGGGAGTTGGGGGTCGGGGATGCAGGAGGAATCGGTGGAGCCGCGGTGATGGAGCCCGATTTCGTGCTCGTGCTCACCGGCTTTCTCGCTGCCGCAGTGCGGATTTCCACGCCGCTCCTCCTCGCCGCCACCGGGGAAATGCTCAATGAACGGGCCGGCGTCATCAACCTGGGGGTGGAGGGAGCGATGCTCGCGGGTGCGCTCGCCTCGGCGATCGCAGCGGCGTCGCACGGACCCTGGGCTGGGGTGTTGCTGGCGGTGGTGGCCGGGGTGGCGGTCGCCGCACTCTTCTCGATGGTGGCGATCGGGGCTCGTGCCGACCAGATCATCACGGGCACCGCCGTCACCCTGGCAGCGGTCGGGCTCACCGGCACCATATATAGGACGGCGTTCGGCCCCGGCGGGCCCGGGCTCACCCTCCCGACGTTGCCCGCAGTCGGTATTCCGGGTTTGAGCACAATTCCGGTGCTCGGGCAGGCCCTCTTTTCACAGCCGCTGCTCACCTACCTGGCGTGGCTCCTGGTACCGGCTGCCTTCTGGTTCCTGTTCCGCACCTGGTGGGGGTTGGCACTCCGGGCGACGGGGGAATCGGCCGAGGCCGCACGCGCCTCCGGCGTGCCGGTCGAACGGGTGCAGACGCTGGCGACGCTTTTCGGAGGGGCGATGGCGGGGCTGGCCGGTGCGACGCTGGTGCTGGCGCAGGTCGGTACCTTTGCGGAGAAGATGACGGCGGGGCGCGGCTTCATCGCGATCGCGATCGTCGTGCTGGGCCGGCGGCATCCGGTCGGGGTTCTCTTCGCGGCGCTCCTGTTCGGCGCTGCTACCGCGTTGCAGTTCGTGTTTCAAGCGACGGGGCTCGCGGTGCCGTACCAGTTGTTCCTCGTCATGCCGTATGCCCTGGCACTGGTGGCGCTGGGTTTCGCGGCCAGGGCAAAGGATGTCAAAAGCGACGCCTGAGCTCGTCGATCAGGATCAGCCGCACGTCGGACAAGGTTCGCAGCAGCCGGAGCTCGGGGTTCCGCTCGCTCAGCCATGCCATGTTCTGCTCCCCGCCGGATACGAGGAAGTCGGGAGTCACCACCGTGTAGCGCTTGAGCGTATCGAGCGGCGCTCCACCGATCTGCCAACCCTGGGTGGTGCGCTCCGCGCCGTCCTTGAGCAGGAATCCTCCGATCCCGCGATTGGCGTCGCCCTGTTCCAGCGTTCTGGTGAGCAGGGCACCGGTCATCTCCACCACCAGAGCCTTGCCGCCGAATGGGAGGATCCGGATCACGTCGTACTCCGTGACCGGTCCCGGTGGCAGCACGTCGTCGAGCCGGACCGAGCCGCTGTTGACGAGCGCCAGGTGGGCCTCGGGCGCGGCCGCGTGGAAGGCGCCGGTGAGGAGCCGGGTGAAACCGTTCTCGCCATTCCGGATGATTGCCTCGCGCGCATCGAGCGCGGTGGGGATCGTGGCGACCAACCGGTCGGGATTGAGGCCGTCCTGACGGAAGGCGTTGTATGCGAGATCGGTCCACTGCTTGACCAGTGCCCCGACCGCGGGATCCTCGGGAATCGAGTCGGTGATGGTGACGATGCGCGAGTCCACCGCCGCGCGCGCACCGGGACGGAGCTCGAGGCGGACGATCGCGACGCTGCGGACGTTGGCGTCGGCCTTGACGATCGGCGTGAAGCGCGCTCCCCGGCGCAGCGACCAGTTCTCGTGCTCGTGGCCGCCGAGGATCAGGTCGAGCTCGGGGATCGAGTCGGCAAGCTGGGTGTCGCCCGCCAGGGTGAGGTGGGTGAGGGCGACGATGGCATCCACGCTGTCCTTGATGAGCGCGATTTCCCGGCGGAGCGATGCGACGGGAGGCTCATAGCGGAGATTGGGTTTCCGCACCTGGTCGATGGTGGCGGCGACCACTCCAATGCGCGCGAGGCGACCCCGGGAATCTGGGAGCCGGAGAATCAGATACCGTGGTACCCCGAAGTGCGGAGCACCGAGCGAATCGGTGACGTTGCTGCTCACGTAGGCAAAGCGGGATTCGGCGACACGTTTGGCGAGCTCAGCCAGGGAGAGATCGAACTCATGGTTGCCGAAGGTGGCGAGATCGAGCCCGGCGGCGTTCAGCACCGCGACCATCTGGCGTCCGGCGAGGCGCTCGCCGTTCACCCGCGCGGTGCCGATCGCCGAGGGGGAAAGAAAGTCGCCGCCGAGGAACATCCGGGTCGTGGAATCGTGAGTCCTGAGTCTTTGCAGGAGGGTGGCCACTCGTGCCAGCCCGCCGGTCTTGCCGCCCTCGACGGGCGAGATCTCGTAGACGTCGTTGATGTGGAGGATGGTGATGGTGACGGGGTCGTCGGCCGGGGCGGGCGGGTTAGGATCCGGGTTGGCCGCGCATGCAGCGAGAAGTAAGACGGCGAGGCTGGTCCCGCTCACCGCTAACCGCTCACCTCTCACCCTCACGGCACTCGTCCGTACTTCCGCAGCGCCGCCATCAGCCGGTCGTGCGGCAGCGCGTACACGGTATAGCCGTTGGCGCCGGTCATCGTCTCGGCGGCGAGCATCGCGTTAAGAATGGCCTCCGAGGTGGCGTCAATGGTGGCCTCGAACACCGGATCGATCACGTCGTTGGGGATCGCGGTCAGGGACACGAGACCGGTGTCAGCGGCGGCATTGGGGTTGGCGGTGGAGAAGGCGATGAAGATGTCGCCTGATGAGTTCCCACCGATGCCGCCCATGCGGCCGATGCCGAGCGAGGCCCGGCGGGCGAGGCGCTTGAGCTGGTGGGGGAGGAGGGGGATGTCGGTCGCCACCACCACGATGATGGAGCCCTGGTCGGCGTTGGGATCGCTGCCCAACGATGGGTCGCCACCGGGAGTGGCGTTGCAGGCGGGGCGACCCGCGACGGTGCCGTCGGGGAGTGGGGCGTAGCAGGGGAGAAGGTCGGGAATTTCCTGACCCACCGGCACGCCGGCCACCGAGAAGCGGGGACGGCCGCCGTAGTTGCACTGCACCAGCACGCCCACGGTGTACGGTCTGCCCGACACGGTGATGCGGCGGGACGAAGTGCCGGTGCCGCCTTTGAACTGGTGGCATCGCATTCCGGTCCCGCCGCCGACGTTGCCTTCGGGCACCGGGCCGGCGGAGGCGCCGGCGATCGCGGCCGCGGCGTGGTCCCTGGTGACGTGGAAGCCGTTGATGTCGTTGAGGCCGCCGTCCCAGGTTTCGGCGACGACCGGGAGCGACCAGGTGAACGCCTTGCCGCTCTTCACCGCGTACTCGACGGTGGCGCTGTGGACCACGCCGATGCTGTGGGTGTTGGTGATCATCACTGGTCCGCCGAGGATGCCGGATTCCTCGACCCAGGTGGTGCCGGTCATCTCGCCATTGCCGTTCAGGCTGAACCATGCGGCAAAGACGTCGCCCTGGCCCGACTTGCCGCGGGGAAGGACGGCGGTCACGCCGGTGCGGACGGGCCCCTGGCCGGGGACGAGCTTGCCGGCGCCGCGGATGATGGTGGTGACGCCGACCTCGACGCCGCTGACGTCGGTGATGGCGTTGAGCGGGCCGGGTGTGCCGGCCTGGGGGATGCCGAGTGCTCGGGCGCGCGGCTTCGCCTGGGCGGCGGCGCCGGTGGCGATGGCGAGGGGGAGGAGTATGAGGAAGAGGCGGATGCGCATCGGGGCTCGGGGCGGGTGAGGCAGGAATGTTAGCGCGTCTCGCATTTTTTTGTGCTGGCGCTTTCGCTGGTTCGCGCGGATATCTCCCTTATGGACAGCGAGGCTCCGACTTCTGCCGCAGGGCCCAAGCTGTTGACCCGTATGCGACGTGCGATGCGGTCGGCGCAGTTAGGGAAGGGGGGCAAGGGACCGGGTGACGGTGTTCCCGGAGCGGGCCCGCGGGATGCTGGCGGCGCACCTGGAGGAGGTGAAAGCCCGGCACGAGGAGGACCTGCGGCTGGGGCGGGTGACGCTGCCGGGGGCGCTCGCGAGGAGGCTTCCCCAGGCGGCGCGGGAGTGGGCGTGGCAGTGGGTATTTCCCGCGGGGCGGCAGTTTGCCTGGCGGCGGAACTACGAGGATACGCTCCAAGGGGACGAGCCCGAGGCTGGCTCTTACCTCCAGCTCAGTTCGCCGCGGTGTGCGAGCGGTGGGGTTGCGAGACGGCGCGGCCGGACTGATATCTAGGTGCGAACCGTGCGCCGCCTGGAGGCAGCGCAGCCGCAGCTGAAATCCAGGGCGTTTGGTGTCAGCGCTGTCCCACAGGTAGAGAGTTCGAATGCCCCCCATCCCCGATCTGACCCAGACGATTCTGGCGGCCTGGCGGACCAATCATCGGGTCACCGTCTTCCTCGTCGAGCATATTCCTCCGGCGGTGTGGTCGGCCTCGATTCCGGGAACACCGCGCAAGACGATCCGCATGCTCGCCGGTCATCTCCACAATGCCCGGTGCATGTGGCTGAAGACGCTGGCCCGCCCGCACGGAATCCCCGTTCCAGCAGCAGTCGATCGCCGCACCGTGGGCCGCCGTCAGCTGGCGACAGCGCTTCAGCGGAGCAGTCGAGGCATCGAGGCCCTCCTACGGCTAGGCTGTCGCTGCGGCGGTGAAGTCCCAGCCACCCCGGCGTATGTGTGGCGGAATCTCCCGTTGGACGTCGGCCACGTGCTGACCTACTTCGTAGCGCACGAGGGCCATCACCGGGGGCAGATCGTGTTGGCAGCTCGCCAACTTGGGGCTCGGTTGCCGGCTGCGGTCACGGCGGGGCTGTGGCAGTGGAACAAGCGTGCCGTGGAGGTGGGCAGGGTGCCTCGCGTGAGCAACCGGGGAGATAGCTGACAGAGCCAACCGGGTACATGGTTGACACCTCGAGGAGCTGCCGGTCAGCTCCGAATGACATACTTCTGTTCATCAAACCGGGCGATCAGGACGGTACAGAAGTAGATCGACCAGATGCCATCGTCGACCTCTTCGAGCCCGACGTCATACCCTTCGAGCGGTGTCGCCAGGAAGATCAGCCGTCGCCCGAAGCGGAAGGTGCCGCCGCTGGTGATGTGCTTCACGAGATAGTGCCCCGGATACTCGATGGGTGGCAAGCGCCTCGGATAGGGCCGCGGGGACGGTCGGTACACGGATGCTGGTGTACACCCCTGCAAGGTGTCGTGCGGCCGCACCTCGTTGTACTCGGTGCGAAACAGATCGAAGGCGCGTTGCTGCGCGGTGAGCGTGGCGCGTGGCGGTCGAATCGCGCCCGCCTTGAGGGTCTTGTGCATGCGCTCGTGCGCGCCGTTCTGTTGCGGGTGCGCGGGGAGGATGCGCTGATGTTGAATGCCGAGCCGCATCCACCAGACGTTCAACTCCGATAGACCGTGGATCGCGCAGGTGGCGAAGGGCACGCCGTTGTCGGTGCGCATCGCGCGCGGCAGCCCATACTCGCGGAAGGCGCGCTCAAAGGCCGGTCGGGCGCCCACCGTCTGGACATTGCGCAGGCTATGGCAGGTGAGCAGGTACCGCGAATGTTGATCGGAAATCGTCAGCGGATAGCAGTAGATGCCGTCCCCGGTGCGGAAGTGTCCCTTGAAGTCGGCGGCCCAGAGGTCGTTGGGCTCGGTGGTGTGCGGCGGCACGGTGCCCGGATGATCGGGTCGGCGCCGACGGCGGCGCTTCGTCACCAGCCCGTGGCGCACGAGCAGATCCCCCACGGTGCTCACCGCCGGCCACTCGATGATGCGGCGATGGCGGGGGCCCAGATACTGGAGCAGCTTCTTCGGACCCCACAGCGGATGCGTGCGCCGCGTCGCGCAGAGCAAGTCCGCGACAGTGTCCGGGATGCGATGGGGACAGTGGTGCGGGGCGCGACTCCGGTCGGCGAGCGCGGCGCGGCCACCCTCCTCGGCGCGCTCCACCCACTTATAGCCGGACGTGCGACTGATGCCATATCGTTCGCAGAGCTCGGTCATCGAATACAGCCCCGCGCGTACATCGGCAATGAAGCGTTCACGTTGATCCACAGGGGACGTCTCGTTCCAGGGCATGGCCAACCTCCGGGAGGTCAGCCAGGGTAGCAGTGTCAACCATGTTCCCGGTTTATTCTGTTACCTATGTACCCGGTTTGTACCGGCCTTCCGCCTAACCAGCG
>Ga0210377_10000348_pt1 | contig 43486 bp, 39 predicted proteins | sample PLM4_65_b1redo_FD_155480 | JGI IMG/M metagenome (GOLD analysis project Ga0210377, IMG submission 155480) | Groundwater sediment microbial communities from an aquifer in East River, Colorado, USA - PLM4_65_b1 redo | ecosystem: Environmental > Terrestrial > Soil > Riparian zone | place: USA: East...
TGATCCCTTCACTGGCATCTCGGACGAGTGCGACTCCATGAAAGCCGGATGCGGGAAAACCGCACGTCCGGTTTGGGCGGCGGACGAAGGCCAGCGCGGTGGATCGCGCGCCTTCTCCGACCCGACAGCGATGAAGCGGGGTAATGCCCGTGGAGCGAAGGGGCCCTGCTGCAGGTGGTCCTCCAACGATGGAAGGCAGGGGCGAGATGACAAAGGCGCCCGTCAGACTGCAAGACCTGAGGCGGAGGATGTACGTCAAGGCGAAGGCTGACCCAGGTTGGCGTTTCTGGGGGTTGTACGTTCATGTCTGCAAGAGGGAGACGCTGCACGCCGCCTATGCGCTGGCCCGGAAGAACAACGGTGCCCCGGGAATCGACGGGGTGACGTTCGAGGCCATCGAGGCGAGCGGCGTGGAGGCGTTCCTCGAGCGGATACGGGCGGAACTGGTGTCGGGTCAGTACCGACCGATGCGGAACCGGAGGCGGGAGATACCGAAGGACGGGGGAAAGGTTCGCGTCCTCGGCATTCCTGCGATCCGCGACCGTGTGGTCCAGGGTGCTCTGAAGTTCATCCTGGAGCCGATCTTCGAGGCCGACTTTCAACCGGGGTCGTATGGCTACCGGCCGAAACGGACAGCGCATGCAGCGGTCTACCGGGTGGCGGAAGCGGTGGTCTTGGGCAAGACGCGGGTTCTCGACGTGGACCTGCGAAGCTACTTGGACCCTCCTTCACACTACACCTCCGTCTGCGGATGGTTGGCTGAAGAGGCTGGGAAGCGTCTCGGGGACCTTGATCGGTGCACTGCGATGACGACTTGTTCGAGCAGCGTGCGCAGCAACTCCTTGCGGTCGCGGTCCGTAGTGGTCGGCGCCGACCAGACCTTCTCAAGATCCGTACCCAGCGACAAGATCGCCTTGCGCTCCTCGGCCTTGGGGGCTCGCGGGCGCTGCTGCTCCCGGCGCGCCAACTCCGCCTGCGCGGCCCCCAGGGTCCGCAGGTGCTTCTCCCACTCAGCCTCGAGGCCGCGGGCGACGAGCCGGTTGTCGGGATCCACGGCCCGGTAACGCCGCTCGGCACGCTGCGCCTCGTAGCGTGCGCCTTCGATTTGCCGGCGCTACTGCTCCAGAGCGAGATCGCGGTCGACTTCGAGCTGCTCGGCGACGCGCAGCGACGCCTCGAGACCGGCCGGGGCAAGAGTGGCAAGGAACGCCGAGGCCACCGCATCGTCGATCTGCCGACCGCCAACCCGCAGGCAGTGTTCGCCTCTGCCGTTGACGATGGTGTTGCCGGCGCAGTGATAGCCGGGGGCCGCGTTGCGGCCGCTGTAGTAGACGCGCAGGGCCCGACCGCACCGTCCGCAGCTGGCGAGACCCTGCAGCAGTGCCGCTCCTTCTCTCACGGCACCTCCCGGCTCGTGCCGGCGGGGGCGGGTGTTGCTGGCGATGCGCGCCTGATTGGCCTCGAAGGTGTCCCAGTCGATGAACCCTTCGTGGTGGTCGGGGATGAGAACAGCCCATTGGGAACGCGGCAGCCGGCGTGCCCGCTGGCGCAAGTGTCCGTTCTCGTCGACATAGCGCTCGTGCCGTGTCTTGCCGTAGACGTACGCGCCAGCATACACAGGATTGGTCAGAACCTGATGGATCTTGGTGTAGGTGGGCACGACCCAGCGAATCTCCTCCAGAGGGCCCGGCTGCTGTGGGAAGCGCAGTCCCTGCGACCGGAACCACAGCCACACCTGGCGTGCCGAGCCCATCTCGGCAAAACGCTCGAAGATGGTGCGGATCGCGCCGGTGACCGCCTCGTCCGGTTGGCGGCGGACCTCCCCGTCATGCTCGGCCCAGAGGTAGCCGACGGGCAGCCCCCGACGCAGCTCTCCGCGAGCCGCCTTGTTGCGAATGCCGCCTTCGAGGCGGGCGCGCAGTACGTGCAGCTCGGCCTCGGACATGGTGCCCTTGAGCCCGAGCACCAAGCGGTCGTTGAACAACCCGGGGTGATAGGTCCCGTCGGCGTCACCGATGAGGGTGTCGGTGACGCCGCACATGTCGAGCAGCCTGTACCACTCGGCATTGTTGCGAGCGAGCCGGGAGACCTCCAGGCCGAGCACGATGCCGACATGGCCGAGCGCCACCTGCGCGGTCATGTAGGCGAAGCCGGAGCGCTCGGCGAGGCCAGCACCAGACACCCCAAGATCCTCGTCGACGACGTGGACTTCCTGGCGGCTCCACCCCAACTCCACGGCGCGATCGACGAGCCGGTACTGACGCTCGGTGGACTCCCGATTGCGCTCGACCTGGGCGGCGCTGGACTGCCGCACGTAGACAAAGGCACGGCGACGGAGATGGTCGGCGGTGATCTTGGCGGCCTCACTCATCGTGGCTCTCCCGGGCGTAAGCCACGCCCCTCTCGCTTGGGGCGGCGGCCGCTTTGGCGATCAGGCGCGCCAGCATTGTCAGGACCTCGGCTCGCCGCTCGTCGTCCAGCGCGTCCCACACGGGGGCGGCGCCGGCCGGTTGAGGCATGCTCAGGAAGCTCAACAATAGTTGCACGTTCGCACCTCTCTGCATGCGACTGCGGGGCCTCCGAAGCCCCGAGTCGACGCAGCAGAGAATCGACGATGATGCGAGCGCGCAGCAACTGGGCGAGGGAGGCCAGCGTTGCCGCTTGAGTGTCAGCGTCCTGAGCGTGCGGCGCGCCGTGTAGATCGGTCCACGTGGCCGGAACCAAGGTGCGCGTGCCGTCAGGCAGCACGAGTACGAGATGCAGGCTGCCGCGGCGATGCGTCTGCCCCAGCACTTCCAGCGCCCGGCCCTCGAAGGGATGGCGCCGGCGGACGATGGTCACCCGTGGCGGGTAGCCGTCGCGCGGGTGGTGATGGGCAGTGTGTGGTGTCTTCCTTTGACGCCATCAACCACGGGTGGCTGGTGAAGTTCATCGAGCACCGCATCGCGGACCGGCGCGTCCTGCGCCACATCAAGAAGTGGCTGGGCGCGGGCGTGCTGGAGGACGGCGGGTGGAGGGCGGTGGAGGAAGGGACGCCCCAGGGCGGGAGCATCTCGCCGCTGTTGGCGAACATCTACCTGCACTATGCCTTCGACCAGTGGGCCCGACAGTGGAGACAGAGACAGGCGCGCGGGGACGTGGTCATCGTGCGTTACGCCGACGACTTCATCGTAGGGTTTCAGCATCGCCACGAGGCCGAACGGTTCCGGGAGGAGCTGCGGGAACGACTCCAACGCTTCGGACTGGAACTGCACCCCGAGAAGACGCGGCTCATCGAGTTCGGGCGGTATGCACGCCGGGACCGCGAACGCCGCGGCGAGGGGAAACCTGAGACGTTCCGGTTCCTGGGGTTCACGCACATCTGCGGGAGCACCCGGGAGGGGAAGTTCAAGGTGGTTCGGCAGACTGCGGCGAGGCGGATGCGGGCGAAGCTGCGGGAGTTGAAGGAAGAACTGCGGCGGCGACTGCACCACTCCGTCACCGAGGTGGGCCGATGGCTGCAATCGGTCCTGCGGGGGCACTACAGGTATTACGGAGTGCCCGGCAACTGGCACGCACTGAGCAGCTTCCGCAACCAGGTCACGTGGCTCTGGCGCTGCGCTCTGATACGGCGCAGTCAGAGAACCCAACTCACCTGGGAACGGATGCTGCGGCTGGTGCGGCGCTTCTTGCCTTATCCGCGAGTCCTGCATCCCTACCCGGAGGCGCGACTGGGCGTTTGACTCGAGGCAGGAGCCCGGTGCGGGAGACCCGCACGCCGGGATCTGAGCGGGGGGCGGCCCGTAAGGGCCGTCCCTACCGCGACCAGGCGGGGCGTAGCGGGCGTGTTGCACTACCCCCCTTTCGCCGGCCTTCGGCACGCCCCCCGGCGGGCCGCCGGGGGGCTCGGCGTTGCGCGGCGCTACGCACCCCGCCCGCACCAGCAGGGACTTCACGCCACCGGGGCGCTCCCCGCCTTCCACTTGATGTTGCAGCCCATGCTCGGCCTCTGGTCGGCCGGGACCGGGTGTCCTTCGAGGAGTGCGTCGAGCGCGGCGCGCAGGTCGGCCCCGCTGACGGGAACGCCGTTGCCGGGCCGGCTGCCGTCGAGCTGGCCGCGATAGACCAGCCGCCTGCCCGCGTCGAACAGGAAGAAGTCGGGAGTGCATGCCGCCCGATAGGCGCGGGCGACCGCCTGGGTGGCGTCGAAGAGGTAGGGGAAGGTGTAGCCGATGGCGCGCTTCTCCTCCGCCATCCTGCCGGGGGCGTCGTCGGGGAAGGCGTCGACGTCGTTGCTGCTGATGGCGACGACCGCCGCCCCTTTCGCCTGGTAGTCGCGGCCGAGACGGGCGAGCTCGTGGCGGACATGCTGCACGTACGGGCAGTGGTTGCAGATGAACATCACCAGCAGGGCGCGGTGCCGTCCGAAGTCGGACAGCGATACGGTGCGCCCGTCGGTATCGGGGAGCGAGAACGCGGGGGCCGGCGTGCCGAGCGCCAGCATGGTCGACGGTGTCAGGGCCATGGTCGCCTCCTGTCGGCGGGATGATACCCCGCCGCCGGGCGCCGCGGCATGACCGGCGTCCACGCGCCTGCGCATCCACAGTTTACGGCAGGAAGCGCCTTAGATTTTCGGTCCAGAAGCGCCAGTCGTGCCCGAAGACGCCGGGCCACAGCTCGGAGTGCACGGGAAGACCCTTGGCGCGCAGGAGATCGGAGAACGACCGCGTCTCGCCCGCCAGGTGATCCTGCTCGCCGGTCGCGATCACCAGCCCCATCGGCCGTAGGCGCTCGACCCATTCGGGCGGGAGGTTGGCGACATAGGCGCTCGGGCAGTGGAAGTAGCACAGCTCGTCCCAGTAGCCGTCGAGCCAGCGGTGGATGTCGAACAGCGCCGAGAAGGCGATCATGCGCGACACCATGTCGGGGTGCCGGAGGGCGAAGTTGGCGGCGTGGTAGCCGCCGAACGAGGCGCCGTAGGTGACGATGTCGGCGCGCCCCGCCTGTTCGCGCACGAAGGGGACGACCTCCCCGGCGAGGTGGCGGTCGTAGGCGTCGTGACGGCGGACGCGGTCGGCGGGATGCGCGCCGCGGTTGTACCAGGACTCCTCGTCGACGGCATCGACGCAGAAGACCTGGACGGCACCCCCGTCGATGAGGTCCGAGAGGCCGCCGATCAGGCCGAAATCCTCGTTCTGCGATGCGTGCCCCATCGACGTGGGGAAGGCGAGGACCGGGCGGCCGCTCCGCCCATAGCGCAGCAGCGGCATCGACCGGCCGAGGGCCGGGCTGTGGCGGTCGTGCCGTTCGCGGTGCATCGGGTGATCCTCCGGCCCGCGCGGCGCGCGGCCGGCGGGCGAATTCTGCTATAGTACCCGCCCACCGACAGTGCCGGACCGGCGTTTTTTCGAGGAACCCGCATGCCCCGGACCATAGGAATCCTCTACGGAATGGAGCGCACCTTCCCGCCCGCCCTCGTGGCCGAGATCAACCGCCGCGCCGGCGCCCGGGTGACGGCCGAGGCGGTGCGCCTCGGGCCGCAGCGCCAGGATCGGATCACGCGCTATGACGTGATCCTCGACCGCATCAGCCACGAGGTGCCGTTCTACCGCACCTGGCTGAAGACGGCCGCAGCCACCGGGGCGCAGGTGATCAACAACCCCTTCTGGTGGAGCGCCGACGACAAGTTCCTCGACAACATCGTGGCGCAGGCGTCGGGGGTGGCGGTGCCGCGCACCGTGCTCCTGCCGCACAAGGATCACCCGCCCAACACCTCCGCCGAGTCGTTCGCCAATTTGATTTACCCGGTCGACTGGGCCGAGGTCTTCGCCTACCTCGGGTTCCCGATCTTCATGAAGCCGGCCTACGGCGGCGGCTGGAAGGACGTCTACAAGGTCGACAACGAGACCGAGTTCTTCGCCGCCTACGACCGCACCCACTCGCTGTGCATGATGGCGCAGGAGGCCATCGACTTCACCGAGTACTTCCGGTGCTACGTGCTCGGGCGGGAGAAGGTGCGGGCGATGCGCTACGACCCGAAGGCGCCGTTCGAGCGGCGCTACGTGCGCGGCGGGCCGGCCACGGCCCCGGCGCTTCTGGCGCGCGTCGAGCGCGACGCCCTGACCCTGTGCCGCGAGCTGGGGTACGACTTCAATACCGTCGAGTTCGCCGTGCGCGACGCCGTGCCGTACGCCATCGACTTCATGAACCCGGCGCCGGACTGCGACTCGTTCTCGGTCGGCGCCGACAACTTCGCGTGGGTTCTCGAGAACGCCGCCGAGCTGCTCATCGATCGGGCGCTCAAGCCCCGGCCGCTCGAGACCGCCGGCGATTGGCCGCGCCGCCGGGCCGCGGCGCGCGCCGCCGCCGCGCCGCGGGCCGCCGCGCCGGGCGCGTGACACGCCCATGACCGGGCGCCCGTCCTTCAACATCGGCATCGAGGAGGAGTTCCAGGTCATCGATCCGACGACCCGGGAGTTGCGCTCGCACATCGCCGAGATCTTCGAACAGGGCCGGGCGGTCCTGCAGGACCGGCTTAAGCCGGAGCTGCACCAGCCGGTGGTCGAGATCGGCACCGAGATCTGCCGTGACATCAACGAGGCGCGCCGCGACGTCGCCGCCACCCGCGCCTACCTGTCGCGCCTGGCGCGCGACAACGGTCTGCGCATCGCCGCCGCCGGCACCCACCCGTTCTCGCACTGGGCGACGGTCGAGATCACCGGGGGGAATCCGCGCTACGACCGGTTGATCGAGGAGCTCCAGATGGTGGCGCGGGCCAACCTGATCTTCGGCCTGCATGTGCACATCGGGGTCGAGGATCGCGAGGCGCAGATCCGCATCATGAACCAGGCGCGCTACTTCCTGCCGCACGTCCTGGCGCTGGCGGTCAACTCGCCGTTCTGGCTCGGCCGCGACACCGGCTGGATGTCGTACCGCAGCAAGGTGTTCGACAAGTTCCCGCGCACCAACATCCCCGACTTCTTCAACTCGTGGGGCGAGTACCAGGAGTACGTCAATCTGCTGATGAAGACCGGCTGCGTCATCGACGGGCGGCAGATCTGGTGGGACGTCCGGCCGCACATGCTCTACCCGACGCTCGAGTACCGCATCTGCGACATCCCGATGCGGGTCGACGAAACGGTGGCGATCGCCGCGCTGTTCCAGGCGATCACCGCCAAGCTGTGGAAGCTGATGAGCGGCAACCTGACCTTCCGGCCGTACCGCCGCGCCCTCATCATGGAGAACAAGTGGCGCGCCGCCCGCTGGGGTCTGGGCGGCAAGCTGATCGATTTCGGCAAGGAGAAGGAGGTGGAGGTGCGCAGTCTCGTGGGAGAGCTGCTCGAATTCGTCGACGATGTCGTGGACGAGTTGGGTTCGCGCGATGCGATCGCTTACGTCGGCACGATCCTCGAACGCGGCAGCGGCGCCGACCGCCAGCTGGCGGTGTACCGCGAGACCGGCGATTTCAAGGCGGTGATGGACTACGTCGTGGCCGAGACCGAGCACGGGCTCGGCGCCGCCGCGAACGTCGCCGGCCAGCCGCAGCCGGAGGCGCGGACATGAGCGGCGCCATGACGGTGACGCGCGACCTGCGCGATGTGCGCTACGACCCCGAATTCCGGCCCGGCGCCAAGAACGCCGCCGTCACCTGTCTCCGGGTCCGGCCGGGCGAGAAGGTGGTCCTGATCACGGACGAGGAGGCGCTCGGCATCGGCGCCGCCCTCTACGAGCAGTTCGTGGCGGCGGGGGCGTCGGTCGTCGCCTTCGTCCTCGAGGACCTGGCGGCGCGGCCGCTCACGGGGTTCCCGGAGCCGATCGCCGCCGCGATGCGCGAGGCCTCGGTCAGCTGCTTCGCCGCCTCGGCCAAGCCGGGCGAGCTCAAGGCGCGCATCGCCATGACCGCGGTTGCCAACGAATGCCGGCTGCGGCACGCCCACATGGTCAACATCACGCCGCGCATCATGCGCGAAGGAATGCGCGCCGATTTCGCCAAGGTGGATGCGCTGTCGCGCTGGGTTTTCGAGCGCGCCGCGCGGGCGCGCCGGCTGACCGCGTCCACACCGGCCGGCACGCATCTCGAGGCGACGTTCGATCCGGCGATCCGCTGGCTCAAGACGTCGGGCATCATCACCCCCGAGAAGTGGTCGAACCTGCCGGGCGGCGAGGTGCTCACCGCCCCGGCGAGGGTCGACGGCGTCTATGTCGTCGACGGGGTCCTCGGCGACTGGCTGGCGCCGAAGTACGGCGACATGGCGCGCCATCCGCTGAGCGTATCGATCGTCGACTCGCGCATCAGCGAGGTGCGCTGCGACCGCGCCGAGATCGCGCGCGATTTCCTCGACTACACCTCGGCCGACGAGAACAGCAACCGGGTGGGGGAGCTGGCGCTGGGCACCAACCTGGCGGTGCGCGACGTCATCGGCCAGATCCTCCAGGACGAGAAGATCCCCGGGCTGCACCTGGCATTCGGCCACCCATACAGCGAGCATACCGGCGCCACGTGGCGATCGTCGACCCACATCGACATCGTCGGCCGGCATTTCGATGTCGAGCTCGACGGCGTGCCGATCATGCGCGACAGCCGCTTCCTGGTCGACACCGACACCCTCGCCTGAGGTCCTGCCGTGGACGGGCGTCTCCGGTCGCTCTTCAACGCGCACTACTCGGAGGACATGTACGCGCGCATGTGCGCCCTCATGGACGAGCGGCTGGCGACGCCGCGCTTCGAGTTCCGGCTCGCCGAGACGCCGCTCTTCATGCCGGCCGACCTGCGCGAGCGCTGCGTCGCCGCGGCGCAGGAGATCCTGAAGCTCATCAGCCGCCCGGCGGTGATCGACGCCTGCCAGCAGGCGATCCCGGAACGCTACCGCGCCCCCCGGCCCGACCGGCTGCCGCACTTCCTGGCGGTCGACCTGGCGATCGTGCGCGGTCCCGGCGGCGCGCTCGAGCCGCGTCTCATCGAGCTGCAGGGCTTCTCGTCGCTGTACGGGATGCAGTTCGTGCAGAGCGGCATCTGGGCCGAGGTGTGCGCCGCGATCCCGGGGATGCCGGAGCGGCTCACGGCCCTGTTCTCGGGTCTGCGGCCGGACGGCTACCTCGGTCTTCTGCGGCGCACGGTCATCGCCGACGCCGACCCCGAGGAAGTCATCCTGCTCGATCTCGAGCCGGAGACCCAGAAGACCGTCCCTGATTTCCGCGCCACCGCGCGGCTCCTGGGCGTGCGCGCCGTCTGCGTAACGGATCTGCGCCGGGAGGGGCGCCGGCTGTTCGCGCCCGCGCCGGGCGGGCGTCTGGTGCCGGTGCGCCGCATCCTGCACCGGGTGGTCTTCGACGAGCTCGAGCGCCGGCGGGTCGACATGTGCTTCGACTACCGCGACGATCTCGACGTCGTCTGGGCGGCGCATCCCAACTGGTACTGGGTCTGGTCGAAGTTCACCCTGCCGCACATCGATCACCCGGCGGCGCCGCGCACCTGGCGGCTGTCAGATCTTCAAGCCTGGCCGGCCGATCCGTCGCGCTACATCCTCAAACCGATTTTCTCGTTCGCCGGCCGCGGCGTGTTCGTTGATGTCGATCGGGAGGTCCTGGACGCCATCCCAAAGGACCAGCGCGGCGACTACATCCTGCAGGAGAAGGTCGAATATGCCCCCGCGCTGGTCGCGCCGGGCGGCGCCGGCGTCAAGGCGGAGATCAGGATGATGTTTCTGCGGCCCGACGGCGACGACCGCATGACGCTCGCCGTGAACCTGGCCCGCCTGTCGCGCGGCAAGATGCATGGCGTCGATCACAACAAGGGGCTGCAGTGGGTCGGGTCGTCGGTCGGCTTATGGCCGGCGGCCGAGTGCTGACCCTGGACCGGCCGGGCGGGGAAAGGTCGCGCGCCTGCTCCCTGTGCGGCAGGTCCACACCGGCCCATGACCTCGCCGAGGCCGCCTGGGCGCCGCCGGCGGTGCGCACCCGTATCGAGACGGCGCATCCGGAGTGGCGGCGCCGCGACGGGGCCTGCCCCGTCTGCGTCCAGGAGGCCCTCCTCACGGTCCTGCTCTCGCGCGGCGATGCGGCGCTGCACGACGGCGTGCAGTCGGCCTGGCCGCTCGACACCGGCGCGGCGTTCGGCGCGCTGCCGACGCCGCTGCGGATGCACGCCGACCCGCGGGTCACGGGCCGGGGCGTGACCATCGCCCTGGTCGACGCCGCGTTCCATCCCCACGGCGATCTCGTCGGGCCCCCGAACCGGATACGGGCCTGGATCGATGCCGGCCGCGACCCGGCAATGACGCTGTTGTTCGGCCCCGACGACCTGCCCTCGTGGCCCGGGTCGGCGGACGGCGCCGGCCCGCAATGGCACGGCCTGATGACCAGCGCCGTCGCGGCCGGGGATGGACGGCTGAGCCACGGTCTTTACCGCGGCATGGCGCCGGCGGCGGGGGTCGTGCTCGTGCAGGCGCGCGAGCCGGGCGGGGGGATCACCAACGCCAGCATCGGCCGGGCGCTCGCCTCGATCGCCGACCTGCGCGAGGCGCTCGGCATCGGCATCGTCTCCCTCGCGGTCGCGGGTGACGCCGGGCCGCCCCTCGCCGGCAACCCGGTCGATCGCGCCATCGAGGAAATGGTGGCCGCCGGGGTCGTGGTCATCGCGGCGGCGGGGAACGACGGCGAGCGCCGGCTGATTCCCCCCGCGACCGCCCCGGCCGCCATCACGGTGGGGGGACTCGACGATCGCAACACCTTCGATCTTGGCGCCATGGCCCTGTGGCACGGCAACTACGGCGAGACCGTCGCCGGCACCGCCAAGCCGGAGCTGGTGGCGCCGAGCCTCTGGGTCGTGGCCCCGGTCCTGCCTGGGACCGCCAAGGCGCGCGAGGCCGAACGGCTGTTCGACGATCGCGCCCGGGCCGATGAAGCCGACGTCCGGGTTGAGGAGCGCATCCGGGCGCTGCAGCTGGTGACGCCGCACTACCAAATCGTCGACGGGACCAGCGTGGCGGCGCCCATCGTCGCCGGTGTGGCCGCCGGGATGCTGCAGGCGAACCCGGAGCTGACACCGGCGACCCTGCGCGCGACGCTTCTGGCCGCCTGCCGCGCGGTTCCTGGGGCGCCGGCAGAACGGCAGGGCGCGGGCGCCCTCGACGCCGGCCAGGCCGTGGCCCGGGCCCGGCGTGAACGGCACGGGCCGATGGAAGGGCGCCCGCCGTCTCCGATCGTCCTCGCCGACGTGGTGCGGTTCACACTGCACGATCATGATGTGCGCGACGTCCGCGTCTGCGGGTCGTGGGACGACTGGAGCGCGGCCGGTCTGCCGGCCCGGCGGGTCGAGCCGGCATTGTTCGAGGCGATCATGCGAAGCCCCGCGCCCGCGCGGTACGCATACAAGTTCCTGCTCGACGAGGTGCGCTGGATCGATGATCCCGACAACCCGCACAAGGAGCAGGACGGCTTCGGCCGCCTCAACAGCATCCTCGACCTGCGCACGCGCTGAAACCGGGCGCCCTCGCTGCGCGCCGCAGATTTCCGTGCGCGCCGCGCGCGCTGCCGCACCTTTTGCATCGTGAGCCTCCCGGCGCGCCTCCGTACGCGCCGAATCCCGAGGGAAACCCGTGATCGTTCCAGGGCATGCGCCTTGCTTCCCACGCTTCGCGAAGGGCTGCCTGAGGACCTGTGGCCCGGACATTCCGGATCGGGACGACCCGGTCGAGAGCGGTCCCCGGGAGCCTGGGGAGATCCTTTTCGGGACGTATCCGGTGACGGGTCAGGCGGGCGAGGGGTGAGACCCGCCGGCAGCCCTTCCCCAACCGCCCTCCGCGAGGGGCCGCACGGCTCCGAGCCGTCCCCTCGGGAGGTTTTACCGCCCCTCCGCGCAGAACCGGTCAGCGCGGAGGGGCCTCTTTTTGGCTTCCATCCGCCATTCGTCCGGCCGCAAACCCACGGTACGGAAGGCCGCCCAGCCGTTGTATCATGGGCGGCCCCGAACACCTTCGGCGAGGACGCATCCGTGGGATTTCTCGATCGTTTTCGCCCTGCGACCGGGCTCGGACATGCCGACGCAGAGGCCCGGCTCCAGGCCGTGCAGAGCCTGGCGGCCGTCGACCTTTCGCTGCTGGCGCCCGTCGTCACGGGCGACACCGACCCGCGGGTACGCCGGGCGGCTGCGCGGCGGCTGCGCGATCCGCGTCTTCTGACCGAGGTTGCCGCGGGCGACGCCGACGGCTCGGTGCGCGAGGCCGCGGCGTCGACCCTGCTCGGGATGGCGCTTGAGGGGAAGGACGAGGACGCGGCGCTCGAGGCGCTCGCGGGGCTTGCCGAGGCGCGGCTGGTGTCCGCCGTGGCGCGATCGGCGGCTCTCGAGCCGGTGGCGCGCGCGGCCCTCGCGCGGCTCACGGACGATCGCGCTCTCTCCGGGGCGGCGCGGCACGGGGAGCATGCCGCCCTCAGACTCGCCGCCCTCGACCGCATGACCGATCCGCGCGAGATCGCCGCCGTGGCGCTCAAGAGCGGCCATCGCGATGTCGCGCTCGCGGCGGTGGAACGGGTCACCGACCGCGACCTGCTCGCCTCCATCGCCGAGCGCGGCCGCGATCCGGGGGCGGCGCGGCGGGCTCGCGCCCTGCTGCGTGGCCGCGAGGAGGAGTCGGACGATGAAGCCAAGGCGCCGCGGGCCGCCGATCGCGAGGCGCCGCTGCGGTTGATCGAAGAAGCCCTCGCCCTGTCGCGTTCAGAGGACTGGGACGAGATGCCGGCGCGGCTGACGGCGCTCAAGGATGCCTGGATCGACGACATCCCCGATGTCGACGACGATCTCGACGAGCGCTTCCGCGAAGCCTGCCTTCTCGCCCGCCGCCGGCTGCAGGCCTGGCAGGAGGAGCGCACCGTTCGCGAGCGCCGCGAACGCGAGACCGAGGAGCGCCTCGGTCCGCGCCGTCGGCTGTGCGACGCCGTCGACGCCGCGACGGGCGACGAGGCCGGGGCGATCGACGAGGCGCGCGCGGCCTGGGACAACCTGCCGGCGGACGACAGCCCCGAGGCCGAGGAGCTGCGCGTGCGCTTCGAAGCCGCCTGCCTCGGAGTGGTCGAGCGGCGGGCGCAGGAAGCCCGGCGCGCGGGCGAGGCGGAAGCCAAAGCGCGCCGCGACACCGAAATGAAGGAGGCCGAGCGCCAGCGCCGCGAAAACGCCGCGCGCATGGAGCGCCTGTGCGCCGGCGCCGAGAAGATGATTGCCTCCGACAAGGCGGTCATCGCCAAGCTCGAGCGCCTGCAGCGGGAGGTCCGCGCGGCCCTGCAGACGCCGCCGCCGCTCCCGTCCCAGAAGGAGCACGACGCCGTCGTGCACCGCCTGCGCACGCTCAACACCGAGCTGACCCCGAAGATCCAGTCGCTGCGCGAGACCGAGCGCTGGCAGCGCTGGGCGAACGCCGCGGTCCAGGAAGAGCTGTGCGCCCTCATGGAAGACCTGGCGCGCGCCTCCGAGGAAGACGGCGCCGATGTCGGCGGAGCCACCCGCGGCCTGCGCGAGTTGATGGAGCGTTGGAAGGCCGCCGGCCCCGCCCCGCCTGATCGGTCGCTGTCGCTGTGGAACCGGTTCAAGACCGCGCGCGATCGAGTGCGAGCCCAATCGGACGCCCACGACCAGCAGCAGGCGGAGGAGCACGCCAGGAACATGGTGGCCAAGGAGGCCCTCTGCGAGAAGGCCGAGGCCCTCGCGTCCTCGAACGATTGGATCAAGACCGGGGAGGCGATCAAGACGCTGCAGGCCGAGTGGAAAGCGATTGGCCAGGTGTCGCGCGGCCACGAAAAGGCGGTCTGGGAGCGCTTCCGCAAGGCCTGTGATCAGTTCTTCGCGCGCCGCGACGAGGACATGGTCAAGCGGCGCGACGAATGGTCGCGCAACCTCCAGGCCAAGGAGGCCCTGTGCGCGCGCGCCGAGGCCCTGGCCGACTCGACCGACTGGAAGAACGCCTCCACCGAGATCAAGAAGCTGCAGATGGAGTGGAAGGGCATCGGCCCGGTGCGGCGCAACCAGTCGGACGTGGTCTGGAACCGGTTCCGCGGCGCCTGTGATCGCTTCTTCGAGCGCTTCAAGAACCGCGACGCCATCGAGCGCCAGGCGCATGTCGTGGACCGCGAGGCGCTCTGTCTCGAGGTTGAGGCGCTGGCGCCGGCTCCTGCCGTGGCCGCCGACCCGCCGGCGCGTGATGCGGCGGACGTGCCGGCGGCAGGGGCGGCGGACCTGCCGGCGGCGGACGGCGCGGCGCGGGACGCGGTCGCGGCCGAAGGCGCCCCGCCAACCGCGCCGACCCCATCGACCGAAGAGATGGTGGGGCGTCTGCGAGCGGCCCTGGAGAGATGGCGGCAGATGCGCCATCTGCCACCCGACCAGATGGAGCCGCTGAACGCCCGCTTCTACGGCGCCTTCGATCGCGTCCTGGCCGCCCACCCGGAGGCCTTCCACGGCACGAGCCTCGACGCCGACGCGAACAAGCGGCGGATGGAAGACCTGGTGGCGCGGGTGGAGAAGCTGACCCCGTCGTCGTCCGGCGACGGCCCCGACCTGTCATCTCTGTCGCCGGCGGCGCGGCTGGCGGCCACCTGGCGCGAGGCGCTCGCGACCAACACCATGGGGGGGCGTGTGGCCGAGGACGGGAAGCTCAAGGCGGCCGCCGAAGAAGTGAAGCGGGCGCAGGCGGCCTGGCAGCGCCTCGGCTATGTCCCCGAGCCGCATCGCAACGGGCTGGAGCGCCGCTTCGAGAGCGCCTGCCGCCGCATCCTCGGCCGGCGCGGGGCCGGTGTCCCAGCCGGCGCGGGCGTATCGCGGGGCTAGGAAGCCGGCCGATCCTCCGGCGCGAAATCGTATCCAACCACCCTCAGCACCTCGATCGCCGTGCGGTAGCGTCCGAACTGCGGCATGAGGTAGGCCCCCGCCACGTCGTCGCGCACCTCCTCGATCATCTCGCGCGCGATCAGCATTCCGGTGAGACGTCCGGCCTCGGGTGTCGGGGCCGTGGCCATCCGCTCGCGTGTGGCCAGAGGGATCTGCATCCCGGGCACCTCGTTGTGCAGGAACTCGGCATTGCGGCTGCTGGCGAGCGGACAGATGCCGGCGAGGATCGGCAGGCCGAGCGTGCGGGTGTCGTCGAGGAAGCGGCGCAGCACCGCGGGATCGTAGACCGGCTGGGTCATGACGAACTCGGCGCCGGCGCCTTTCTTCTCCTCGAGGCGCCGCAGCTCGCGGTCGTAGTCGTGCGCCGCCGGCTCGGCACCGCAGGCCAGAAGGAACCCGGTGCGCTCGGCGAGGCTCCTGCCGGCCGGGTCGACGCCGTGGTTCAGCGAGTCGGCCATCCGCAGCAGTCCGACCGAGTCGAGATCGAACACCGCGGTGGCCGCCGGATAGTCGCCCATCTTCGGCGGGTCGCCGGTGATGATCACCAGGTTGCGGACGCCGAGGACCCAGGCGCCGAGCAGGTCCGAATGCAGGCCGAGGAGGTTGCGGTCGCGGCAGCAGACGTGCAGGATGACGTCGATGCCGGCGACGCGCCGGACTTCGACCGCGAGCGCCACGTTGCTCATCCGCGCGACGGCGCGCGGCCCGTCGGCGATGTTGATGACATCGCACCCGGCGCGTCGGAGCATCGCGGCGGCGTCGAGCGCCTTCACGGGGCTCAGGCCCGGATCCGGGTTGACCTCGACGCTGACCACGAAGTCCTCCGGCCCGGTGACGCGGCGGCGCGGCCCGGCGGGATCCAGCCGATCGCGGTAGACGCGCATCAGCTTGGCGCCGAGCGCGCTCTTCGCTTCCATCGGCGCGGCCGGCTGCCGGCGGATCTCCGCCGCCGGAGCGGTCGCCGGCGCCGTCACCGCCTCGATGCGACCGCTGCCGAGCATGCGCGCCGCGTCGACGACCGTGCGGATGTGCTCGGGCCCGGTGCCGCAGCAGCCCCCGACCATGCTCACACCCGCCTGGTAGAGGCGGCGGGCGTAGACACCGAAGTACTCGGGGGTCGTCATGTAGAGCGTCCGCTCGTCGAGGCGGCGCGGCCGTCCGGCGTTCGGCTGCACGCTGACCGGGGCGCCGGCGGTGAGCAGCTCGCGGGCCACGCCGAACAGGAAGGCCGGACCCTCGGCACAGTTGGCGCCGATGATGTCGGCGCCCCAGGTGCGCAGCCGCCGGGCCGCGTCGACCGGCGGGGCGCCTTCGATCTCGCGACGCTCCTCGCTGAACGCCAGCTGGGCGACGATCGGGCCGGGGTAGACGGCGCGCGCCGCCGCCAGCGCCTGCTCGATCTCGATGAGGCTGTAGAAGGTCTCGAAAACGAGGAGGTCGATCCCCTCCGCCAGGAGCGCGTCGATCTGCTCGGCGAACAGGTCGCGCAGGGCCGAGCGTCGCTCCTGCGACAGGGTCCCGACCATGAGCCCGGTCGGGCCGATCGAACCGGCGACCCAGGCCTCGGTCCCGGCGGCCTGGCGCGCCAGGCGCACCCCGGCCTGGTTGATCGCCGCCAGGCGATCCTGGGCGCCATAGCGGGCGAGGCATTCCCGGTTGGCGCCGAAGGTGTTGGTCTCGAGAACATGGGCGCCTGCGGCCCGGTAGTCGCGGTGGATGTCGGTGACCAGATCGGGGCGCGCGAGGTTGGCCTCGTCGAACGACCGGCTGATGAAATAGCCGCGCTCGTAAAGCTGCGTCCCCATCGCCCCGTCGAAGACGAGGGGGGCGCGCTGCAGGGCGTCGAGGAACGGGATGTCGCGGAGAGCCATCGTCAACAAGAGCCGCGTGGCGGCCTGGGAAGCGTCTGGAGCCGACGGCCGGGGTTGAACCGGCGACCTACTGATTACGAATCAGTTGCTCTACCACTGAGCTACGTCGGCTCTCGAAGAGGGGCGTAGTTTAGACGCCCCTCGGGCGGGATGCAAGGCGCCGTTCAGCTGACACTCCGTGGCAGGCGGGGCGCCACTCCCCGACACCAAGTGGCAGCAGGTCCCTTCCGCCGACCGCGGAAAGACCAGGAAACGGCCGGTTTTCGCGCATTCCAGGCCCTCCCGACAGGACGCCGGCATGGCACCGGGCTTGCCATAGAAGAACGATGGCGGCATCTCCGAGAAGGGCGAATGGAGACAGCGATGCGCACTCCGACAGCGGCGGCCGGACCAGGACAGCGGGGCTTCACGCTGGTCGAGCTCCTGATCGTCGTGGCGATCGTCGGTCTCCTCTCTTCGATTGCCGTGGTCAACCTGCTCAATGCTGTCGACAAGGCCAAGCAGAAGCGCACCATGATGGACATGCACACGATCGGCGCCGCCGTCGAGGCCTACGGCACCGACAACGCCCGCTACCCGCTGGGGATCGCCAACTGGCCGGCGCTCAAGGCGCAGATCAACCCGCACTTCATGAAGGAGCCCCCCGGGGAGGATGGCTGGCAGCACGCCTGGGAGGTCGGCACCACCACCGGCAACGACTACACCCTGGCCAGCACCGGCAAGGACGGCGCCGTCAGCCCGCGGCCCGGCGGCACCACCAGCCTCTTCGATTGCGACATCGTCTTCACCAACGGCCACTTCTACCAGTGGCCCGAAGGGACGCAGAGCTGAACCGCCGGCCGTTCCGGTAGGATTGGCCCGTGCCCCCCGACCGCCCTTCCGACTCGACCCTGCGCGCCCCGGCCCGCCGCGAGATCCGGGTTCTCGGCTCGCGCTTCCTGGCCGAAGCCCACCCGGTCACCAGCGAGGCCGAGGCGCGGACGCGCCGCCTGGCGCTCGAGGACGAATTCCCCGCCGCCACACACCATTGCTGGGCCCTGCGGCTGCGGCTGCCGGCGGGGGAGCGCGAGCTCACCGCCGACGCCGGCGAGCCGGCCGGAACCGCGGGCGTCCCGATCCTCCAGGCGCTGCGCCGCGCCGGGGTGATCAACACGCAGGTGATCGTCGTGCGCTGGTTCGGCGGCACCAGGCTCGGCAAGGGCGGACTGGCGAGGGCCTATCGCGACGCGGCGCGCGCGGCGATCGAGGCGGCCGGAACGGTCGAGTTGATCCTGGTGGCGCGCCTGCGGCTCGTGGGGCCGGTCGGTCAGGATGGCGAGGTGCGCCACGCGCTGGCTCGGCATGGCGGGCGGATCCTGTCGGCGGCCTACGGCGACGGCGGGGGTGCCGACCTGATGGTTGAGCTTCCCGAGGCGGGCGTTCAAGCGCTCGTCGAGGACCTCGGACGCGTCACGCGGGGCGCCTGGCGGCGCGACGAGGCAGGGGCGTCGACGGGACCGCGCACAGACAGCGGTTGAACCCCCCGCCGCCGGCTGCTACTATCCGCCCCGCGCGGCGCACCGCGCGCGCGAGGCAATGATGGCCTTCAACCGGGATCCCTCCAGCAGCCCCGACTTCCATCCGGCCGTGCCCGGCCTGACCGTGGTCGAGGCCGGCATCACGCTCGAAGGCGACATCGTCTCCGAGGAGAACGTCCGCGTGCGCGGGCGGATCGAGGGCAACGTCGCCACCTCGGGGTCGGTCGTGATCGAGCCGCAAGGCGCCGTGCGCGGCGAGGTGACCGCCGAGAACCTGATTCTCGAGGGCGAGCTCGAAGGGTGCGCGACGGTGGCGCGCAAGTTCGAGCTGCGCCCCACCGGTCGCATGCGGGGCGACATCCGCGCCGCGGTGGTCGCGATCGCCGAGGAGGCGTTCCTCCAGGGCAAGGTCCTGGCGACGGAGAGGATCTCCACCGCGCCGCCCGTTCGCCGCGCGGACAGGCGTTGAGCGGAGCCGGCGGCTCGAAGCGCGGCCTGCTGATCTTCCTCGTCGCCGCCGGTGTGCTGTCGGGATTCCTGGTGGCCTACACCATCTCCCACCGGCGGCCGCCGATCCCGGCCGACGCGGACCACGCGGCCGGCGATCCGCCCGTCTGCCTCTCATGCCACGGCCCGGGAAGGAAAGACGCCCGAGGCCCGAACCACCCGCTCAACGACCAGTGTTTCAACTGTCACGAGCGGATCTGACGATCGGCCACGGCCACCGCCTTGCCGCCTGCCAGGCCACCAGCGGGGCGGCCATCAGCAGACGACGTCGCAGGGTGCGGTAGGGCTGGCGCCCCGATATCAGGTCGGCGACAACCCCGGCCAGGTGCGGGCTCAGGTCGGAGAGGCGGACCAGCCGTTCGATGAAAGCCGGATCGAAAAAGCGCCCGGCGTGGCGCGCCGCCCAGGTGAACTCGGGAGCCATCCATTCCCGCCACGCCCGCCCATAGTCTCCGGGCCGGCCGGCTGCGATCGCGTCGGCGAGCAGGTCGGCGGAGAGCAGGGCGAAATAAATCCCCTCGCGGGTCAGGGGATCGACGGCCTGGCCGCTGTCACCGACGAGCGCCCAGCCGTCGCCCTGCAGGGTCGCGTTCTCGACGACCGGCGGCGCGCCGGGGATGAGGGCGGCATAGCCGACGGCGCGATCCATGACGGCCGCGCCGTAGCGCTCGCGGACGAAGCGGTCCACGAGCGCGCGGAGGTCGGCCGCGGGTCGGCGCCCGAGTGTGTCGCAGATCCCGACCGCGGCGTGATCGAGCCGCGGAAAGACCCAGAGGTATCCGTCAAGGCCCGCGTAGAATCGAAGGGTCACGGCCTCCTCGTCCACCCCCGGGAGGTAGTATCCAAGACCCTGGGTGAGTTCGGCCGCGGGGACGCCGCGGGTCAGCCGGCGGCGCGCGAAGCCGCCGGCGCCGTCGGCCGCGACGAGAAAATCGAATGGCCGGTGCGCGCGACGGACGTCACCGGCGCCGGATTCCAGGCTCCACCCGGCGGTCCCCCGGGAAAAACCGAGGACCCGCTCCGCGACCAGGGTCGCTCCCGAGGCGACGGCCCGCTCGAGAAGGTACTCATGCAGGTCGGACCGGCGAAAAATCAACAGCGGCTCAGCGAGCCGGATCGCCGCCCGGCGTCCGGACGAGGCGATGAGGACGCATTGCGTCACCCGGCGCGCCGGCAGTCGGGGGTCCTTGAGGAAGGGGAAGGTCTCGAGGCCGCGGGCCGGGATCCCGCCGCCACACGGCTTCTCGAAGCGGGTCCGGGGCTCGAACAGGGTCGCCGCGAGCCCCGCAGCGGCGAGCCGCCACGCGACCCTGGCCCCGGCTGGCCCGCCGCCGATGATCGCCACCCGTCGCATGGCCCGATTTTACCGGAGGTTGCAGTGAACCCGTCGCCCGGGCCCTGCGTTCTTCCGGTGCGCGAGGAGGGGGGCGTGCCGCCGGACGACTTCGCGCTCATGGAGGAGGTCAGGCATGACCGCGACGGAGCCTTCGAGGTGTTCGTTGCGCGCTACCAGCGGCGGTTGTATCGGCTTGCCTGGGGCTACGTGCGCCACCACGAGGACGCTCTCGACGCCGTGCAGGAGGCGATGGTGAAGATCTACGTCGCGCGCGCCAGCTACCGTCCCAAGTCGCACCCCTTCACCTGGGCCTCGCGCATCCTCGCCAACCACTGCCTCGACCTGCTGCGGCGCCGGCGTGTCCGCCCGGCCGAGTCGCTGGAGGCGGCGCAGGAGGCTTCGCCCGGTCGTGAGCTGGCGGCCGCCGACCCGAAGGACAGTCCCGAGCGGCATGGGTCGCGGGCCGAGTTCCGGCGCCGGGTTGAGCAGGCGGTGGCGACGCTCCCGGAGAGCCAGCGCGAGGTTTTCGTGCTGCGGCATTTCGAGGACATGACGCTCGAGGAAATCGCCGCCGCACGTGGCTGCGCCCTGGGGACGGTCAAGTCGTCCCTGCACCGTGCCGCGGCGGCGGTGCGCGATCGGCTGCTGCGCGCCGGAGTGCGCGGCGACGCCGCGATGGGATGACAGGGACGATGCGATGACGACCGGTGACCGGGACATGACCTGCGCCGAGGTTCGCGATCGGCTGCCGCTGCGCTTCTATGAGCCGCGAGGGGACGAGCGCGGCGATCCGATCGACCGCCACCTGCGCCATTGCCCGGCGTGCGCGGAGGATTGGGAGGCGACCCGCCGGACCCTCGCCGCGGTGCGCGCGGAGGATGCCTTCCCGCGCGAAAGCGAGGTCGACTGGGTGGCGTTCACCCGCCACACCGCCGCCCGCGCCAGGGCCGTCCACCGGCCCGTGGTCCCGGCGACCGGGCGCCTGCGGCGATGGGCGGCCTGGGGGGGGCTCGTGGCGGCCGCCGCCTGTCTCGTGGTCGTCGTGGCGCTCCGGCGGAACGACCGTCCGGCCCGGGACCAGGCCGGGGTCGCACCGGCACCCGGGATGGCGGGGATGCTGCGGCGGAACGTCGCCCGGGAGGCGGCCGCCCGATCGCTGCGCGAGGGCCGCACGCTGCTCGTCGACCTGCTGCAGGCACCGGTGCGCTGCCGGCGCGGCGACGGGTCGCTCGACATCGCCTTCGAGAAGGAGCGCTCACGCGACCTGCTGCGGCGTCTGGCGGTGCACCGGGGGGCCCTGGGCGGGCCGGAGGATGGGCGCATTGCCGATCTCATGGGCCAGATGGAGAGCCTGCTCCTGCAGGTCGGGACGCTCGAGGACTGCGCCGGGCCGCATTCGCTCGACGATCTGCGCGCCGCGATCCGCAGGCGGCAGATCCTCCTGCGCATCGACCTCGTGACCCGCGACGCGGAGGGAGGGATGTCACGTGCGTGAAGGCGGCGGGGCGGGAGCCCCGGGTGTGCGGCACCCTTTGATGTGGCTGGGTGTCTTGACGATCGTGGTCCTGGGGCTCGGGTCCGGCGCGGTGTCGGCGGCCGCGGGCGAGGAGGATCTGTACCGCCAGATGAAGGTGGATGTGTTCGACGGCAATTGGCCGGCGGTGGTGCGCGAGGCCGAGGAGATCCTGGCGCGCTTCCCCGATGGCCCCGCGGCGCCCCAGGCGGCGTACCACCGGGCGCGCGCCCTGTCGCGGACGCCCGGCCGCGAGGCCGACGCGACCGCGGCCTACCGCGAGTTCACCGCCCGCCACCCGGCCGAGGCGCTGCTCGTCGAGCAGGCCTGGGCCGGCATCTTCTCGCTGGCCTGCGATGGGCGACGGCAGGAGAGTCCGGCCTGCGTCTCGACGCTTTCCGAGGGGCTCGCCAGCCCGCTGGCGTACGTCTCGACATTGGCCGCCATCCGTTCGAGCGACACCCGCGACGCGCCCCTCAGGCGGCGCGCCCTCGCCGCCCTCAAGGCGACGCTCACGACGCAGTCCGACGCCGACATCCGCAACGAGATCCTGATCGCCATCCTCAAGATCGACCCCCGCGAGGTGCCGCAGCCGGCGCCCGCGCCCCGGGGCCCGGGCGGGACGCCGCCCCCGCGGGGCGACGACCCGGGCTTCATCAGGCTGTCGATCTTCAACAAGACCGAGAAACGCTACGACCTGAAGATCAACGTGCCGGTCGCCTTCGCCCAGATGCTGGTCGACGCCCTCGGCGAGGAGGAGAAGGACGACCTGCGTGACGAAGCGCGGCGGCGCGGGATCAACCTGGACGACATCTTTTCGGCGATCCGGAAATCCGGGTCGGGGCGATTCCTCGACGTCGACACGGAGGCCACCCGGATCGAGGTCTGGATCGAGTGACCCGGGCGTTCAGTGGCGGGCGCGGGCGCGCTCGACGCGGCACTGCGGGTCGAGCCGATCGATGACATCGTCGAGGAGGTCGCGGCGTGCCGGGTCGCTCTCGAGCTCCCGGGCCGCCACGAGCGCATCGCGGGCCTCGCAGATGCGGCCGAGAGCGTTGAGCACGTTCGCCAGGCGGAGGCGCGGCTCGACGCCGGCAGGATCGATCGATGTCGACTTCTGGAAGTAGCCGACCGCCATCTCCAGCAGTCCCTTCTTCTCGAACGCGTCGCCGATCAGGACGTTGACCCGCGGGTGGCGCGGGTTCCGCTGGGCGGCCCGGCGGAAGGCCTCGATCGCCTCGTCCTGCCGCCCCAGGCGTGACTCGATCTCGCCGATCGCGATCCATGGGTCGGCCTGCGACGGATCGAGATCGGCCGCCCGGCGCAGCTCGCCGAGCGCCTGGTCGAGCCGGCCGCGGCGCGCGCTCAACCGTCCGAGCGCCAGCGTCGTCGCCGGGTTGTCGGGCCACACGGCGAGCGCGCTCCTCAGATCGGTCTCGGCCAGGTCGTAGCGGCCGAGCTCCGTGTAGGCGGCGGAGCGTCCGAGGAACGCGGCGATGAACCATGGCGAGCGCGCGAGGACCGCGCTGAAATATCCCGCCGCCCGCTCCTGCAATCCGGCCCGCTGGGCGGCGTTGCCGAGGAGGGCGTGCGGCAGGTGCTCCGGGGAGGCGGTGACGACCGGGCGATCGAGCGCCCGCAGCGTCGCGCGGGCATCGCCCGCGGTCAGCAGGGCCTGGCCGATGAAGGTCCCGCGGGCCGCCTGGTCGCGCGCCCGGAGCATGCCCGCCGTCACCACGGCCAGCGCCATGACGGCGGCCAGCCCCAGCGCACCGGCGAGGCGTTGCCACGGGATCCCGCCCCGGGATGGCCGCGCGGGCCAGGCGAGGCCGATGGCGACGAAAACGATGAGGGCCGGCGCGGTCTCCTGGAAAACCGAGCCGAGCATGGCGACGATGGCGGCCGCGATGAGGGTATCGAGGGCGGCCTTGCCCAGGTCACCCCGAGCGACGTCCCCGGCGAAGGCCGTTCGCGCCGCCGCCACGATCGCCGCCGCCACGAGCGCGACGAACAGGAGGCCGCCCGCGATCCCCGTCTCCGCGGCCAGCTCGAGGAGGCTGTTGCCGGCGTGCATCGCCTGGTGGTTGAGGGTGAATGGCGAGGCCGGGACCCGTGTCCAGGCGACCTCCAGGAACGCGTGCCGCCAGAATGCCGGGCCGACACCGAGGGGATGCAGCCCCAGCAGTGCCGCGCTGCCCCGGGTGGCGGCGGCGCGGTCGACCGACGGATCGCCGGTGGTCGGAGCCAGCAGGCCGACCCGGACCAGCGGGCCGGCCGGGGCCGGCAGCAGCGGGAGACGTGCGAGCGCGGTGGCGAGGAACACGACGAGCACGACCATGACGGCGGTGCGCACGGCCGTGCCGCCAAGGCCGGGGGTCAGGTCGGACCAGCCGCCCCCCGTCCGCAGCGCTCGTGCGATGTGGGTCGCCAGGACGACGACGGCGACGAGCGTGCCCGCGATCCAGCCCTCCGGCCGGCCGATGAAGACGAGCGTCGCGGCGACGACGCCCAGTGCCGCGCCCGCGGCCAGTCGGCGCATGCCGCGGGCGGCGGCCACCGCCGCGATCCCGAAAGGCAGACCGACGATGAGCCACTGGGCCACCAGGCCGGGATCGCCGAGCGTGGCGCCGGCCGGGGACGGCGGCAGGAGCGAGAGGCCGGCCGGCGCGAGGTGATAACCGGGGACGAAGACCTGAGCGAGCGTCCCGGCGGCGACCAGCGCCGCCGACACCAGCGCCGACCGGAAAAGCCAGGGTGCGCGGGCCGGGTCGCGCGCCACACCGGAGGCGCCCCAGCCGATGACGACGAGGGCGGCGACGTCGGCGAGCCCGCGACCGGCGAGGCCGCGATTCGCCGACAACCCGGTCGCCGCGCCCGCGGCCAGCAGGAACAGGCCCGCCAGCAGGGCCGGCAGGAACGCCGGGCGGGGCGCGGTGCCGCCACGCAGGGTGCGCACGGCGGCGTCGGCAAGGAGCGCGATGGCACCCGCCAGGAGCAGGGCCGTTTTCGGCAGATCGAACGGATCGCTGCTGTCGCCGGCGTGCAGGAGCGGCACGAGACACAGCAGGGCGCTGATCACGAAGAGCGGGAAGCGGGGGGTGGTCGGGGCGTTCATCGCGATGTGGGCGGCGGGATCCGTCACCTCGAAACCGGCGGATGGTAGCACAGCGCCGGGGCGCCTCCAAGGACTCGCGGCGTTGTAAGATGCGCGCCATGCCGCGACGCGTCGAGGCCCGCGCACCGACCCGAATCGATCTGGCCGGGGGGACGGTCGATCTGTGGCCGCTCTACCTCCTTCTCGATCGCCCGCTGACGGTGAACGCGGCGATCGACCTCGAGGCCACCGCCGTCGTCGAACGGACCGCGGGAGCCGGCCTGACGATCGAGTCGCGCGACCGTGACGCCCGCTGTCACCTGCCGGAGGGCGCCGGTCTCGCCGAGGCCCTGCGCAGTGCCCCGCAGGGGCTCGGATTCATCGTCCGCCTGGCGTTGCATTTCCTCGGCGGTTCGGTTCCGCGGGAGACCTCCGGTTGGAGCATCACCACCGCCTGCGACGCGCCCGCCGGCTCCGGCCTCGGCGGCTCGTCGACGCTCGGCATCGCCCTGGCGGCGGCGCTCGATCGCATGACCGGGCGCGGTCTCGGTCACGATCGCCTCCTGCAGGTCACCCGGGGCATCGAAACCCAGGTCCTCGCCATCCCGACCGGCGAACAGGACTACCACCCGGCGCTGGTCGGCGGCATCCTCGGGCTGAACTACTCGGTCGAGGGGACGCGCATCGAGCACCTGTCGGTCGACCGCGCGGCGCTCCGCTCCCGGACGATCTTGGTCTACACCGGGGTGTCGCGCAACTCGGGCATCTCCAACTGGGACATCTTCAAGCGCCACCTCGACGGCGAGGCCGGCGTGCGTGCCGCCCTGCAGGCCATCAGCGACGCGGCGCACGCCATGCGCGACGCCCTGCTGCGCGGTGACTGGAACGGCGCGGCCGAGGCGCTGGATCGTGACTGGCGGGCCCGCCAGCGCCTCTCCCCGGCGGTGACCGACACGATCATCGACGGGCTCATCGCCGAAGCGCGCGCCGCGGGTGCGCAGGCGGGGAAGGTCTGCGGCGCGGGCGGCGGCGGTTGCCTCGTCCTCTGGGTCCCTGAGGGTGCGCGTGATGCGGTGGCGCGGCGGATGGAGTCGCAAGGCGCCACGGTCCTCGAATTCCACTATGTGGGGCAAGGGGTCCGGCTGACGGAAACGTAAGGGACTTCGATTCCGATTGCGCCCCCCGGACCCTCGCGGTACACTCAAGCCATCCCGCTCCGCAACGGGCCCCGGTGGCCCCGGGTCTTTCGTTGACGGTCCGGTCGATTTGGCATTTCCGCCGGGTCGCGACAGAATAGGCCGCCGGTCCCGGGCCGATCCGGGATACTCGGGGATCCCGGCCCCACCCATCGAGGTCGATGATGATGAACTCGAAAGCCCGCGTGCTCGCCCCCGCGATCGTGATGATCGCCGGACTCACCCTGGCCACGCCTGCGGCGGCCGATCAGGTCGTCTATTTCGTCAACGGCAAGGCGATGACGGTCAAGAAGGTCGAGAAGGGGGATCGCATCACGATCCTCGAGGTCGACGGTGGCGGGCGTATCGGGATACCGTCGGAGCAGATCGATCGCATCGAGGATCTGGTGCTGTCCAACCCGGCGCCTGCCGTTGCGGCGCCGCCATCGCCCCTCCTCCCGGCCGGCGGCATCGGCCCGCAGGCCCAGCCTGCGTCCACGGTGACGACGACCGCTGCCACGGGCGTCGCCGCGCCGCCGCCCACGGCCGCCGCGGGGGCAGCGGTTGGGCCGATGATCGGCGGCAAGCTGACCCAGCCCGGTGGCGGTTTGGCCGGGCTGCAGCCGCTGGCGGTCGGTGGCACCGAGGCCGACGGTCCGATGAAGGCGACGGCGGCCGCCGCGCCGCCGGCACCCGCCGCGCGCAGCAATGCCCAGATGACGGGACCCGGCATCCCTCCGCCGCGCCGGTTCAACTCGCGCGGGAACCCCTACACCCGGATGCGGCCGCCCTCGGTCAACTATGCGATGCCGGGGCAGGCCGGCGCCGCTGCGGCAGCCGCAGCGGGCGCCAAGCCGGCGACGGCCGCCAAGGACACGGCGGCGCCACCTCCACCCCCTCCGGCCCCCGAGACGGCGGTCGCGGATCCCGCCCCCGAGACGGCCGACCCTGAGCCCGAGGGCGAAGGGGACGCCGACGCTCCGGCCGAACCGCCCGCCGAGGAGCCCCCGGCGGACGACGGTTCCCCGGAGAACTGATCCCATCGCCGCCTCGACGCCCACCCTGGTCATCGGCTTGACCGGACCGAATGCCTCCGGCAAGGGCGAGGTCGCTAAATACCTGCAGGCGCTGGGTTTCTCCGTGCACTCGCTCTCCGATGTGGTGCGTGACGCGGCCACCGCCGCGCACCTGGACCACACGCGGGACAACCTGATCGCGATCGGTAACCGACTGCGCGAGGAGGGCGGGCCGGGGGTGCTCTCGCAGCGCATTCTCGACCGTCTCAACGGCGCGAGCGTCGTCGATTCGATTCGCGGTCCGGGGGAGGTCGAGGCGCTCAGGACGCTGCCGCGTTTCGTCCTCCTGGGGATCGACGCTCCGCTGGCGCTGCGCTTCGAGCGGTCGGTACGCCGTGGCCGCACCGGCGACGGCGCCACGCTCGACGAGTTCGCCCGCAAGGAGGCGCGGGAGAACTCGTCGACCGAGACGGGGCAGCAGCTGCAGCGCACCTTGGCGCTGGCCGATCGCACGCTATACAACGACGCCAGCCTCGAGATCCTGCACGAGCGCGTGCGCGCGGCGCTCGCGACCCTGGGTGTCACCCTCCCGGGTTGAATTCTCCCTAGTACAGACTCTGCCGGATGCGGCGGCGCCGGAATGGGACGATGAGGACCAGGCCGGCGAGGAACCCCCCGAGGTGCGCGAACCAGGCCACCCCGCCCGGTCCCATCTGCGAGGCGTTGATCAGCTGAATCAGAAGCCACACCCCCAGCACGATGAGCGCCGGGATCTCCATGACCCTGATATAGACCACCAGGAAGATCAGGGTGTGCACCCGCGCCGCCGGGAACATCACCAGGTAGGCGCCCAATATCCCGGCGATGGCACCGCTCGCACCGACCATCGGAACCGCCGATGACGGGTTGACCAGGATCTGGGCCGTGGCCCCGGCGAGACCGGAGAGGAGATAGAAGAGCACGAAGCGGGCATGCCCCATGATGTCCTCGATGTTGTTGCCGAAGATCCACAGGTAGAGCATGTTGCTGATCAGATGGAGCCAGCCGGCGTGCAGGAACATCGAGGTCACCATGGTCATGAGGTTGTAGGCGAGCAGGTCGGGACGTCCCGGGGGGACCGTGGTGAGGTCGTGCGGCACCAGCGCCAGGCGGAGAACGGTCTCCTGCTGCTGCCCGGCCGGCAGCAGCAACAGGCGCATGAAGAGCGCGACGTTGAGCGCGATGAGGCCGATCGTCACCCAGGGGACGGTGCGCGTCGGATTGTTGTCCTTGAGCGGGAACAGGCCGGGCTGCCCTCCGAGGCGACGATAGCACAGCGGCTCATCTTGACCCCCGCACCCGGGGCGTCTACACTACCCGACCATGCAGGAATTGCCGTCGCTGTGTCCCTGACGCGAACCCTCATATTCCCGAAGGCGGTGCGAGGACCCTCATGTCCGAGGCGATCACCGGCAAGATGAGCATGCCGCTCACGCGCGACCAGGAACGGCATGGCCACGCCGAGGCGCGTGACGCCGCGACGGCTTCCGAGGTCCCGGGTCCGTATCTACCGGCCATCGAGAGTCCTGCCGATCTCAAGCGTCTGACACTGCCACAGCTCGGCGTGGTGGCCGCGGAGCTCCGGCAGTACATCATCGATGTGGTCTCGAGGACGGGAGGGCACCTGGCTCCCAGCCTTGGTGCGGTCGAGCTGACGCTGGCGCTGCACTATGTCTACGACACACCGCGCGACCGCATCGTCTGGGACGTCGGCCACCAGGCCTACGCCCACAAAGTCCTGACCGGCCGCCGCGACCGGCTGCCGAGCCTCCGGCAGTACCAGGGCCTCTCCGGCTTCGTGTCGCCCGCCGAATCGCCCTACGACGCCTTCGGTGTCGCTCACGCGAGCACGTCGATCGCCGCGGCCATGGGGATGGTCGTGGCGCGCGACATGGCGGGTTCCGACCACCATGTCCTGACGGTCACCGGCGACGGAGCCATGACCGGCGGGCTGGCCTACGAAGGCCTCAACAACGCCGGGCACTCCGGGCGCGACATCCTTGTCATCCTGAACGACAACGAGATGTCGATATCGCCCAACGTGGGCGCCATCTCGAAGTACCTGACCGACATCACCTCCAGCCGCCCCTATAACCGTTTCAAGGCCGAGGTGCGGGCCCTCGTCAAGAAGATGCCGCTCGGCGAATCGGCGGGGGAGCTGGCCAAGCGCCTGGAGCGCAGCCTCAAGGAGGTCTTCGTGCCGGGCGGGATGTTCCAGTCGCTCGGCTTCCAGTACTACGGCCCGATCGACGGACACGACCTCCCTGAGCTGGTGGCCGTCCTGCAGAATCTCAAGGCCGTCAAAGGACCGCGCCTTCTCCATGTCATCACGAAGAAGGGGAAGGGGTACGCCTTCGCCGAGAAGGACTCGTGCGTGTTCCACGGCGTGTCGGCTTTCGATCCCGCCTCGGGGGTCCTGGCGGCGGGCGGCAAGGCGGCGGCGCCCGACTTCAACAAGGTCTTCTGCGACACCATGATCCGTCTCGCCGACCACGACCCGCGCGTGGTCGCCCTCACGGCCGCGATGGCGGACGGAACCGGCCTGGTCAAGTTCCGCGAGCGCCACCCGGACCGCTTCTTCGATGTCGGCATCGCCGAAGGGTACGCAGTCACCTTCGCCGCCGGGATGGCGATCTCGGGCATGCGACCGGTCGCGGCGATCTACTCCACCTTCCTGCAGCGCGCCTACGATTCAATCATCCACGACGTCGGGGTGCAGAAACTCCCTGTCGTTTTCGCCCTCGATCGCGCCGGGCTGGTCGGCGCCGATGGACCCACGCACCACGGCGTCTTCGACCTGACATACCTGCGCGCCGTGCCGAATCTCGTCCTGGCGGCGCCCAAGGACGGCGACGAGCTCGCCGACCTGCTGTTCACCGCGGTCGACCAGCAGGACGGCCCGTTCGCGATCCGCTACCCGAAGCGCAGCAGCCGCCGATACACCACCGGGCGCGAGCCGCAGCGCATCGCCGTCGGCACCTGGGAGGTTCTCAGCGAAGGGCGCGACGGCGCGCTCCTGGCGGTGGGATCGATGGTCGAGACGGCCGAGGCGGTGCGGCAGTTGCTGGCCCGCGACGGCATCGACGCCGGGGTGGTGAACTGCCGTTTCGTGAAGCCGCTCGACGGCGCCCTGCTCCGCGACCTTGCCGGGCGGGTCCCGCTGCTGTGCACGATCGAGGAGAACACGCTGCGCGGCGGCTTCGGCAGCGCCGTCCACGAGTTCCTGGCCGAGGCGGGGATCGGCGCGGTGGCGTTGCATCATGTCGGCCTGCCCGACCGCTTCATCACGCACGGATCGGTGGCCCAGCTCCTGGAGGAGATCGGTCTGTCGCCGGCGCGCCTGGCCGAACGGCTGAAGCCGCTCTTCCGGGGACGGGCGTGAGCGGTCCGCTCCAACTCGCAGGTCGCGCCGGGGATCTCCAGGGCATCAAGGCCGATGTGGCGATCGCCTACCGGTTGCGGGGCGATACCGGTATCGTCGGACCCGTCGGCGCGCCGCTCGCGGCGCGTCTCCTCGAAGTCGCGCGCGAGGATCGCTTCCATGGCAGGCCCGGCAAGCTGCATCTGTGGCACCTCCCGGGCGAGGACGGCACCGGATTCCGCCGCCTCCTGCTGCTCGGGCTCGGGTCGCGCGAGGATCTGACTCTCGAACGGTATCGGCGCGAGCTCGGCGACGCGTTCGTCGAGGCCGACCGCCTGGGGGCCACCTCGGTTGCCGTGCCGCTGCTTGCCGGCGAGGGACTGCCGTTCGAGCCCGGCGCCGCCGCCCGGGCTCTTGCCGAGGGGCTCGTCCTCGGAACCTACCGCTTCGACCGCTACCGTTCCGAGCCGCGTCCGGGCCGCCGGCACCTCAAGCAGGTGCTGGTCGCCGCCGGCGGCAGTCCGGTGCGCCAGGTGGATGCGGGCCTTGCACGGGGCGAGACCCTCGCCAACGCGACCAACTTCGCGCGCGATCTGGTCAACGAGCCGGCCGGCGTCCTGACACCGGCACGCATGGCGGAGATCGCCCAGGAAGCGGCGCGTACCGCCGGAATCGACATCACCGTCCTCGGCCCCGACGAGATGCGCTCGATGGGCATGGGCGGCATCCTCGGCATCGCCCAGGGGTCGCAGCAACCACCACGCCTCATCCACCTCGTCTACCGCCCCGCGACCAGACCGGCGCGCCGCATCGCATTGGTCGGCAAGGGGCTGACCTTCGATTCGGGAGGGTTGTCGCTCAAGACCGCGGACGGCATGGAGACCATGAAGTGCGACATGGCGGGTGCCGCGAGCGTCCTCGCGACGCTGTGCGCGCTCCCCGAGTTCGGACCGGCGGTCGAGGTGCACGGTGTCATGGGGATGGCGGAAAACATGCCGGGGGGCGCTGCGATCCGCCCCGGCGACGTGGTCAAGATCATGAACGGCAAGACGGTCGAGGTGCGCAACACCGATGCCGAGGGGCGCGTGGTCCTGGCGGACTGCCTGTCGTTCGTGTCGCGGCTGGACGGTGTCGACACCGCCATCGACCTGGCGACGCTGACCGGGGCCTGTGTCGTGGCGCTGGGGCCGATGGCCTGCGGCGTCATGGGGAACGACCGGCCGCTGGTGGACGAGATCCTGCGCGCGGCCGAGGCCGCGGGCGAGGCGATGTGGCCGCTGCCGCTGTATTCCGAGTACCGCGAGCACATCCGCAGCGACATCGCCGACATCAAGAACACCGGCATCCGCTGGGGCGGGGCGATCACCGCCGCCCTGTTCCTGCAGGAATTCGTGCGCGAGGGGCTGCGCTGGGCGCACCTCGACATCGCAGGACCCGCCTTCGGAGAGAAGGAGTATTCCTACCTCGGCAAGGGTGGCTCGGGCGTCGGCGTGCGCACCCTGCTTCACATGCTGACGACGCCGGCCTGAGCCCGCGTTTCGGGACATCCCGATGAGCCATCACGAGCACCGACGCCGGGGACCGCGGCGCGTGGCGTGCGCCGTGGTCACCGTCAGCGACAGCCGCACCGCGGCCACCGACCGCAGCGGCCGCACGATCCGGGTGGCGCTCGAACGCGCCGGCCACCAGGTCGTCGACTTTCGCATCCTGCGGGACGACGCGCGCCTCATCACCGCCCACCTCCGGGGGCTGGCCCGCCGCCGGAGCCCGGCGCGCGCGGTGATCCTCACCGGCGGCACGGGTCTGGCGCCGCGCGACCGGACCTGCGAGGCGGTCGAACGGCTTCTCGACAGGAGAATCGACGGCTTCGGGGAGCTGTTCCGGATGCTGAGCTACCGCGAGATCGGCTCCGCCGCCATGCTCACGCGGGCGGTGGCGGGGACCTTCGCCGGGCGCCTGCTGTTCTCCCTCCCCGGCAGCGAGGCGGCGGTGCGCCTGGCGATGCGGCGCCTGATCCTGCCCGAACTGGGGCATGCCGTCGGTCTCCTCGAGGGGGAGGCATGAAACCGCCGACCGACCCGGGCGGGCTCGACGCCGCGGCCGTGGCCGCCGACCTGCGCCCGCGCCTCGAAGGCGACGTGCTGTTCGACGACCTCAACCGGACGCTCTACAGCACCGCCGCCTGCATTTATCAGGTCCGCCCCCTCGGCGCGGTCGTACCGCGCCACGAGGGGGACGTGCTGGCGCTGCTCGACTATGCCCGCCGCCACGGCATCCCGCTGACGGCGCGCGGCGGCGGTTCGGGTCTCGCGGGGCAGACGCTCGGCCGCGGCATCATCGTCGACCTCTCGAAACACTTCCGCCGCATCGGCGCCGTCGATCCGGGCGCGCGCACCGCCCGCGTCCAGCCCGGGGTGGTGCAGGCGCAGCTCAACCGCACCCTCGCCCGGAGCGGGATGCAGTTCGCGCCCGACCCGTCGTCGTCGGCCTGGTGCACGCTCGGCGGCATGATCGCCAACAACGCCGGCGGCTCGCACACGGTGCGCTACGGCGCCACGCGCGACAATGTCGTGTCGCTGCGGGTGGCGCTGGCCTCGGGCGAGGTGATCGAGACCGCGTCGCTGGCGCGCGCCGACCTCGCCGCTGCCGGGGACGGCGCCGCCGGGACGGAGGTGCGCCTTGCGGCGGGTCTGGCGCGGATCGCCGACCGCGGGCGCGACGTCATCGCGGCGCGCCAGCCGACAACGCGGCGCAATTCCTCCGGCTACGCGCTGCGGGAGGCGGTCAACGGATCGGTCGACCTGGCCCGGATCCTGACCGGCTCGGAGGGGACGCTCGGCATCGTGCTCGATTCAACACTGAGGCTCGTGCCGCTGCCGAAGAACAAGGCCACGGCCCTGGTTCTGTTCGACGATCTCGAGAAGGCAGGCGCCGGTGTCGTCGAGATCCTGCGCGCCGACCCCGCGGCCGTCGAGCTGCTCGATCGCATCTTCGTGGAGGTGATCCGCGAGGCCGACCCCGCGATCGGCGCCTCCCTGCCGTCGGACACCGAGGCGATTCTCATCGTCGAGCTCGATGGTGACGACCCGGCCGAGGTGCGCTCGCGGCTCGACGGTCTCGACCGGGCGCTGGTCGGGCGGCTGCGGCTGGCGACCGAGGTGCGCATGACCGCCCGGCCCGAGGAGATGGCGCGCATCTGGGCGATCCGCAAGGCGGCCTCGCCGATCCTGTCGCGGCGCGAGGGGCGCCTGCGGAACACGCGCTTCATCGAGGACGCCGCGGTGCACCCGGAGCGCATGGCCGAGTTCGTGCGCGAGCTCCGGGCGCTCCTGCGCCGTCGCGGCCTGCAGGCGGCGATCTTCGGCCACGCCGGCGACTGCAACCTGCACTGCAATCCGCTCATGAACCCGAAGGACCCGCGCGACCTCGCCCTCATGGAGGAGATCGCCGCCGAGTTCGTCGACCTCGTGATCGGTCTGGGCGGCACGTTGTCAGGCGAGCATGGCGACGGCCGCCTCAGGACGCCGTTCCTGCGCCGGGCCTACGGTCCGCTCGCCGACCTCTTCCGGGAGGTCAAGGATCTGTTCGACCCGCAGGGGATCCTCAACCCGGGGATCATCGTCCATGACGGCCGTTCGCGGCTCACCGACGACCTGCGCTACGGCGCGCACTACCGGCGGACGCCGACCGCGACCGCGATCGACGACGAGGTCTGGCAACGCGAGATCGAGAAATGCCACGGCTGCGGCGCCTGCCGCCACTACTGCCCGGTCGCCGTCGAGACCGGGGACGAGGCGGCGACGGCGCGCGCCAAGGGCAATCTCATGCGCGCGGTGATCTCCGGGAGGCTCGAGCCCGGCGCGATGGCGACCGATGCGTTCAAGTCGATCATGGACCTGTGCGTCAACTGCCGGTTGTGCCACTCGGAATGTCCGACCGCGATCGACATTCCGGGGATGGCGATCCGGGCCAAGGAGGTCTATGTGCGGTCGCGCGGCAAGCGCCTCGCCGACCGGGTGTTGACCGCCTCGGGCCCGTTGCTGCGCGCCGGCGCCGCCGCGGCGCCGATCGCCAACGCGCTGCTGCGCTGGTCCATGGGGCGGCGTCTCATGCAGGCGGTGACCGGAGTGGCGGCCGACCGCCGCATGCAGCCATTCTCCGGCCGGCCGATCGAGACGCACGTACCCTCGACCGATCCGGACGGGCGGCGGGTCGCCTACTTCCACGGCTGCTTCGGCGGCTACCAGGACGTGGAGGGGGAGGGCCGCGCGGTGATCGAGACTCTCGAAGCGCTGGGCGTGGCGGTGGCGGTGCCGGCGCAGGAGTGCTGCGGCATCGCCGCCATCAGCTACGGCCATCTCGACGACGTGCGCCCGGCCGCGGCGCGCAATGTCGCGACCTTCCTCGATCTGCTGCGGCGCGGCTACACGCCGGTCTACAGCGCCCCGTCGTGCGGGCTGGCGCTGGTGGAGGACTACCCGCGCCTTCTCGGGACGCCGCAGTCGGACGTGCTGGCGCGCCACGTGCGCGACGTGAACGACGTCGTTCTCGAGATCCTCGAGGCCGACGCCGGCCTGCGGGCGCGCCTGAGGCCGGTGCCGATGCGCCTGACCTATCACAATCCCTGCCACCTGCAGGCGCGCGGCGCCGGCGCCGCGGTCGTTCGCCTGCTGCGGCTGGTCCCGGGCGTCGAGGTGGTGCCGATCGGCGAGGATCACTGCTGCGGTATCGCCGGCACCTACGGGATGAAATCGTGCAACTTCGAGCGCTCCCTGCGCATGGGCGCGCCCCTGTTCGACAGCATCGAGCGGGCCGGCGCGCCGGTCGTGGCCACCGGTTGCGGCACCTGCAAGATGCAGATCGAGCAGGGGACCGGCCGCCCGGTCGTCCACCCGCTGCGCCTCGTGCGTGACGCCCTCGCACCGCCGTCCGCGGACGACGCGACGGGGCACTCGGCGGCGGCGCCGCGCGGTTGACTTCACCCGGCGCGTGGCCTATAGTCCCGCCTTCCGCCGTGACGCCGCTCACGTTGCGGCCGGCCGAAGCATCAAGAGGTACCCCGGAGCTCTCCATGACCGATCGCCCGTTCCTGCCCACCCGCCTCGAGCTCGACCCGACGGCCTGGGTGGCTCCGGGCGCGGCGCTGGTCGGCGATGTGACCCTCGGGCGGGCGTCGTCCGTCTGGTTCAACGCCACGGTGCGCGGCGATCTCGCGCCCGTCGTGATCGGCGACGAGAGCAACATCCAGGACAACTGCGTCGTGCATGTCGACGAGGGGATGCCGGCGCGCATCGGCGCGCGCGTCACGCTCGGGCACGGCGCCATCGTGCACGCCGCGGTGATCGAGGACGAGGTCCTCGTCGCCATGAGGGCCGTCGTATTGAGCGGCTGTCACGTCGGCGCCGGCAGCCTCATCGGCGCCGGGGCCGTGGTCCCGGAGGGAACGCGCATCCCGCCCGGGTCGCTGGTGCTCGGCCTGCCGGCGCGGGTCGTGCGGCCCCTGCGAGCGGACGAACTCGAGCGTGTGCGCGTCAACGCGCGTTCGTACGTCGCGCTCGCCGCCGCCTATCGCGGCGCCGCCTCGGGCGCGGCGGGACGGCCGTGACCGCCCGCGACCGCGCCTTCGCCGAGGAAGCGGCCGCCCGTCTGCGGCCGCTCATCGACGCCGCCAAGACCGCGGTCCTCCTCACCCACGTCACCCCCGACGGCGACGGCATCGGCGCCGAGATCTGCCTGCATTCCTACCTGGTGTCGCGCGGCATCGACACCCGCATCCTGAACACCGATCCGCTGCCGGTGCGCTACCGCTTCCTCGACGCGCGCGGGGCCGTGGAGGTGTTCGACCGCGCGCGGCACGACGCCTTCGTGCGCGCCGCCGATCTCATCTTCATGCTCGACAACTCGGCGCCGAGCCGTCTCGGGACGGTCGAGGAGTCGACGCGGGCCTCGCGCGCCACGACGATCTGCATCGACCACCACAACATCAGCGACCCGTTCTGGAAGGTGAACATCGTCGACCAGGAGGCGAGCGCCACCGGAGAGATGGTCTACCGCATCATCCAGGCGCTCGGCGGCCGCCCCGATTTCACCGGCGCACAGGCCGCCTACGTATCGCTCGTGACCGACACCGGCTACTTCCGCTTCGGCAAGACCGCGCCGCGCTCGCACGAGGCCGCCGCCGAGATGCTGGCCCAGGGTGTCAGTCCGCCGCGCGTCTTCGCGGAGGTTTACGAGCGGCACAGCGCGTCGTTCGTGCGGCTCGGCGGCGTCGCCCTCAGCGGCCTGAGGCTGGAGGAGGACGGCCGTCTGGCCTGGATCCTCCTGACCCACAAGCAGGTGACGGATTGCGACGCGGAGCTTGAGGACACCTCCGACATCGTCAACGAGCTCCTGACGATCGACCAGGTGCGGGTCGCGGTTCTCCTCAAGGAGCTGCCCGACAATCGCGTCAAACTCTCGTTCCGGAGCAAGGGGGGGCTCGACGTCAACCGCGTCGCGCAGACCTTCGGCGGCGGCGGCCACACCAACGCGTCGGGCGCCGTGATACCCGGCCGCCTCGCCGACCTGATCCAGCCGGTGCTCGAGCCCTGCCGCGAACTCCTGCGGCGCGGCGCGTGACGGCGGCGGACCCGCTCCCACCCCTCGTCCTGTCCTGCCGCTCTCGCTGGCGCCTCGCCCTCCTGATGACGGCCATTGTTCTGCTCGGGCTCGCCACCGCCACCCTGGCGGGCGATCCCGCGCCCGGTCCTCCCGGCCCGGTCGCGGTCACGGCGGCGGCGGTTCTCTTCCTGCTCGGCGCCGGGTGCGCCCAGCTGTTCCTGCGTTACGCCCTCGCCCGGCTGGTCCTGAACGAGCGCGGCTTCAGGCTCGAAGGCCCGTTCCACCGCGGCGCCGAGGTGCGCTGGGACGGCGTCACCACCTGGCGCACGGTGCGGACCGGGCCCGGACCGCGGACGCTGCGGGTCCTCCACGACGGCCGCCGCCGGCTCTCCCTGCCGTTGATCTACGAGGACGCGCATCTGATCGAAGTCGGTCTCGCCCAGCGGCACTTCCCCCGGATCTGATCTCAGGCGGTGCGGGCCGGGGCGAATCGCCGCTGCAGCGCGGCGATGTGATCCGGCGTCGTGCCGCAGCAGCCGCCCGCGAGACGGGCGCCGGCGCCGACGATCGGTGCCATCCACTCGGCGTATCCCTCGGGGTCATGACCGTCGGGCAGGCGCCAGCCGCTGACCGGGTCGGGTTCGCCGAGATGGGCAGAGACGCCCCACGGCAGCCCGGACGCGAGCGCCCGCAGGCCGGGTGCCGCCCGCGCCAGCACGGCGGGCGTGGCGCAGTTCAGCATCAGGCCGCGGATGCGCCCGCCGCCGGCGTCGAGCAGGCGCGGCACCACGCGGCCGAGGGGCTCGCCGGACAGCAGGGCGTCGGCTGGTCCGGGACAGAGGCTCACAAGCGCGTCGATGCCGACGGCGCGCACCGCCTCGACCGCCGCCATCGCCTCGCGGGCGGTGTTCATCGTCTCGATGAGGATCAGATCGACGCCGAGTCGGGCCAGCAGATCGACCTGCACGAGGTGCTCGCGCAGGCAGGCCGCCTGCGCGGGGACCAGGTCGCAGCGGTAGCAGTCCTCAAGCGGCGCCAGCGAGCCGGCGACCAGGGCCGGCCGGCGGGCGGCGCGTGAGCCGACGCGCGCCGCGTCGACCGCGTACTGGTTGAAGAGGCGCCAGCGTGCCTCCCGACCGGCCGGCGCCAGGGCGCGCGCGGTCGTGCGGAAGGTGCAGGTCGTCAGGATGGTGGCGCCGGCGCGGGCGTAGGCGGCATGGATTGCGACGAGGACGGCGCGACCGGCGGCGTCGTCGAGCGCCCGCGCCGACCACAGCGGCAGCCCGGTGTCGATGCCGCGCCGCGCCAGCTCGGTGCCGACGGCGCCGTCGAGAATGACCGGCCCGGGTCCGGCAAGCAGCGTGGCGAGGGTCATGCCGGAAGCGTACCACCGCGCCGGGCGCGCGCGTCGGTCGGAAACCGGCCGGTCAGGGCAGCGTGTCGAGCGGCGGAAAACCGAGCGCCTTCATGAACAGATCGTTGAAATCGTCGCGCCCCGACAGCTCGAGGTACTCGACACGGTCGGGCATCGCCTCGGCCGCCTCGCGCTCGCGATAGGAGAGCAGGCCGATTTTGGCACCCTCGCCGGCGGCGTTGCCGATGGCGCGGATGCGCTCGAGGGTGACCGGCGGCACCAGACCGATGGTGCGCGCGGAGTCGGGATGGATGTAGGAGCCGAAGGCGCCCGCAAGAAGCACCTCGTTCAGGTCGGCGGGGCCGACGCCCATCTCCTTCATCAGCACCTGGATGCCGGTTGCGATCGAGCCCTTGGCGAACTGCAGCTGGCGGATGTCCTTCTGGGACAGCAGCACGGGCCGGGCGCCGGTCTCCGCGGACGTGGCCAGGATGAAGGCGCGCACGCCGTCGACCGTGACCAGGCGCTCCAGGAGCGACGGCGGCGCGACCCCGGCCGCCTCCGCGGCGCTGCGCAGGCGGCCGGTGGCGTCGAGCAGGCCGCGGCGGTAGAGCTGCGCCACCGCGTCGATCAACCCCGAGCCGCACAGACCGACCGGCGGGGCATCGGCGATGGTCTGCAGCGTCACGGTGTCGGCGGTGATGCGCACCCCCTCGATGGCGCCGCGCGTGGCGCGCATGCCGCAGGCGATCTCCGCCCCCTCGAAGGCCGGTCCGGCGGGGGCCGCGGTCGACAGGGTGCGCTTCTCCGAGCCCAGGGCGATCTCGCCGTTGGTGCCGACGTCGACGAACAGACGCAGCCGGTCGCCGCGCGGCAGGGCCGAGGCCAGGAGGCCGGCGACGATGTCGCCGCCGACGTACGCCCCGAGGTGCGGGAAGAGGTAGACCCGGCCATGCGGGTGGATGCCGATGCCGATGGCGTCGGCGCGCACCTGGATACCGCGGCTGATCGTCGGCGCGAACGGCGTCATCGAGATCGGCTCGGGGTCGATGCCGATGCCGATGGCGTCGGCGCGCACCTGGATACCGCGGCTGATCGTCGGCGCGAACGGCGTCATCGAGATCGGCTCGGGGTCGATGCCGAGAAGGAGATGCTGCATGGTGCAGTTGCCGGCCACGGTGATCTCGTAGATCCGGTCGCGCGGCACGCCGGCGTCCCGCGCCAGATCCTCGAGCAGACCATTGAACGTGGCGGCGGCGAGCGCCTGCAGCTCGGCCAGCCCCTCGCGGCGGCCCATGCCGTAGGAGATCCGGCTCAGCACGTCGGCGCCGTGCACGGCCTGCCGATTGAGCGACGAGGCCACGGCCCGCGCCTCGCCGGTGGCGAGGTCGAGCAGCGTGCCGACGATGGTCGTGGTCCCGAGGTCGAACGCCGCGCCCCACACCCCCGCGGTGCTGTCGCCGGGCTCGATCGCCACCAGATCGCCGCCGCACAGCACCGCGGTGACGTCGAACTCGGTGGCCCGCAGGGCCGCCGGCAGCGAGCGCAGGAAGGGGAGGTCGGCGGCGGCGGCGAACCCGGCGCGACCGAGCGCTTCCTGCAGGCGCTCGAGGTCGGATCTCTGGTCGTGCAGCTCAGGTGGGGTGAGTTTCAGGTGGACCTTGTGGACGTTCGGATCGAGGATCACCTGGCGGCCGACACCGAACATCGCGGTCTTCGGGGTGCCGAGCAGGCGCGGCACCTCGACGACGGTGTCCTCGCGCACCTCGGCCTGGCACGACAGGCGCCATCCCGAGGCGATATCCTCGGCATCGAGATGCTGCTGATCGGCGGGCGTGACGGGGTCCGGTCCCGAGACAACCCGGACGCGGCATTTGCCGCACGTGCCGCGGCCACCACACGTACTCTCGACCGGCTGGCCGATCCAGGCGGCGGCATGAAAGATGGTCGTGCCCGGCGGCACCCGGGTGTCGGAGCCCTTCGGGAGGAAGGTGACCCGCAGCTTGTCCGCCCGAAGGCCCGCCTTGTCCACGGTCGGCGCGCCGGCCGTCAGGCCTTGGCGGTTCCGGCGGCGGCCGCCGCCTTCTGCGCCCTGCGGTAGTAAGCCATCCAACGGCCGCCGAACGGATCACGTCCCAGCATGAGATCACCTGCCAGCACCGCGCGGGCGATCTCGGCCTCGAGGACGTTGGTGATGGCGGCGGTGAGCCCGTGCATCATCCCGAGCTGGATGAAGCTCGCGGTCAGGGGAGGCCGGTCGGGGAGACCGAAGCCGACGTTCCCGGCCCCGACCGACATGTTCACCCCGAGCTCGTCGCGGATGCGGCGCATCGTCTCGAAGGTGATGCGGCCGAACTCGTGGTTAGCGCCGATCGGCATGCACAGCGGGTCGATGATGACGTCCTCGGCCGGGATGCCGTGGTCCGCCGCCCGCTGGACGATCTTGCGCGCCACCGCCAGGCGGGCCTCGGGGTCGTTGCTGATCCCGGTGTCGTCGTTGGCGATGCCGATGACCGCGGCGCCGTGCTTCTTGATCAGCGGCAGCAGCCGCTCGAGCACGTGGTCCTCGCCGGTGACCGAGTTCACGAGCGCCTTGCCCTTGTAGGCCGGCAGCGCTGCCTCAAGCGCCTCGGGGGTTGACGAGTCGATGGAGATCGGCGCGTCGGTGGTCTCCATGATCGCCAGCACCGCGGCCTTGAGCATGCCGGGCTCGTCGGCGCCCGGGATGCCGGCGTTGACGTCGAGCATCGCGGCGCCCGCCGCGGTCTGGGCGCGGGCGTCGTCGCGGACACGCGCCATGTCGAAGCGGCGCATCTCCTCGGCCAGCTTTTTCCGGCCGGTGGGATTGATCCGCTCGCCGATGATGACGAACGGATCGTCGGGGCTGATGACCACGGTCTTCGTGGCCGACGACAGGATGGTCTTCATGCGCAGCGCTCTCCTTCCGAGGCGGTGCGCGTCGCCGTCGCCAGGGCCGCCGCCTCCGCGGGCGCCATCGAGGCCCGGGCCGGCCGCAGACCCGTCCGTCGGGCCGTCTCCGCCACCGCCTCCTCCCAGTGTATCGGCATCAGGTGGAAACCGGCGAGACCCGGGATGGTCCTGAGCTCCTCGACGATCTCGGCGCCGATCCGGAGGCCCTCCTCCTCGGCGCGTCCGGACGCCTGCTCCATGCGCCGGACGAGCACTTCGGGAACATCCATGCCGGGGATGCGGTCGCGCATGTAGCGGGCGGCGCGCGCCGATCGGATCGGGGCGACACCGGCGAGGATCGGCACCTGGCGGTCGAGGCCGAGGTCGCGGACCCGCGCCATGAACTCGCGGAAGCGCGGGACATTGAAGACGATCTGCGTCTGGATGAAGCGTGCCCCGGCCTCGACCTTCTTGCGCAGGCGGAGCGGGCGGAAGTCCCACGGCGGCGCGAACGGGTTCTCGGTTGATCCGAGGAAGAGATCGGGCGGCGGGGCGATCGGCCGCCCGGACAGATAGCGTCCGGCGCGCAGGCTGCCGGCCACGCGCAGCAGGCCCACCGAGTCGATGTCGAACACCGGCTTGGCGTCGGGTTGATCGCCGTGCACGACGTGATCGCCGGTCAGGCAGAGGATGTTGCGCACCCCGAGTGCGGCGGCGCCGAGGAGCAGGCTCTGCAGGCCGATCCGGTTGGTGTCACGGCAGGTGACGTGCAGGATCGGCTCGATCCCGGCCGCCGCGAGCAGGCCGGCGGCGGCGAGACCCGAGAGATGGGCCACCCCCGCCGTGTTGTCCGGGAGATTGACGGCGTCGACATGATCGCGGACCAGCGCCGCGCGGCGCATGAGACCGGCCGGATCGGGGCTGTCGCCGGTGGCGATCTCGCAGGTGACCACCATCCGGCCGCCGGCGAGAGCGTCCTCGAAGCCGCGCGTCCCGGGGTAGGCGGTGGTCACGGACGATCCTCCCGCGGCAGCCCGGCGAAGTAGTTGACCCAGGACGAATGCCCTTTCTGGCTCCAGTCCAGCGACGGCTGGATGCGCAGGATCGAGCCGCGCCAGGGTAGCCAGCGCGAGCGCCCCTCGGCGCGCACCCAGACGCAGGGCATCTCCGGGATCACCTCGCAGTGTCCGTTGAGCCGCACCCCGCCGCATGGGCCGTTGCGCAGTGTCTTCGGGCAGCCCATCGGGCAGGTGAGGCCGGTCTCGTGCAGGACGCACTGGCCGCACATCCGGCAACCGAACACCGGTTTCTTGAGGGCGATCTCGATCGGCCGGAGGGCGATGTCGAAGAAGCGCGCGACGCGCGGATGGGTTTCGAGGAAGCGGGCCGCCGCCGTGGGGCGGCCGCCGACGGCGCTCACGACCCGCCCCCGGTGGCCGCGGTGGCCGCGGTGGCCGCGACGCCGGTGGTGCGGAACTGGCCGGCTCTTTTCTGCGCCATCAGCTCCTTGGCGACGCGCACCGCCTCGGTGGCGTTCTCGCCGTAGCCGTCGGCGCCGACCTCCTTGGCCCACTGCGGGCTGGTGGGTGCCCCGCCGATCATCACGATGTAGGCGTCGCGGATCCCCTGCGCCGCCAGGAGCTTGATGACCTTGCCCTGGTTGGGGGCGGTGGTGGTCAAAAGCGCCGACATCGCCACGATGTCGGGCTTGCGTGTCTTGATCTCCTCGATGAATCGATCGACCTTGACGTTCACGCCCAGATCGACGACGGAGAAACCGTTGGCCGACAGCATGGTGCAGACGATCCGCTTGCCGATGTCGTGGATGTCGCCCTGCACGGTGCAGGCGAGGACGTTACCCATGTTCTCGCGCGCCTCGGAGCCCTTCGCCAGCTCCGGCTCGAGGATCGCGAGCGCCGCCTTCATCGCCTCGGCGCTCATCACGAGCTCGGGGAGGAAGAGCTCGCCGGCGCCGAAACGATCGCCCACCACCCGGATCCCCTTCACGAAGCCGTTGTCGATGGCCGGGAGGGGACGGATGCCGAGCTCGAGCGCCTGGCGGGCGAGGGCGGCCGCTTCCTCGGCCTCGCCGTTGATGACGCTGTTGGCCATTTTCTCGAAGAGTTCAGCGTGCTCCACGTGGGGTCCCTCCAGTCGATCCGCCGCGGTTCAGGCCATGGCCCGCGGTCCGGGGGTCCGCGGCGGCAGGGGCCGCGCGTAGGCCGGACCGTGATAGCCGAGGCGCGCCGAGATGCGCGCGCAGGTCTCCATCCCGAGCCGCAGCAGGCCGGACAGCTTGTCCGGTGTCAGGCGGGTGTCGGGCCCCGAGATGCTGACGG